>Ga0182038_10001119_pt1 | contig 13914 bp, 7 predicted proteins | sample sta12Can44000108_FD_125976 | JGI IMG/M metagenome (GOLD analysis project Ga0182038, IMG submission 125976) | Lab enrichment of tropical soil microbial communities from Luquillo Experimental Forest, Puerto Rico - statanox.12C.anox.44.000.108 | ecosystem: Environmental > Terrestrial > Soil >...
ATCCATTGCAGATAAAGTGCTTCCCGGGTTAAAACCATACCATCCAAACCATAATAAAAATGCACCTACTGTTGCTAACGGTAAACTATGTGCAGGCGGCATGCCGCCTTTTTCTTTATCATCTCTTGTAAATATTCTTCCTAATCTTGGCCCGAGAACTAAAGCTCCTGCAAGAGAAATAACACCACCGATTGTGTGTACAACTGTAGAGCCGGCAAAATCACGGAAGCCCTGGCCTAATTTTGGTAAGAAATGGCCTTCTGTACCCATTAAGGCCAACCAACCATCCGGGCCCCATGCCCAATGCCCGATAATTGGATAAATAAATCCAGTTACGCCAATACTATAAAGAATATCACCTCTAAAGCTTGTTCTTCCAATCATTGCACCCGATGTAATTGTTGAAGTTGTATCGGCAAATGCAAATTGAAAAATCCAGTGTGCTAAAACAGGAACACCGGTTGCTTCGTAAGTAGCAGGTGCACCATTTAAGAAAAACCAGTTTAAACCGATAAAACCATTGCCATGGCTAAACATAAACGCATAACCAACAGCATAGAATAATATACCACAAATAGCTGTATCAAAAATACATTCCAATAATACATTTACGGTTTCTTTACTTCTTGCGAAACCTGCTTCTAACATTACAAAACCTGCCTGCATTCCAAATACAAGGAATGCGGCAACTAATGTCCATACGGTATTGATAGAATTGAAAATACCAAGTTCGTGCGGAGTATAGGTTTCCGCTGCATTTGCAGGAGAAGCAATGAAAGCAGGAATAATCTTCATTAAACCTACCAGCAAGATTACAGCCATTATTTTTCCTGAAAATATGGTAAGTGCAAGGCGCCATTTATCTGCTTTTGTAAGATGATATACGACTGCCTTAGAATTAGACCGCCTTTTCCCTAGTTGTTTTAAGTGGGTCAAAGTTGCTGAGAACATAAGCTTAAATTTTGGATGATGATAAAATAAGTAAGTTTGAAAATTGAATTGGGTAAAAATTAAAATTTATAAACTGCTGCAATTAAGAAACTACCTGAACCTCCGGTTGGTAAACCTGATTTATCAAAAAATACTTTATCCTTTGCATTATCAATTCTGAATTCAGGAATGATAGTTAAATTATCTAAATGAATATTGGCAGATAAAGTTGTTTGAAAAATAGAAGTACCAATGCCTGCAGCCCCTTTGGTATCATCAAAATATTCTCCACGAAGTGTTAAACCAAATTTACCGGTAGGATCGTAGTTGAAATATAAAATATTACTGCTCCATGCATTTCCATCAATATTAGCTATGGTACCATCATAATTAATACCGAATTTGCTGCTTACAACACCGTTTAATACTAAATCAAACTGGCTGATTTTTGTATAATCTGCTCTGCTGCCACCATGATAATTAAGGTACATTTTTAATTTATCATCTTTGGTTCCGGTGCTAAACTGAGCCAAAAACATTTTGGCAGAAGAAGTTGTGCTTGTAAAATCATTCGGATTTGCAACACCTAACATTATTGCAGATTTTCCGCCCAAAGAGATATCTGCTTTAAACCCTGTATGGAAAAAGGGTCCGTAAGAAAAACAATAGCTCATACTATAATTTCTATTGGCATAAGCATCCAATAATTCATAACCAAGATGTGTTGCCCATTTACCGATGGTAAATTTAATTTTTGAAGATGGTGCGTAACTAAGATAAGCTTGTTTGATGCTTTGCATGGCGCCGGCATCGTTGTACGAAAATTCGTTAGCTCTTCTTCCGAAACCTAAATCAATTGTTGCGGCAACTTTACCAAAGCTGTGGTCAACTTTTACAGATGCCATTCCTAATTCAAACGAGTTATTCGAATTCGTGAAACTTGTTTTGTTGTTAGATAATTGTCCTGCAAAATCGGCTCTGTAGTACCCATCTACAGAATAGGTAAATGTTGTGGTTGGGGCAGGCGGAGCTGTTTTTGTTGTGTCTTGTGCATTTGCTGCCATAAAACTTAAAATACCGATTGTCCCTGCTGAAATTTTCTTTAACATTGCTAGTGATTTTTATGATTAATAATGGGCGTGGCTTCAAAACTTAGTCCAGAAGTTTTGCGATAGCTACGCCTTTTTGATGCCGCTAAGAAATATTTCCGATTTCGAGTGTTTTAGGTTTTTCGTCTTTAATAAAAACATATAGTTTTTATTTTTATCATACAACCATGTTTAAGTGGCAACAAAAGCAATGTGTTAGAAAATTAATAATCCCTGATATTTTATTTTATGGCAAATAAACTTGCCCGTTTTCGAAAGCTATTGATAATTAGTTTGTTATAAACAATATTGCTGAAGCGGATAGTTCTGGAAATAAAATAGTCTTTGGTAATAAAATCCGTTTCAAAAAGCCAAACTGATAGTCCTGCGTTCGATAATTAAAATATTAAATAAATATCATTTAATTATTTAAAGCTAAATTACATAAAAAATTGAATAAATTTTTAAAAAATAATACATATTATAAAATGTAATCTAAAAATAGATAATTTTCAATAAAAATATTTTTTTTGATTGCTGCTTTTACCGGGGATAAGCACAATAAAAAAAGCCATCATAATGAAATGATGGCTTTTTAAAAAGGTAGGCTTATTTAGTATGTAGCTACTAAGCTTGCATCTTTTCTTTCTAAAATAGAAGGGCCATTAATTAAATATTCATCTACTTTTCTGGCACATTCTCTTCCTTCACTTATGGCCCAAACTACAAGGGATTGCCCTCTTCTCATATCACCTGCAGTAAATACTTTCGGGATATTGGTTTGATAATTTTTTTCAGTTGCTTTTACATTGCCTCTCTCGTCTAACTCAATTCCTAACTCTGTCAGTAATCCGGTTTGCAGCGGATGTAAAAACCCCATGGCAAGAAATGCAGCTTCGCATGGAATTTCTCTTTCGCTGCCGGCAATTTCAACAAAGCTTGCGGGTCTGCCATCTTCAGTTATTTTCCATTCAAGGTCAATAATTTTTAATGCTTTTAAATTTCCATTTTCATCGCCAATAAATTCTTTTGTAGCAACGGCCCATTTTCTTTCAACACCTTCTTCATGCGAAGTGGTTGTTTTTAATAGCATCGGGTATGTTGGCCAAGGCATATTTGCAGTTCTGCTTTCAGGTGGCTTTGGCAATAATTCAAATTGTGTTACAGATGTTGCACCCTGCCTGTTAGATGTGCCTACGCAATCGCTTCCCGTATCTCCACCGCCAATTACCACAACATTTTTCCCTGTTGCTACAATATCAGATACATAAATATTGCTTTCGATAGTTGCATTTGCCAATGGATCTTTTGATGCATTTCTTTTGTTCTGTTGTTTTAAGAATTGCATTGCAAAATAAACACCGTTCAAATCTCTTCCCGGGATTGGTAAATTTCTGGGAACGGTTGACCCGCCTGCTAAAACAATGGCATTAAATTCTCTCAACAAATCGTTGATGCTCACATTTACACCAACATTGGCATTGTATTTAAAATTAACGCCTTCTTCTTCCATTACTTTTATGCGCCTGTCAATTACCCATTTTTCTAATTTAAAATCCGGGATACCGTAACGTAATAACCCACCTGCTGCATCATCTCTTTCAAAAACGGTAACCAAATGCCCGGCATAATTTAGCTGTGCTGCTGCTGCTAATCCGGCGGGACCGGAACCAATAACAGCTACTTTTTTTCCTGTTCTGATATTTGGTTTACGTGCAGTTACCAACTTTTTATCGTAAGCAATTTCAATAATATGCTTTTCAATTTCTTCAATGGTAATAGGAGGTTGATTGATGCCCAACACACAAGCACTTTCGCAAGGTGCAGGGCAAATTCTCCCCGTAAATTCAGGAAAGTTATTGGTCGATGATAAGATGCTGTAAGCTTCTTCCCAATTACCATCGTACACTGCATCATTAAATTCGGGGATAACATTTCCTAACGGGCAACCATTATGACAAAAAGGTACGCCACAGTTCATGCAACGCGATGCCTGTTTGTTTAATTGATCTTCCGTATAAGGCAAAATATATTCCTTATAATCTTTTACACGTTCTGCCACCGGACGTTTAGCCGGTAGCTCTCTCGAAAATTCTATGAAACCAGTTGGCTTGCCCATTTTCTATTTCAGATTTATGGTTTACGATTTGAGACTAATTTTAGATCTCAAAGTAAAAATTTTATATATTTTGTTTCAAGCATTTGTAATACTATTTTGCTAAGTTGCGTCGCACTCTTGTACATTTTGCATATAACTCAACTTTTTTTGAACCACAGAGACACAGAGATTATTAATGTAACTTTTTGTCCTATGCCTATTGTCTCTTGTTACTCAACCGGATGATTAAAGAACCGAACGTACAAGTGAGTGACACAACTCAGGCTCAATAAAAAACTATTTGCTCACCTCAGCTTTTCTTTTTCTCTCCAGCAAGACTTTTTTATAATCCTGCGGAAATACTTTTACAAAATTCCTTTGTTGATTTTCGAAATCGTCCATCACAAATTTTGCAACAGTGCTTCCTGTGTTTTGAAAATGCTTTTCAATCATTATGAATAATTCTTTTGCATCTTCTTCATTGATCGGATCAAGATCAACCATTTCTTTATTGCAGTTGTTGGCAAAATTCCCTTTCACATCGTAGATGTAAGCAATACCGCCACTCATACCTGCTGCGAAGTTTCTTCCGGTATCTCCAAGTATGACGATACGCCCTCCCGTCATGTACTCGCAACCATGATCTCCAACACCTTCTACCACTGCGTTTACACCGGAGTTACGTACTGCAAAACGTTCGCCTGCCTTACCACGAATAAATGCTTCGCCGCTGGTTGCACCATAAAACGCAACATTGCCAATGATGATATTATCTTCCGGAGTAAATGTGGCTTGTTTTGCAGGATATGCAATTAATCTTGCACCGCTTAATCCTTTGCCGAAATAATCGTTGGCATCACCTTCCATTTCAAGCGTAATTCCATTGGTATTAAATGCTCCAAAACTTTGCCCGGCTGTACCTGTAAACTTAAAATGAATGGTATCTGTGGGTAATCCTGCAGAGCGATATTTTTTTGTGATCTCGTTTGATAAAATTGCCCCAACCGTTCTGTCGGTATTTACTATATCAAAAGAAGCTTTTACTTTTTGTTGTGATTCAATTGCAGGTTTCGCTGCTTCTAATAATTTCCAGTCCAACACATTTGCAATTCCATGATCTTGTTCTTCTTGTTTATATAATCCAACATATTGCGATGCAGGTTCTTTGTATAAAATAGGAGAAAGATCAAGTTTGCTGTATTTCCAATGCGTAATATTTTCTCTTAATTGCAATGTATCCACCTGGCCAATCATTTCATTAACAGTTTTGAAACCAAGCTCAGCCATAATTTCACGCAATTCCTGTACAATGAACTTGAAGAAATTTACAACATGATCGGGGTTGCCTGTAAATCTTTTTCTTAATTCAGGATCTTGAGTTGCCACACCAACAGGACAAGTATTTAAATGGCACTTACGCATCATAATACAACCTTCAACAACCAATGCTGCAGTTGCAATGCCCCATTCTTCTGCACCTAATAATGCAGCAATAGCAATGTCTCGGCCTGTACGCATTTGCCCATCGGCCTGCACCGTAATTCTGCTGCGTAATTTATTTTTTACTAAAGTTTGATGTGTTTCTGCCAAGCCTAATTCCCAAGGTAAACCTGTGTGTTTAATAGAACTGATAGGAGATGCGCCGGTGCCACCATCATGGCCGGCAATTAAAACAACATCTGCTTTTGCTTTTGCAACACCTGCAGCAATGGTACCAACGCCAGCTTTAGAAACCAGCTTAACATTGATACGTGCTTTGCGGTTTGCGTTCTTTAAATCGAATATTAATTGTGCTAAATCTTCGATAGAATAAATATCGTGATGCGGCGGCGGAGAAATCAAACCAACACCAGGAGTGGAGTGACGAACTTTTCCAATCCAATCATCCACTTTATGCCCGGGCAATTGCCCGCCTTCGCCGGGTTTAGCACCTTGTGCCATTTTAATTTGTAATTCATCTGCTTCAGCTAAATACAAACTTGTTACGCCAAAACGTGCAGATGCAACTTGCTTAATAGCACTACGCATAGAATCTCCGTTTGCTAATTTTTCATAACGGATCTCGTCTTCACCACCTTCGCCTGTATTACTTTTTGCACCAATTCTGTTCATTGCAATTGCAAGTGTACTATGTGCTTCATGAGATATGGAGCCAAAACTCATAGCACCTGTTGCAAAACGTTTGAAGATATTTTCTGCCGGTTCTACTTCGTCAATTGAAATAGATGGACGATTGCGTTTAAAATCTAATAAACTTCTTATTGTAACCGCTTTTTCACTTTGGTCATTAATAAGTTTTGAATATTTCTTAAAAATGCTGTAATCGTTTGTGCGGGTAGCATGTTGCAATAAGTGAATAGTTTGCGGATTGAATAAATGAAACTCGCCTTTGCGTTTCCATTGGTATAAACCGCCAACCGGTAAACGTTGTACAGGAATATCTGATTTGCTGAACGAAAAGAAATGTTTTGCTAAAACTTCCTTTGCAATTTCATCCAGTCCCATTCCCTCAATACGGGAAGTAGCTCCTGTAAAATATTTATCAACTACTTGTTTGTTTAATCCAACAATTTCAAAAATCTGAGCTCCTTGGTAAGATTGTAATGTTGAAATTCCCATTTTGCTGAACACTTTCAACAATCCATCACAAACAGCTTTAATATAATTTTTCTTTAATTGTTCGTGGTCTTTATCGGTTTTTAAAACACCGGTATCTTTTAGATTGCGAATGGTCGACAATGCCATGTATGGATTGATGGCAGTTGCACCAAATCCAATTAAACAGGCAAAATGATGCACTTCCCAAACATCACCTGCTTCAACAATAATACCAACCTGGCCACGATAACCTTTGCGTATTAAATGATGATGCACTGCAGCAGTAGCCAGTAAAGTAGGTATAGGAGCATGTTCGCTATCAATGGCTCTGTCCGATAAAATCAACACCTCAAAACCATCTTCAACCGAATCAACTGCATAACGGCATAAACGATCCAAACCTTTTTGCAGAGAGCCGGGTTTGCCATCGGCCCTGAAATAAGTTTGTAATGTTTTTGCCTGAAAGATACCGGTATCAATACTTCTGATTTTTTCTAATCCATGATTGGAAAGTATTGGATGTTTCAATGCTACACTATGGCAGTCCAACGGGTTTTCTACGAGAAGATTTCCGTTATTACCTGCAAATGTTGCCAAGCTCATTACCAGTCTTTCCCTGATAGGATCGATTGGTGGGTTGGTAACCTGTGCAAATAACTGTTTAAAATAATGACTTAAATGTTGTGGCTGGTCACTCAATACAGCTAATGGCGTATCCGTTCCCATTGAGCCGATTGGTTCTTTTCCATCCAAAGCCATTGGTGTGATTAATGTTTCAATATCTTCTGTTGAGTAACCAAATGCTTTCTGATATTTAAAAATTTGTTCTTGCGATAAATGAGAGAATGTAACCCTTGGTTCAGGTAATTCTTCTAATTTAATTTTGTATTTATTCAGCCATTCTGCATAAGGTTTTTGTGTGCAGATGGTTTGCTTCAATTCATCATCACTAATAATTCTTCCCTGCTCCATGTCAACCACAAACATTTTGCCCGGTTGTAACCTTCCTTTTTCTTTTACTAATTTTTGGTCGATGGGCAATGCACCTGTTTCTGATGCCATAATAACACGATCGTCGGTTGTTACGCAATAACGGGATGGACGTAACCCGTTTCGGTCGAGTGTTGCACCAATTATTTTTCCATCTGTAAATGAAATAGAAGCGGGGCCATCCCAAGGTTCCATGAATACCGCATGAAATTCGTAGAAGGCTTTTTTCAGCGGATTCATTGCTTCGTTGCCATCCCATGCTTCAGGAATTAACATCATCATTACATGAGGCAGACTTCTGCCGCACATGGTTAATAATTCAATCATATTATCTAAACAGGCAGAGTCTGATTGGCCTTCAAAAATAATGGGCAATAACATATCCATTTCTTCTTTAGAAAAGTATGGAGATGTAAAACTCCTTTCGTTTGTTTTTAGCCAGTTTAGATTTCCTTGTAAAGTATTGATTTCACCATTGTGTGCAATGTAGCGGAATGGCTGTGCCAATTTCCACGAAGGGAATGTATTGGTAGCAAAACGTGAGTGAATTAAACCGAACGCACTTACAATTCTTTTATTACTTAAATCCGGGAAATAATTTCTTACCTGAAGACTGGTTAATTGCCCTTTGTAAGAAACTGTTTTGTATGATAATGATGCAATGTAAAAACCAATTGCATCTTTTTTTACTGAGTTGTTGATTGTATGGCTTGCATAGTTGCGAAGCACAAATAGTTTTCTTTCGAAAGCTTCCGGAGAAGAAATATGATCGGGACATGCAATAAATACTTGCTCAATTTCAGGCTCAACAGATAAGGCTGTTGCGCCAATGTCCGACGGGTTTACCGGAACTTTTCTGTATGCCAAAATTTCCAACCCTAATTTTTCTGCAGAACTGCTGAAAATATCTCTGCATTCTTCTTTTAAACGAATATCTTTCGGAAAGAATAATACACCCACCCCATATTTTCCAAATGCAGGTAGATGCACGCCAAGCTTTACACATTCATCAAAGAAAAATTCGTGCGGTGTCTGAATCATAATACCTGCACCATCACCGGTATTATTTTCGCAACCACAGGCACCACGGTGCTCCATATTTTCTAAAATAGTAAGTGCATCGGAAATAATCTGATGCGATTTATTTCCTTTGATGTTGGCCACAAAGCCAATGCCACAAGCGTCGTGTTCAAATGCAGGGTTATATAATCCTGTTGTACTTGCCATTTCGTTGATTATGTTGGTTATATACTGATTAAGAAATTAAAATCTTTTCAAGGCAAGCAATCGTTCCCTCAAAAATATTCAAAAAAATCAAATTTTCCAATGCTAATATCTAATAAAATATTCACTTTTTTAGATAAGATATCCAAAAAGGGTGTCATTTTTATTGATTTCTGAATAGTCTATATTGAACGAATGCATTCTATCCATCAAAGCATTGTAATCTTTCCTGTCTGTTAATTCAATTCCTACCAACGCCGGTCCGCTCTCTTTATTTGTTTTTTGCATGTATTCGAAACGGGTGATGTCATCATTCGGCCCCAATACGCAATTTAGAAATTCTCTTAAAGCTCCCGGCCTTTGCGCAAACCTGATGAGGAAATAATGCTTCAATCCTTCGTATTGTAAAGAACGTTCTTTAATCTCGGGCATCCGATCAATATCATTGTTACTGCCGCTGACGATACACACTACCGTCTTGCCTTTAATTTCAGCAGCATAATCATCCAATGCAGCAATACTTAAAGCGCCTGCCGGTTCTGCAACAATAGCATCTTCGTTATACAATTTAAGAATGGTTGAACAAACTTTTCCTTCGGGAACCAAATGCACATCATCCAAAATTTTTGTACAAATATTGAATGTAATATCGCCAACCCGTTTTACTGCTGCACCATCAACAAAACGATCAATCTTTTCTAAAGTAACAGGATGACCATGGCGTATGGCTTCTTTCATGGATGGGGCACCTTCCGGTTCTAATCCAATAATTTTTGTTTTGGGCGACATGGTTTTAATGTATGTGCCAACACCCGCACTTAAACCTCCGCCACCAATTGGAATAAACACATAATCTATTCCGGATAAATCTTCCAAAATTTCAACACCAACTGTTCCTTGCCCTTCAATTATTTTGTAATCATCAAAAGGAGGAATAAAAATCATATTATGTTCTTCTGTAAATTGCTTTGCTGCAACAGCACAATCATCAAAAGTGTCGCCAATCAATTTTATTTCAATAGCATCACCACCAAACATTTTGGTTTGATTTACTTTTTGTTTTGGTGTGATGATAGGCATAAACACAACACCTTTTGCGCCTAACTTTTTACAACTGTATGCAAATCCCTGAGCATGGTTTCCTGCACTGGCACATACCACACCACGCTGTAATCTTTCTTCAGGTAAAGTGCTCATCATATTAAAGGCACCACGCAATTTATAAGAGCGAACTATTTGCAAGTCTTCTCTTTTTAAATAAACGTTACACTGATATTTATTTGACAAATTAGAATTGAGTTGAAGCGGCGTTTTCGTAATCACTCTTTTCAATCTCAATGCGGCTTCGCCAAATTGTAACTGTGTTGATATATTATTTGCAATAATCATGTTTTGACAGAAAACCTTGAAGGCTTATTCCTTCAAGGTTTTTATAATTCATTAACCGAATTTTATTTTTGATTTTCCGGACGTAATGAACGAACCGTTTTACCTGCCTGCCACATTTCGCTATCGCGTAATTCTTTCAATTCAACTTCTAGTTTTTCACGATAATCAGGTTGAGAATTCAAATCAATTGAACGTTGAGATTCTTTACCGGTAGCAACGCTTTCGTATAATTCTTTAAATACCGGAGCAGTTGCATCACGGAATTTTTTCCACCAGTCCAACGCACCGCGTTGTGCAGTTGTAGAACAATTGGCATACATCCAATCCATTCCGTTTTCGGCAACCAATGGCATTAACGATTGTGTTAGTTCTTCAACAGTTTCGTTGAATGCTTCGGAAGGAGAGTGGCCAGCATCACGCAATACCTGGTATTGTGCTGCAAAGATGCCTTGAATAGCACCCATTAATGTTCCGCGTTCGCCGGTTAAATCGCTGTATACTTCTTTTTTAAAATTTGTTTCAAACAAATAACCGCTACCAACTGCAATACCTAAAGCAATTACTCTGTCTTTTGCTTTACCTGTTGCATCCTGAAAAATAGCATAGCTGCTGTTTAATCCACGGCCTTGTAAAAACATTCTTCTTAAAGATGTTCCGGAACCTTTAGGAGCAACTAAAAATACATCCACATCTGCCGGTGGAACAATACCTGTTTGCTCTTTAAAAGTAATACCAAAGCCATGAGAAAAATATAAAGCCTTACCTGCTGTTAAATGTTTTTTTACTGTAGGCCATAATGCAATTTGAGCAGCATCACTTAACAAATAACAAATGATAGTACCGCGTTGCAAAGCTTCTTCAATTTCAAATAAAGTTTCGCCGGGAACAAATCCATCAGCAATTGCTTTATCCCATGTTTTGCTGTTTTTGCGTTGCCCAACAATAACATTGATTCCGTTATCTCTTTGGTTCAATGCTTGTCCGGGGCCTTGTACACCGTAACCAATTACAGCAATAGTTTCGTTCTTTAAAACTTCCTGTGCTTTACTAAGTGGAAACTCTTCGCGGGTTACTACATTTTCTACAACACCGCCAAAATTTAATTGTGCCATTTTGATTTAAGATTTAAGATTTCTGATTTACAATTTTGTTTTTTTGATATCGGCTTTTGTACTTGTGGAAGCTTCCGTTGCGTCGCACTCTTGTACTGTATACCATTATTCAACTTTTTTTTGAACCACAGAGCCACAGAGTACCTACGGAGACTTTGTTTTGTTGTGTCTTCGTGTATTTGTGGTCAAAATCTAAAGGTTGCACTTTTATACATTTTGTTCTTTATTCACCTTTTTCAAATTAATTTTTTAAAAGTTAATGCAGTACTGTAATGCAATACATCATGGCCAAAAATGGTTGTTAAAAGATCCGCCGTTGTGTGCAGTTCAACACCAAAAGTTTGTGTAGCATAAGGCTTGATATTTGCAAACAGTTGATTCGTGATGTCTTGTTCCAGCAACGCTAAAAAATCGTCTGATGATTCTTTTAAAATATTAATTTCCTCTTTTGTTACAACTGCTTCCGGCTTTGTTCCTTTTCTAAATTTATCTACCAAAGGTATTGCTATTGTTGGTTTAATTCCGGTTGACACATACGCCAGCAAATAGCCCGAAACAATTACATGTCCATAGTTCCAAGCGATATTGTTATTAAAACCGGCTGGAATTTTATTGGCAGCCTCAATTGATATGTTATGTATCAACTGCGTAAATTTTGTTCTTGTGCTTTTAATTAATTCTATCGAATACATTTTTACAATTAGAAATTAAAAATTAAGAATTGTTCTACATGCTAAATACTTTATCCTGCTGATTTAAGTATTCGTTTTCTATTAATTCTTCACCCGGTTGTTCTTCATCAAATTCTTTTAGTTTTTCGTGAAACCCGCTGCTTGTTTTAATAATAGCAACTCTTGCACTTCTTACAAATTCAATTAATCCGTATGGTTCCAGTGCATGAATTAGTTTATCGATTTCTTCCCTATGGCCTGTAGTTTCAAAAACGGTGTAATCGTTTCTTATAGCCACGGCTCTTGCTCCGTATTCACGCAATAATCTTTCAACTTTTACCTTTTCTGCAATAATATCTGTTGGCACTTTATATAATGCCATTTCCTGCCAAACAATTTCTTCATTGGTGTTATAATAAGCTTTTAAAACCTCAACTTGTTTTTCAATTTGGCGGCAAAGCTTACGAACCACTTCTTCATATTCATCAATAATAATTGTAAAGCGGTGGATGCCTTCTGCTTCTGATGGAGACACATTTAAACTTTCGATATTGATTTTTCTGCGAGAGAAAATAATGGCAATACGGTTTAATAAACCTACTTGGTTTTCTGTATAAACGGTTATGGTAAATTCTTGTTTCATTTTGTTTGCTTTGTTGATTAGAATTGTTGCAGTACAAGTGTGCGACGCAACAGTAGCGTCATGTTTGTGCTGCAGTTGGATTCATTCATTTTATTTTAATCTGATTTCGCTTACACTGCATCCTTGCGGTACCATTGGAAATACATTATTTTCTTTGCCCACCATAACTTCTAACAAGTAAGATCCTTTGTGGGTGAGCATTTCCTGCAATGCTGCTTTTAAATCTTTTCTATTGCTTATACTTTTACCTGCAATGCCATAGCCTTTTGCAACCTGTACAAAATCGGGACTTTGGATGTCTACAAAAGAATAGCGTTTATCCATAAACAGTTGCTGCCACTGACGCACCATTCCTAAAAACTGATTATTTAAAATGATAATTTTTATATCGGTTTTGTATTGCATAATGGTACCTAATTCTTGTAGGGTCATTTGAAAACCGCCATCGCCAACAATTTCAACAACTGTTCTTTCGGGTGCACCTAATTTAGCACCGATAGCTGCCGGCAAACCAAAGCCCATGGTGCCTAAACCACCTGAAGTAATATTACTTTTTGATTGGTTGAATTTTGCATAACGGCATGCCACCATTTGATGCTGACCAACATCGGTTACAATAATTGCATCGCCATTTGTAAGTTCATTTAAAGTTTTTACTACTTCGCCCATGGTCATGATATCGGTAGTAGGATTTAACTCATCATGAATTACTGCATCAATTTCCTGTTGTGTATATTCATGAAATTTATTTAACCATTCTGTATGCTCTTTTCGATCAATCAATTTTGTTAATAATGGTAATGTTTCTTTACAATCGCCCCAAACAGGTACTGTTGATTTTACGTTTTTATCAATTTCTGCGGGGTCAATATCGAGATGAATAACTTTTGCTTGTTTGGCATATTTATCTAAACGTCCGGTAACACGATCATCGAAACGCATACCAACAGCAATCAAAACATCACATTCGTTGGTTAAAACATTAGGCCCGTAATTACCATGCATACCCAGCATGCCAACATTTAAAGGATGGTCTGATGGTAGTGCACTTAATCCTAAAACAGTCCATGCAGCAGGTATTCCGGCTTTTTCAATAAATGCTGCAAATTCTTTTTCTGCCTTACCTAAAATAATACCCTGGCCAAATAGTACGAACGGTTTTTTTGCTTCA
>Ga0182038_10001121_pt1 | contig 13901 bp, 5 predicted proteins | sample sta12Can44000108_FD_125976 | JGI IMG/M metagenome (GOLD analysis project Ga0182038, IMG submission 125976) | Lab enrichment of tropical soil microbial communities from Luquillo Experimental Forest, Puerto Rico - statanox.12C.anox.44.000.108 | ecosystem: Environmental > Terrestrial > Soil >...
TATTCAAACTGCCGGGAAGCCGGTTCGGCTCATCGATGCTATTGCCTTGCCCAGTGCCAAACGTGCCCAGAAGCGAGTTATCATCATTCTCATATACATAAACGGGAAACCCAGTGGCGAAGCGCGTGATTCCGTTAATGGTCCAGCCATCGGTCAACCGCCGGGGGCCTCCGAGCTTGTCAAAAGGTATCCGATAACTGTAACTGATCACGAAATTTTGCGGAACATTGAACGCGGACAACGCCTTCGTAATGACAGGATTGAGGGGATTGATGTTATCACCCTGGCCCAGTCCATTGCCCGACGCGTTGTCGATCGACTTGCTCCAGGTGTAGGCAAGGAGGAATTCCAAACGGCCTTGGGAGCGGCGTAGGGTCGCCTCGAAGGCGTTGTAATTGGAGTTGGCCATGGTCGCCATGTAGCCGTTGCTGCCGAAAGCCGCGTTGTAAGGATACCGGGTGGTGTTGATCACTCCTCCCGTGGTGGGATGGTAGATCCCATTCTCACCATAGGGACCGCACGTAACTCCATCGGTCGTTTGGCTGGGTTGGCTCACGCTCAGGCATAGAGCAGGATTACCCGTGTTGGCCTCGACAGTCGCAAGAAGCCGGTGGCCTTGCGTTCCCACGTAACTGAGAGAGAGAACGGTTGCCGTTCCGAATTGCCGCTCGAAGGTGAAGTTATAATGCTCGGCGTAGGGAACACGGTTCGTGTGAAAGAAGGCCGGCGAACTGGTGATGGGCTCGAACTGGGCCCAGTTGATGGAGTTGTCCGGGTTGCTAGGGCTCACATTGAGCGGAGGTACCGGAACCGGGAATCGCTGCCCGTTATCGTATCCGCTGCCACGGTTCACGAAGGGAGTGGCAAACTGCGGAGCAGCGGGACTGGACCAAAAAAATCCGTACGGAGCGTCTCCTGTTTCCTGGGTGAGGGCGCGATTCTCAAAAGATGAATAATACATACCCCACGCGGCACGGATACTCGATTTGCCGGGCCCGCCCAGCACTTTACCTAGGAAGCCTCCCTGAGCACTGGGAGAATAGGCGAGACCTACGCGCGGGGCAAAATTGTTGTAGCGCGTCGGAGCCAGAGTAGACGGGACCCCGGGATCGCCCGGGAAACACCACCCCGTAGGAGCCCCCGGAAAAACCCTCGACTGACAGCCATACAAGAGCGACTCCACTTGGTTGTGGGTTTCCCACCAGGGAGTGCTGACTTCCCAGCGCAATCCATAATTCAGGGTTAGATTCTGGTTCACCCGCCAGCTATCCTGACCGTACACGGCGTAGGAGCGCCCCCGACTATACAAGGGCAATTGGAGGCCTTGTTGGTATTGGTTAGGTGCCCCAATCAGGAAATCGGCAAAATCAAAGCCCGTTTCTGTTCCGGTAAATTGGAAATTTCCGTTGAGGGCATAGTGGAATTTATAAGTGACTTGGTCGTAACTGAAAGACCCGCCGAATTTCAGTGTGTGCGTGCCAACTACTTTGGAAAAATTGTCCAGGACCTGGTAAGTGTTGTCGTAGAGTTGAAGGAAGCTACTCGAGGCACCGATGCTGTAGTTGTTGAAACCAACGGTTTGAACGCCCTGGAAATTAGGTGCCATCGGAAAGATCCCCGAAAAGCCCTGGGAAGCTAGTGAAACTCCTAGCCCGCCTCCGGGAGCATTTTGAAACGCGACATTGCGCATGTATATCAACCGGAGCTCGTTCACTGAACTCGGCCCATGTGATTTTGTGATACCCAGGTTAAACTGCTCCGCCTCGCCGTTGTTACTTGCCGCGAATCCCGGAAGGCTGGCTACTGCGTAGGGATTGAGCTGGACGTAATTGTCAATAAAATAGTAACCCGAAATCATGCCAATGCGCGTGTTGGCATCGAGCCGCCCGCTGCCTTTGTTGTCGCTTAGCGTTCCCTCATAGGCCGAGGTTGAAAAGTACGCACCCACGTTGGGAAGCGGTATGTACTTCAAGAGATTTTGCGAGGGCACGGAGAAAGCAGACTGAGGGATCACGGCATTGGGAAACACGCATTGCGAGTTAGTGGTACACCCGGGCGTGTAATACGGCTCAGCTGCCGTGACGGGGTAGCCCAGCTCATGCTGCAGGGTGCTCGCCCACCCGCTCCCCATTACCGTTCCCGTCAGGGAGCTCGCGACATCCGAAAGGTTGCCGGTTCGGTCCGCCGCCGAGGGAACCGCAATCAAGCCACTGTCGACGCCCTGCACCAGCCGCGTGCCTTGATAATCGGCGAAGAAGAATAGCTTGTCGCGCCGGATGGGCCCACCCCCCGTGCCTCCGAACTGGTTCTGATGCAGCGTGCCGCGTTCCGGGGAGAAAAAGTTTCGCGCGTCGAGATGGGGATTGCGCAGAAACTCGAAGGCGCTTCCATGGAACTGGTTCGTGCCCGATTTGGTGAGCACGTTGATCATCCCTCCGGCGTAAAAGCCATATTCGGCGTCGGCATTGTTGGTCAAAATGCGAAATTCCGCAATCGAATCGAGATTAGGAATGACGGCAGCGTCCATATACAACTTTTCTTGAGCGCTGCCCCCGTTGACCATGAACCCGTTGGCGGCTTCGCGCTGCCCACTGATGGAAACCCCGCCGGGGTTGAGGTTCCCTGAAACGGCTATGCCGCCACCCTCCCCACTCGTTGCCGGAGCCACGCCGGGCTGCAGAGCCAGCAAGTCGGTGTAGCTGCGGCCGTTGAGTGGAAGTGAGGTCATCTTGGTGCCCCCAATCACCTGGCCCATTTGAGTGTTGGCAGTTTCCACCTGTACGGCGGCGGCAGTAACGTCCACTTCCTGCGTCGTTGTGCCCACCTTCAACGTGGCATCAACTCGTAAGGCGTTGTTCACATCCAACACAAGGCCTGTCTCGCGGTACTCCTGGAACCCGCTGGCTGTAATCTTCACTTCGTAACGGCTCGCAGGCAGGGACGGAAAGGAATAGAAGCCCTGCGCGTTGGTTTCGGTCGAATTCTGGGCGCCGGTTTGCGTATTGATAGCAACTACGGAGGCTCCGGGAACGACGGCACCCGTCGGGTCTGTCACCGTTCCCGAGATGCTGCCCGTGATACTGGCGCGGGCCATTGAGCCAACCAACACCAACGCCAGTCCCAAAATAAACAAACCTCCACACCGTGGAGCCACAATTGAACTCTTTCGCATCGTAGGTCTCCTTCCCACGGAACATCGAGCTGTAAGTCTCGATTTCGCGCGTCCTCCCCAACACCCCACGGTCAGGACTCGCGCTTCCTACCGGAAGGCGGGTCAATGCATTCGCTGAACGAATTTGACTCCCAAAACTCCCATGCTGTCAAGTAGATTTTCCTTGATATAGCGTGGTTTAATGAAACGATTTCTAATCTTCTTTCGCGTTAGCGTCCGAGCCTCGACATCTGGGTAGCCCCACATGGTGGCATGGCAATCTGTGAGCTTGACCGAATACCGGATGTGGTAGAATCCCGCTCCGATGAGTCTCCGCGCGAAAGAGATCTTTGTCCTGTCCCGCGGTACCCAAAGTTCTAACAAACCTTGAAAAGGAGATTGCTCAAATGCCAGGCCCCGGAATGGAGTTGGTCGGAGAAGAAGAGATTCAGGAAGTTTTGGAAGTCCTGCGAGGCGGCTACCTCTTTCGATATGGGGTGTCGGTCGGCGTCGATGCGGACCCCAGGTTCAAGGGCAAGGTCTACCAGTGCGAGCAGGAGATCGCGAGTTACGCCGGAGTCCGATATGCCGTGGCGGTCAATTCCGGAACATCCGCCTTATTAGCGGCACTCGTTGGTCTCGGGATCGGTCCCGGAGACGAGGTCATCGTTCCAGGATTCACTTTTATCGCCAGTATCTCTTCCATCGTCCACGCGAAGGCTGTTCCGGTTCTGGCTGAAATCGATGAAACCTTCAATCTAGATCCCGAGGATGTGAAGCGGAAAATCACCCCGCAGACCAAGGCGATCATGGCGGTTCATATGATGGGGAATCCCGCCCGCTTGGATGAGCTCAAGCAGATTGGTGAAGAGCATGGCATCCCGATTCTTGAAGACTGCGCCCAAGCCTTTGGTGCAACCTACAAGGGACGGACGGTCGGCTCCGTGGGAAGAGCAGGCACTTACAGCTTCAACGTCTATAAGACGATCACCTCCGGTGATGGCGGCATGGTCGTGACCGATGACGAGGAAGTCTACCGGCGTGCGTTCGCCTTTCACGATCAGGGTCACTCCCCGTTCCGCACCGGGGTCGAGATTGGAGAGCGCCCGTTTTTCGGCCTTGATTTTCGCTTTACCGAGCTGCAGGCGGCGGTGCTCCTGGCGCAGTTCCGCAAGCTTCCGCACTTACTCCAACGGCTGCGTGCAAATAAGAAGCGTTATAAAGAGCTGATCAGCGATCTGCCGGGACTCCGGTTCCGCGAAATCACGGATGAGCAGGGCGAGTGCGCCACCATGCTGACCGTGATTCTGCCGAGTGCCGGCATCGCTCAGAGTATCGCGCGAGACCTAGGAACAAAGGTAGTAGCGAGGGCCGGCTGGCACGTTTACAACAACATGGAACAACTGATGAAGTTGCGGACGGCAACGGCGGTGCAGTGCCCCTTTAGCTGCTTCCCTATTTACGCCCACCAGAACCGCGAGATTCGCTACTGGCAGGGTATGCTGCCGAAAACAGACGCCTTATTGGAACGCTCGCTCAACATCAGCATTGGAGTATCCGATCCTGGGCTCAGTTCGGGGTTCGGTGTGACGCTTCGCGACGACCTGGAGTCCGTGGTACGGCACGCCGCCAGGTTTCGAGAGGTGGCCGAGAAGTATTTGCATTGAGATTGCCCAGAGCAGAGTGCTGAGCATTGACTTCGGTGAGCGGTCGCGTGTCCGCGCCCCGATGCCACGGGGCGACCATCATACGGACGAGAAGCTGACCGCGGCTGCGCTGGGGGAAGAGGGAACGCGTCACGCCACCGTTCTTGCCATCTGCCCTGTTTTCGAAATCATCTTCTTCATCGCCTGTTCTTTGGCCGTCAACAGACCCTCTCTAAGCACCTGACTCCCCGCCCCGCAATTCTTAAAACAAGGGCAAAGCGACGCCCGCGTCCGATGGCCAAAAGATAGGCTTGATCTTGACGGAAAGATAGGCACGCGCTGACCGGAAGACAAGTTGAAGGCAGCGCAGCAACCGCCTAGTTTAAGGCTCTGGGAGGCCTATCAACAATAAACGACACTGCTGGTTCGGTATTGGGGCACGCCTTCAGGCGTGCCCAACGCAAGACGTTTATGACCCAAGGCCTTTAGGCCCTGATTGTTAGGCCGACAGCGGCTAAAGCCGACGGGAGGGAAGGCCGCCCGCGGCACGACTGAAGTCGTGCCCTGATACGGTATAGCCGTCAGTTTACACACACACTCTAAAGCCATGCCCTGACGAATGCGGAGCTAAAATGCGTCGACTACTTATGCCGCTGCGTTTATTTGAGCCCATTAATCCGAGAGAAATCTCTGATGAAACATTCCTTGCTCCCTAACAAGAAAGCAGCCGCAGCTGTCATGACGGTCGCGAGCGTGGTTGCTATCGCTGCAGCCGTTCTTCTATCTAAGGGGCGCCACGCTGCAAACGCAAATACGTCCCAAGGCTCAAACGCAACTTCCAAAATATCCCTGTCCGAAGCGACAGTGGACCTTTCGCCGAGCCAATTGGATCAAAATCGAGCCGGTGGGGACCTATCTGTTTCCAGTTGAGAAGGAGGCGGTTGGCAACATTGATTTTGATGGCGACCTGTCCGTCCAAGTCTTTCCTCCTTATCAGCGCCGGCAGCACGGCGCTGGCACTCGGCCAATTGTTCTCGAGCAGCAATGGTTTTTGGGACTTGGCGGCCGGCGTCACCCAGTCCATCTTTGATGCCGGCATCCTGCGGCATCGTCAGCGCGCGGCGGAAGCCGCTTTTACTCAGGCCGCCGAACAGTATCGCAGCACAGTCCTGACCGCCTTCCAGAATGTCGCTGACACGCTGCATGCGCTGCAACAGGATGCGGACGGTTTAAAGGCCGCTGCGGCCGCCACAAACGCCGCCGGCGTTACCCTAGACCTGACGAAGAAACGGCTTGAGTCCGGCTACGCCGACTATCTGGCGCTCTTGAGTGCGGAACAAGCCTATCAGCAAGCCGTGCTGAACCTTGTGCAGGCTCAGTCCAATCGTTATGCCGACACCGCCGCGCTGTTTCAGGCTCTAGGCGGGGGATGGTGGAATCGCCCGGATGTGCCCAGGAGTTAATTCGAACTTGTTCGAATCGCTGTGGAGAGGCACGCCCAAGATTGGCTCCCGGCCCTATAAGCAGCCTATCAAGGTCTGCTTAGCTCCACCTCTTTGCTCTCTTACCTCATTACTTCTTCAATCTCATAAACGCCCGACCCCACTTCCTCCATTCTTCCACCCGGCAACCTCACCGTCGCCGTCGTATTCGACGGCACCGCCACCCTCACGATCAACTTTCCGTCAATAATTTCCCATCCCGCCGCGACTTTTCCATACATGCTTTCCACTGATGCCTTCGCATACGTTAACCCGCCTCCCGGTCGCGGCTGAATCAAAATGTGCTTATACCCCGGCTGCGCTTCATCAATCTCAATCCCCGCCACCACACGATACATCCACTCGCCAATCGCTCCGTACGCGTAATGATTGAACGAATTCATCCCCGCATCCTGAAAACTCCCGTCCGGCTTGATCCCGTCCCAGCGCTCCCAGATCGTGGTCGCCCCTTTCGTCACCGGATACAGCCACGACGGATACTCCGCCCGGTTTAACAGCATGTACGCCTCATCCACATACCCGTTCTCGCTCAACGCCTCGCACAAAACGGGCGTCCCCAGGAATCCCGTCGTCAAATGCCCGAATTTCCGCACGTCCATCGCCAATCGTCCTGCCGCCTCCGCGCGCATCGACTGCGGCAATAAATCAAACGCAAGCGCCAGCGCGTACGCGGTCTGCGTATTCGGCGAAATCCTTCCATTCTCGGTCACAAACTCCCGCAGGAACGCGCTCTTGATCCGGTCCTCCAGCGCCGCATAATCCGCCGCGTCCTCCTTCTTCCCCAGCACCTGCGCCGTTTTCGCCAGCAGGGCCGTCGACCGCGCAAAATATGCCGTCTGCAGGAAGTCCTTGTCCGTCGTCGCTCCCGGATAATCCGATTGCGTTGTCGCAAACGCCAGCCAATCCCCGAAGCTGAATCCGCTGCTCCAAATGTATTTCGCGCCCGCTTCCCGCCGCATGTACTCCACCCACGCCTTCATGCTCGGATACTGCTGCTCCAGAACCCGCTTGTCCCCAAACGTCTGATACACCGTCCACGGCAACACCACCGCTACATCCGCCCAGCCCGCCGAAGCCGCCGCCCCCTTCCTGGTGTCGTGGGTCAGCACATTCGGAATCACGAAGGGCACCGCGCCATCGTCCTCCTGGTCCAACGCCACGTCCTTCAGCCATTTCGTGTAAAACCCGGCCGTGTCGTGATTAAACGATGCCGTCGCCGCAAACACCTGTGCGTCGCCCGTCCAGCCTAGCCGCTCGTCGCGCTGCGGACAATCCGTCGGCACGTCCACGAAATTTCCCTTCTGTCCCCAGAGGATGTTACGCTCCAACTGGTTCAGCAAAGAACTGGAGCTCTCGAACGTTCCCGTCTTCTCCATCGCCGAATGCACCACGACCCCGGTAAAATCCTCCGGCTTCACTTCCCCCGGCCATCCGCTCACCGCCACGTACCGGAATCCTTGAAACGAAAAATGCGGCTCGTAAGTCTCCATTCCTGTGCCCTTGGTCGTGTACTGAATCGTCTCCTTCGCCGACCGCAGATTCTCCGTATACAGATCTCCTGCCTTGTCCAACACCTCAGCATGCCGCAGGGTGATCGTCGTTCCCGCCGGAGCCGTCACCCGAAATCTCATCCATCCCACCATGTTCTGTCCCATGTCCAGGACTGTCTCGCCCGCCTGCGTCCTCCAAACTTTTGCCGGCTTGATTTCTTCAATCCCTTTCACCGGCGGCCCCGCCGGCGCCACCAGCTTCGCCTTCGGAGCTTCCATCACCTTTACGCCTGCCCATCCAATGTCGTCGTAATCCGCCGTGCTCCACCCCGGCTTCTCGAGGCGCGCGTCGTATGTCTCGCCGTTATAAATGTCCGACGCCAATACCGCCCCGGTCGATGCTTTCCACTTCTCATCCGTCACCACGATCTCCTGTGTCCCATCCGCGTACGTGATCACGAGTTGCGCCAGCAATTCCAACTTCTTTCCATAAAGGTTTCTCTTCCCACCCCACGCAATTCTTCCGCGAAACCACCCGTCACCCAGCATCGCCCCCAGACAATTCGCACCACTCTTCACCATCCCGGTCACGTCGTACGTCTGGTATAGAAAGCGAAAATCGTAAGCGGTCCATCCCGGCGTGAAATATTCATCTCCTACACGCCTCCCGTTCAATTCCATCTGGTACAATCCCATCGCCGTCGCATACAATCGTGCCCGCTCCACGTTCTTCTTCACCGCAAACTCTCTCCGCACGAGCGGCGCGGGATTTGATTTGGCCTCATCCTCCGCCAAATCCGGCGTAATCCACTTGGCCTTCCAATCCGCCGCCTCCAGCAGCCCCATCTCCCACCGCGCGATCTTGCTCCAATCCGACAGATGCCCGTGATTGTCCCCAACCCGCACCTGCCAGTAGTAAGTCTTCCCGCTCACCGTTGCCGGCCCGGCGTACTCCACTCCAATCGACGCATCCGACATCTGCTTCCCGCTCGTCCAAATCACTTTCTCCTTCGCCAGTTCCGCCTCGGACCCCGCCACGCGCACCTCATAGCTCGTCTGCAACACGTTCTTCTCCGCGCTCTCCAGTTCCCAACTCAGACGCGGCTTCCTCACGTCGATTCCCACTGGATCAACTTTGTACTCGCACCGCAACTTTTTCACCGCCAGCACACCCTCTCCGCGCACACTCACGGCGAATGCCAGCACCGCCGTCATCAACCATCCCGCCACTCGCTTGCTCTTCATCGGTCATCTCCGCCACTTCAGTTTTTCCAGGCTTGCCTCAAACTGTATACCTTCTCCTAATGTCCTTCTCTTCCTGAAGTGAAAGGTGGCTCCTTTATAGTGCGTGTTTACCGATGTCGTGACCTTAGCATTCTGGTCGGATTACGTCCACTCGGAACCTGGGGTCGAACACCCGAAACGTCCCGTAGCGCCATGCCCAAACTTTCCTGCTGGCCCAAGCGGTTCTGCATCACCACGTCAGCACGAGGATGCGCGACATAAAAGCTAGGAGCGCGGAACGTGGATCTGGCCCCGCGAGGGGCCGGTCCGTGAATAGCCGTAGGTGCAACCTACGGACAAAGGGTACCAAAACCCAATCAACCCCGCCGGGGTTGACCGTGGATCGCCGCAACGACTCCGGCCCTGCCGATACCCCGCTGGGACGGCCCCTCCAGGGCCGAGGGCTTTCTCGGCGTCTGCGCCCGTAGGTTGCACCTACGGCTATTCACGGTGTCCCGCTTCGCGGGACTCTTGAGTTTGTACATTCTTCAGAGCATTCACTGACCCAAGCCAGGCTGGCGCACTGTGCACCGAACAGACTGCATCCAATTCAACTCGTAAGCGTCCACTCGCAGGGGGTCGCGCGCAGCCGGCTGTGTGTTCCCTTTGTCGTCGGTAGCGCGAACGGAGATGCGGTGCTCGTCCGGCCTTTGAGCATCCCAAGGATAGGCCCACAGCACCCAGGAATATGGGGCAGGGCTCTTTTCTAGGGACGCCGCAGCCCAGTCCCGGCCGCCATTGGTACTGACTTCAACAAGCGCCACCTTGTGTTCCCCGGCCCACGCCGCCCCGCGGATGGCGTACCGGCCTGCGCCGAGCACCGCCCCGTCAGGCGGCCACGCGATCTGAGACTTAACCCGCATCCGCGTAACCGGCGTCCGCGCTGATCCCACGGCCTGCAGGCGCAGAGCAACATACTCCTGGGTCATGAAAGGGCTGGTATCCTCGTGGTCTAGGGCCTCAATTCCAACCAGCCACTTGACGGAATCCATGGCGTACCATCCGGGAACAATCGCCCGCACCGGGAAGCCATGTTCCACCGGCAGTTGAGATCCGTTCATCTGGAAAGCCAGAAGCGTATCGGGGTGCAAGGCCTTCTCCAGGGGAATGCTGCGCGAGAAGAAGCCCGGTCCTTGGTTGCCGGCGTCGCCGTCTGCCCCGATCAGTCGAATCTGCCTGACCTGGGGGCGCAGACCGGCCCGCTGGAGCAATTTCCCCAGTGGAATCCCCGTCCATTCCGCCGTACTCACCCCACCCCCTCCAACCGTGTTGCCCGCACATTCGAGCGTCGCCACACTGCTAGAGGCCGTCTCCCGTAGAAGTTCCGCGTAAGTCATTTCCAGCGAAGACCCGACCTGGCCGGTAATACGAAGCTGCCAGGACCGAGACGCTAAACGTGGCGCCGGGAAGTGGTCGCGGATGTAAAAGTCCTCTTCCGGAGTGATCGCGCTACGGAGGGTGGTAAAGTCGAACTCCTCGATTCGTGGGGCGGTGGAACGGGTGATCCGAGAAGCCCAGAGTGAAGCCGGATCGAGCGCGGGAATCAGAGCAACGGCCGATAAAAATTGACGCCGGCGCATCATAGTGTGAAGAACCTAGAAGCGTTAACCAACCCTGTCATTCCGAGGAGCGAAGCCCCGCACCGCATGGTACAGGCCGAAGCGACGAGGAATCTGCTTTTGGTTAAGGAGAAGCAGATTCCTCGCTCCGCTCGGAATGACAGGTGGGGGACTTTCATAATTCAGAACTTAGAACTCATAACTTCCTTCGCCGGAGAAGCTGTGAAAAAATCGCGGCTTTGCCGCCTGATGTGCGGAAAGGCTCAGCCTTTCCGTACACCAGGCTTAACAATAAAGTATTCAGGCTGGGCCGCTTGCCGGAAAGCCGCAGGCTTTCCGCACATCAAGCGGCGCAGCCGCAACAGCCACCCACAGCGATTTTTTCACAGCTTCGAAGGCCTGGGGTAGCTCGAGAGCATGGGTAGGTTCAGACTGCGGATCAACTCCAATTGTTTGTCCGTAAAATATCCTGAACCGTCCGCGAACTGGATGAGCATCGCGGCGTCCTGGTAATCGCGGGAATCCAGATCGATGGTTCGATAGTTAGCCTGACGACCGCTGTAGTCCCACTTCAAGCCGGCTTGTGCATCCGTAACCTTGTAGACCAGGTTGCGGGCATACTCGAGGGCGTTGGAAAAGTAATCGATAGCGGCCGTGCGCAGAAGCGGCTCGCCATTGCTGTTCAGTTGTCGCTCGATTTTCATCTGAATCGCACCCGGAACTTCAACGTTAAAGACTTCCCGCGAACGCTCAAAGGTCACTTTCACGAGCCGCGTATCCAGAGACATAAACTGGTGAAGAGGAGTAAATTGCTGGAAAACGTGCTCCAAAGCTATGACCTGTTCGGTTGTAGCCGAGGAATCGATGTAGAAGACAGCCGGCTCACCCTGTGTGTCCATCGTGGCGCTGACGACCACGAAGGTCATACCATCCAGCGGGATGTCGCCGTAATTTCCTTTCACAATGTGAAAACCTCCCGTGCTCTCGCAATGCCCGTGAGTGGGAGGAGCGTTGGAACGGCAGGGACATGGGGTGTTACAAGGGCAGCATACCATCCCCTCTCCTTTCATGTGCCAGTGGGCGGAGAGCGGAATCCGCTTGCGTTCAGGGAGACTCTCGCGCTGAACGATCGCGGCGATCTGGATGACGTCCGGATCCTGGGGCCATTTGTTGCGGGCGGTTTCTGCCGCTGCTGCCGCCGCCTGCAAGTCTCCCGCCAACAGTTCCGTCCACGCCAGATGGGAGGTGAAATCGCGACTGCAGGGGGCTAGTTCGACCGCCCGCGTCTGTTGCGCCCGTGCGTCCTGCGTGTTGCCGAGGGCCAGGAAAACCAACCCGACGAGATCCAGGCGCGCAGCCTCGAGGTCAGGTTCGACGCTGCCCGGTTGCACCTTGTTCAGGCAGCGGATTGCACCCAGGTAATCGGAGCGATTGAAACGCAGTTGAGCGATCTGCAGGTAGAGGTCGGAGAGCCTTAAGTCCGGCGGCACCGGGTTATTCCCTTGCGCCAAAAGCTCAGCCGAACGTTCAAAGTCAGCCTCCGCTTCTCGCGGCATTTTATGGCTGAGGAGCATCTTCCCGATGCGGGAAAGCGCCCACGGATCGTGCGCCGCAAGCTTTTCGAGTCGATCCAGGTTCCTTCGAGCCTGATCGGTTTGCTTGAGTTGGAATTGTGTGGCAGTAAGGGTAAAGAGTCTTTCCGCGTCATTCGGATCTGCTTCGACCGCCGCCTGCAGGTGCGGAAGCGCCGTCTGAAACTTCGACTCCCCTATCAGGGCCAATGCTAGCCCGTATTGGGCCCGACCATGGAAATCGCCCAGCTTGAGAGCGGTCTGGAACTCCTGGGTGGCGTCATTCAGGTTGTTGGTGTCAAGGTAGAGTTTGCCGAGGGCGAGATGGGTGTCAACGCTCTGAGGACTGATTTGTATGGCCTTGAGCCAAGCCTCCTTTGCCTCCTCCGGCTTTCCCAGTCGCACCCGGATGATGCCCAAGATGTAGTAAGCCCTGGCTGACTTCGGGTCACCTTGAAGGACTTCCTGGCACCTGGCGAAAGCTTCATCCAGCCGGTTTGCCGCTAGAGCCTTCTCAGCCTGAGCGAGGGCCCCATTCGCGGAAGATCGCTCCTCCTTTTGAGCAACGGCGGCAGGAGAATCAATGTGTCCAGGCGAGGTCGGGGCGGTGGCTCCGCGCACGCTGGCGAGCGCCAGCAGCAGTACGGACAGAGAAATATCGCAGTGTTTGCCAGCTGTCCTTTTCATCCACTGAAGTTCGAGTGTATAGCAAACCCCAGACGGGCGGGTACAGTTTCTTTTCGGCGTATAATCGAGCCATGCTCGTCGAATGCAAAGATCATATGAAGCGGGTGGGATTCTGTTGTGTGCTCGGTGCGCCCCACCGGACCGAAAAACGAAAGCCCAAGAGCTTAACACCGGGTCATGCGCCGCAGGTTGTTGCCGGTCGGTGTTGAGACCACGGCCGGCTCGCTTCGGTCGTCGGCTGACGAAACTAGTTGTGCCGTCCCAACTAAATGTTGACCATGCGATCTGGGTTTCCGTCCCTGATCTTGTCGACCTGGGGTTCCAAATTTATCTCTTGACAAGTTAATAATCCATGGTATACTTGATTTTTGGAGCCGATCCGATTCATCGAACGCTCGAGACATCCTATCGAGGTCTATAAAACCCTCCTCCTTGGGGTTCCAACCCTTGCGCTGGCTCGAAACGTTCGCCGGGAGGAGCATCGCCTGAAGGTACTCAAAATGAAGAGACATCCCACGATGTTATTGAAAATAAAGGATGACTTAAAATGCCGAATGGGGATGTCCTATTATGTTAATCAAAACAAATGACTTAGAAGCTTTAACTGATTATCTCACTGAAAATAAATGGCTTGACTACGCCCGTTAGGGCCCGAAGCCTTGGCTGGCGGTTGAGGGCGAATATTTCCGACGTAGATACGTCTCAGATTTGAGATCGGAGAGTTATGGGAGTGGGCCAGGTTGGAGGCGATCCTGGAAGGAAAGGTCCGCGGCTGGTGCTCCGAACAAAACCGGAATGTGTAAGAAAACAAACGGATAGGGAAAATGTGATCACCATTAAGGATTCATCGAGGCGCAGGTCGGTAGCGGCCGGCCCGCCGAAGGGGTGAAGAAAATGCGGTTGTGCTGCTGCTCCGCCGAGATAGCCGGCTGGAACCCCCTCAGCCTGCTCTCCCGCGATCCCGGAACCCGTCGGGACGGGCCCATCGCCACCCCCTTCCCGGCAAGCCGA
>Ga0182038_10001123_pt1 | contig 13897 bp, 10 predicted proteins | sample sta12Can44000108_FD_125976 | JGI IMG/M metagenome (GOLD analysis project Ga0182038, IMG submission 125976) | Lab enrichment of tropical soil microbial communities from Luquillo Experimental Forest, Puerto Rico - statanox.12C.anox.44.000.108 | ecosystem: Environmental > Terrestrial > Soil >...
CCACCCGAAGACCGTTACAGGAGAACGTCGTGACGCAATATTTGGTTGCTATTTTACCATCCCGACGACTACGACCCATCCACAGAGGACGAAGCGATGTCCCGCGATATCGACGCGCTCAACGACGAGATGAAGGCTGCTCGTGTCAGGATTATGGTCGGCGGCCTGCGGAACCCGGCCAGCACCGCGAGCACAGCCCAATGGTGAAGTTCTCGTCACCGACGGGCCGTACACAGAGACTAGGTGACCAAAGGAAACCATGTTCGCTTGTAGGACGCGGGAATCCCACAAGCGGACACAGGAAGTACGAGGATGACCTTGAACGTACCTAAGGCTTCTTTTTTCAAAAACTTAGGAACCTCGTCGGCGGCACATACCGTGCGACAGTAGTTACCAAAGAACTAGGAGGAGACTGTGATTCTCAAACCGCAACTGCTGTACCAAGACCTCCGGATTGCTGTGCGCTCGCTCAGCCGCTCGAAAGGGTTGGCCTTCACTGTAATCGCCACCCTGGCGCTCGGTATTGGCGCCAACGCCGCTATTTTCAGCCTCGTTCGCGGCGTCCTCCTTCGCCCGCTCGTCAACGCCGACGAAAGCCGGCTCATCTACATTCAGCAGAGCGCTCGCGGCATTGGCGAGGAGGAGGCCAACTGGTCCGTCCCCGAAATCCAGGACTTCAAAGCCAGCACCCATTCCGTCAGCGAATTCGGCGATTTCTCGGCTATCGGCATGACCATGATCGGCATGGGCGAGCCTCGCCAGATTCAAGCCGCTGTCGTCGGGGGCAACTATTTCGAGACAGTTGGGCTTCACCCTGTCCTTGGTCGCCTCATCGGACCTCAAGATGACGGCCCGAAAGCCGCCGGCGTCGTCGTTTTGACGTATCCCTTCTGGGCCACCGCTCTCAAGAAAGATCCCAACGTCGTCGGCAGACAGGTCCGCCTCGACAGCTTTGACGCGCGCACAGCCACCGTTATCGGCGTCCTCGAACCATCCCTCCCCTACCCCACAGATACAGAAATTATCGCCAATGTCGTTATGAGCGCGCATCACCTCGACGCCACCATGGTGACCGGCCGCGTCCATCGTATGACAGAACTCTTCGGCCGCCTCGCTCCCGGCGCCACGCTTGAACAGGCTCGCGCGGAACTCCAATCCGTCTACGCCACGATGAAGAAAGACCATCACGAAGCTTACCCCACTAACGCGCATTTCCAGGTTGACGCAAGGCTCTTCCGCGACCAGGTCACGTCCGACGCTCGGCCAATCCTGCTCGTTCTTCTCGGGGCCTCTGCTCTCGTCTTCATCATTGCTTGCTCCAACGCGGCCAACCTCATCCTTGCTCGCACTGTGCGACGCGAAGGCGAGCTGACCATTCGTGCGGCTCTCGGCGCCGGCTCAGGCGCGTTGCGGCGTACCCTGTTGGCCGAAAGCCTCGTCCTTTGTGTCGCTGGAGCCACGCTTGGCGTAATGACTGCGCGCCCGTTGCTCGAAATTCTTTCGCGCTACGCTTCCCGCTTTTCCGTTCGCGCCCTGAACCTTACAGTCGACTCGAGTGTCCTCTGGGTTGGCGCGGGACTCGCAATTATCGCCGCCGTCCTCCTCGCTTACGTTCCTCGCCTCCCCAGCGCCAACGTTTCACAATCCCCCGGACTCGCCAGCGGCAGCGTACGCATCACGGGAAGCACGAATCGCCGTCTCCGCGCCTTCGCCGTCGTCCAGATTGCCGCCTCCTTCATGCTCCTTGCCGGCGCCAGCATGCTTCTGAAAACGCTTATCGCCATGCAGACCGCGCAAACGGGCATGGACACGCGTCACGTCCTCGCGATCAACGTCCCGGTGATGCAATACCAAAAAACGCCGCAGCAGGTCGTGGATTTCTACAAAGAAACCATCCGCCGCGTTGATGCCCTGCCCGGCGTCACCAGGACTGCTTACGGTATGTCCGCTCCCTGGCGCGATGCCCGTAGCGACCCTAGACTTCAATTCTCGGGAGATGGTCACGTCTCTAGCGTGGAAAATGACCCCCGCGCCCATTTCCGGGTTATCTCTCCTGGTTATTTTGCCGCGCTCGGCGTTCCGATCCTCGCCGGACGCGATTTCAACGACCTCGACACCCAATCGACTGAACCGATCACAATTGTCAGCGAGAGTCTGGCCCAGCGTATGTTCCCCGGTCAGGACGCTATCGGCCGCCATGTCTATTGGACAGACCCCGTGTTGAAATTCCTCCCCGGTTTCAAGAGCGAGCAACTGCGGATCATTGGCGTCACCGCCGATATTGACGAAGAACATGTCGTTCCGCAGCCCACGCTCACGATTTACAGCACCTTTAACCATGGGCCGATGTTTAACGGGCGGCTCTTCATCCACACCAGCGCAAATCCCTATGCGCTAGTGACGCCTGCTACGCAAATCATTCGAGGCATGTCCGCCGAGCAGCCCGTCGAGAAGGCCGCCACTCTGGAGGACATCCGCGCCGAAGTCCTCACCCCGGATCGCCTGAACACTGTAGTCTTCGGTATCTTCGCTGCCGTCGCGCTCACGATTGCGCTGGTTGGTGTTGCGGGCGTACTCGCTTTCTCCGTTAGCGCGCGCATTCGCGAATTTGGCATTCGCCTCGCCCTTGGTTCGCCACCGCAGCGCCTCCTGGCCGGCGTAATCGCCGAAGGCGCAGTCATGGCCGCGTTCGGTGTTGTTGCCGGCTCCGTCGGCGGCTACTGGCTCGCGCGGATTGCGGCACGCTATATCACCGACCTGAAGATGCCCAGCGTTTTGCCGGTCGTCGCTTCGGCTCTTGTGCTGCTGGCTGCGGCGGTCATCGCTTCCGCCATGCCGGCCGCTCGCGCCGCGCGCGTCGACGTGATGCAAGCGCTGCATTCCGACTGACCTCAAGCCGCAAGCTATTGACACTAGGTAACCTTAGGGTGAATACCGTCTTAGCCACCGGTGCCTGGTCGGGCTGGCGTTGCTGTGAGTAAAGCAGAACGCGATTACGGCAAAACCGTCCATCTCTAACAATGTCGGCCCTGTCAAGCCCTTTTTTGGTTTTTCTTGAAATTTTTTGTTCCTGCGTGTACGGCGGTTGAATCGGAACGAAGAAGGGTTGTGACCCTGGCCAGTGCGGTGCCTGCACGGTTCACGTGAAATGGCAGGCATATTCTTTCGTGCCTAAATCTGGCCTTAATGCACGATGGAGATGAGATCAGGCGAAGGGTTGGGCACGCCAGAAGCTTTACAGCCCATGCAGGCAGCCTTTCTTGCTTGCGATGCCTATCAGTGCGGCTATTGCACGTCAGGCCAGATCATGTCAGCGGTCGCGTTACTTGGAGAGCCGTGCGGTCCCGACGATGCCGCGGTCAAGGAATTGATGAGCGGCAATATCTGCCGCTGTGGGGCCTACGCCAACATCATCGCCGCGATTCAACAGGCTCGAAAACGCGTTTAGCGCGAGCGGAGGGAATTTCGATGCACGTCTTTGAGTTCATCCGGCCCCCAGACGCAGCGGCTGTCATCGCCACTTCTGCGCAATAGAAAACGGCTCATCAGGGTGCGGCGGCGCGCTTCCTGGGCGGAGGCACGACGCTGATCGATTTGATGAAGCTGAACGTGGAAACTCCCGCGCGCCTGCTGGATGTCAATCGTCTGCCGCTCAACCAAGTTGAAACCACGCCGGAGGGAGGCCTGAAGATCGGCGCGACTATCCGTAACTCCGATTTGGCGAATGATGCGAAAGTCCAAAGAGATTATTCGGTTCTGTCGCAGGCCATTCTGAACGGAGCGTCCCCGCACATCCGTAACATGGCTGCGGGCGCCGGGAACCTGTTGCAGCGCACTCGCTGTCCATACTTCCGAGACACAGCCATGCCCTGCAACAAGCGCGAGCCCGGCACTGGATGTCCGGCCATCACCGGCAACAACAGGACGCTGGCTGTTTTGGGCACGAGCGAGTATTGCATCGCGACCAATCCTTCGGATATGTGCATCGCGATGGCGGCGCTGGAGGCCACGATAGACATTCAAGGTCCGAAAGGCTCGCGCGCAATCCCGGTCAACTCGCGCAGAACCGACGCCTGATTTCCCCCTGAGTTGATATAGCCGAAGAAACGCGGGCTCGATAAAGCGTGGAATTTGCAAAGATGTTGTTCTCAACCTCGCGCAGGATAGCTTCCATCGGCTGGGGTGCCTCGGGCAAAGGTTCGTCAAATAAGGAAGCGATCTCCACCCGATTTTTCGCAGGGGTGATCCGGGCCTCGTCCAACCCTCCGTACAACCGAATGACAAGTTCCAATGCCTTCTGCAGATCATCCCGAAAAGTCTCCAGGTCGCAATCCAGACCTTGAGCGGCAACTTGTTCGCTCAAACTCACGTCGGCATCTTGCGCGCAAACGGTCGGCAGTTCGGACGGCCTACTGGTCGACGCCGGGTCAGAGAATAGCGGTGCTGCATTCAGCAGGTCTTGGATGATATTGCTCTGCACTTCAGTAGCTCGAAGGTCTTCTAGTTGGTGATCTCGAGCAAACAACTGCGATCCTGGCCAGAAGCTACGGGTGGATGACGCGCCGCCAGGAAGTTGGACCACGACCCGCCGGGGGAATGTCTAAGACGTCTCGAACCCCGACAAATGATATGCTTTTTGAATAAATGAGGCCCATGAACGCGGCGTTCAAAAACGAAAGTAGGTGCGTGCCTGAGTTTGTTGTTCACTCCCTACTGAAGTCTGCGACCGTTACGATTCGGGACACGTACTGTCAGGGCAGTTGCCGGCACCAGAGCGCCGAGGAGTGCACGGCGACCACGCAGCTGGTGTTTCCGTATCGAGGTGTTTACGTGCGGCATCTTGGGACTGAGCAGACCGTGGCTGAGGCGAACCAGGTGTTGTTTTTTAACGCTACCGAAGGCTACCGGGTCAGTCATCCCGTGCCAGGTGGCGATGCCAGTATGACGTTGGTCATCAGCGAACCAATGCTGCGTGAACTGGCGCCACCTGCTTTGCTGCGCGACAGCGCGAGACTCGCATTTCGGCGACAACGTTTGCGGATTGACGCACGGACCCAAGCGCTTGTGGCGCTGCTTCGGCACAGTCTGCGCCAGAGCATTGCGGAACCCCTGGAAGCAGAGACCCTGGCCTTGACCCTAGTGCAGCGGGCGCTGGGGCCGCGCACCACGCACGCAGCGGGCGCCAGTGTCGGACGCCGATTGCTGGTGGATCGGGTCAAGCTCGTGCTGGCGAGCGACCTGGCGCGACGCTGGAGTTTGGCTGAAATCGCCGCCGAAGTGCGCGGCTCCCCAGTTTATCTCACTCAGGTCTTCCGACAAGTGGAAGGCCTACCCTTGTACCGCTATCAGTTGCGACTACGGCTAGCCCGGGCGCTAGATCTTCTCGCGCAGTATGACGACCTCACCACTCTAAGCCTGGACCTCGGTTTCTCTAGCCACAGCCATTTCAGCGCCGCATTCCGCGCTGTTTACGGTCGCTCGCCCTCGGAGTTCAAGCAGTCAGCACTACATCGTTAGACCTGCTCCACCAAATCGCTAAAGATTCTGACAGCGGCCCTCTCTTTCTCTGTGGCCTATTGGCGTTACAGGGCTGCGGATCTCGCGGGCAATGACAGCGGTAGCGATAAAGAAATTCTCCAATGACAGCGAATCAAACCGTGACGGTGTTTGGCGCGTACGGGCACACGGGACGCTTTGTCGTTTCAGAGCTGCGGCGTCGGGGATGGACGCCAATTCTTTCTGGGCGTGATGCCAGTAAGCTGAGTAGCCTAGGAGGTGTCAATCCTGGACTCGACGTGCGGCCAGCATCGACTGACTCCCCGGGGTCGCTCGACCGTGCGCTTGATGGCGCTGCGGCTATCATTAATTGCGCTGGGCCGTTTCTGGATACCGCGGTGCCTGTAATCGAAGCAGCGCTGCGTGCGCGCATTCACTATCTGGATGTGACCGCCGAGCAGCCCGCGGCCCTCGCTTCCTTTGAAGGATTTAGTGGCACGGCGAAAGAGGCGGGTGTCGTGATTATTCCCGCGATGGCATTCTACGGTGGATTGAGCGACTTGCTGGCCACGGCTGCGATGGGAGAATGGGCCGCCGCGGACGAAATCTGCATCGCCGTGGCTCTCGATAGCTGGAAACCAACGTGGGGTACGCGAGTGACCGGGAAGCGCAATACCGCTCGACGTTTCGTTTTTTCCAAAAGCAAGTTGGAGTTCCTTGCTGATCCGCCACCGACGCGTATGTGGAACTTCCCCACGCCGTTCGGAACACAGGATGTTGTCGGTCTGTGCTTCTCTGAAATCATCACCATCTCGCGCCATCTACCCGTGCCGGAAATTCACGCATTTATGAATCTCCCTCCGGTCAGGGATGTCCGCGACCCAAATACTCCTCCGCCGACAGCGTCGGACGACAGCGGGCGCTCCTCGCAGATCTTTTTGGTGGACGTGGTCGCACGGAAGGACAGCGAAGCGCGGCGAGCCGTGGCGCGGGGGCGGGACATCTATGCGGTCACCGCACCAATTGTCGTGGAGGCGGCGCAACGCGTCGTCGCTGGTCTGGCAAAGAAGACTGGCGTCGTCGCTGCCGGCGAGACTTTCGACGCACGAGACTTTCTGGAGTCACTGCACCCAATGCATCTGTCGGTTGAGATACAGTAGCGTTATCCCTCCCGGAAGCCATTTCGCGACTACTTAGGAGTCACACGGTCGCACCGGAGCTGTCGGGTAGAGAAAGATACCACTTGGAGGATGTCGCATGATTCCGGAGATAGTTGCGACGCTCGCCTCGGGTATGTTCTTCGGCGCGGCCTCGTACATTAATCTTGTTGAGCAACCCGCAAGGATTTCTTGTGGTGTGCCTCTTGCCGTTGCTGAGTGGAGGCCCAGCTATAAGCGAGCCACCTTGATGCAAGTTCCGCTCGCTGTGATCGGCTCTCTTGCGGCTCTCGTATCGTGGCGGATTGACGGGGATCTGGCTTGGCTTGTCGGCGGACTACTTCTCCTGCTCAACATCCCGTTTACCCTTGTTGTGATGTGGCCGACCAATAAACGGTTGGAGAGTCAAGAACTCGACCTTCGCTCAGAAGAAGCGGACCGTCTGCTGCGGCGGTGGGGCCGGCTTCACGCGTTTCGCACCCTCCTTAGCGGACTGGCATTCTTGGTATTCCTTTCTGTTCTCATCACCAAGCGCTGAAACAAGAATCGCAAGTAGCCCACTACCGAGAAACACCATAGACCTTGTACGAGCATGGACGAGGGTTACGATCCGTTGAGCATTGAGGCTAAAAGGCAGCGCCTCTGGCGCGAGCGGCGCAGTCGACCCTACATCGTTAACCCTCTTCAGACAGATTGCTAAAGATTCTGACAGCGAACGCCTCTTTCTGTGTGGCTTACTACCCGTGCGCGGACTTTGGGTATTGGAGAGTGATGCTATGGGCGCGAGGACCTGTGCGGCGTGCGACTGCAAGCTAGAGGGGAATCCGATCAAGGTTAGGGTCGGTGGGAAGACCGTTGAGGTTTGCTGTGATGAGTGCGCGAAGAGGTTGAAGGAAGCGCATTCATCCACGAGCGCGTCGAGGAAGAGGTGAGCGATGGACGGGAACAAGCTAGCTGTGGGCATTTACGACCAGCGGCGGCGGATGTGGCGCCCGTAGCGGCACTGCTGGTCGGAGCGTTGGTAAATGGGTCTTATCAAGGCAGTTCAATAAGAGGCGCCGTTCACGCGGATGCGTCCGTGATGGTACGGGCAAAATTATTGGAGGTATCTGCTATGGGAACAAACAAATCGTCGCCGCTTCAGCATAGTGTACAGACCGCGTCCGGCCGTATCAGCTACACGGAGCAAGGTACAGGACCCGTCGCGTTGTTCGTGCATGGCGTGCTGCTAAACGGTTATCTGTGGCGGCATCAGTTGGCAGATTTGTCTGACGTCCGGCGCTGTATCGCTGTCGACCTGCTGGCGCATGGGGATACGGAAATCGCGTCGGACCAGGACGTGTCGGTGACGGCCAATGCGAATATGCTCAAGGAATTTCTTGATGCCTTGAAGATCGACCAGGTGGATCTTGTGGGCAACGACAGTGGAGCCGGTATTGCCCAGATTTTCGCTGCATTGCATCCGGAACGGGTGCGAAGCCTGACACTCACCGACGGAGACACCCACGACAACTGGCCGCCCGAGGCCTTCAAGCCCTTCCTGGCGATGGCGGCCGCCGGTGGTCTGCCCGGAACGTTGAATGCCATGCTGTCGGACAAGAGCGTCTATCGCTCTGCCGGCGCCTTGGGACCGGCCTACGAACATCCAGAACAGCTGAGTGACGACAGCATCGAAAAATATCTGCGTCCGCTGGTGAGAACGGAACAACGCACACGAGACCTGGAACGCTTCCTCGCAGCCTTCGACAACAAGCGCACGCTGGCGATTGAAGAGCGGCTGAAGACGCTCAAGGCACCCACCTTGATCGTCTGGGGAACGGACGACGTCTATTTCGATGTGAAATGGTCGCATTGGCTGGCCCAAAACATCCCCGGCACCCGGCGCCGCGTCGAGTTCAAAGGAGCGAGAATCTTCTTCCCCGAGGAACGGTGGGAGGAGTTCGACAAGGAACTGCGCGCCCACTGGCAGGTCGCAAAACAAGCTACGCGATGACAGTCTGCAAAACATTCAAGGTAAAGCTCGCTGGTTTATGAGGAGAAGAGCATGGCTGATCAATCGCGCAAGGCTGAGCAATTCCGGGCGTTGCATATCCACGGAAAGCCGCTAGTCCTGTTCAACATTTGGGATGCAGGCAGCGCCAAGGCTGTCGCTAAGGCTGGTGCAAAAGCGATCGCTACAAGCAGTTGGTCGGTCGCCAATGCTAACGGCTTCTGCGATGGCGAGCGGATTCCGTTACCCTGGGCGATCGAGAATCTCCGGCTGATAGTCTCCGCGACGGACCTGCCCGTGACGTTCGATTTGGAAAGCGGCTATGGCGACGCGCCGGAAGCGGTCGGCAAAACAATCGCTCAGGCCATTGAAGCGGGAGCCGTGGGTTGTAACCTCGAGGACAGCTTCCCAGGGGATGGAAAACTCCGCGAGACAATCGATCAGGTGAACCGCATCCGTTGCGCTCGGGAGACGGCTGATGCAGCGGATATGCGTTTCTTTATCAATGCTCGGACGGACGTGTTTTTCCAGCGACCGCCCGAAGAGCATGACGGTGCGATGGTCGTTGAAACGATCAAGCGAGCACGTGCTTACGCGGAAGCCGGTGCGGATGGGCTCTTTACGCCTGGGCTGGCAGATATCAGGCTGATCGCCCGGCTCGCTGAAGCGTCGCCACTACCACTTAACATAATGGTCGGCGAGACCACCCCGCCCGTTCGCGCACTAGCAGAAGGCGGCGTGGCACGGGTGAGCCATGGCCCGCGACCCTACCTCACAATGATGAACATGATAGAAGAAGCGGCGCGCGACGCGAATCGTTGAACATCCGCCCGGAATCGACGCATGCGCGCATCTTTCTCAGCGTCTAGCAATGGAGCCTGGGACTGTGGGTAGTCAATGCCACGAACACGCCGTATCGCCTTTACGAGATCTTCCATACAATACTGGGGGGGGCGTTTGTCCTCATAGTATGCAAAGAGAATAATTGCAGTGTCTCATTCAGACAGGCCTTTGGCGGTGGATCCCAAAGCGCGGGCATAGAGCGCTTCGAGACGGACTGACCTTATTTCGAACTCAGCCGCGAGATTCCGCTATTTCCCACGGACTGGATTCCACCCTGTCTCGCGCCGACTTGTTGACTTTTGTGGTCCGCGCCTCTTCCACTGGAACCCGAGAGTTGGATACGATCGTTCGGCGTTTGTTGTCGATTGCAGGGCTTACAGATGGCATTGAGCAACAGGCTTTGTGGGTAAGCTTAGGACTGCAAAATAAAGGGCACACAGCAACTAAAAGGCGCGCCGTTTCGGAAGGACACGCCGATGTCTTATCAGCCCATCGAGAACTACGGGATCATCGGGAACATGCGTACAGTCGCATTGGTCGGCATGAACGGGTCGATCGATTGGTATTGCTATCCCCACTTCGATTCACCAAGCGTTTTCGGGGCAATTTTGGATGACTACAAAGGAGGCCGCTTTCAGATTTGCCCGGTCGGCGATCAGGTGCGGAACAAACAATTCTATTGGCCTTCGACAAACATCCTGGTGACAAGGTTCCTTCTTCCAGATGGAATCGCCGAACTGGAAGATTTCATTCCCGTAGGGCTTCGCGCTGGTTCGCCGTGGATTGGACATCTTTGTCGCCGGATGCGTTGCGTCAAAGGCACAGTGCGTGTCCGGCTCATTTGCCGCCCCGCCTTCGACTACGGACGTGGGAGCCACGAGACGCGTCTCGATACCAACGGCGCGAGCTTCAATGGCGGCGGTCTGACCTTTACACTTTCTACAGCTGCGCCCCTGAAGCAGGACGGACAGGGTGGTGTGACCGCCGAGTTCGTCCTTGAGGAAGGGAAATCGCAAGTCTTCATGCTGAAGGCCCAGGACCCCGATGGCACAGTTCCTTCCTCGCCTCCCGAAAAGGAGGCCGAAGAGCTTTTCCAAAGAACCTTAGGGTTCTGGCGCAAATGGCTTTCTTCCTGCACTTACCAAGGACGCTGGCGAGAGCACGTAGAGAGATCGGCTTTGGCTCTGAAGCTTCTGACCTTCGATCCCACGGGAGCGATCATTGCCGCCCCGACCACCAGCTTGCCTGAGGTCATTGGGGGCACTCGGAACTGGGATTACCGCTACACCTGGGTACGCGACGCAGCTTTTACAGTCTATGCGTTCCTCCGCATCGGTTTCCGAGAGGAGGCTGCGGGGTTCATGAATTGGATTGAGAGCTACGCATCCAAGCACCTCCGCCCGAACGAGCCTGTTCCGGTGCTCTTCACCATCCATGGCGACTGCGACATTTCCGAACAGAGTTTGGACGGATGGGAGGGGTATCGTGGGTCCCACCCAGCACGCATCGGCAACGCCGCCGTGTCACAGTTCCAGTTTGACGTCTACGGCGAGTTTATGGATGCATTTTATCTGTACAACAAGTACGTGAGCCCCATCTCATACGATCCGTGGGTAAGGATTCGCCGTCGGCTGGATTGGATCTGTGAGAATTGGCAGCGTCCCGACGCAGGACTCTGGGAGATGCGCAATCGCGAAGAGCATTTTGTCTTCTCAAAAGTCATGAACTGGGTCGCACTGGATCGCGGAGTGCGCTTGGCGGACAAACGCGCTTTGCCCGCGAATCGTGCGAAGTGGATTCAGGAGCGCGATCGCATATATGAGGAAGTCATGATGCGCGGCTGGAACGAAAAGCGTCGCGCGTTTACACAATTCTATGGGAGCGAAGACTTGGATGCCTCCCTTCTTGTTATGCCTCTGGTTTTCTTTATGGCTCCGAACGATCCCCGCATGCTCAGCACTATAGATGCTATTCTCAAGAGCCCCAGCCAAGGTGGTCTCGTCAGCGACAGTCTCGTGTACCGCTACCCTCCGGACCCCCGTATCGATGGACTTCCGGGCGAGGAAGGTACGTTCAACATGTGCTCCTTTTGGCTCGTAGAGGCGTTGACACGCGCGAGCCAAGCCGATCCAAAAAAACTGGATCAAGCCATGCTCCTCTTCGAACGAATGCTGGGTTATGCCAACCATCTCGGGCTATATGCGGAACAAACCGGGCCCCAAGGAGAGGCGCTAGGTAATTTCCCGCAAGCGTTCACCCATCTCGCATTGATCAGCGCGGCTTTCAATTTGGACCGGAGGCTGGGCACTCGCAACCAAACTTAGAAGCTAAAGACCAAAGAAGGTTGTTGGCAGATGAAGCGCAACCCGGCGCGTGACCGCCGACTCCAACGCACCAACAGCCACTTTACTTTCTCCGTGTTTTCATTAACTTGGGGAATGTGCTCTTCGCTCGACACTAACCCCAATCAATCGAAAAAACATCGGATTCTGACACTTTGCTACACGTAGCGCGCATGCTCCTACGCGTCAGAATCGTGTGCAAAGCAGACGTGCTGCCTGTGTAGCAATTGGGCCAGGGCTATGTTTTGAAGACACTGACTTGTTTCGCCTGTATTGTGAAATGGCAGAATTGCTGAATTTCGGCTCCCGTTTGCAAACTGCAACTTGGGCGGTGCTTGCCCTCGTCGCCGATTTTGGAAACTTCGCAGACCGCAGAATCGAGTGGCAGTTATTCAGCTGCTTTGACGGCCAATATTTCCAGGACAGCGATATTGGCCAGCAGATTCTCCGGCAGACCGTGCCACTCTTTCAGAAACTGCGACAGAGATGAAAACGAGGGCAAGCAGAGCGAGGCGCTGATTCACGACTTTGAGCAACTCGAACAGAATTAGCCCTAACGGCAGATTGCAGACCACAACCACGACGGCCGCCGAGAAGCCCAATCGATATAGCCGCTCATGCGCGATCATGTTGGCAGCAGTCTGAGCCATGTCGGTGGGCACAATCACCTGACCCCGCACATACAAGTAGGCAAAATAAAGCGCACGCCGTAAGGATCAGGTAGAACGCACCTGCAACGCGCGCAAGCAACCGCGGATGGTCGGTGAAGATCATGGGTCTTGCTCGTCAGGAGGAGGTTGCCCAACGACTTGTAAAAAGAACGCTCAGCATGGTCGAAAGACGCTATTTGCGCTGAAACGTTAGCCCTTACTCTCAAGACGCAGTATTATCAGCTAGATAACTGTCGAGAACCTACCTAACGAAGCCTTCCCTAGTCAACCCTTATTCAGAAGGGTCTTGGTTTTATATTGCAGACCTCTCCACCGCCGACGAAGAGCGGGATGTGGCCATGTCTTACTTGCCGTGGATCAGAAGGCGAAGTGGGCTGAGCGGGGTGACCGGAAAGACCTCGTATGTCATTAGGTCATTCGCAACCAGTGGCAGCTCGGCCAGTGACGCCTTAGCTTGTTCGACCGACTCGACGTTCATGAGAAAGATCGGCCCGAGCTTCTCACGAAACCAAAACTGCTCAACCGTGCCGTCGAGATAGTGTTGGAGCGTGGCCCGAACTTCGGCCGGCATGTACTGCTGAAGCTTGTCGGGCGTGAGTGTGGGATTCGGGATTGCGATAGCGAAGACTTTCATAAGTGCTCTCCTTTTTTGATCAAACCGGATGTTCTTCGGCGCAGCAAAAATACCAAGGAAGAGCAATGACAGACTAAAGTACTCTCCCACCAGCAAGTGCCGCGACTACTTCGCAAGAGGACCAGCCACAATACCGTTCGCAGATGAGAATGATGAGCCCACACCGGCGACCGCTGCGGTTTGGCGGTTCAGCCCCAACTTGGTCCTCAATTGATACGTCGCTTCGATCCCAGTGCAATGAGCTGCCAGCAGATTTGCTACGTGGTATTCCCGAAGCTTGATAGCCGTCCAGTCGACAACATCATCGCTCGCGGCGAACAGGTGCAGCCCTCCGATGATTCCGAAGATCGGCCTATTCCCGTAATGCTTTTCAACTGCGGTCATTATGTTCACGATGCCAGCATGTCCGCAGGCAGTGAGGATGACTAATCCTTTTTGGGTGTCGAGAACAATTGACGAGTCCTCTGGGACGTTATCCTCCACGAGCCCGGAAGGCGTCAGAACCTTGCCCGACCCGCTCCAATTGTGCTCCGGATAGACGCGTTGAACTGGACCGGTGAAGTAAATTCCAGGTGTCAATTCCGCACCGGACGGGTGCAAAACGAAGCTTCCACCTGTCGCCTCATACTCTTTGCGAATCCCGATCATCGGATTGCCCTCGCCAGTTGGCGACGGTCGGCTATCAAAGATGCCTACCGGCACATGCACGATGGAAAAAGCGTCAGGATTTCGTTTCATGAGCTCACGCCGAAGCGTGAGAAGAC
>Ga0182038_10001131_pt1 | contig 13867 bp, 12 predicted proteins | sample sta12Can44000108_FD_125976 | JGI IMG/M metagenome (GOLD analysis project Ga0182038, IMG submission 125976) | Lab enrichment of tropical soil microbial communities from Luquillo Experimental Forest, Puerto Rico - statanox.12C.anox.44.000.108 | ecosystem: Environmental > Terrestrial > Soil >...
AGCACCCCAATACAGGCCGCTAACGGCGGGAAAACTCCGTTTCGCATCAGCATTGCCATAACCACGGAGGAAAGGCCAATATTCGCGCCCACGGATATATCAAAATTACCCGAAATAATCAGTACGGTCGCGCCGCAGGCTACCAGGCTCAGGACCGAAATCTGGCCCAGCAGGTTGCTCAAATTTCCTGGCCACCAGTAGCGATTATTCACGGTTCCGGCGATAATCGAAAGGATGACAACGACCATTAATAAAAAAGACCACTGGTTCGCCAGCAGCTTTTTTCTTATGATCGCTCCGAATTCAGGCATTTGTGATCCCTCTCCTATCATTTATTCCTAAAAAGTACCCTAATAGCTCCTGCTGCGTAACTGTTTTCGAATTGACCGTCGCTACCAGTTTACCGTTTCTCATAACCGCAATCCGGTCACTCATGCACATAAGTTCGGGAACATCCGAAGACACCATTAATATGCCCTTCCCCGCTTTGACTAGTTCCACCATAAACTGATAAATCTTCTCCTTCGCACCGATATCCACGCCTTTGGTGGGCTCATCAAAGATAAAAATCTGTGCGTTACTCAATAACCATCTGGCCAAAATTGCTTTCTGTTGATTCCCACCGCTTAAAAAGCCGACCGGCTGTCTGCTGCCTGCTGAAACGATCCCCAAGCGCTCACTCAAATTCTCGACCCTCCTATTCTCGGCTTCATGATTTAATAGCAGCCGACTACCTTCGTTCTTAACGATCGCTATATTTTCTAAGAGAGATCGCAGATCAAAGAGGCCTAGTCCCTTTCGATCTTCCGGGATCATCGCCACACCTTGTGCAACCGCTTCCCGGGGAGACTCAAAATGCGCGGCGCGACCATTCAAAAAAATATCTCCCCCACTCCGGCGCACAGCTCCGAAAATTACATTCATCAGCGCTGAGCGCCCACCTCCCACGACACCTCCAAAACCCAGGATTTCTCCCCGATGAAGGTCAAAGCTCACTTTCTCAAATAAACCCAGTCGGCTGAGATTACGCACTCGCAAAACAACCTCCCCTGTTCCAACCTCATCCCGATTGTAAAAAAGGGACCCTTCCCGCCCAATCATGCTCTTGGTGATGGTTCCCAGATCTTTGCTCCGGACCTCACCGGCGTCCACCACCTGCCCGTCCTTAAGTACCGTTACCCGCTCGCCAATCTCGAAGATCTCCTCTAAATAATGTGATATATAAATAACCCCGATATTTTGCGCACTGAGTTTCCTTACCACCCCCAGCAAAGCCTTCGTTTCTTCCACCCCAAGCGCAGAAGTCGGTTCATCCATAATCATGATCCTGGCATTAATCTGGAGCGCCTTTACAATTTGCAGGCTTTGTTGCTGCGCTGGGGAAAGAGATTCCACCAATGCCGTTTCCGGCATATCGATGTTCATCGATTCGATCAACTCCCGGGCTCTGCGATTCTGGGCCTTGTAATTGACAAGACCCCATTTCGTTCTTACTTCGCGCCCAAGAAAAATGTTATCCGCAACGGTGAGCGAGCCGACTAATTCTACATCCTGGTAAATCGTGGCAATCCCCAGTTCCAGTGATTGCTCCGGGGTGAGGTGGGTATATTCCCTGCCAAATACTAGTATCGTTCCTTTATCCGGCCGCTCAGCACCGGAGAGTATTTTTATGAGCGTTGATTTACCCGCCCCGTTCTCCCCTACCAGACAGTGTACTTCACCGGCAGCAAGCCTAAATTCCACGTGATCAAGAGCGACCGTATCGCCGAAGGTCTTTGTCAGGTCATGGATAACGAGAATTTCTTTACCATCATTCCTTTTCATCTGTCGCTCGGTCGCTCTCTCACTTTTGAGATAAAAGGGAGCCGCTCCGTTTATGCCAGCCTCTCTTCCCCCCGAATTGTTTCAACCTGCGCTTCCCGGCAGCAAACTGCTGCACTTCCCTCTGCTTATGACGCTTTTTCCGGTAGATAAGCGCCTAATTTAGGGAAGTACTGTTTTGTCAACTGGATCCACACAGGATCGTACTCCCAAGGAACCACCTGCGTTTTGTCCAGGACGGTGTCTTTGGTAACCGGGATAACGGGCAACATAATCTGTTGATTGATAGTCTTCGAATCACCGGAGACATATTGGTACAACGCAAGTAAAGCCACCATCCCCTCCCATCCTGGTGAACTGCTGATCGTATAGTTCAACTCCCCGCTTTTGACCAGAGGAATACCAACGGGCGATCCATTCTGCGCAATCACAATATACTGATCAAGAATCCCTTGGTTTTTTAGATACCGGATTACGGCTGCAGCCATATCCTCATTCATAATCCAGAGAACGTCGAATTTGAGACCCGATTGTACCAGGTCTTGAGCCTGGTTAACAGCTACCGGCGGGTTATATTTGCCGTCACGAACCGCTACGATCTCGTTTTTGCCGAGTTCTTTCATGCGTTCTTTCATCGCTCTGCAAACCATTTGCACCGGTAAGTGTTCGAGCAGACCGGTAATCAAGGCAACCTTCTTCCCGGGATAGTTTTGAGCCATATATTCGGCATAGTTGTTACCCATTGCTTTCCAATCAAAATCGATCGCTGCGACGATATCATTGCCACTATTTAAAGCCTGACCACAGTTATCTACGGTCACAAGGGGAATGCTTGCCGCCTTACATTTTTTGGCTGCGGTGATCGCACCCTGGGGATTAAACGAAAAGATAGCCATCCCGTTTACCCCCTGGGTAATCAAGGATTCAATGTTGGAGACTTCTTTCTGGACATCATAATCTGAGTTAAGGACAACGGTTTTAACGCCCAGCATATTGGCCGCTAAAACGAATCCATCTACATCCCTCTTGTACCAGGTATCAGGACCCGGAGTAATGTAACCAAAGGTTAAATCTTTTTTAGCAGCATAGTTTATCACCGGAAATGAAATGACCGCGGTTAAAAGCAGAATTAGCGGCAGAGAAATTCGTTTCAACTTAAAACACCTCCAAGATAGGTTTTTGTCTTGACACTTTCTTTTTCATCAATTTTTTTGAACTGAACCCTGCCTTTCCGATAAAACTCATGCCTTCTTCAGGTGGAGCTGCGAGCCCAAACAAGCGGCCCGCGCAAAAGGCCCTCTTTTATGCTAAGAAAGAGGCAGGAGGTGTGTCAAATCGATTGGACAGCAGGGCTTTCGAGCAATCGCAGCAACCGGCCAACGTTGAGAGCGAAGCGGACACCCCTCCGAGAATTTGGGCCAGCGAGGGCCTGTAAACGGTTGGCTAAGCCGGGCTCTCAATTCAGGCTCCTTCCAGATGGCCGATGATCTTGAGCTGTTGCTCGTTCAGATACGTATGGATAAAGCAGTTCTCCGAGGGATAATAGATGGCTACCAGCCAAAGGTCGCTCTCCTCGTAACGCCGCAAGATCACGCTCAACCTGCGCCGGAACGGACCGGAAAGAACTTCAGCCAGATCTCCAGTCCGAAATTCCACGTCGCTAGCCATAACGTGACACTCGACGGATCACCGATGCCCCGCAAGTGATGACCTGCATTTCGAGAAAAGTTTATGTGGCGCGCAACGAGTTAGACCACTATTTCCAGGTTCTGTTGGATCAAGCTCCGAGTCTGCTCGCGCTGCTTTCGAATTGACAGCCGTAGGTCTGCGCCCTATCAGCGTTGCTCAATACCTTCCCCAGCTTATGACCATCAATGACGACGAATCGATTGACCTCTCAACACAAGCCGGACCCATGAGGACCTACGTTTTGCGTCCCGTCGCCGAAGGCCGGTACCCGGGAATCGTCCTGTTTTCCGAAATTTTCCAGGTCACCGGGCCGATCCGGAGAACTGCGGCGCTGCTGGCGGGCCACGGCTTCGTCGTGACGGTGCCGGAGATTTTTCATGAACTGGAACAGCCGGGCACAGTGTTGCCCTATGATCAGGCCGGAGCGGATCGCGGCAATGCTGATAAGATCGCCAAGGAATTGTCGAGTTACGATGCCGATGCGCGCGCCGCTCTCGACTACTTGAAATCGCATCCGCAATGCACCGGCAAGCTTGGTGTTATGGGGTTCTGCATCGGCGGGCACCTCGCTTTTCGAGCAGCGACGAATCCCGAAGTGCTCGCTGCGACCTGTTGTTATCCGACCGATATCCACAAGCGAAGTCTCGCTAAGGGAATGAGCGACAACTCGCTCGACCGGATTCCCGAGATTAAAAGCGAGCTTCTAATGGTCTTTGGCCGGCAGGATCCGCACGTTCCGCGCGAGGGTCGGGCGATCATTTATAACGCACTGGCTGATGCGGACATCAACTTCAGTTGGCATGAATTTAATGGCGCACACGCCTTCATGCGTGACGAAGGATACCGCTATGATTCCGGAGCGGCTCGCATTGTGTACGCGATGGTGCTCGAGCTCTTCAACCGAAAGCTGGCTGAAGGCGACATCAGCAGAACCCAAGCCCGAGCCGAGACCACTCACTGAAGGCAACGTCAGAAGCGCAGGGATCCCCAAGGCGCGACAAAACATAATTTAGCAAAAGCCGGAAGCGTCTGTGCCCCCTGCGAGTCACATGGACTGATCACGTGGCCGTCCTTCGCGCAGGTCCTGGATCTCCCATCCTGGTTTCCAACCGGTATTTCTGTACCGAGGAGTGAACCGTTCCCAGTGGAAATAAGCCCGGATCGCATGGTGCGCCGGGGAGTCTAGAATTGGGAACCGGTCGAAAATGTCTTTCCATTCCCGAACAGAGTGCGAAGCGCGAGGCAAGCGGCCAATTCGTTCAAAAAACGCAATTGGACCTAAATCTTGCGAAATTATCGGTTGCTGTAGAGTTTGGTTGAACGTAGCAGGAACTGGAAAACTCATTGGCGAACGAAGTCTTCGAGTTTTCGCTAGAAAGCAAAAGAGAGAGTTCGGAATGAGCAAGAAACTATCCGCCAATGATCGAGATAGGATGCTCGATATTCTGAATTACTGGCACAAGATCGAGTTCTTCCTCCCCTTTGATCTCGATGCCTACGTTGCGGAGTGCGATGAATGGCAGATTCATTGGCTTCATTCGGATGCGCTCGCAGATGAGAATTGGAGCCTATGGAAACCGAGCATTCCCGATACGCACATTCTCAATTCTTACAGTCTGTTCCTCGGAATCTTTGACAAATCTGAGAGCGCACGGGTCTCTCAGCGATTTGGTGCAGCTTCTCTTAGCTCTGCGGATGAATTCGAGGACGCGGAGCGCGCCGACCTGGAAGGATTAACCTGTTTTGCGAAACTCAAACTTTCCATGGATGGCATGCCGTGCTTTGAAAAGTTTTCTATTTCGACCTTACCCTGGGCTTTGGGCCGCGCAAAAGAGAGCGGTCTCTCTTCGCTGGGGTACGACGCTTTTGAGACAGCGAAGCTTCGGTTGTCCGAACTTCTGGAGAATTTTCGATCGGACTCCAAAGCTAGCCGGAGAGGGGACTCTTCGAAGGAACCGATCGCCAACTCGGAAATCATTGGTTTGCACGGGCTGCTTTGTGAGTGGGCGGGATATGTGCCGCTAGACAGCGGGCGGGTAGGCGTTTTAGTGGCTAACACTACCGAAAAGAGGTCTGCAATGAGGACGCAAGAGACCAAGCCTGAAAAAGAGATTGCAGGTCAAACCGGAGACGATGCCGGAACCCTTCCAGCTCTCGCCGATTCCGAGCAAGAAGAGGATGAAGATTCCATGGAGCCTGAAATCGACATTCTGAACAGTTTTTTCATTCGCGATATCGAGCTGGCAATAGCTTCCCTCAAAGTGGGCGACATTCCGCAAACACTTGCAGAATATCTCGCCGAGCCGGTACCTGAGGAGCGAATCGATCTTTATACCGATATTGGTCGTCAAAAGATCATTGATATTCTGCATCCCAGTCGTCTCAATCGAGGGCATTGGTTCGACAAGCCTGAGAATGCAATGAGTTTGATGCAGCAGTTTGCGATTAACATCGCTTTGGACCCGACTGCCGGATCGAGCTTGTTTTCGGTTAACGGTCCGCCAGGTACTGGTAAGACCACTTTATTAAGGGAAATATTTGCGGAAAACATCGTGCGCCGCGCCAAAGTCCTCGCTTCACTTGCTACAGCGGCGGACGCGTTCGAAGCGAGTGAATATACGCACGTCCATTTCAGCGATAAAACGGACGCGATAAAAGTCCGTGTGCTAAAACCCGCACTAACGGGGTTCGAAATGGTGGTTGCCTCGACTAACAATGCGGCGGTAGAAAATATCTCGGTCGATTTGCCTAAGCGCGACAGCCTCCGTGAACCGTGGCGTTCACAAAAGTACTTGCAGGCTGTTGCTTACAAAGTAGCCGCCCAAAAAAATGAGTGGAGATTCGTCAAGCTTGCTCCCGGGGATGTTCCGTGGGGGCTCATTTCATGTGTCCTAGGCAAAGCTAGAAATCGATACCGTTTCAAAGAACGGTTCATTTTCATGGCAGATAAAAGGGAAAAAGAACTAGTCCCTTCCGAAACTCCGAAGCCGCAGACCATAATACAGTGGATAGACAACTATCAGGGACCGTCCTTCAGCGCCGCAAAGGAACAATTTCGATTGGCCGAAGTTGCGGTTAGCGAAAAGCTCGAGAGGCTGGCGCACTTCGCCGAATTGCACTCCGATCCTACCAATCTATCGGAGGATGCCTTCGCAGCCGACGAGATCAATGAGTTCGAGCGGTGGAGTCGCGAACATCAGCGCATTCAAAAGCAAATCAGTGAAATGCTCGCTAAGGAAAGCGGACTGAACGAACGCCATTCGTATCTGAAAGAGCACGAACGGCTGCTCGATCGCAGCGCCCCTGGAATGTGGGCGAAATTGTTGCGGCGAGCGGAAGCAAGAAGGCATAGACAGCAGATTCGTGAAAACGCATCCGAACAGCGAGCAATTCTGCACGAGAAAGACCGGCTGACACATGCCCTTGGTGGTCTCCGTAAACAGGGGGAAAACGCGGCAAACGCCCGCTCAGCCGCAGAAAATGCCCTGCAAAGTAAGCGAGAGAGTTGGTGTTTAAAAAAAGCCGAATTAGAAGGTTTGCGCCAGGAATTTGGCAACATTGAGCCCCTGGCGAACGCCGCTGGTATTGAAACCGCCAAAGTTCAGAAGAAAGGATTGTGGTACGATCAAGAATTAGCCGTTCTACGAACGAAACTGTTTGCGGCCGCATTGTCCTTGCACGAAGCATGGCTTGCCGAAGTGGGAAGGAGCGGGGGCGGTCTTCGGGGCAACATTTATGCCGTTGCTAAGTTGCTGTCGAATAAGCAACCTGATTGCCCAAGCCATGTTCCACTGATCTGGCAAAGCCTTTTCATGATAGTTCCAGTCGTTTCGACCACATTCGCCTCCTTCGCGAATCAATTCCGGAATTGTGGCTCAGGTCATATCGGCTGGCTGTTCATAGATGAAGCGGGTCAAGGTGTTCCGCAGGCTGCGGTCGGAGCGCTTTGGCGCGCGAGACGGGCGATTATCGTCGGCGATCCACTTCAGATTGAGCCTGTATTTACGTTGCCCAGTAGGCTGATTTCGGCCTTATCTGATTTCTCACCGCATACCCGCGATCTTGCCCATGCGCCGAACAAAATTTCGATCCAAAAACTTGGTGACGACGCCAATCGCTACGGAACCTATCTCGGATCCGAGGATTCCGACCGACTATGGATAGGCAGTCCCCTGCGCGTGCACAGAAGGTGCATCAATCCAATGTTCGATATTTCGAATTGCATCGCCTACGAGGGAAAGATGATATTTGGCCTCAAAGAGAGCGCACTTCCAGACGGGCCGCCGATACATTGCAGTAGCGCTTGGATCGATGTTGGCGGCCAAGTCCGAAGCAGGCAAGAGGTTCCAGACCAGACTAGGCTAGTGGTTGAACTGATTCTGAAAAGTTACGCTCGAGACCAGATACTGCCGACCTTGTACGTGATTACCCCTTTTAGAGCGATCAAGAAGGCGATAATTCAAGCTTTGGAAAACGAAGATTGGTCCAAAACAGTGCCCTTATACGTTTCACTCCCGAAAAAGAGCGAAATCCGGAAGTGGTGCAGACAACGCGTCGGGACGGTGCACACCTTCCAAGGCAAGGAAGAAGACACGGTCGTTATGGTGCTGGGTGCGGATAGGCAGCACCTGCGCTCTGCGCAATGGGCCTCTTCCAAACCGAATCTATTGAACGTCGCCGTTACTCGAGCCAAGCGACGCTTTTTCATAGTCGGGGACAGAGCCCTTTGGGGCAGGCTGCGGTATTTCAGTGAGGCCGCTGCCAATTCCAAACTGTCATGCAGAACGCCGGAGGAATTTCTTTGTTGTCAATCTCCGGAAATTCGTGGTGGAATTTTCTAACTTAACTTAGTTAGCTACGCGAGCTGCTAGCTTAGCTAGGAAGATGTTAACCTCCCGCTACAAGTTACATCGACCGGTCCAGTGGCCGTCCTTCCCACGCACTCTGCCAGGAGAACTGCGGAGGCTATCATAGCGTCGTACAAACGAAAGACCATACCGTTCAGCCAGATGAATGCCAGTATCGTGGATCTCAATTGTCACGGGTTCAACCTTCAAAAGACCGCACACCATCGAGAGAAAATCGCGGGTGTCCACCCAGGACATGTCCATTTTGCGTCGCGCAACATTAACAATCTCGTTAAGGACCTGAACATTGATCGTGCCGCCGCCGGCGAACTCAACGATGGCGGCAGGAAGCCGGATTGCAAGGCTATTGCCACACTTCGAAACATGCATAGTTCTCTTCTGGATATACACCTCTAGAAAGATATATCATCCGCGCAATCGCATAAATACGCAATTACATCGCAGATCACACCGTGTCCGTGTCCGGTGCCGCTGGGGTATCTGAGTATTACACCTCCCGGGATACGCGCCGCTCCCCCGAAAGATCGATCATCGTGCCGCGCTGTTTCGCATCCCGCTCCCAATAGCCAGTGTGTGCGTCTGCGATCGGCCGGTTCGTTTTTGTACGTACTGAGCATACTCAATTTTGAGTTCCCGACCGGAACCTCATGGTCTCCAGGCGGACCTTTACCGCCAATGGGTAAACTCACGCAGAGTCTTTGACTTTTTGAATCTAAAAAGACAGGCTTGGGCGTGCAGATCTATGGACAACCGACAGGTCCTCGAGGCTACGACCTCATCGACAGTCCAATTTTCGCGTACTGGATGCCGGTTTTGAAAATAGTCGGTGATGCAGTTCAGTACCCGTTCTCTGGCGGTTACAAGGTACACGTATCCGTCGCCCTCGAGGACGCCGAACGGGTTGCGGAGCACGTACTACCGATACTTCAGGAGATGAAGGTTCCCCACAAGGTCGTCTATCCCCTTAGTAGATACGCAACCATGAACACAGGCGACCAGAAGGGCAAATTTATCACGATTTACGTCGGACCGCTAATGTACAGCTTTCTCGCTCTGGTGAACCGGCTCGATCCGCTTCTAGTAGAGATACAAGCTACACCGGGACCACAAGCAATGAACCGGATAAGCGCACATCTCCAGCCCGAACAGCGAATTGGCCTGAGTGGTCTCCTGACTTACGTGATTGTCGCTAACTATCGTATGTAGCTGACTCTTGGTAATCCTTCGCACCTCGGGGGGGCAAGCCGCGGAGTGTTAGGAAATATCCTCGGTACTCCCCAGCAAATGCATGCTCCATATGATCGAGCACCAACATATGCGGGGCTGTCTCTTCAATCACCTCTACGATCTCGGGATGCCGAAACGCCTTTATCCCAAATCTCCAACGTTCCCGAGCGAGGCTCCTGCCGGCATCGGAAAACCGCGTACAAATTCCGCAGCTGTGAGCCGGCGTTTCCCTTCGATTTGGACGTCTTTCAGCAGCAACCCACCCCCGCCGCAGCCGACGAAGATTCCACGACGACCGACACGCTGAACAACACCGATCGCCCCGGACATCCGGTGCACAGGTAAGGCATTATGGATCTTCAGCTTCCTGAGCGAGCCGCCGGGATTTTTAACCCAGGTGAATGCGCCCGGCCAGGGATTCATCGCTCGCACAAGGCGATCCAGGTACCAACAATCGCGTGACCAGTCGATTATACCCGATTCACGGTTGAGTTTCGGGGCATAGGTTGCCTGCGACTCGTTCTGCGGAGTCCTGGGAGCCCTTCGCCCAAGCACGAGTTCAAGGGCCGCGCTCAAAACTTCCGGCCCGATTCCGGCTAAACGATCGTGCAAGGTTCCGCCTGTCTCTCGCCGGCGAATCGAGATAGATCTGGCGAAAAGAATATCGCCGGAATCCAGGCCTTCCTCCATATACATGACTGTGATACCGCTCGCCTTGTCACCTTCAAGAATTGAGGCTTGAACCGGCGCGGCGCCGCGATGGCGCGGCAGGAGCGAAGCGTGCAGGTTTAGACACGCGAGAGACGGCATTTCCAACAAGCTTTTAGGAAGGATTTGTCCGTAAGCCATCACTACAATCAGGTCCGGGGAAAATGCTGCGATGCGTTCCATCTCCTCGGGCCGCCGCACTTTCTGGGGTTGTAATACAGGGAGATTAAAGGTTATCGCCACGGCTTTGGTGGCTGGCGGCATCAGTATCTGGGATCTTCCGACCGGTTTATCGGGCTGCGTGACAACGGCAACCAGCTTAACCAACGAAGCGTTTGCAAGCCAGCGAAGAGCCGGTAAACCGATCTCTCCGGTCCCCATAAAAACAACCCGAGGCCGATTGCCCATTAATCTGAGTCACGCAACAGACGCAGCCGATTCGTGGCCGGCATTCCAGATGGCGCTGATAATGTCCTGAAGAACTTTTACCGGGGGTTGAAGAGCATCAACCATCGTTACGAGGCCTGCGTAATAGTTCAGAACCGGTTTTGTCTCCGCCTCGTAGGTCAGCAAACGCTTCCGGATCACTTCTTCGTTTGCGTCATCCAACCTGTTGTCCTTAATCGCGCGCTTGCGTAATCTGCGAACAAGTTCGTCCCGGTCCGGACACGAGAGATGGAACACCTGTCTCACGTCAATCAACTGCTCCATTAGCTTTGCCTGATTCACGTTGCGCGGTATTCCGTCAAGCACTAGAGCATCGATGTCCGGCTTGAACTCGCCCTCCAAGACCTGCGCTTCAATCTTTGTCCGCCAGAGTTCGACAGTCAGATCATCCGGCACGAGCGATCCCTTGCTCGAGTACTCAATAAATCTCTCTCCGAGCGAAGTTCGAAGATCGAGAGAACGAAACACGTCGCCACACGCGCAATGGAAGAACCGCGGAACGCTTCCCAGGACTTTGCCTTGCGTTCCTTTTCCACTGCCGGGAGCGCCCATGAAAAGATAGGTTAAATAACGGGTCATAAATTGGAGGGTTCAGCGTATTGGTAACCGGGACCGCGGAACCCAAAGGTACCGGATTCCCAAACACATGCAAATGCACGCACGAAGCAAAAAGCCTAAGCGCACTATGCTAATTAATTATCCGAGGACCGTGGGTCCAGGGCCTTAAGAAAATTTCGATCACGTGAGAGCACGAAACGCGAGACTTTTTTGGTAAGCGTATATCTTGGACTAGCCAGATATTTGCCGACTCGGGACTGAACCTCGTAACCCGCGTGATAATCGCCGGAATGAAGAAGCTCTGGCAGTCCACCAGGCACCGGCAAGAAAGCAGGCGGCAAAGAAAGGCTCAAACGGGAACGTGGAGCCGTAAGGTACTCGCCTGGTCGGATTTGCGAGGTTTGTCCAAATGAACGGAAAGATTTGAATGAAAAAGAAAAGCGCAAGGAAGCGGTATTCGTTCGGACCATTTTTGAGACTTGTCCATACCCCGGCAGCGCTCAGGAAAAACAAAATCGGCGCTCTCTCATCCGCGATAGGGATCAGGATACAGACATTCCAAATACCGTGGATTACGCGACGAATAGCATCCAAAACGTTGTGCGTTGCCACGTAATCATGCCAGGTGTAACTCGCGGCCCGTTCTCCGAAATCATGCGCCAAATGGTAAGTGTCCACCCACAAAAAGTTAGTCAAATAACCGTGATGGAGCGGATTTCCAAAATAGGCCAACCTGGGAACCCAGGCTGGAATCGTGACAACAACAAGAACAAGCACAGCGCCGAGATAATTTGGCATCAGCCCAAACACTCTTGTCAGAAAAGGCTTAACCTGTTCTCCAGATCGCAACGGCAGCCAGAGTTCAGCTAAGAATAAAACACCAAGAAACGCTGCAGCGTCGAAAATGCCGTTCGGCCGAGTCAGGTAGTCAAGCCCGGCAAAAAGCGTTCCCAGCAAGAGCCAGAAAGCCTTACGCTCCTGGAGATACTGCAGAAAAGCGATGATAACCCAGATCAAGATCAGAACATAAAGCGGCTCCGTTAATAGCCGAGCGCCTGCTATCCGCCACAAGAACGGGTTACCCGCGACGCCCAATGCCGGAATCGCCGCCACGAAATGGCTTCGAAAAAAGCGCAGGTTCCCGAAATAAACAGACCCGATTGCAAGGGTCATTGCTACAACATTTACCTCTCCCAAAAAGAAGAGGTTCCCGTTTCCAATTTTTGCTGCTGCCGCCAGAAGAAATGGATACAGAGGTTGGCGATGTGGCACATCGCGGATATAATCCATCGAAAAGTTCCCTTGAAGAAAGCGCTGAGCAAAAGCGAGGTATTGACCCGAATCGCTGGAGACCAATGTTTCCGCTCCCTTCGCACTGCGGGCGTTCAGAAATACATGCAGAGAGTTTGCAAACAAATAAGCTGCCATCAGAAGGATGATAAAGCGGAATTGGCCAACACCTCTCCTCTGCAGGCCTCGCTCAGGGTTCGTCAGTCCGGCTTTCATGCCGGGAATTAAAGTTCGGTATCTCGGGATGGTCAACAGCGATTCCTCCACCTTAATCCGGGCGCTTTCGAATGGCATGAGTGTCACGCTAAGATTCGGTCGCCAAGAATCAATGACTTGCGTACGCTTTCCGGTCGCGATCAACCAACAGAGGCGTTCCCGGCGCGGTAGCGTCAAGGCGTGACTTGGTGAAAATGATGACTCTTCCGTCCATCAGGTCGGACCGTCTTGCGAAGAGTTTTCCGATCTCTTCGCTGTAGAACCTTCCATCGCGCTGAGGGTTCAAGCTGAGCACTATCAGGCCATCAGGCCTCAATCGGTCCGACAAGTCATTTAGAAGAAATTCCCAATCTTCGACGCGCCAAATGGTTTCCTCGCAGCGGTGATTGTTGAAGCAGATCATCCAGGCAGTTATAAGATCGAATTTGCGACCGCCAAACTCTGGGAGCCGAACGCCTTGAGTAATGCGATAACCGATCCGTTCGATGCCGAACAGGCGAATCATGTCATTGAAGATCGGATCATGGTCAAGGTCGACTCCCAAGACGCGGGAACCACACTGTTTCAAGACGAATAGAAAATACCCTGCTCCACAACCGAGATCCAGAACGTCCCGTGGCGGGTTGAGCACCAATCCAAGCTTTCTCACTTGCTGCGCACTCCGCGTCAGCCATTTCCCAGGGTCCAGGTATTTCGTCCAGGTCGATTGATTTCCCCCAGCGTAGGTTCGCAAAATTCGATCAAGTTCCTGCACGTCAATCTGGGCAAGTAAATAGTCGGGTTTCAACTTCTGTTTGCGCGCATGCAGTTGATTACGTAGATCTTTATTGAGATAGACGTTCAAACCCGTTCGGATGTAGCGGGGCGAGTTTTTGAGCATCCACAGAATCCGATGGAGGTTCCGAGCACTAACGCCGACAGTGTACGTATCGAACCCGAAAAACTTTTTTACTTTCTGTTAGAAATCCATTTCTTGCTCTTGCAGGTTCGGTGAGAACTCAGAGGGATAAAAGTATAACGACCGTAAAAATCAAGCTGATCAA
>Ga0182038_10001135_pt1 | contig 13822 bp, 9 predicted proteins | sample sta12Can44000108_FD_125976 | JGI IMG/M metagenome (GOLD analysis project Ga0182038, IMG submission 125976) | Lab enrichment of tropical soil microbial communities from Luquillo Experimental Forest, Puerto Rico - statanox.12C.anox.44.000.108 | ecosystem: Environmental > Terrestrial > Soil >...
AGCTTCCGCTCGGTCATCTCTTCGATGGCGTAACGCACTCCTTCGCGGCCCAAGCCGGAATCCTTCACTCCGCCGTAAGGCATGTGGTCAATGCGGAAGGTGGGCACGTCGCCCGCTACCACACCACCGACCTCGAGCGCTTCATAAGCCTCGAACAGGAGCTTCGCGTCGCGAGTGAAGATTCCTGCTTGCAGGCCATAATCCGAGTCGTTCACTTGTTTTACGGCAACGGCGAAGTCGTGGTAAGGCTCAACCGTCACCACCGGGGCGAAGACTTCCAGGCAATTGACGGGCATCTGCGGGCGAGTGGCGGTGAGCACGGTGGCTTCCATGAGCGACCCCTGACGCCTGCCGCCACACAGCACTTTAGCTCCAGCGGCAGCCGCCTCGTCCACCCACTCGGCCGCCCGCCGCGCGTCGCCCTCACTGATCATTGGACCAACATCGGTGGCTTCGTCCAGCGGGTCACCCACTTTTAGGTCCTGTACTCGAGGCACAAACAGGGAGAGGAACTTTTCGTAAACGCTCGCGTGAACCAGGATTCGCTGCACCGAAATGCAGCTTTGACCGGCGTAGGAAAAACCGCCGGTAACGCAGCGCTCCGTCGCGTAGTTGAGATCAGCATCGTCGTGAATGATGACGCCGGCATTACCGCCCAGTTCCAGGGTGACGCGCTTCTTGCCTGCCTTCCTCTTCAGCTCCCAACCCACGGCTGCGCTTCCCGTAAAGGTCAGCTTCTTCAGGCGGTCGTCGGTGACCAGAGGCTCCGCCTCGCTGCCCCTGAGGGGCAACACGTTCAGCGCCCCAGCCGGCCAGCCCGCGTCTTGCACCAGCCGCGCAAGCAGCAGGGAGCTCAAGGGAGTTTGCTGCGCGGGCTTGTGTACGACCGTACAGCCGGCAGCAATCGCCGGGGCGATCTTGTGCGCCACCAGGTTGAGAGGAAAATTAAACGGCGTAATGGCCAGGATCGGCCCCAGCGGGAACCTTCGCACCATCGCCCAGCGGCCGGCGGCGATTGCCTGAAGATCGAGCGGCAGCCACTCGCCGTAAATGCGCGTGCTCTCTTCCGCGGCAAGAGTGAAGGTGAAGATGGCGCGGTCCACCTCCGCACGGGCCGTCTTGAGTGGCTTCCCGGCCTCGAGCGCGATGGTGCGCGCGAATTCCTCGTGCCGGTCGGTAATGCCCTGCGCCACGGCGCGTAGCACACGCTGCCGTTCGTAGGCCGCGAGCTTGCGTGTAGTCTCAAAGGCGCGCACGGATGCCTGCACTGCCGCTTCAACATGCGCGGCGCTGGCGCGACAGGTTGTGCCGACCACGCTCTGATCGTACGGCGATCGGACCTCGAGCGGGTCGCCCTCCGACAACCACTGGCCATCCAGCAGAAATTCCAATGTCTTGGCGGATATCGTTGCAGTGTTGTTCATGATCCACCCCTTAAGTGAACAGCCTGCGGAAGAAAGCTCCGCTCATGTGACCCTGACAGTTCGACTTTGCTCACAGTCCCTGGGCGGAGTCGAAGAGAGCGAGTATGATTACTACGTCCTCAGAGGCCATATCTTCGTAAGCGCCGGAAAATCTTATAAGTCAAACGGAGGTCTTGCTCACAGTGCTGCTTAATCCTGTCCCACTGTTTTTTCTGCCACCAGTCATAGACTTCTCTTGCTGTGCCAAGTTTGCCCCCAAGGGCGAGGATCTTGGCGAGCAACTCCAAGCGGGGCCGTCTTTTCGAGTCCCAATGGGCCCAAACCTGCATCGTATCGTAGATCGTATCGGTCGAATAATGTCGGAGGTCGAACCGGCGCGTGGGTCTAACCCCGCATACGACCGAGCGCACTCGGATGAAGGGCAAGTCAAAGTCCAGGACGTTGTGACCAATGATGTAATCGTCTGAGCGAACGAGATGCCAGAATCGCTCGAGCAAAGGGCCTTCGTCAGAGCCGGCAAAGATCTCCACTCGTTTCTTTCTACCTTCGACAAATAGAACCCCGATACAAGCGATGCGCCCCAACACCGGGTCGAGTGCGGTATTCTTCCAGCCCTCCTGTTCTGAGACGTCATCGCGGAGAAATTTCTGCCGCAACTCTTCGTCCAGCTTCCTCCAGAGGCTGGGCTTGCACGGGATCGTCTCGATGTCCAGTACAAGCTCCCGCACCATCCCCTACTTGTCCAGACCCAACCGATAGAAGAAGCGATGGCCGGACCGGTCGCGCTCCACTGTTGCGTTACAAAAATGAGTTGACTTAATTCACTTAAGTAAATGCGTTTTCAAACCGCAACACTAGGCTCGTGACCCCATAGGCGCTAACTTAACGCAGTTCCGGGGCTTTCAGCCCGCCAAGGCGGGCTCGCGCATCTTGGTTCATCGCTGCGAGCCTCCGATTCTATCATAGGGGCCTCGCACCTGGCCGCCTCGAAAGAGCCGGAAATACTGCGACATAACGTTCTTTGCGCTCACGTGTGTGAATCCCTGCCGAGCCGACTAGGATTGGAGTTTGTACATTTTGGTCTGACGGGGAAATATTGGCTTCGACGTGTGGCTGGATAAGGACAGCTTGAAGGGTGTGGCCGATGGACCAACCAAATCGGGGCGGGGCTTGAGGCGTCCGGTGCCATGGAGCAGTGATGAAACACGTCATAGTGTTCTTATCTATTGAGAATAGATCATAAACTTGGTAGCCTTGAGGTTGAGTCGTTGGAGGCCAATATGACCACCGTCACCATTTCGCTGCCTGAATCGCTTAAGACTTTTGTCGAGAAGCAGATCGCGACCAAGGGGTACGGCAACGTGAGCGAATATTTTCGCACTCTGCTTCGCGAGGCTCAGGCAAAAGAGGAGGACGCGAAGCTGGAGACCCTCTTGATTGAGGGCCTGACATCGGGCGAGGATATTTCGATCTCCCGAGAATTCTGGAGCGAGTTGAGGGCGGAGGCTGCGCAGCTTGCCAAAAAACATAAGGCGCAGAAAAAGCGTGAAGCACATCATCCGTCCGGCGGCGAGGGACGACATCCTGCGGCAGTTTCGCTACTACCTGGTCGATCAGGACAAGCCGAATGTAGCAAACCGGTTCCTGGAAGCCGTGGAGAAAACCATCGATAGGATCCTGCGCACGCCGAAGGCGGGCGCTCACAAGCATGTTTCCAATAAATCGCTCACCAACCTGCGCTCGTGGCCGGTGGGGGAGTTTGAAGACATCCGCATTTACTACCTCGTTGAGGAGAGCGAGGTCCGGGTGATCCGGGTATTGCACGGGAAAAGGGACATCCTGCGCATTCTCGAACGGGAGGAATGATGGACAACGCCACTGAAACCAACGTGCTCTCTCCCCCTCCTGCCGTGGCACCCGCTCGCCTCAGTGCGGAAAGGGGTCCTATGAGATTTCGCCTAGCGGTTGTAATCATCAGCCTGGCAATTGCTGCTTTGCTCGGAGCGCAAGACTCCGCTCCGCGAGCTCACGTCCAAAAGCGTGCCATTGCCGAAAAGGACCTTTTTGACTTCATCTGGGCCGCCAATCCGCAGCTATCGCCCGATGGGACCCGCGTTGCATTCACTCGCGTCAACGTGGACGAGAAGCGCACCGGCTATGAAGCCTCCATCTGGGTGGTCTCGACCTCCGCGAGCGAACCTGCTGTACGGATGACCAATGGCAAGCATGACGGGCAGCCACGGTGGTCGCCAGATAGCAAGCGACTCGCGTTTGTCCGCGGTGGTGACAAAGACGAATCCGGCAAGCCCAAGCCGGCGCAAATAGCAATGCTGTCGCTCGCAGGCGGGGAAACCCGAATGATCACCGATCTGCCGAAAGGCGCCGCCGCCCCGGTCTGGTCTCCCGACAGCAAGCGAATAGCATTTCTGAGCACGACCACCCTGGAAGACATCGAGAGAGCCCAGCACAAGAAGACTCCAGCGAAGAACCGCGATACCAAAGAGGCGGAAGGCGCCAAGGACACTCGGCAGCCTAAACAACCGGAAGCGGAACTCGAGCACGAATCCGACGTCCACGTCATCAGCCGCGCGGTCTATCGCAGCAACGATGAGGGCTATCTCGATCCCAAGCGCCACGAGCACATCTGGGTACTGGAGGTACCCACAACCTCCGATGAGCTCACCAAGCCCGTCGAGCTCACCAGCGGTGATTTTGACGAACGCGAAGTCGTCTGGAGCCCCGATAGCTCGCGCCTCTACTTCCTCACCCGGCGTGTCGACGAGCCTTACTATGAATTGCCGACCACGGATATCTATTTCATCCCGTCGGTGGGTGGGAGTCCACAGAAGCTCGCCACTGTTCCCATGGGCATCAGTGACTTGGCCCTCAGCCCGGATGGCCGCAAGTTTGCCTTCCACGGCTCGGCGACGCAGCCCATTCGCTCCTATTCGCAGCCCGATCTCTGGGTCATGGATGTCGCGCCCAATGCGCAGCCGAAAAACTTAACCGTCGATTATGACTTCGATATGGGAAGCTCGGTCTTCGGTGACAACGCCGCTCCGCGCGGCGGGCGCGGTCTCAGACTCTACTGGTCGTCTGACGGGCGCTGGTTGTTTGACTCCGTCGAGAAACAAGGACGCACGCCGCTGGTCCGGGTGGATGCGGAATCTGGCGCCATAACCGAAATCACGCAGGGCGATCAGGCCGTACTGGATTTTTGCGTCGCTCGGGACGCTCCCACCATCGTTGCCCTGGTCTCTACGCCCCTTATGATCGGCGATCTGTTCAGCGTTGCGCCGGCGGGCGCTCAAACCCGCATTACCGACTTCAACCGCAAGCTCTCGTCGCAGCTGAATTTGACGGCGCCGGAGGAGATCAATTACACCAGCTTCGATGGCAAGCGCATCCAGGGATGGATTCAGAAGCCGCCCGACTTTGATCCGGAAAAGAAATACCCGCTCATCCTGAACATTCACGGCGGGCCGCACGCCGCCTACGGTTGGGTCTTTGATCACGAATTTCAATACATGGCGGCCAAAGGCTACGTCGTTCTCTACGTCAACCCGCGCGGCTCCACCAGTTACGGTCAGGATTTTGGCAACATCATTCAGTATCACTATCCGGGCGACGACTACCGCGACCTGATGATCGGGGTGGACGAAGTCCTCAAACGTGGGTACATCGACCCGAAGAAACTCGGCGTAACTGGTGGCAGCGGCGGCGGCGTTCTCACCGACTGGACCATCACGCACACGGATCGGTTCGCCGCGGCTGTGTCGCAACGCGACATTTCGAACTGGGCCTCGTGGTGGTACACCGCCGATTTCACTCTCTTTCAACCACAATGGTTCAAAGCACCGCCCTTCGAGGATCCGCAAGACTATGCCAGCCGCTCCGCCATTACTCTTGTGGAGAATATTCACACACCTGTCCTGTTTGTGCTGGGCGAATCCGACTACCGCACTCCCCAAGATTCGGGCGGTGAACAATTGTTCCGCGCGCTCAAGTTTCTGAAACGGCCAACCGCCATGGTTGTCTTTCCACGCGAGACTCATGAGCTCTCCCGTTCCGGCGAGCCATGGCATCGCATAGAGCGTCTTGAGCACATCGTGGGCTGGTTCGATAAATGGCTCATGGGAGTTCCGCATCCGGAATACGACGTTCGTCCTGAAAATACCCTGGAAATGCTTCCAAGAAAAATGTGAGCCTTGTCGATCCAACTTCCTCTCGTTCGACGTCCAGATAGGTCGGGGTTCATGCGGTCCAGTCGGACCGGAAGCCCGGCCCCGAAACACCAAATCGGAAGGAGGCATAAGAATGCGATTCATGGTGATTGTCCCTGCCAGCAAGGAGTCCGAAGCGGGCGTTCTCCCGGACACGAAGATCCTCGCCGAGATGGGGAAGTTCAACGAAGAGTTGGTGAAGGCCGGCGTACTGCTGGCGGGCGAAGGGCTGCACCCGAGCTCGAAGGGCGCTCGCATCAAGTTCTCGGGCGGAAAGACGACGATGACTGACGGGCCTTTCACCGAGTCGAAGGAGCTGATCGCGGGCTTCTGGCTGATCCAGGCGAAGTCAATGGAAGAGGCGATCGCCTGGATGAAGCGTGCGCCCTTCGGCGGTGGCGTGGAGATCGAGATTCGCCAGGTGTTCGAGGCAGCGGACTTTGGTCCCGCGCTCACGCCCGAACTCAAGGAGCAGGAGGAGCGCTTGCGCGCTCAGGTCGAGAAGCAGAAGAGGCCGTGACCCAAGCGCCGCGTTGCACCTCAGTCTTCGTGCGGTTGGAGGCCTGATCGCGCGCTGTAGAGGGCGGCGAGAAAAAAACCATTCGTCATGTCGAATTCTCGGAGTCTCGTTCGACGCATCAGTAGAGAGCCTAGGTTCAGGCGGTCGGAACCGCCCGGAAACCCGGCTCCGAACCAATCACAAGGAGGCACGACGATGCCTAATGGTGACAAGAACTTAGAGGCGGGTGTCCCGATCAGCAAGAACCTTGTGAGCACAACGGGCAAGGTGTTGGGCAAGCGTTTGTCGGAGTACTTCGCGTTCCAGAAGGTCTTTCTCGCGCTCATCGCTGTGGCCGGCGTTGCGCGGCTGGGGCTATCGCTTGCGGGCGTGCCAGATGGGACAGCCAAATGGTTCTCCCTGACTGTAGTGGCCGCGGCTAGCATCTTCTACTATGGCACCGCGGCCCACATGCGCAGCTTCGGTGGCTACAAGCAGCTACTTCCTCTCCTGTTGATTCAGAACGTGCTTGCGAACTCCATCGCGATCATAGGGATCGCGCTGACGATCGCCGGCTTTCCGAACATCTTCGGTGCAGCCGAGTTCAGCGGCCCTTTCTACCACGCTCATCAGGGGGCTCACATTCTCGGCCACGTGATCGGTGGCATGGGCATCTTCTCATTGGTGGGCTGGGGGGTGGCATCGTTCGTCATGCTGATCACGAAGAAGGTGGTGCCGCGACGGGCTCTGGCTTGATGTGTCCTCGCATCTTGGGTGCTAATTTCAATGCTCGTTGTCTGACCGACGCTGGGCGTGATTCACGCCCATTCACAGTCTTCGGCAAAGCAACGTCGAGGCCAACAATATCAAGACAAGGAGAAATCCTCATGCGATTCCTGAGTATCTACAAGACCGCCGAGCGAAGCGTTCCCCCGTCACAGGAGGAAATGGCCAAAATGGGTAAGCTGGTAGAGGAGGGGATGAAGGCCGGCTTCCTTCTTGCTGTCGAGGGTTGCCTGCCGAGCGCGCTTGGCGCACGCGTTCGCCTCTCGAACGGCAAGCTGACGGTGACCGACGGGCCGTTCACCGAATCCAAGGAGGTGGTGGGTGGCCTCGCCATTCTTCAGGCGAACTCCAAGGAAGAGGCCATTGAAATGGCCAAGCAATTCCTTGTTCAAGCTGGTGACGGGGAATGCGAGCTTCGCCAATTGTTCGAGGCGGGTCAGAATACGCAGGCCTCCATGACCGCGAACCCGTAGCCGCCGGATCTCGACGGGCGTCGGCGGATGGTCTAATCTGTCGCTGTGACGGCTACCGATGCCCATCGCGAGATCGACGCAGTCTGGAGGATCGAGTCGCCGAGGCTTATCGCCAGCCTCGCGCGCATCGTGCGCGATGTCGGCGTGGCCGAGGACCTCGCGCAGGACGCGCTCGTCGCGGCCCTCGAGCAGTGGCCCCAGGCGGGCATCCCCGACAAGCCGGGCGCCTGGCTCATGGCCACGGCGAAGCACGGTGCGATCGATCTATTGCGCCGGAGAGCGCTGCTTGAGCGCAAGCACGAGGAACTCGGTCGCGAGGTCGAGGCCCAGCAGGAGTTGGCCGCGCAGGATCTCGACGCCGCCATCGACGACAACATTGGCGACGACCTTCTGCGCCTCATGTTCACAGCATGCCATCCAGCTCTCTCCACCGAGGCTCGCGTTGCGCTCACGCTCCGCTTGCTCGGAGGCCTCACAACCCAGGAGATCGCGCGTGCATTCCTCGTCGCGGAGCCGACCATCGCCCAGCGGATCGTCCGGGCCAAGCGAACGCTGGCTGAGGCGCACGTCCCATTTGAGGTTCCGCGCGGAGCCGAGCTTGCCGCCCGACTGTCGTCGGTACTCGAGGTCGTCTACCTCATCTTCAACGAGGGCTACACGGCGACCGCAGGTGACGACTGGATGCGGCCGGCGCTTTGCGAGGATGCCCTGCGTTTGGGCCGCATCCTGGCCGAGCTTTTGCCAACCGAGGGGGAGGTTCATGGCTTGGTTGCGCTGATGGAAATCCAGGCGTCGCGGTCGCGTGCGCGAGTCGGGCCGTCGGGAGAGCCCGTCCTTCTTCTCGATCAAAACCGTGCGCACTGGGATCAACTGCTCATTCGTCGTGGTCTAGCAGCGCTCGAACGTGCCAGGCGTCTAACGGGTGACGCACTCGGCCCGTACGCGTTGCAGGCCGCGATCGCCGCCTGTCACGCGCGAGCATGTACCGCCGCGGAGACCGACTGGGCCCGCATCGTGGCGTTCTACGATGCCCTAGTTCGGCTCTCGCCGTCCCCCATCGTGGAGTTGAATCGGGCCGTCGCAGTCGCGATGGCGTTCGGCCCTGCCGCGGGCCTTGAACTCGTCGATGGCCTGACCGCGGAGCCGTCGCTTCGGGGCTATCATCTATTGCCGAGCGTCCGTGGGGACTTTCTTTTCAAGCTCGGCCGATTCAGCGAGGCACAGGCGGAGTTCAGGCGCGCGGCATCGCTCACGCATAACGCGCGTGAGCGCGAGCTGCTTCTCAGTCGGGCCCGGGCATGCGTAGGTGGCTCAACGCCGCCGCAGCCATAGTGAAAAAGCGCGTCTTGCGTCAGAGCGAATCGTTCGAGAGCGCGGCGCGCGACGCAAGGTGTGAGTTTAAAATGCCTGACACATTAACCAGGGTGATAGAATAACCGCATGCAAAAGATCACTCCGCATTTATGGTTCAACAAAGAAGCGAAACAAGCGGCCGAGTTCTATGCGGCTTTAATTCCAAACTCAAAAATCAAGAATATAACGACGCTTCACAACACCCCGTCAGGCGATTGCGATGTTGTGTCGTTCGAGCTTTCGGGCCAGCCGTTTATGGCCATCAGCGCCGGGCCGCTTTTCAAGTTCAATCCGTCGGTTTCATTCCACGTGAAATGCAGGACGAAGGGCGACGTCGACGCGATGTGGGAAAAACTCTCTCCGGGCGGGAAAATCCTCGTGCCGCTCGACGCGTATCCGTTCAGCGAGCGGTATGGCTGGGTGGAAGATAAGTATGGACTCTCATGGCAAGTGATTTTCGCGGCTGAAAGGCAGGCGAGTCAGAAGATAATCCCTGTGCTCACGTTTGCGGGCGCAGTATGCGGCAAGGCGGAAGAAGCGGTCAACTTTTACGCGTCGGTGTTCAAGAATTCGCCCGGCGGCGCGAAAGCTGCCGGGGGCACTAAAGCGGACATCCTTGCGCGTTACGGCAAGGGTGAGGAACCGAACAGAGAAGGTTCGGTAAAATACGCTTCCTTCACGCTTCTCGGCCAGGGGTTCGAGGCCATGGATTCGGCGCGGGAGCACAAATTTGCCTTTAACGAAGCCATTTCGTTCATCGTACCTTGTGAAACCCAGGAAGAAATCGATTACTTTTGGGGAAAACTGTCTGCAGATCCGAAAGCCGAACAGTGCGGCTGGCTCAAAGACAAGTACGCACTCTCATGGCAAGTCACTCCCACAGTGATGAACGAGATGCTGGCGAGCGGAGGCGAAGAAAGGATCGCGCGGGTGACACAGGCGTTCCTCAAGATGAAAAAGTTCGATATTGACGCTCTCAAGCGGGCATACGCCGGAACTTAACGTTTAGATGAACGAAAGCTTGAAGTCACAAATTGTGACCTCAAACCTGGCGATTCCGTCCGAACGGATCGCGCCGCATCCTGCTGATTCGCGCGCAGAAGGTAATACTGGATTCCGATCTAGCCGAGCTCTATGGTGTTGAAACAAAAGTCTTCAATCAAGCCGTGAGAAGGAACATCAACCGCTTTCCCGAAGACTTTATGTTTCAACTCACGCCAGAGGAGTACGAAAGCTTGAGGCACTTCAAGTTGAGGGTCACAATTTGTGACCTCAACAGAACGCAGGGGAGGGCGGCGGTATAGTCCCCTTGCCTTTACCGAGCAAGGCGTGGCGATACTTTCGAGCGTCCTGCGGAGCGAGCGCGCTGTGCAGGTGGACATTGCTATCATGCAGGCCTTCGTCAAGCTGACGGAAATGCTGGCTTCGCATCGTGACCTGGCCGCCGCCTGGAGGAGATGGAAAAAAGGTATGACGGGCAATCCTCGATGGAGCGGATGCCATAAACCTGCTACTCCACCGCCGGCAGATGCGGATGAAAGTCAGGGTAAGCCGGACGCGCGTAGCTGGGCTGGGGATTCTTCTTCAGCAACTCCATGGCGGTCGCGACGGCTGTTTCGAGTTGCGGATCGTGTCCCTCACGCACGAGCTTCGGATCCTGCCAGACTTCGATATCCGGCGCGATACCATGATTCTCCACCTCCCAATCACCGTGGAGCCCGTAGATCGCCCAGCGCGGCGCCATCACAAAACCGCCGTCCAGCAGTTGCGGGTAGCCTCCGATGCCGACCAAACCTCCCCACGTTCTGCTGCCGACTAGCGGGCCAATGCCCATCTTGCGGAAGTACCACGGCAGGGCGTCGCCGCCCGAGCCTGCAAATTGATTAATGATCATGACCTTGGGTCCGAAGATCGCTTCGGCCGGCGAAGCAAAGGGCTCGCCTTCCCGAGTCATCACCCAGCTCATCACCGGGCGCCGCAGATACTCCACGATGTAGTCCGCGAGTTGTCCGCCGTGATTGAAGCGCTCGTCGATGATGACGCCTTCTTTGCCAATTTGGGAGAAGTAGTAGCGGTTGAAATTGGTGAAGCCGCCGCTGCCGGTGTCCGGCAGGTGAAGGTAGGCTAGCTTACCGCCACTCAGCTCTTCAACCTTACGACGGTTGCCCTCGATCCAGTCGAGGTTCCGCAAGGCTGCCTCGTCCGGAATGGGCACCACGGTCACCTCCCGGGAGCCGGTGCCGTCCGGGTTCGGACCCACTTTGATCACAGTGGCTTTGCCCGCTGTCTCCTGGAAGAAGCTATAGAGGTTGTCGGAGGCGTGCAAATCGCGGCCGTTCACCGCCAGCAGGTACTCACCCGCTTTCCCGTTCACTCCCGGCTCGGTCAGCGGAGCGTGGAGCTGCGGATTCCAGTTTTCGCCGTTGTAAACCTTGGCAAAGCGATAGCGGCCATTCTCGACGCTGTAATCAGCCCCCAGCAGGCCGACCTGTACTTTGGGCGCGTCGGGCTGCGCTCCCCCAAACACGAACATGTGTCCTACCGACATGTAGCTGAGCATCTCGCGAAAGAGGTAGGTCAGATCACTGCGGCTGGCGACGCTATCGAGAGAGGGCGCGAACTCCTTCTCGGCCTTCTCGAGATTCAAACCGTGGTAGTGGGGATCATAAAAGAAGTCGCGCTCGATTCGCCACACCTCGTGATACATCTGTTTCCATTCGGCGCGCGGGTCGACATACACCTCCATGTCATCCGTCTTCAGCATTCCCGACCCGGCCGCGGGAGGCTTGTCGGCGGACGGAGGCTTGTCAGCCGCGGTGATGTACCACTTCTTCTGCTGCTGGTACAGCATCTTTTCACCGTTAAAAGAGAGGGCAAATGCAGTGATGCCCTCCAGCAGCTTGTCCGTCTTGCGCGTTTTCAGCTCGAACCGTTGCAACGTCAACGGCGTCGGCCCGTCGTCGGGCGGGATCTGCGGAGCCTGGACCAAATAGAGGATGCCTTCCTTTCCTGCCCACATGCCCTGGTAGTTCTGCGCCGGAATCGGCATGGCCACGATCCGTTGCAGGATATTCTCGAAATCGACGCTGACCTTGGCGGGCTCGGGCTTCTTCTCCGCAGCCTTGGACTTGTCTTCATCACTCTTCGCGGTTTCACCGGCGGCCTTCTGGTCCGCGCCGGCGGCGGTCGAGTCCTTGTCGGGCTTCTTGGCTTCTTCTCCTTTTTCGTCGTCGCTCTCAGGCGGAACCGGCGAGGGCAGGTCTTTCCTCAACACCACCGCATAGACACTGCGCGTCACCGGGTGGGCATCGCTCGTCATGTCGAGCCACCCGGTGCTAAGGCCCATGTCCGTGCTGGCCGTGAAATAGAGGTACTTGCCGTTCTTATCGAAATTGGGATAGAGCACGTCGCTCATCCCGTCGGTCACTCGAGTGGCTTTGCTGGTCTCGAGTGAATAGACAAAGGCGGCGCGCAGGTGGTTCGGGAGCTGTTTGGTGTAGGCCAGCCACTTGCTGTCGGCAGACCAGACCACATCAAACTCGTGCAGGGGAGTGTCGAAAAGATCCGTGTCCACTTTCACCGGTGTGGGGTGGCCGAGATCGACGTACCAGAGGTTTAGCCGCTTGTCGCTGTAGGCGATCTTCTTGCTGTCAGGCGACCAGGTGGGCGTGTAGAAGAAGGATGGCGGTGAGCCGAGATCGATCTTCTTCACCACCCCCGTGCCGTTCTGGTCCCGGATGTGCAGCGTGTACTCTCCCGACTCGTCGGAAAAATAAGCGATCGACTTTCCGTCCGGCGACCAGGCCGGGTCGCGATCTGCCACCGCCGGACTCTGCGTGATGTTGAGGATGTTGCCCTTCTCGGCCGGCACCGTCAGAATCTCACCGTGGGCTTCGAAGACCGCCCGTGCTCCGGTGGGCGAGATCCCTTGGTTCTGGATCTGGCTTTCGGTCGCGGTTGCAACCTTGACGAAGTGCGACCGCACCTGCGGCATGTCCCCGGCCACCTGAACCTCGACGCGCCTGGACTGGTGGTTGGCAAGATCATAGAGATAGAGGGAACCAAATTGATCGTAGACGATCCCACCAGGCCCGGCCGAGGCCGACTTGATGTCGAATCCGTCGTTCTTCAGCACCTGCCTTACCTCGTGAGTCCCGGTGTCGTAGGCAAACAAGGTTACCGGCCCGTTGCGATCAGACAGAAAGTAGACGGTCTTGCCCACCCACATTGGGTTTTTGTCGTTGGAATTGTCGCGTGGAATCCTCACGACGCTGGAGTCGGCCAGGTCCGCGACCCACAGAGCCGTTGTCTGGCCGCCCCGATAACCCTTCCAGTCGGGCTCCCACTGGAAGAAGGGTGAATAGGCAAGGTGAGTGCCGTCGGGCGAGTAGGAACCGTCCTCGGCCATGGGCAGTGGAAGCTCGCGGGGCAGACCGCCGTCGGCGGGCACGGTAAACAGCTTGCCAGAGTCCGTGGGGCTGTCACGGCGGGAATTGAACAGCACATTCTTGCCGTCTGGCGTCCAAGCCACGGCGACGTCCGGCCCTGGGTGATAGGTGAGCCGGCGCGGATCGCCTCCACTGGCTGAGACCACGTAGACATCCACGTTGCCATCGTACTCGCCGGTATAGGCGATCAGGCTTCCATCGGGCGAGAAGATCGGACCCGTGAGCCGGTTCATCCCGGTGACCAGCCGCTGAGCGGTGCCGCCTTCGCGGCTCACAACCCAGATGTCGCCTCCATAAGCGAAGGCGATTTGAGTCTTGCTCAGAGTGGGCGATTGGAGTAGCAGAGGCCTGCCGCTCTCCCCAAGACACGAGACGGACGCAGCCAAGAGCACCATCGCAACGCAAGCCGGCTTCTTCATAACAGCTCCTTGAGAGTCATATTCTCATTTTCTCATTCCTTTCGGCGGGAACCATGAAACAGAATTCTAGCTAAGCTAGTGAGTCATTTGTGGAGGCGGCTTTACGCCGCCACGTGGCGAGGTAAACTCGCCTCTGCCGGAGTAAACTGACCCACTCCCCAATTGTAGCTCGGACCCGCTGTAAATGGCATCCCAGA
>Ga0182038_10001136_pt1 | contig 13821 bp, 18 predicted proteins | sample sta12Can44000108_FD_125976 | JGI IMG/M metagenome (GOLD analysis project Ga0182038, IMG submission 125976) | Lab enrichment of tropical soil microbial communities from Luquillo Experimental Forest, Puerto Rico - statanox.12C.anox.44.000.108 | ecosystem: Environmental > Terrestrial > Soil >...
CGATTGTTGGAACCCTACGAGTAGCGGCTGGAGCGAGCGCCGATGCTTGCAACCAAAAATCTGTCCCGCGCTGTCGACGGCAAGTTTTTGGTCGACGATATTAGTGTTCAGGTCGAAGCCGGAGAGATTCTCGCCGTTGTTGGTCCAAGCGGAGCAGGTAAGTCGTCGTTTCTGCGCTTGCTCAATCGCTTAGACGAGCCGACGGGTGGTACCGTGCTGCTTGACGGACTTGACTACAAAGATATCCCGCCGCGCGAATTGCGCCGACGCGTCGGCATGGTGATGCAGATGGCTTACCTGTTCCCCGGCACGGTAGCCGCAAATATTGGCTTCGGACCGCGCCAACGCGGCGAAACGTTGGCAACCGAACAAATCGCTGCCTTGCTCGAACGTGTTGGCCTGTCCGGGTACCAATATCGCGACGTGAACGACCTGTCAGGTGGTGAGGCCCAACGGGTGTCGGTGGCGCGCACGCTGGCAAACGCCCCCGAGGCGATGCTGCTCGATGAACCAACCTCAGCGCTGGATGAAGCCTCGGCGCGCGAGATAGAGGAACTTGTGCAGGGCATCGTCCGCGAGCGGCGGGTGGCATGCGTAATCGTCACTCATAACAGGCCTCAGGCCGAGCGCATTGCCGATCGCGTGATGATCCTGAAGGCCAGCAAGCTTGTGACTATAGGACCGACCTCAGAGGTGCTGAATGGTTGCTGACCTGCAGAACATCTTGAGCGGCGATGTCATGATGGGCTTGGCTCAAGCCGCCGGCGCCATTGTGCTCTGCCTGACCGTTGTGGCGCTGTGCCGCCGGTTTGCCGTGCATGTCGAACGCGAAGCCGTAATATCCATCGGCAGAGGCTTGGTGCAGATGGTCTTCGTCGGCGTTGTGCTGGCTCTGCTGTTGCACGGAAGCTTGCTTATCGGTGCGGTCATTCTTCTGTTGATGACGATCGCTGCGGCAGCAACCGCCTCGCGCCGGCTCAAGGGGATAGGAAGTCCGCTGTTGCTTTCTTTCTGGGCCATCTTTGCCGGCTCCGGAGTGGTGATCGCTGCTATGCTCGCGACCAAAGCGCTCAAGCCAGATATCGTTATGCTCGTTCCGGTCGGCAGCATGATCATTGCCAATGCGATGAACGCCTGTGCACAAGCCGCCGAACGCTTCCGCGCGGACGTCACGGCGCATGTGGGTCAGGTCGAGGCAGGTCTGGCGCTTGGCGCGGAGCCTGCCGCCACCGTTGCGCCTTACGTTCAAAGCGCCGTGTACGCCAGCCTTCTGCCGCGCCTCGATATGCTGAAGTCGCTCGGGCTCGTGTGGATACCCGGCGTGATGGCCGGCATGGTGGTGTCGGGGGCGAGCCCCGTCTATGCCGGCATCTATCAATTCATCATCGTCGCCATGATCCTCGCCGCTTCCGGCATCACCGGGCTGCTCGCGATTCTACTCATGCGTCGAGGTGCCTTCTCTCCGTCGGCGCAATTGATCCTCCGTCGCGAGACGCCATCGCAAACCGTTTCCGCAAAAACCTAGATGCACGTTGCATTCCTGCTGCGGTGCATAAGTCCGTAAAGGCACTGAACGGACCCCTCGCGATGTCTGCTATGAGTCCGCAATCGGAGGCTTAACGGACGTGAGATGGACAGGGGCCGTTGACCGTACTACTCGCGGCGCCGGTTTCAACCATCGCTGGCCTCCTCTCGGACCATTCAGAGCGTCGACCGCAGCCGATCGGCAACTCGGCGCGCGATCTCTGCTGGAGCCTCCTCGGGCATCGGGAATACCGAACTGACGTTGATCTCGCCGAGCACGTAGCTGTCGGTCTCGTCAGCGCCGGGCGGGCCGAGCATGAAGTCCGCGTCCCAGATCATCGGCAGGTCGCGCCGCGGGATGTCGAGCAAGGAGATTAGCTGCGGCGTCCACTCGTCTTCAATCAACCGGCGCAGGCGCTCGAAGCGCGGGTCGGCATTGGAGGTGTAGAGCCGCGGTCCAGCCTCAGCGCGCGCGGCCAGTGCGTCGACCAGAGCCTTAACCTTCTGATGGCCGAAGCCGGCGCAGCGATCGCCTGCCATGTAGCAGCGCACCACACCTTCGCTCAGGCGCGCCTGGAACGGCTGATCGATCACGCAACCGTCTTCGAAATAAGCGATGCACCGCTCGAAAAACTCGTCCAGCGCGAGTTCCTCCGATGCGTCGCCGGCGGCATCCAACACGCGTACCATCGGTCGGCTGCTTAGACTCGCCAGCGTCTCGACCTTCCAGACGCCCTGGCCCCCGTTGCCGCGGTTGCGCTTGATCACGCGCGGGCCAGCGGCGAGCCGCGCCGGCAATTCAACGCGCATTGCCTCAGCCGTTCGATACAGGGCCGTGTCGCTGCCCCAGCTCATCGTGCGGGTTCGATAGAGCACCTCCTTGGTGCCCATTTTGAGGATCACGTCAGGATGGGCGCTCACCCAGACGCCGCGCACCGCGACGTCGCGAAGCAGGGCGTCGAGATTGGCACGGTTGCGCCCCTCGTGAATCGGGTTGACCCAGACGAGCACGCCATCGAGTGTGGCAAGCTGTGCGCGCACGGCGTCGAGAACATCGTCTTCGTAGACTACCGGTTCCGCATCGACGCCGACATCGGCGAGCGCCGCGAAGACGGCCTTGAACCGGCTGGTGTCTGGGGTGGCGCTGCGGCGCGCCGCTTCATCGCCCCGCCATAGTATAGCGATGCGGCCAAGGCGAGCTGTGGACTCAGACATGAAAAACGGCTCCGCATTCATGATCGGGACCTAACTTTATGATGTTCCCTCGTACGTTGATGTATCGAGCGGGACGGTCGCCCCGCCAATGGCGTGCCAAGCGGTGATCCCGCCGACGAGAGCCCTAGCGTCATAGCCCCGCCGTCGGAGTTCAGTAACCGCCGTGCCGCTGACCTGAAATCCGCAAATGCAATAAACCGCGATCGGCCGGTCTCGCGGCAGCTCCTCAACCCAACGCGATAAGGCCGCAGGAGCATGCATGGTGGCACCAGCCAACATATCGTTTCGTCGGGGCAGATCCCTCGGTAAACAGAGATCTAGGAGTACTGGTCGGCGAGTATTGTCGCCCTCAAGCGTGGCCTTCAGTTCCTCAGCCGAAATCCGCGCCTCTTCTTGCGCAGGCGCACCGTAGGGGAGGAAGAACTTGTCTTCGTCCGCGCCTTCGCCAATTGCCAGGCGATAACGTGCGCCTATCCTTTCCCAATTCAGGTTGGCCATCACCTGGTCGACATAGACAGCTGCTTTCGCGCCAAAATCGATATGATAGGCATGCTCGTACATGTCGAGCGCGAGAATTGGCGTCGCCCCTGGCAGGTTGTGCGTGTGGTCGGCCGCCCAATGGTTGATCAAGCGGCCAAAGCGCTCAGACCAAGCGAGGATTGCCCAGCCTGAACCGCCCGCCAGCGCTTTTGCCATGCTGGTAAACTCAGTGCGCCAAGTTTTGACGCCGCCGAAATCGCGCTCGAGTGCCTGGGCGAGTCCGGCAGGCGGCTCTTCAGCTCCACTGGGCGGATTGTCACCGTGCCCACCGAGCGAATCGAAATAGATCTCGTGCAGGATCACTGAGCTCGCAGCAATCAGCTCTTCGCGCTTGAGGCCGTTGATCTCGAAGACCGGCGTCTGCGCCCAGTCGAGGGTCGCAAGGCGGGCCCTAATGGCATTCAACCGCCGCACCGCGCCGCCGTAGTTGTTTTCGTAATGACTCACGAGCAGCCGCTCAGAGAGCCCGTTCATCCATTGCGGCTTGAGCAAGAGCGGCCGAACCTTCAGGGATTCGGGCTGAGCGAATTGCGCGGGAGATATGAATTGCGCAGGAGGTATAGAGAGCGGCTTTTCTACGTCCATGCGGCGCACTCCTCGCGTAGCAAGGGGCGCAGAGCTTGGACGCGTACGTCTAATGGGGTGTCTGCTTTTACCCCAACGTCGCGCATCTAGCGCGATCCGGATCGATCGTCAATCCATCCGCGCGTCCCGCACGGCCGGACCGATGAATCCCGTCCTTAAAAGGTTTTTGCCTGGCACCGCCGATTAGTTTCGACAAACACACGGCGTGATATTTTCAATTCGATATTGCGCCACCGCTTCATCTGGGGGCAGCCCGAGAAATGATGCTTTGCCGTGCGCCGGAAGAAGAAATAGTTCACTCGGCGTGCCATGGTCTGAGCTGCTCAGTTACTTTCTGAGCCGCTTTGGGTGCTCTTTATGTCTATTTTGGCGATCTCAAGCTGATCTTGCCCAAGGTCGACGCTGAGGCTACGGGAGCGAGCAGCAGCGATGGCAGTGCGGCGACCTGCAAAGCGTGCGGCGGCAATTGGAACGATCCTCGGAGCCTGCATTCTGCTGGGCTGCATTGCCATCGGCGATTGGCTCACAGCCCTTATCGGTTTGGTCTCGCTTGCGGTCTTATTCAAGTGGAAGGTCAACAATCCGCTGTTAATTCCAGCGACTGCAGTAGTCGGCCTGATCGCATATCCGCTGCTGCAGCCCGGCTGGGTAATGGTGAAATAGTTCGAACGATTTACCGGTCGAAATATCCCTACTTGCACATTGATCCAGCTTCACTAGATATTTAACATATTCAACAGGGGAACCGCAGGCTCCCCTTCAGACGCAATCCGTCCAAGCTCTGCGCAACGCTCGATTTCTTCGAGGAGATTGCGCATGGACGGAGAGGTCCTTTCAGTTTCACACCATAGAACGTGCGCCTCGGCAAGAGCCGCCACAGTCGTAGTTTACTTCTCGGAGTTTGGTGCGCGGCTTTACGCCCACGAGAGAGCCACGCTGTTCGATGTCGCAGCGATGATCGCCAAACTCAAGGGCTGTGAGGTCGCAGGTTCCTACGATTCTTCATACAGATATGCAGGTAAAATCTTCTTTGTCCCCGACGATGCGCTCGTGTCGGACGAGGCTTCTTCACTCGATATTTGCTCTGCAGATGATCTCTTTGGCGGTGTTGTCCCTTATCCAGTTGTGAAAACGAAAGCTATCACACACCGACTCGTCACGAGCAGTGCAGATCGGCCAGAAGGCTGGTCACCTGTGTTCGCGCGAAGGGTGCAGGATGCAGTGCTTCGCGGCTATACGGCTTTCACCGTTCAGGACGCCCATTTAGCGGCAACGCGCCTACTGAGGCACGGTGCAGTCAGAGTGAAGGAGGCGTTCCGGGACGGTGGTAAAAATCAGACAGTTATCACTACGATTGCTGAGCTGGATGAGTTACTGGAGACACTCTCACTTGAAGCAATTGCTACATTTGGACTGGTGCTCGAAGAAAATTTGCGTCGAGTGACCACGTTAAGTATCGGCCAAGTCGCGATCGACGGGCTAAAGATCGCTTATCAGGGGACGCAAAGAACCGTTGTGAACAATAAAGGAGAGGACGTCTATGGCGGTTCACGTCTCGTGTGTGTACGTGGCGGTTGGGAAGCTCTTGATCCCTTGCCAATGCCCCCTGCGGTCCGCCGCGGTGTGGCCCAAGCGCGGTCATATGATCTGGGCACCAGTGAGTTTCCGGGCTTTCTAGCGTCGCGACGAAACTACGACGTTGGACAAGGCTTAGATGGCGAGGGTCAATGGCGATCCGGGGTTTTTGAGCCATCGTGGCGTTCCGGCGGAGCCAGTACTGCGGAGCTGGCCGCATTGACAGCGTTTGCCGAAGACCCCTCATTGCATGTTTTCGAAGCATCGACGGTTAAAGACTTCGGCAGATCACGAGAAGCGCCGCGACACGCGCTAGTCCACTTTGAGGGCGATGATCCTGAAGAGGGTCCAATACTGCGTTACACCATGGTGATGCGAACGTTACGGCAGGCTGCCTGACTGGAAGAACCGAAGCCCCCGACTCTTGCGCTCCGATGGGCTCCGGCGTAGATAGCGAACTACGGGGATCGCAGTCCCCCCGTCAGACGATTTCCCGTCCAAGTACTGCGCATCACTCGATTCACTCGAGGAGATCGCGCATGGACGGACAGGCCCCCGCAAACTCACCACAACGGTTCTGTTCACCTTCATGGAATTGGTGCGTTGGGGTTACACTAACCGTAGCCGGCGTAGTCGCTTGCTATTTCTGGTTGGATCAGCCGCTCGCGTTCTTTGTACATCGAAACGTTGCTGATAAGACGATCTTTATTTGGTTGCAGCGGCCTGCTGTCGCGCTTCCCTTGCTGGCATCGCTCATCTTAGCGTGGTGCGGATTGTGGACGTTGATGAACCGTCCCTTCTCGCGCGTTCAGTCTATTGGATTGGCGTGCAGTATTAGTTTTGTTTTGACCAATTTCATAACTAACCAACTCAAGTACGCGTTTGGACGGACTTGGCCAGATACGTGGATCGAAAATAACCCCTCGATAATTCAAAACGGCGTTTTTGGTTTCAGTCCTTTCCACGGCGGCCCTCGCTTCACGTCGTTTCCATCGGAGCATGCAGCCGCTGTCTGTGCGGTGATGACGGTCCTGTGGTGGTCATATGCGAGTTTGCGTCCGATCTACGTTGCTTGTGTAACCGTTGTTGCGGTTGGCCTGATTGGCGCGAATTATCATTTTTTGAGCGACATTCTTAGTGCGATCTTTGTTGGTGTTTCCGTGGGTCACGTCACGACGAAAATATCACCTTCGACAAGAGATCTTTTACATGATCGCTGATCGCTGTAGCCCGCCACTTACTCAAGACGGTGCGGCACTGTTACAGGTTGCCGGCATAACCAAGTGGTACGGCGAGCAGCGCGCGCTCGCTGATGTTTCGTTTGACGTTCGGCGCGGTGAAATCCTGGGTCTGATCGGCCCGAATGGGTCGGGCAAGACCACGCTCTTGGAAACCGTCGCGGGACTGCTGCCAGTCGATGCAGGTGATGTTTTCTGGCAGCGTTCTTTGCTGCCCCAATACCGCCGGCGCGAGGTGGTCTTTTATCTGCCGGATAGTGTGCGGCCGTGGGATGGCCAGCATGTCATCAGTGTTCTGAAATTTTTCGCATCCGCATTTAGCCGGCAGCCAGCCGAACTTGACGAGGTAGCACGATCGGTCGGCCTCGATGAAGTTCTTGGCAAGTATGTGTCCGCATTGTCGAAGGGATACGCCCGTCGGTTGATGCTGGCATTAGCATTGCTGACCCCACATCCGGTGCTGCTGATGGACGAACCCTTTGACGGCTTCGACATTCGGCAGACACGAGAAATTATGGCCCTTATGCGCCGAGTCGGAGCGCAGGGCCGAACGTTCACCCTTGCTATTCATCAGCTCGCCGACGCCGAACGCGTCTGTGATCGGTTCATTCTGCTCGCGGATGGACGCGTATGCGGGGTCGGTTCGCTTGATGATCTTCGCAGGTCCATCAATCACCCGACGGCCAGATTGGAGGATGTATTTCTTGCGCTCACCTGACGTGATGACGATTCGTCAAGCTTCCCTGCATCCCCTTCTGATCAAAGAAGGGGGGGAGCTTCTGAGCGGCCGCGCGCTATGGACGATGCTACTCATACTTTGCCCGCTCGTAGGATTCAGCTTTTTCCAGGCGGTCGCGCTTTATGGAGAAGCGAGCGCTGCCGCTCGCGACCAGCCGCAATTGGCGACCAGCCTGTCACCACTCGACGGTATTCTCGTGCCGACTTTCGGCGGGTTTTACGTCGCGGTGACGCTTCTGTTTCCGTTTGTCGCGATCCGCGCACTTGGACGTGAGAAGGAGACCGGAGCGCTCAAGCTTCTCGTTCAAATGCCATATTCGATTCCAACGCTCGTTGCGGCAAAGCTTGCGGCCGTTACTGCTGCTTGGCTGATCGCCCTTATTCCCATTTCCGCCGCTCTCTTCCTTTGGCTTTCGTTCGGCGGACATCTAAGCGCGCCGGAAACCTCAAACTTACTTTTTGGCCATCTACTCTATGGACTTTTGATCGGAGCCATTGCGCTTTTTGCCTCCGCGATTTCGGATAATTCCGCGACCGCTGCCATTGTGACCCTGGCCTTTACGATTGGGTCGTGGGTGCTCGACTTCGCACTGGCTGGCCAACCGGGCACATTAGGCTGGATATCTCGCCTTTCTCTGACCCAAGCGTTGCACACTTTCGAGCAGGGACTTCTCTCAGCCGCGCTCTTCTTGGGCATGTGTACCGCTATAGTCGGCTTCGCTACACTGGCGGCAATATGGCTACATCCCGGTACGTCGCTCCACAAAAAGCTCGCACGCACGATTCTTTGCGTGGGGCTCGCTGGGGTCTTATTGGCAGTAGCGACGCAGCTGCGAAAGTCCAGCGATGTGTCAGAGGACAAACGTAATTCCTTTCCCGCCGCGGACCAGCGGGCTCTCGCCGGGCTTAATGAGCCGCTCATCGTCACCGTTCACCTTGCGCCAGAAGACCCTCGATACGTTGATCTGCAACGCAACGTCCTATCGAAGCTGGAAAGGATTGTTCCGAACGTCACGATCCGTTTGGTGACGGCCGGGCAGACAGTCATTGGTAGCGCCGGTGAAGTATCTTATGGCGAAATTGAATACAGCTACGGCGACCATTCCGCGAAGAGCCGCTCCACCAGTCATCGTGAGGCATTGCCTCTCATCTACGGGCTGGCAGGCATCCCAGTGCCTACACCGCAGGTCGGAGAAGACTATCCCGGATATCCCTTAGTCGCGGATGGATGGATCGCGCTGCCCTGGTTCTTTGTAGCCCTTCCGCTCCTGATTGCGGTCGCGTGGTGGTGCTGGAACCGCCGCGTGCCGCGCATTCTCTCGCAGTTCGTCAAGAATGGAGGCCAATTATGACAATCAGCAAACACGTTCGAACTTTTACAATGGCAGCCGCCAGCCTCATGGCGTCGTTGTTGCAGGCAGCCGCAGCCCAGCCGCTCAAAATCGACTTCTCAAATGAGAGCGTCGGTGCGGAGCCAAAATCATTTTTGAGCGTCGTCGGCGTGTGGAGGATCGAGAATGATGACGGCAACAAGGTTCTGGTTGTCGACGGACGTCAATGGAAAGAAGGGCAGACCTCGGCCGGATTGGCCGATAAGGCTCGCGCGCTCTACGGCGACCGCGACGCCGAGTTTCTCGACCGTGTGCAGGCCTATGCTTATTTTCCGTATGTGGTGGCCAAGGACGTGGACGATTTTCGCAACGGCGAGATCTCCGTGCGGTTCGAAGGGATTTCAGGTCGCATCGATCAGGGCGCTGGCATCCTGTTCAACCTCAAGCCCAACGGTGATTAGCTGACAGTGCGTGCTAATCCACTCGAGAACAATCTCGTGCTCTGGAAGTTTGAGAAAGGTAAGCGGTCATCGGTGATGTGGATTCGTAATACACCAACCGCTACGCACCAGTGGCACGATTTGAAGGTCCGCATCGCCGACACAAAGGTGGAGGGTTATCTCGACGGGAAGCTCTATCTGGAACACGTGTTGTCGGAGCCAGTCAGTGGTCGCATTGGCTTATGGTCCAAAGCCGACAGCCACATGTACTTTGACAACTACACAGTGACGCCAGCCGATTAGGCATTGGGTCGCCACCGATGAGATAGGCTACAGATAAGCGGCGCATAGGATCCATGAATCCGCTTCGTACTACTGTACTTATGAAGACCGACATCAGCGGCTCGACATCCCGCTTCCGTGAACTGCTGGCGGCGGATCTGCAGGCGCTTCTCGGCGAGCATCGAGACTTCCTGGCCGCTATGCCGCCAAACACGAAGGCCGCATTATTAAAGACGTGGGCGACGGTCATTGGTTGGAATTTCCCGGCGTCACCGGCGCGGCCAAAGCGGCGATCGAAATGCAGGAGGAGTTGCGCCTAGCGCAGCCAAACCGTGGTGACGACCGCATTGCGATACGTATCGTCATCGCACTAGGTGATATTGCCGTTCAGGATGATGACGCCTTTGCCCTCGCCACCTGTGTGGAGGCCGTAACGCCACCCGACGAGATCTATCTCACGGCTGCTGCTCGTCTCGCCCTCACGTCGGCGGAAATCCAGACCGCGCTCGTCGAGAGTTTTTCATTCAAGGGATTTTCCGAACCGATGCCGGTCTATCGTATCGAGCAGCGCCATCGCACGCGCACCATTACCGATACCTTCATTCTGTTCTCGGACCTCAGCGGATTCGGAAGGATGATGGATGCCGGGCCAGCCAGCGCCACGGTCGAGCGCATTCTCGATGCGCTCGATGCGCTAGCTCGTGGCAGCGCCCAGGAACTTGGCGGTACCGTGCGCTTCAATCTCGGAGATTCCTATTGCGTCACGTTCGCCGAGGCCACGCAGGCCATTGCATGGGCAGAGCGTTTGACCCGGAGCTGGGACGCAATTCGGCACCGGGAACAATTCGGCTGCACAATCAGCGTCGGGCTGCACCGTGGAACACTCTACACGTTCCGTTCTTTTCTCTACGGCCGGGACGTCTGGACCGCCTCGCAGCTGCAGAGTGCATCGGCTAAGCTCCTGGGGAGCGGGGAGAACGGCATATTCGTCACCGCCGCGGTCCGCAATGCGCTGTTAGGCACTCCATCGCATAACCGGCTGCAGCCGGTCGCGCTGCTCCCGTTGCCCAGGGCTCTTGCCGGAGTAGAGGTCTATCGCCTGGGCAATGACTGATGTGATTTTCGAACTTGCCGCTGCGAGAGCGTTCGATGGCGCAAGGAGAGACCTCCATGAGGAAGCACAAGCTTTTGATCGCGGTGATCATGTTCGGATTAACATGGGCCGGGATCGTCAAGGCTGAGGATCAGCCGATCGAGCAACAACTCATTGACGCAATGAACAAGGTATTTGGTGCCCATCCAGGCTTTCGTGCTAATCACGCCAAGGGCATCGTTGTCGAAGGCAACTTCAAGGCTTCTGCCGAGGCAGCCGGGCTGAGCCGGGCCGTACTGTTCAACGGCAGCCCGATCCCAGCGACGCTGCGATTCTCCGATTCGACCGGATTACCAAACATCGCGGACGGGTCCACCAACGCCAATCCGCACGGCATGGCTATCAAGTTTCATCTGCCGGACGGCAGCGACATCGACATAGTGATCAACTCACTCAAGTTCTTTCCGGTAGCCACCGGCGAAGACTTTCGCGATTTGCTGCTGGCACTGTCAGCAAGTCCGCCCGACGCCCCCAAGCCGACAAAATTCGAACAGTTCAAATCGAGCCATCCTTCCGTGCCCGCCGCCCTTGCCACCGCGAGTACGCCAGGTAGCTTTGCCGATGAAGAGTATTACGGTGTAGATGCGTTTGTATTCATCAATAAGGACGGTGCCCGGCAAGCAGTTCGCTATCAGATGATACCAGAGCGTGTCGTGCATCTTGCTGCGGTTGATGCGGCGAAACAGCCGCCGAATTTCCTAATGGATGAGCTGCCGGAGCGTCTCGGACGCGGGCCAGTAACGTTTCATCTCAGGGCGCAACTTGCAGGGGCCGACGATTCTACGAAAGATCCGACGATACCCTGGCCGAGCGATCGTAAGGTAGTGGAGCTGGGCGTCTTGACTATCGACAAGGCCGTGCCCAACAGCGCAGAGGCGGAGAAGAAGTTGCTGTTCCTGCCAGGTCAGCTAACCGATGGAATCGAGGAATCCGATGATCCCTTGATTGACATTCGGAATGGCGCGTACGCCCTGTCATTTTCGCGGCGCAATCCATAATTGGTCGTGCGAGGGATGCGCGGATTGCGGGCTGACTTGCTAACTGAAAGTCTTCGCGCAGTAGCTTCGAGCAAGCGCTTTTGTTCCTCGATTGGCTCCGCGTTTGTTTTTCCCTGTAGCCGTCATTGGCGCAGCAGGGTCGGCAACTTCGCAACATTCACCGCAATCCGCCGCGCCTCATCGCGTAAGAAGCCGTCCGCACCTTGGCCGGATGTACGCCGTTTGCGGCCCATACAGCAAAGCCGCCGGGCAATGTCGAAACCGACGGCTTTGCCTTTTCGCCCTGAGCGATGTTGCAACGCCGAGGAAAGAATCGTCAGGGCTGTCAGGACCGGACTGGAGATCGCCGCCCGGTCTGACCAGAGTATACGCCCGCCCGCGCTCGCTTTCAGCACCTTATTCGACGACGGAACCACACACATTGCCGGTGCCGAGCTTGTGCTTCCCATTTTTCAGAAACTCTGCGCGTACGCCCTCTATCGTCGGACATCCGTTCGATTTAGTCCAAATAGTGATCTATCGCTCTGCTACCCGATCTACAAAGCTACTACCGCACTACAGGGAGCGAGCGGCGAGGCCTTCGCCTAGTACCTCTATTGCTCTTTTTTTTCTTCGCGGTTTGCGGTGGACTGGGCGGCCGTCCCAAGCTCTCCATGCGATCTCTCCACCAGCCCACAGCACGAAACCTTCCGGCCACCACTCAAGACGAATTTTGCCAGTCCGATCATCCTCGGCTTCAAACATCTTGATGACGTTCGTACTCATCATGCCAGCCGTTAATGCTCCCTATCCAAGGGGCCAGATTTGCTATCGGGATTAAAAACATGCCCATCCCGGCGATGTACTAGCGTATAAACACCGACAGCTTCGCAATATTCGCCGCAATCCGCCGCGCCTATGCAATTCCTAACTTTTTTGACACTTGCGCTGGGGTCTAAGCGGAACGTAACGTTTGTGATGAACTTTCGCTGGTGGCGTAAGCGGGAGGTACGAAAGCGTCTTGCTCAAGAAGATGCGATGGTCCTGATTGCTCGTTACGGAACGAGGGCAAGTCATATCGCGAACCGCCGTGTAGCCATGATGAGAAATGGCTCTGCGCTCTACCACAATCGCCCCGCCTGTCACTGGAAGCGTGTTCATTCCATTACACGTCAACTATTGCCCTATGACGGTGACGACGGGGCGTTACCTGAAAAGGGGCCAGGTTAGGACTTCCTTGCAACCCTGGCAGCAGCTTGGCGATATTGAGCAAGTTTGTTGAACGTTCCGCCAAACTGTTCGACGAAGGCGCGAGCCGTAGTCGAATCGGGAAAGCACCAGCGATAATAGGTTTCGCCGCCCCTCAAATTGTACGTCCATGTCGCAGTTGAATGCGCTGCGATTTGTGGAACTGTACGATCTGGCGGTTCAGCGCAATATCCAGTCCGGCAGGCGCGACCGGGATCTCAACGAGATACGGGTATGGTCTCTCGTTGGTTACTACTTTGCTGGCACCGACGATCCGGTGCTCCGCAGCCGTTTTCACCCCCGCACCGCACTGAATTTGGTGCTGACAGTGTGTCGAGGGCGTGGCCACGCGAAAAGTTATCAACACCAGGGCGGCGGGAAGCGGCGGGCCGTCAATGCAGACCCTCATGAACCACTAGCCAAAACCAACTCGTCACCGCCCAGAGAACAACAGCCGCGAGGAACATGGTGGCGACCACGAGGGTACCAAGCACTAGCGTCTCTCGAAGCCGTCTGGCTGGGGGCAGAGTCATTTTTGGTAATGCAAGGTTCAGTGATTCCCGGCCCTGGGCGGGTACGCTCACGCAACGACATGGGCGTTTAATACTGAAATGCAAAGAGTCGAGTCATTGTCCTAATGAGACCCCGACAAGCAAGGGGCTTGGGGGTTGCCGGTATACGGACTCAAGCGCGCCCTGAATGCGATGTGGCTTCCCGACAACACCGTTTCAGAAATCGGAAAAAACTCACAAACTAAAGCGGAAGTCCGCATCGTTGTCACGGTCCCGTAACTCTCTTGCCGCAGTTGGGGCCGCTTTTCAGCGTAGCTGCTAGCGTACCTACTTCGTAGGAGGGGGCGTATGAGAAAGTACGGGTTGATCAAGCTTGGTCTTGCGGCCGTGATGCTCACCTCAGCGTCCGCTGCATCCGAAGGCGCCGATGTGTCAGGCGGACCTGCCTATCTGCCCCCAGCGC
>Ga0182038_10001139_pt1 | contig 13808 bp, 10 predicted proteins | sample sta12Can44000108_FD_125976 | JGI IMG/M metagenome (GOLD analysis project Ga0182038, IMG submission 125976) | Lab enrichment of tropical soil microbial communities from Luquillo Experimental Forest, Puerto Rico - statanox.12C.anox.44.000.108 | ecosystem: Environmental > Terrestrial > Soil >...
GGACTGGCAATCAATGCGGAACAGGAGGGAAATCCCGATAAGGCGCTGGAATATTACAGGAAGATCGCGACGCTTTTCGGAACCTCTTTTCAGGCGCCGATGGCCTTATACCACGAGGCCCGAATCGCTGCACAGAAAGGCCAACTCAAGGAAGCGCAGGCACTTTACGAGAGCATAATACAGAGATTCCCCGAAAGCACTGCGGCAGGGATCGCTTCGCGCGAGGCGGGAATCTTAGCCGATAAGCTTTCCGCCCAGCAGAAGCCGGCGCCAGTAGCGAAACTAGGCGCCTCAGCCACACCAAGCGGTTCCGGTTCTGGAACACCGGCAACAGGTGCCTCAGCGACACCAACCGGTTCCGGTTCAGCAATACCAGGAACAGGTGCCTCATCGGCGACGCCATCCGGATCGGCCTCGCCCACTGAAAACACATCTTCGAAACCGGAACCCTGAACCGCGGCTAGCCCCCAGGTCTCTCGACGATCGACGCCTTTAACCCACCTTCGAACCACCTCCTTATCGAGGCGAACATAGTCCTTCGTTGGCCAATGCCCGAGCCGCTTTTGCCAATCCGACGGGCGGGGACGCCCGTCCCACATTGTGGCGCGGGCGTCCCCGCCCGCGTTCGGGAGGCGCATAGCGCATGGAAAACGACATTGCGTGACCAGCCTCGGGACCCCGCCTTCCAGCGGCTCAGGCCGAAGCAAGACGAAAATCCGCGCCAGTCTCCGGCTTTTCTTTACGCGCTGGCCCACGCGCCGGCGCTTCGAGCAACTCGCCTTGCTTCAACTCGACGTTGCCAATGGAAAGTTCACCGAAAAATTCACCCCCTTGTTCGACCGTGAATCCGCGGCCGAACAAAGCTCCGGTGAATCTTCCAGTCTTCTGGATAATTACGGTGCCCGTTGAAATGATCCGGGCGGAAACGATACCCTCAATCTCAACGCGCTCTGCGCGAATCGGTCGAACGAATTCCGCTGCGCACTTTTTATCGATGTAAACAGATTTCGCCTGGATGCTGCCCGTGATCTTCCCTTTGATCTTGATGTGAACATTCCCATTGCAGATCAAGCTTCCCCGCATCGCTCCCTGAATTTCAGCAGAATCGCAAATGACCCGATTGCTGCTCAAGTCACCCTTACCGGTGACGATGACCTTCCCTCGGGTTCGAATTGATCGGCTGAAATTGCCTACGATTCGATAATCCTGAATATCAATATACGCACCGCATTGAGGACAGATCGTTGACGTCGCACTCTTATGAATCTCACCCTTTCCCGTGCATTCGAAGCAATGCGCTATGACGGTACGTTGACCACCCAGAAAGTTCTCCAGTCTCTGAAGAACCGAAGGATGTTTTTCTACCCCCTGCGACCCAGTCGACTTCGGAGCTTTGCCCAGCTGAATGTAACCGCTGCATTTTTTGCAGTAGGTGGACTTCGCAAGCTCGGGCTCTAACTGATTGTTACCGCAGTGAGGACAACGTACTTCGATCCGTCCTTTCGCAGGCACTCAGAACTCCTTAACGTGGAGCACCAATTTTCTGCGGCTCTTCCTTGTGCGCGATATTCAGTTCTTTGACAATATTCTTGTTCGGCGTGACTTCCGATTTTCCTACAAATGTCGCGCCCTCTTCAATGACGAGTCGAGCCGCCTTTAGATCTCCGATCAACTGAGAACGGGAATGCAGTTCACAACGTTCCTGGACTGTGATATTGCCGTGCACCTTGCCCTTAACGATGACAGTCTTGCTTTTGACTTCTCCACGGACGTCCGCGTTTTCGCCGACTGTCAGAATACCGTCAACGGACGAAATCTCGCCCTCCAGATTTCCATCAAAAACGAATTCATTTGCGAACTTAATGGACCCCTTAATTTCGACGTCCTTTGAGAGGTTATTCTTATTCGGTATATCTGCCATAACGGATGTTGGTTGATTTACAGTTTTTGGTTCAGCGGCCGGCGGAGTTGGCGGACTCTCCCCAGATCCGGCATCTTCCACAGGTGGCATTTGCCCTGGTTTTTGGGGGATAAACTTCTTCAGCACGCCCGCAACTATGAAGGGGAGAAAATGGCGTGTCAACGTCCGGTTTGTTTTTTGATTCGGTTCGCCAATGCCTCAGCTGGATATGTCCAAATCTCACTCAATGTCGGATGATAGTGCGGGATTTTTGATAGAATATCAGCCGTCGCACGAAAATGCATCGCAACGACGATTTCATGAATCAACTCGGAAGCTTCGGGGCCAACAACCGCGCCTCCCAATAACTCGCCGCTTCCCGCATCCGCAATCAATTTGACGAAGCCCTCAACCTCTCCGCGTACCATCGATTTTCCGTGATCGTTAAAGGGATACTTTTCTACAAGAAAAGCGAGACCTTGCTCGGCTGCTTCGCGCTCGGTGAGGCCGACCACCGCAAGTTGCGGCTCCGAAAACATCGCGAAGAGCTTAAGCCGATCATCAATTGCTTTCAGGCCTTTCCCATCCAGTAGCCGCTTCGCGTTTCCAGCGGCAATTTCGCCCTGCTGAATGGCAAGATGAACGACCTCGTGCAACCCAGTGACGTCGCCCGACGCGAAAATATGTGGCTGCGATGTCTGCATCATCGCATTGACCGTGACTACCCCATTTGTACGCATATCGACTCCCGCCTCCGATAATCCCAGTCCTTCAATCGCCGGCTTGCGACCTAAGGCGTAAAAAATCTCCTCCCCATCGAGAACCTGCTCGGAGCCATCTTTTTCGTATCGAATCCGCTTGCTGTCCCGGATCGGTTCAGCCGCCTTGAGCGTGGTACCACAGATGATTTTCACGCCTCGACTTTGAAGTGCTTCTACCAACGCCATAGCGACATCGTGGTCGGCTTCCTTGATGACCTGCTTGCTGCGCTGCAGAACAGTCACCTCGCTTCCGAGCGCGCTGTAGAAGTGCGCAAATTCCAGAGCAATCGCACCGCCTCCCAGAATAGTGACGGAACGCGGAAAGCGGTCTGTGTCCAAAGCAATGTCGCTATGCAAAAAACCGACTCTATCGAGACCCGGCACCTCGAGGCGATTGAGAACCGAGCCGGTCGCAATTAGAAATGTCTTTCCCTCGATTGTCTCTTCACCGCCGGTTCTCAAACTTACCCTGACGTGAAACGGATCGCCGAACGCGGCGTGACCTCGGATCAGCCTGAAAAGGCCCGAACTCAATTGTTCTGCTCGATAATCGGCGAATCCTCCGATCAGCTTTCTCTTCCGTTTGATGATCGCCGCCGAATCAAAGGCCAAATGCCCGGCACTCAGTCCAAACTCCTCCGCCCTGCGCAAGGTTAAAAACCGGTTAGCCGATTCGATCAGTGTCTTACTGGGCATGCACCCTCGAAGGATACATAGCCCTCCGAGTTGCTCCGCGGCTTCAATGCAGACAGTTTTCAACCCGGAACGGGCAGCGGCCGCAGCAGCGGAATATCCAGCGCTGCCTCCCCCGATAACAACGAAATCATAGCTCTCCATCGCGGAACGAAGGTAACGCAGGTTAACATCTTGCAAAAACCGGAAGCCGATTTCGAGTTCTCAAGGGCGCTGTCGCGGCAAAACAACCCCTGCATCGATCCGAAGGGACCGGGCGCCCTCCAGGCCTTGATCAAAGCTCCAATGGTCGTTTCTGACCGGAGGGCAATTGCTTGAAGATCCACCCCCCGAAACGCGGCCCGTTTCCACACCCAGGAGCGCAATATCCTGAGGCGTCTCTGAGGCGGATACACAATAAGTTGGGGATGTTGATTGCTTGCAAATGCTTCCTTAAGGCCCTACACTTAGTGTCTAACAAAGTAGTTATCAGGTCTTTCCAGCAGTTCAGGCCTGTCTCTCAGATATGTCTGAAATTTCGAATTACGGCGCAGCGCAGATTGACAAATTAGAGGGGCTGGAAGCGGTTCGCAAGCGGCCCGGGATGTACATCGGAGACCCGGACGAGCGTGGCCTCCATCACTGTGTCTTCGAAGTGCTCGACAACTCAATTGATGAACACCTTGCCGGGTTCTGTTCAAGGATTGATGTCACGATTCACATCGACGGCTCGGCTTCCGTCCGTGACAACGGCCGCGGCATTCCCGTCGAAATGCATCCGAAATTTCAGATGCCAACCATCGAGCTGGTCCTCACTAATCTGCATGCCGGTGGCAAATTTGGGCAGGGTGCCTACAAATTTGCTGGGGGACTCCACGGCGTCGGCGCTAAGTGCGTTAACGCCCTCTCGGAATGGTTTAAAGCCGAAGTCACTCGAGACGGCAAAGTCTATCTGATCGTGTTCGCCCGGGGAAAGACCACTCGAAAGCTTGATGTGATCGGGGAGGTGCAGAATCGGAAGCTCTCAGGCACGTTGATCACCTTCTTGCCGGATTCCGAAATATTTACTCTCACTACTGAATTTAAGTTCGACATTCTGGCAACCCGCCTGCGCGAACTGGCCTTTCTGAACAAGGGACTGGAGATTCACCTTACGGACGAACGGGTGGAGCCACGCCGGCGCGAAGTGTTCCTCTATAAGGAAGGTATTCCCGAATATGTCAGGCAACTCGGCGAGACGAAGCAGTTGATCCATCCCACGCCGATTACCATCAGCGGCACGCGGGAATTTCTGGTCGATGATAAACCTGAAATTTGTTGCGTCGACGCGGTTCTCCAATACACGGATGCTTACTCCGAGTACATCCAATGCTTTGCGAACTCGATTCCCAATAGTGATGGCGGAATGCATCTCGAGGGCCTTAAGACAGGGCTTACGAACGCGTTCAAGAATTACGCGAAAGCCAATAATCTTCTCAAAGATAAGGACCCTGACCTGACAGGAGACGATTTGCGCGAAGGAATCGTATGCGTGCTCAGTCTTAAACTCACCAACCCCCGATTCAGCTCTCAGACGAAGGGCAAGTTGGTCAATAACGAGATTAAGCCCATCGTCCAATCCGTGATTTACGAGGGCCTTAGCCGCTTTTGCGAGGAAAACCCTTCGGTCGCAAAGAAGATCATCGAAAAATGTCTGATGGCGGCTCGCGCTCGGGAAGCTGCGCGAAAAGCGAGAGAAGCAGTTCGCAAGACTGCGCTGACGGGAGGAGGCCTTCCCGGCAAACTGGCCGATTGCTCCGAACGCGATGCAGAACTGACCGAGCTCTACATTGTGGAAGGAGATTCCGCAGGCGGCTCGGCCAAACAGGGACGGGACCGGAGATTTCAGGCAATCCTTCCCATCCGTGGGAAACTCCTGAATGTCGAAAAAGCGCGCCTGGATAAGGTGCTCCAGAATCAGGAGATCCAGACGATGATTACAGCCATCGGTACGGGAATTGGCGATGGCGATGGCGAAGGCTCATTCAACCTTGAAAAATTAAGGTATGGCCGAATCATCATAATGACCGATGCAGACGTTGACGGGTCTCACATTCGGACACTCCTTCTGACCTTCTTCTATCGCCAGATGCCGGAGCTTGTGAGGCGCGGCCATATTTATATCGCCCAGCCGCCCCTTTATCAAATCAAGCGGAAAAAGCGCGAGGAATACGTGGATGATGACGCCCAGCTCAGCAAGATCCTTATTGCGCTGGGAGCAGAGGAGGTTCGCCTCAAACATCTGGTGGATGGGAGAGAATTTAATCGAGAGCAACTTGGCGAAGTGCTCGATCTGCTCGAGCGCTTATCGAAGCTCAGCGATTCGATCAGGAGTCATGGAGGCGATTTCGAAGAATATCTGTCTCATCGGGACACGGTTTCAGGCAAACTTCCCGAATACCTGGTCAAAGTGCGCGAAGGAAACAACGAATTCGTCAAATATTTCCGCGACGAAAGCCAGCTCAGGGATTTCGCGGATCAGAATCTCGATCTGAATCTTTACGAGGAAGAGGTCGAAATCGGCGATAGCGGAGCGCCCGGAGCCCTTGGAAATGGTAATGAAAACGGCCCCGTCGCCCCGCATTTGCGCAGAAGAGCGCGACGGGTTGAGCTTCACGAGTCGAATGCTGTCTTGAAGGTTTTCCAGGAACTCGAGAGACGCGGAATGACCATCGATCACTATTCCGCAAGCAACGAACCTCTATTCGAACTGATGGAGGGTGAAAGCGAAAGGGCTGTCGTGACGCCGATCTTCTCGATCCCGCGCATCCTCGAAGTGATTAAGGAAATCGGTCGGAGAGGCGTTCAAATCAAACGGTTTAAAGGTTTGGGCGAAATGAATGCCAAAGAGCTCTTCTCCACCACGATGGATCCTGCGCGACGCAAGTTGCTCCGGGTGGATCTCAACGAGAACAACGCCGGGGCGGCTGACAAAATGTTCACGATCCTGATGGGTGACGTCGTTGAGCCCCGTCGCGCTTTCATCGAAGATAACGCGCTGAATGTAAGAAACCTGGACGTCTGATTCCCCTGCGAAATTCGCGGCCCATCGCATGCCAATTCACCCCAATGAAAAAGTCGAGCCAGTCAACGTGGCAGAGGAGATGTCGAAATCGTTTCTCGACTACTCCATGTCCGTCATTATTTCGCGTGCACTTCCTGATGCCCGCGACGGGTTGAAACCCTCTCAGAGGCGGATCCTGTACGCCATGAACGGTTTGGGTCTCCTTCCAAACCGCAAGCACAGCAAATGCGCCAAGATTGTGGGGGAAACGATGGGTAATTATCACCCCCATGGCGACATGGCGATCTATCCCACCCTCGTGCATATGGCTCAGCCGTGGGCGATGCGGGAGATTCTGATCGAAGGCCAGGGAAACTTCGGATCGATGGATGGCGATCCTCCCGCATCCATGCGGTATACCGAGGCGAAGTTGACACATCTTGGCTCGATCCTGATGGAGGATATGGACAAAGATACGGTCGACTTTGTCCCAAACTACGATGATACAACGCAGGAGCCAGCCGTCTTCCCTGCGGCGTTTCCGAATCTCCTGATTAACGGGGGTACCGGTATAGCCGTCGGCATGGCGACTAATATTCCTCCGCACAATCTGGGCGAAGTCGTGGCTGGTATTTGTGCGCTCATCGACGATCCAGAGATTACCGTTGATGGCCTTCTCGGGCTGATTAAAGGACCCGATTTCCCGACCGGATGCACTATCTGTGGAGTGACCGGAATTCGGCAATACTTCGAAACTGGCCGGGGAAGCCTGAAGGTTCGCGGCAAAGCGGCAATCGAAGAAACCAGGAACGGCCGGGAGCAAATCGTCATCACTGAAATCCCGTTTAACGTCAATCGCGCAGAACTCATAAAGCGCATTGCCGGACTGATTCAGGAGAAAGTCATCACGGATATAAGCGACGTCCGAGATCTGTCGGACGAACATACTCGTATTGAGCTCGAACTGAAGCGGGACGCAAATTCGAAAGTCGTCCTGAACAACCTCTACAGGCATACCCCGATGGAGAGCTCGTTTGCCGTCAACATGCTCGCGATCGACCATGGCCGCCCAAAACTGCTTTCCCTCAAGGAGGCGCTTCAATGTTATATCGAGCATCGTCGCGATGTTGTTCTCCGCAGAACACGATTTCTACTACGACAAGCCGAGGGGCGAGCGGAGACGCTCGAAGGGTATTTGATTGCGTTAACGCATCTCGACGACTTTATCCAGATCATCCGCGGTTCCGCTAATCGCGAGGAGGCACGAGTTAAACTCCTCGCATACGAATTCAGCAGGGAAACTGTCGAGGGCATTGGTGTTCGGATACGAAGCGAAGCCAGGTTAATCGACGGTCGTTATATTTTCAGTGAACATCAGGCGGACCAGATTCTCGACCTGCGTTTGTACCAGCTAACCGGTCTCGAACGCGAAAAGACCATCAACGAATATGATGAAACTATACGGAAGATTGGTGATCTGCTCGACATTCTGAATCGAGCGGACCGCGTGATGACAATCATCAAGGATGAACTTGTTCGCGTTAAGGAGAAATACGGTAGCGAACGGCTTACCGAGATTGTTCCCGAACACGGAGAAATTGACATCGAAGATCTGATCGTAAACAAGGGGTGTATTATTACGATCACCCACGGCGGATACATCAAGAGAACTGCCGAGAGTGAATTCAGAGCCCAGCGTCGCGGTGGCCGTGGCGTGATCGGAATGACGACTCGTGAATCGCAGATGGCCGGTGATCAAGGCGATTTCGTGGAGCACCTTTTCACCGCGAGTACGCACGATTCATTGATGTTCTTTACGCAGACCGGCCGCTGCTACGTGGAAAAGGTTTACGAGATCCCTGAGATGAGTCGTGCCGCAAAAGGCCGTTCCATTGCCAATCTGCTGGAACTCAGGCCCGACGAGAAAATCGCGGCAACTCTTCGGATTGAAGCAAAGGGCGAAAACGGGGAAACCGACACCGAGGGTGGCACCTGGAATCCGGCCCTGCATATCATGTTTGCCGCTCGGTCAGGTATCGTTAAGAAGACGAACCTCGCCGATTTTGCGAACGTGCGCAAAGGTGGCATCATCGCGATACAAATTGAGCCCGGGGATGAGTTAATCGATGCGCTTCTCACCAATGGCAACGACGAAGTGGTGCTTATTACGCGCAAGGGAATCAGCATTCGTTTCCACGAAGTTGAAGTTCGGGATATGGGTCGAAATGCCGTAGGCGTTTGGGGTATTCGGCCTGAACCGGATGACGAAGTTGTAGGGATAGCCAAGGTCATTGCCGATGCCCAGTTGCTCGTGGCGGGATCCAATGGAATCGGGAAGCGAACAGGCTTCGAAGAATATCGAGTTCAGTCTCGAGGCGGCAAAGGAATCATAACCATGAGGACAGGGGAAAGGACGGGAGATGTGGTTGGCGCATTGACCGTGCATGAATCGGACGAGTTGATGTTGATTACCAACGCAGGGCAAATGGTCCGGATTCGGGTAAGCGAAGTGCGAGAGACTGGTCGCAACACGATGGGAGTAAAACTAATGGATCTCAGGGAAGGAGAGACGCTGCAAGACATAGCGCCAGTGGTCTCCCAGGATGAAGTCGAGGAGGCCCCAGAAGGATGAGCTTGCCCCGGAGTACTCCTTCTGAGAAGCTCAGATCTGCCCCAACCGGTGGGTTAGCCATCGCGCGAAAAAAAGACGTTTTTCGGCTCTTTCCGCGTCGAACGGCGGGACGAAAATTTTTGTTCCCAACTTTTCCGTTTCTGGTTGCGACTCGTTTTTTAACCTCTAAAATATGGGCACTTCTCTTATGGGAAAGCGAAAGAGAAAACTTTCATTCAAAAAGCTTCCCGCCCAACGGCAGCTCCTTTTTTCCGCCGAAGGTGAGTATTTCGACCTAAAGGTGATGTTCGACAAACTAAACGCCCAATATTTTAGTAATACGCTCAGGGGGTATAAAATCACCTGGGGCCGCAGGCGGAGGCATCCCCCCAAGGAATATTTCGTCTTCGGAACGATCCAGGAGGAAGACAAAATGATCCGCATCCATCCCCTGCTGGATGCTCCGTTTGTCCCTTCCTGGTTCCTCGAATACGTTGTCTACCACGAGATGTTGCACGCCGTTGTTCCTGAAGAGATTGACGAATACGGACGCCGAAGGGTACATACTCGAGAATTTTACCGGCGCGAACGCCAGTTCCACTGTTATTCCAGAGCAAGGCGCTGGGAAGACGAGAATCTTGACCGATTTCTTCGGTGATGCCCGGCTAGGACTCGGGAGCCGAAACCTTAGCATTTCATCCCTATGGAGGACCAGTACTTGACAGTTTTTTGCACCTTTCCCGATCTGGAGAGCGCTCGACGAGTTATTGGCCGGTTGGTTGAGAGTAAGCTGATCGCCTGTGGCAATCTCCTGGCCGGCGCCGAATCGATTTATAGGTGGAAAGGAGAGATCGAACGGTCGTCCGAAGTCCTGGCTATCCTAAAAACCACCAGTGATAAATTCCCTCCACTGGAGTCCGCGTTCAAGGAGCTGCACCCCTACGAACTGCCCGAGTTGATTGCAACCCAAGTCTCCAGGGGATCGCAGGCCTATCTGTCCTGGATTTCCGAGAACGTGAGCTGACTGTCCCCGGCTACCCGGAGTGAGGGCCATTGCTGGTTGACCCCTTGGGACAGCACCCACTCCGTCGGCACCCCTAGCCTGCATTGATCACAAATCCTCAGCCGTAGTCACAACAGTTGCGTTGCATTGTCTAGGGATTTCGCACCCCTCCAGAAATCAGCAGTTCCTACAAGCCTTGCAGCTGTATGTTGAATGTCGAGACATGACCCCGCCGGATCATTTGGGTTTCTTCAGATCGGTTCCCGGCTTGATCGTCGTTGCCGGAGTGTTCGTTGACGATGCTCCTGCTTTCTGGGCAGGGCTGGAAGCCGCAGTGGGTCTACCTGAATTCAGCTTCGTTATGACGGAGTCACTAAAGTCGTAGTTCTCCTTCGAATACAGCAATACGGGGACAATGTTGTTCGCACTGAAGCCCGAGCGATCAAAGACAATATCGTAGCTTTGCCCCTTAACCTGGTCATTGACTACCCTCATGATCTCTTCCACGATCTCGTCGCGCATCCGCTTCAACTGATCCTGGATTTGCTTCTCGCGAGTCGCTCGAAAATCAGAAATCTCCTTCTCCAGGCCCTTCGTTTCTGAGATCTTGGAATCGCGTTCCTGCGCTTTTTGATCCTTCGAAGCGCTGCTCTGCTCAGGTTTGTTGATTTCTTCGTTCAGCTTATTGATTCCGTCGAGGTTCTTCTTGTAAGCCTCCATGCGCTGATCGAGCTCATCTTTGTACGCCTTCTGAGCATCCTTGAGCTTGTCTTCAGCTTCATGAGTCTTGTAGTAGGCTGTAAAGACCTTTTGCATGTCGATGGTGCCGATCTTCATTTGAGCATGCACCGGGGAGAGCAAACTACAGCTCAAAGCCGCCGCACCGATCAACGTTAAGAATGAGGATTTCTTCATAAAAAATAGGGCTTACAAATATTCCAATGGGATTGGACCTCAGACCACCAGAGGGAGGTTCCGTTCAAAATTGATATCCGACGCTGAATTGGAACTGACCGCTCCTGCTGCTGAAACTATCCTCTTGGATTGGAAAACCGTAATCAAGCCGGATCGGGCCTATTGGCAAGTCCAATCGTACGCCGATACCAATATCCTGGTTAAATCCACCCGAGAACCTCCCTTTGGAGTTCGGCACCTGTACCGGGTTGAAACTCCACGCCCCTGGATTGACGAAGCCGGCATCATAGAAGACCGCAGCCCGAACCCGCTGAATGACCGGAATGGTGTACTCAAGCGTATATCGGGCTAGTGTACTGCCTCCGATCGGATTCCCGTTATTGTCCTTGGGACCAACGTCGCGGAACCTAAACCCTCGAAGGTTGTTTGCACCCCCTAAATAGACCCGGTCATAAACCGGAACAATGTTCTGGTCTCCCCAGGTTGAAACCACTGCGATCTCTCCATTGAGCAGTAAAATCGTATCGTAGGGAAGGAGAAAATACTGGTATGCGTCGAGATCAACCCCATAAATCTGAACCGTGCCTCCCAAAAAGCCGCCAGCGGTAAAGGTTGAGAAATCAATTCTTGTGCCTTTCCGCGTCAAAAATGCGTTATCCCTGGTATCAAAAGTCAGCCCGAGAGTCATCCGGCTTTCCGTATTGCCTTCGCCGCCTTCCCGGATCAATGCCTGCAATTCATCGGTGATATCCGAAGACAGATTGTAGATTTCGATCTTCTGGATGGTGTAGTCGAGTCTTGCAGAAAGGAAATTTGTAATCGGTTTACGCAAGAAAATGTTGAAACCGTAGTTACGCTGGTCATACTGCGAGCTGTAGTAATTGGAGCTGTCGAAAAAGCCTCGGCCGCCCAGGGCCAGTCGCTGATCCAGAAAGTAAGGCTCTGTCAGCTCAATACTTGCGTCTTTCCGCTGTGTGCCGAGCTGAGTTCGGAGCCGGAACTTCTGACCGCCGCCCGTGAACGTGCGCCAATTGGTAATATCAAAGTTCCCTTGCGACAACTCAGAAAAACCGACCAACCCATCGGTTGAGCTGAAGCCCAAGCCAAAATTTAGACTTCCGGTTCGCTTTTCCTGAACCACCACGTTCAGATCCTTTCGCCCCGGAACACCCGTATCGCTGGCGTAGGTATCGACACGCTCGAAATACTGCAACCCCTCCAACCGCTTTTTGCTGATGTCGACTCTGACGGTGTCAAAGACGTCCCCGGGCGACAGAACAATTTCGCGGCGTATGACCTTGTCCTTCGTTCGCGTATTGCCGCTGATGTTGATGCGCTCGACGAATGACTGGATTCCTTCATCAATCTTATACGTGAGATTGACCAGAGCCGGTCCAGCGGGCGTGGTCTCGACATTCACCTTCGCATCGGCGTAGCCGGCGACTCCGTAAGCATCCTCAACCGCTTTGATATCCTTTTGAAGCTTCTGCGGAGAAAAGATCTTCCCCTCGGTGACCTTAATAACCTTTCGAAAATTCGGCTCGGTCACGACATGCAGGCCGTTGATTGTCACTGTGCCGACATGGTACTGCGGGCCTTCAGTGATATAAATCGTGATAGCAACGTTCTTCTGGTCCAGACGATCGATTTTGACATCGGTCACCTGTACATCCGCGTACCCGTCGTCCTGGTATAGCTCCTTTATCTTTTGAACGTCTTCATCGAGTTGCCGATTGCTCAGGCGGCCCGCTCCAGTAACAAAACCGAGAATGTTACTCTGTTTCGTCTTCATTACCTTACGAATTTGCTTAGGCGTGAGGTGATAATTTCCGACGAATCGAGTCGTTTTGACCACCGCTTTTCTACCCTCGCTTATAGCAAAGGTAACACGCGCCGTGCCCCTCTCCTCATTTGTCTCGACCTTGTATTGAACGTCGGTATCGGGATAACCCCGCTTCTGGTACAACTCCACCACCTTCTGGCGGGCCTGTTCAAGCGCTTGTTCATCCAGCGGCGCACCGGTTTTTAAACCCAATTCGCGCCGAATACGTTTCGTTTTCACTACTTCGTTGCCTTGAATCGCTATCTCTGTGAGCGTGACGCGCGTCTGCACAACCACGATCACTTTCACCCCGTCAGGCAACGGTTCCCCATAAATCCTGACGTTCGTCACCAGACCCGTCGCATAAAGGGAACGCACATCATCTTCGATCGTCGCCTCCGAGTAGGGCTGGCCGACGGTGGTCTTCATGTTTGAAAGAATTCTCTGACGGCTCAAGGTGGCCGGTCCGGCGTACTGGATTTCAATTTGGCGCACGATCGGCGCAGGCTTTTGCGCCGGTTGCGTTCCCTGTGCCGGGCCTGGAAGAACCTGAGAGCTCGGAGGCTGCGGAGGTTGGCCGGGAGCGGCCTGTTGAGCACGTCCCAATGGAGCCATCAGCGCGACAACCAAAACCACCAACATCCAGTTGCAGCGGAGGGAGTTCAAAAAATTCATAGAATTGAGAGTCAAACGAGAGATCAGAGCGAATCGGCGTAATTCATGACAATGACGTCACAAAGGTCAACAGAAAAACCAACCCCTAGCATACCGTCCCTGAAATAGAGTTCTTTGCTTGTCCTTATGCTCGTCCTCGTCCTCCTCCTCGAGAAAGCCACCCCACCCTCTTTTCAATCAGTGTTGGACGGTTGAAATGACGACGAAAAGACCTGGGGACGACAGCAGGCGCAACGGAGGGGGCGCACCAAATCCAACATATCCGCCGCATATTCAGCCCACGGCGCTTCGAGGACGACGAGGACGAGCCGAGGACGATTTGGTTGCGGCTACAACCCGTCGGGAAACCGGCGAACCCCTACGGATTTAGGAGACGGGTACACTAGCGAGGCCTCCCCTCAGACCA
>Ga0182038_10001144_pt1 | contig 13786 bp, 15 predicted proteins | sample sta12Can44000108_FD_125976 | JGI IMG/M metagenome (GOLD analysis project Ga0182038, IMG submission 125976) | Lab enrichment of tropical soil microbial communities from Luquillo Experimental Forest, Puerto Rico - statanox.12C.anox.44.000.108 | ecosystem: Environmental > Terrestrial > Soil >...
AACAGTCCCAAGGGTAATTCTATCGAGTCCATGGACCTCGGCTTCGTACTTCAGGCGCTGTCGTTGGAGTACGTGGCTCACAACCACCGTTCCATGCAGGCTGGAGCACAAGGGGTCCCGCGGACTATTGAGGAGGAAATCGCACGGCGGCTCCTTGAAGCGCTCGGTGTCAGTCGATGATTGACCAAGCTAATCAGGAGGCGTGTTTGTTAGCCCTTGCGAGAAACTAATAAGCTGAATTGGACAGCAAAAACGCCGGGGTCATTTCTGGTGGCACTGCGCGAATCAGTGCAGGCCTTCGACGAGGTAGAGGTCGGAGAGGTCGCGTACGTAAGAATAGGCGTACCAACGGGCGTCGGGGGTGATGTCGAAGACGGTGGTGTTGAAAACGCCGGCCCGATCGGCGGGAACAAGCTCCTTCCAAGGTTTTCTTTCGCCTGTCACGGTGTCGTAACGGTAGAGCTTCAAGGGAACTTCTGACTTTTCCGCTCCGATGATGTAGCGCCCGGTCTGGTTACCCATGGGAAGAGTGAGATCCGGGATTCTCGTCTTGACGCTGCGCGGCGGACCGCCTGCGAGAGGGTAGAAGGTGACGGTTTCGCCCTGACGGACGACGACTTCTTTGCCGTCTTCGGTGGGAATGCCTTGCACACCTTCGGGTGTTACAGGAGTGAGGGGTCCTCCCTCCATGTCGGTGACGTAGGATCGCGCTTGCTTTCCGGGCTCTCTTCCGGAAACCATCAGACGCTTGCCGTCGGGAAACCAGATGGCATAGTCGTAGTCGAAACCGGGGTGGGAGAGGTTCTTGGGCGATCCGGCGTGTGTGGGCAGGAGCCAGAGCTGCTGCGGCTGTCCGGGAATGACGGCAGTAACCCACTTGAGGTCGGGGGATACGCCGTAGGGAGTTCCGTCTCCGAGACGAATTGCGGGCGATCCGTCGGTGGCGCGCATGTAGGCGGAGTATTTTGGACCGCCCCCGTCGCCTTCTTCGGAGAAGAAGATCCACTTGCCGTCGGGTGAAATGCTGGTGAGCAACGACCAGTCCTGCCAACTCATGTCGGTTTCTGCGGTGTGGCCGGGGAAGAGGCCGGCGATTCCGCGACGACGGTTTTCACGAATGAAGAGCATGCGGCCGTCGGCGAAAATGTCCTGCAGGACGATGCCTCCGGCGCCCGCCCACACCAGGCGCTGCTTCCCTTTGAGATCGACCGCAAAGAGATTGCTGGACAGGTGAATGTTGGAGGCGGTGAACCAGATCTCCTTACCGGAGGGCGACCAGGCGAGTCCGCGAACGTCGGAATATGCACCGGTGAGCACGCGGCGATTGCCTTGCCGGTCAACGACGGCGATGTTGCCGAGAGTGTCCCAACGAATGGGATGGTCGATGAAGGCGACCAAATTGCCGTCGGGCGAGACGCGGAGATAGTCGATCCAGCCCTGGGTTTCGTAGATACGCTTGCCCGGTGGATACTCCAAAGCAATCGCGTTGGGGCTCATCCCGGCGAGAGCAAGAGACTGGCCGTCGGGGGCCCAGTCGGCGCTGCCCACAGCTTCGTTCAATTCGCGTGGAGATCCCCCCGTCAGAGGCAGGCGGGCCAGCGTTCCACTACCAGCATTGGCGGCCGTCTGAGTGTAGTTCAGCGTGATGGCGAGTTCATCCTGCCTGGAGAGCGCGAGAATGCTGGTGCTTTTCAGACCGAGTTCGCGGGACTGAGGCGCGTCAGGACGGGTGGTGTAGATCTGCAGGAGCTCGTCGCCGAAGGAAGCGCTGTAGACGATTGTCTGCCCATCAGGGGAGAAGCGGGCGGAACTGACATGACCGCCACGAAAGGTGAGGCGGGTGAAGACGGGCGCGGAAGACCTGGAGAACTTGTGGCCTGCCCAGAAGGACGCCGCGGCCACCAGCAGCAGAAGCGGGATAGCGACCGCGATGGGCGCTCGAAAACGGGCGACGCCGGTGATGCGCGAGGCGGCGAGCGGCTTGGCGGTAGAGCTGAGCGAGGACAAGCTGTCGAGATCAAAGGCTAGATCGCGAGCGGACTGGAAGCGCAGGCCCGGCTCTTTCTCGAGGCAGTGGCGAACGACGCGATCGAGTCCGGGGCTAATGTTCGGTCCGCTCTCGGAAAGCTCGGGCGGATCCTCTTTCAGGATGGCGTTCATAGTCTCGACGCTGGTGTCGCCCTTGAACGCGCGTTTGCCGGAAAGCATCTCGTAGAGAATAGCGCCGAAGCTGAAGAGGTCGGAGCGGTGGTCAACGTTCATTCCGCGGACCTGCTCCGGAGACATGTAGCCGACGGTCCCCAACACCGTGCCAGGCTGCGTGGGCGACGGGCCGTTAAGGGTTGCGGTCTGGCCCGAGAGTCCGGCTTCGCCGAAGGCCTGCTTGGCTAAACCGAAGTCGAGAATCTTTACGCGATTGTCTTTAGTGATGAAGATGTTGTCGGGCTTCAAATCGCGGTGCACGATGCCCTGATCGTGGGCGGCCGCGAGTCCGCGAGCCATCTCAACCGCATACTCGATGATGCGGCGCTGGGAGAGCGGGGCGGCGTTCATTTTTTCGTGCAGGGTCTGGCCCTCGAGGAGTTCAGAGACCAGGTAGTGGGTGTTGCCCTCCGCACCAACGTCATAGATGGCCAGAATGTTGGGATGGTTGATGGTGCTCAGCACACGGGCTTCGTGCTCGAAGCGCTGCAGGCGATCGGCATCGCGGGCGAAGGCTTCCGGCAAGACTTTAATGGCAACTTCGCGCGCCAGGCGGGTATCGCGGGCGCGATGGACTTCTCCCATGCCGCCGGCACCGAGCGGGGATTGAATTTCATAAGGGCCGAGTTTCGTGCCGGGCGTCAGGGGCATCGGGGCGTCATTATAGTGCACCGACCAAGTTCTCCGGGGCGAGGTGGGAATAGGCACGAAGCCGACAGCAATGCTGTCCAAGCAGAGAGGAGGGTGAGATTGCCCCTGATGCTAGTGTTAAGGCTGGATGAAAATGCGGGAGATTGGTTGAATCGTCGGCTCTACCTCGCGAATCACTAAGCCTGAAGGTTTTCTCGGATGTCAGACTATTTATTCTGCGGAGTGGTCGAAGTGAGAGGTGTGTACGATGCGCACGGCGTAGCCTGTGGCCGCGACGCGAGAACTCTCTGTTACGACTGTGCCACATCGCTCTGCCCGGCGCATACCGAACGGTGTGAATTCTGTGCTCAAGTGTTCTGCCAAGTCTGTCTGACATTCCACCGGAGTGAACACTCGAAACCTGTCCAACTTAAATGGGGCGCGGAGCGAAAGACGGCATAGTGCTCTCACCTATAACCTGCTCTCGGTTGACATCGAGCCGCGCACGCCCGATCTGACGACCCTCCAAAACGGGGCGCGAGAAGCCAGACGTGGCCACACTTTTCTGGTAATCAGCCAGAGGACCACGGGAGTATATCGGGGCGCTGAGCGACCGATCTAGCATCCCGCCTCCAATCGTAGTAAGAGCACGCAGACTGACCGGGGACGGCAGCATGTGGGGGACAGTCCACCGACAACTCGCCACAACACCGCGGGATCAGGAAGTTGCTCTGGCGGAATTAGCCTACGTAGTTCGTGCCACTGGCCAGGCCGTGAGTGAGCGGGTCGAAGCCATAAGGCAGGGAGCTTCCATGCCAGCCAACGAACGCGACGCACATCTCTATGCCGCAAATGCTCTTACTGCGCTGTGGCACGAGGCGCAAGAGGACGAGTTGAGACACACGCGGGCGTTGCGCACTCGTGGTCGAAAGATCGCTTACGAGATGGTTATGAAGCTTGAGGAGGAATTGCGAGGACGCCCCTGCAGATGTTCAGTGGCTTACTTTCACCTGCGGCAGTGAGCGGAAAGCAGTAACGTGCCACTTTCCATTCCTCTTAACGAAAACCTCTGTATAGCGTGAGGACGCAGCGGGCAGTTCCTTCCCGTTATCGTCATGGAAGCCAGCCAGCATACTATCGCCGTCCACAATTGCGACCTCTGGTGTACTGCCGGACTGGAATTGCCCTTAACCAAACGGACGCGGCTCAACTCCCAACAGGCTTGCGCAGTTGAATACCGGGTTTGGGTTCGGGTAAACCAAGCTAACCACACTGTCGCTGCGAAAAGCGGGCCTTGCCGCCATCATTTCAGCCAGCCTCAGGCCCGCAAAAATGAATCGCCACGGGACGGGAACGAGGCGAACTCTCCGGTTCCGTGATTTCGCTATCTTTTCAATCAGCTTGCAAAACGGCCAAGGTTCTGGATGCGCGACGGTTACGGGCTCTGAAACGCGTTCGGCCCTCAAGGCGGAAACGACGCATGCCCCGACATCGTCCTCGTGCACCAAGTATTGCGGATAGGTTCCGTCCCCGATGATCGGAATCAAAGAAGATCTGGCTACCCTCTGCTGCATCGAACCAAACACTCCGCCCGGTTGGTCGCCGTATACGAGTCCCGGCCGGATTATTACCGCCGAGAAATTCTCGGCTGCGCGCTCAACTGCCATTTTAGCTTGACCGTATAGTGAATGAGCTTTGGGATAGGCACTCATTGACGAAATAAACACAATCCGTTGCACGCCCGCAGCCCGGGCTTGCTCGAACAACCGAATAGAGCCTTGCACATTCACTCGTTCAATGAGGTCCGATCGAACCTGCGCGAGGTCCCAGGCTACGTGAACAAGCGCGACTACCGAACGGTGGCGAAGGTCTTCGGTTATCGGATGTCGATCATTCAGAGACCATTGAAGGTCGCCCGGAATGTGGGGCGTAGCGCGACAGAGGGCTACGATGCGCCAGCCACTGGCCTCAAGTGCTTGCCGGATCCTCGATCCTACATATCCGTGAGCTCCAGTCAACGCACAGACCCTTCGCACCTCCCCTCTCGTCGCTGGAGAGTTCATACGTAAAGCACCAGTTCGGAAGCAATTCGATGAGCATTGGCCATGGCGGTGAGGGTGATGGTCGTTGCCGGAACGGATGGGAAGACCGAAGCGTCCACCAAGTGAACTCTCTTCCATCCCTGGAGCCGGCCGAAGACATCCGTTTCCAATGGGCCCGGGTCCCTTCGCATGGGAAAGGTTCCTCCAGTGTGATCGCCTCTTCCGGGTGGTGCAATTCGAGCCAGTGGCGACAAGGGTATCGCTCCAAGCATTCGGCGGGCGGCGAAAAGTTTTTTGATTACGGCTCGCAAAGTACGCGCTGTTTCCGCCGCGGGCTTCCCGGTTACTTCAAGAATCTCCTTTCCCGAGGGCGAACGTTTGAGCTGAATCTGCATCTTCGTGGAATGTGCCGAGTGCAGCAAGCCTTGGAAGAGCATCAAGCGCGAGACGAGGAGCTCAGCGGAAAACACTTTTGCTAACGGTCCAAGAACGGAACGCAAGGGAAGCTCGAAGAGATCGTTATAGGTGTAGGCCTGCAGGTGAATGGTATAGGGGCTCAGTATGGGATCGTTAATTTCCAGAAAGACTTGCGCTAGGGTATATAAGGCTTCATTTCGAATGCCGCTCGTTCCCCTAAATCGCAACATTGGGAGAAGGAAATACTGCGAATCAAGCGCCGAGATTGGTGTTTCATATACTTGGAGAGAGCGAAGCAGCAACACCGTAGTCTGCAAAACACCACACGCCAGGTAAACGCGCTCACCCACGAACGCTTGCTCCGCACTTTCACCACCTGGAACACTAGGAACACCGACGATTCTCACTCCAGTGCCAGTTTCCTCAACGCGGTGCACATTCACACCCGGCACATACCGGAACTTCGGGAACCGTGCAAGCTCCGGGACCGTCATGCCGCTACTATAAATAAGCTCGTAAGGACATCCGTACAGACAAAGTGCACAGTAGGCGCATGCATAACCTTCTTTTCGCGCCCATACGGCGAGGCGGGCATTTCCAAACTCCATCCCAATCTGGTTGAGAGCATCTCGGTGCCTCTCGAGATCACGAAGCAATGCCTTAGCTTGGCGACTCGTCTGCAAACTCTCGAAACATCGGGCATACAAGGGAAACCGGCGGGTCAGTTGGTCCTCTTTGGCTGCCAGCGGCATAAAATCGAAGACCGCGGTGTAGTGGGGAGCCAGACGTTCAACGCTGATAGGCCAGTCCCGGATGTCTTCTGCATGATACGGCATCACTGCTGAGCCCCACACGTTGCTGAATCCACCGAGCGCAAACGAAGACCTTAGGTTGGCTGCTGTCTGTCTGACCTGCGTTGCCCCTACCGCTGCTCGATACGGAAAACTTGAGCCGTAGGCCAGTTTCACCGGAACACCATTGAGTCCGGCCTTCATACCATCCCGCAAGAATGCAGCCTGGTGGCCTGTCCACGACGACGGTCCGGCGTCTTTCAGACGCCGAAGCTTCTCAGCTCGATCAGGCTCGAGGGTTAAACCGGCATCAAGCATGGTTACGTCGCAGCCTTGACGAAGCAAGCCATACGCGCAAGCAACACCGCTGGGTCCGGAACCAATCACGTAGAACATACGGTTCAGAAATTCAATTGAGGCGCTGAGAAAACTGGAATGCTGCATCACCTACACATTCGTATTCTTGCGGAACTCAGCTCAGATTCATTGGCTACCGTTTTCCTTGCAGGGCACGTCGGCTTTCACGTTTGGTCCACGATCCCCCGTCGAGGTGGCCGTTCCCGGAAAATCGACCAGGAACAATACCTGAGGCCAAGACACTTTGCAGAGCCGCAATTCTGCTCCTGCGTCGCGTAACCTATACACAATCCAACTATTGCTTGATCCTTCGCTTGATGCTTCCCAAAGAACAAAGAACCGTGGATGCGACCTCACGAAACTCGAATAGGTCGGCAGATCAAGAGGAGCAATCCCATGCAATCCGGTTAGGTTGTAGTCGGCCGTATTTTGGCCGGTGTACCTTAACGCCTCTTGAGGGTCGGGAATGTAAACGAGAGCGTCGCCGAGGTCCTTATCTGCGTAGTACGCCAGCTCTAAATAGCGTCTCGGGCTCGCTACGACAATCGGTAGCGGGGAGTGAGCCAGTGTCCGTAGAAACAGCGCAGACCTGGTGTTGAAATCATTCATTCTTATTTTCGAGCCGAAACTGAACCATCTGCCAAAGCACAGCCCCACAAAAATTAACGCAGCGAGGCCGGCTCCCCTCGAGTTCCGAAATAACCTACGCAAACACAGCGGAAGAAGAATTGAAAAGCCTATAATGGTGACAATGGCGTAGCGCTGCACGAACACTCCGGTCACGAAGCGTCCCAAAATGAAAGCTTCGAGCGGTGCAAGCAGTAGGGCAACCCAAGCTGCTACCTCATAAGCCGGCGGAGTTTCCAGCCGCGGGGGAATAGCGTGCACATTGCGGCCGCTGAGAGCGAAAACGCACGCGCCTACCATTACAGCAAACGCTGCAAAAATAATGCCACCCAACGGAAAGTAGAACTCCGAAACGCCCTCCAGCAAACGTCGCAGCGTCGCAGGTGAGTAATATCCCGCTCTTAGGGCGAGGTTGGTGCGGGCTAATGGAAGGAGGAACGGCACGGGGGCCGTTGCGAATCCAAGCGCGCCCCAAACTGGCCAGTCTATTTGGCGCGTGCGCCAGGTGCGCACAAGCTCACCCAAACCGATCGCCGCAAACGAGAGGACAGCATAATAGTGCACGCCAAGGGCTGTCGCCAGGCTAAGCCACAACCCTGCCAGTGCCAGCCACCGCCTCCGGTGTCGGGCTGCCAGTTGCCAGCACGCAAGCGCCGTACAACTCAAACCCAGAAGAAGACCGTATGGCCGGGCCTCGGTCGAGTAATAGGGAGCATCGGTCAAGTAGTTGGACAGCGCGCCGATGGTTGCGTAAAGCGGGCCTGCACGCTGCCTAACAATGAAGTAGATACCCAGAATCATTGCGAGGTACCCAGCGATGCCCGGGAACCGCAGCCCCAGCTCATTCCAGCCCAGCGTGATGCCCGACAGTCTGGAGATCAAATGAAACAGTAGCGGACTGGATTCCGTGTGCGCAGCCAGTGCCCTGTAGATCGCTCCAGGGGTGGGCAAAATGGCAATGTATCGAGTCAGGATCTCGTCGAACCAAAACGGACGGCAGAACGCTCTCACTGACGTGCATACGAGGAACCCCAATGCCAGCACCAGGATGCTTGCCCGTGGTTTGCTGGCAAGTGCCGATTCAACCCGATAGCCCAACTGCTCGAGAGTAGCTATAGTGAGGTCCAGTCGGCTACGGAGTTCCCAGGTTTTGTCGAACTTTGACATAGATGAGCTGCCCGGTTCCATCTCGACATCTGATCCTTTGACTGGTGTCTCTGAGCTAAGGCCGATTCCGTTCTGCACATACTTGGACCAAAGGACCTCGACCAAGCTTTCGGAGCATCATTATGCCCCAATTCTCCCTTCCCGGGCCCTCCCGTGCGAATCCGGTCCTTTCCCAATCGCAGGACCGCATGACCTGATATTTACGCATCCGACACGCCGATGCGTAGTTGGATTTGCAACAAAGGTATCCACTTTGCTGTCGGGTTACTTCTCAGTATCGGAATTAACCGCAAGGTTGTGATGGTTGTCACACGACTGTGTGAACCTTGTTACTTTTGGTGGCCCCACTCGAGATTACTGTTCCGAGCACAGGATTGTTTATGGCTCGTAAGCAGTGCGCTTCGGGTGAGCAAAAGAGCTTCTAAGGAGAAGTTGCGATCCACTTTCCGGGACTAAAGGGACCGGGTAAAGCCATCGTGTGGGTATTTCCGAAGCTGTTGATCTGCCTACACTGCGGCTTCACAGAGTTTGTGGTTCCTGATGAACAGAAGGAACAGCTCAAGAATGGAAGTGCGCCCGCTCAGCGGAGTGCGTGACCATTCTTAAGGGCAGCATCAATAGCAGGTAGAAGTTCACTCGACGCATTGGCTTTTATCACATACTGTTCTGCGCCGGTAGCAAGAGCCGCCATCCTGACATCCTGGTCGTTGTCCTGCGTTACGAAAATGATTCTTGAAGTGGGAGAACCTTGCCGAATGCGTTTGGCGGCTTCGATTCCGTTCAAGATTGGCATGCCAATATCAAGAAGCACAATGTCGGGACGAAGCTCTGCTGCCTTCTCAACTGCCTGAAGGCCGTCACACGCTTCGCCGCTGACCTGCCATTCGGGCCGCCGTTGAACTATGCATCGGATTCGGACTCGCCAATCTGAAACGTCATCCGCCACGAGAATATTGGCGGCCTTTGCTGGTGTCATTGTATCGTCCTATTTTAGTTAAGCTCCGGAGCAGCATGGGGGACCAGCGCCAAGGTGCGCAATCAGGTGGAGAGTGTAGTTTGGCTGTAGGGATTCCGCTGACAGGAGACACAGGGCCACCCAGTAAAACTAATAGGGCCAGAACCGCACCCAGGTTGTCGGTGCTGGTTGGCGTAAACAGGCCGCCGTGCGGACGATAGTAATTCTGGTTACCTGCGAAATATCCGCTGCAACGACAGAGGAATGCCTGAGGCCGTAAGCTGGATGGTCATCGCTCTCAATGCCGGGCTCAGAGGGCGTTCAACAATGACATAGCCCTCTACTTGGACTCTAAGCGTGCATGAACAATTGGGCGCATAGAATGTGAAATTCGCTGACTGCACTCGGGACCGGCCAAGTATCTCGCCAGACTTCGCATCGATCACCGTGTATACCGCCATGCTCACCGCTTTTCCGTTGTCGGTTTGTAGATGAACATCCACGGGATAACTTGCGTTATTCCCTGGCGTGCCCTGCGCGTACACTTGTCCGGGAATGATCAGCTGGTCCCACCAGCCTAAGCTGACGGGCGCGAGGGCACTTTTCGCCATCGGAGTCGTGCTCAAGCTCGGGGGTGCGTTGTAGGGCACGGCCGTCATCATGATGGCCAAGATGCTGGCGCCCACATAGAACGCCTGTTTGTTGGAATCCGCGCTGAAGATGAAGCTCAGCGCGACAGCCAGACTGATCAGCACGAGGGCCACAATCACGGGATAGGTTCGAAGTCCGAACACACCGGTCAGAGCCAATTGCAGATGCTCGACCGCCGAGGCATCCTGCTTTTGCGCGATGTCAGACAAAATGGCCAGCAGCCCGCCCGTTGCGGCCGAAAGGCCGAGGCACATCGATCTTCTCACTACCTGAAGTTCTGGGGCCATAGCTACCTCCTGACCGGATGGTGAGTCTGGAGGGAAATTCGTTTCACGGGAAGCGGCAGCCTCGGAGCCGGGGCTGCTGAGTGCACTTTATCCACAAAAGCGGCTGCCGTTGTGACTGACGTGCACGACCTCTCCTTCAGTGCGATCGGATTTCCTCTTGTCCTTGCGAAGTGCCGACTGCAGAAGGAACTTGTCTTACAGAACGCTCGCACGCTGACGATTGCGCTGCAGGTTCCAAGCCGGCGACGGATATCACAGCGTTGATCGTTCTTTAATGACAAATCAAATCTTGAGCGCGTCGCGGGCGCGGTTCCCCCGCCGACCCAGTCCGTCACGTTCTTCGCATCCGCTAGAGCGACACTTGGAATGTTCTTGGGCGTTGTCTGCTTGTAACTCCATCCGGTAATGCCCTAGCCGTTCTGGCGAGGAGGGGGGCTCGGCATCAGAGCCCAGAACATCCCTAACGCTGTGCCCAGTTTTGCACCCCATCGAATCGAGTCTCAGGACGGCATTTTGGGAGGCCAAACAGCCGACCATGTGGACGTTCGTGTGGACGGGCTGCCTTCTCAATCCAGTGCGGGCCAGGAAATTGATTGAAAAGAATGGTCGGGGCGATTGGATTTGAACCAACGACCCCCTGCGCCCAAGGCAGGTGCGCTACCAGGCTGCGCTACGCCCCGACTCTCAACTGCTCTTCGATTTTAAACTGTTTTTTCTTTTCTTACTTTGCTTTCCGCGTTTTCTTGGGGCGCGTCAGCGGTTTGATGGTGCGGCTGTGGGCAGAATCGTCAATCAGAGTCGCCATGCGCTTCGCTCGGGTTTCTTCTCTTTTCGCGCTGATCACCCAAAAGCTTGCGATGCGCCGGTACCACGGTGGCTGGGCCTGAAAGAAATCCCAGGCTTTACGGTTGGCGCGGAATTGTTTCTCAAGCGCAGCAGGCAGCCTGGCGGTCTCCCTCTGTTCGTAGGAGTAGATTTTTGACTTCTCTTCCCTGCGGCGCTCAAACGCGGCGGTTCCCGCCGGGTGCATGAGTCCCATCTTCTTGAGTTCGCCTACGCGGCGGAGGTTGATCGTGCTCCAGATGCTGGTGGGCTTTCGCGGGGTGAACCGTATGCGATAGCTGCTGGCATCGATGCTTTTCCGCACGCCATCGATCCAGCCGAAACTCAAGGCGCAATCGACCGACTCGGGCCAGGTCAGGCTTGCTTTGCCCGTGCTTCGCTTGTGGAAGCCGACCCAGAGTTCCTGGAACTCGGCATGATGTTTCCCGAGCCACTCGCGGAACTCCGCGGGAGTTGCGAAGAAGATTGGTTTCGGATTCATGGCCTGAAATTGTATCTGCGCGGGCTGTGGCGTCGGTTTGTCCTCCGCCCCGCTTAACTGGTTGACCGCTGGCAAAGCGATATAAATTCTGAGAATCCACGAGGAGGGTCTATGCGGGGTGGTCTTCTCCGCTCGGTGCTTGCCGCGTTGCTGGTTGGAGTTCTGCCCGCCTCCAGTTTTGCCGCGGACGGTGCGGCAGGAATGGTGTACACGAACGGCACGGCATGGATCAACGGCAGCAGCGTCCCCAAGACGATGGTCGTTTTCCCGGGAGACCTGGTGCAAACCCACCCTGATTCCATGGCCAACATCAAGGCCAGCAAGCTCAACGTGCTGGTGTTCTCCGACTCGCTGGTGCAATTCGAACCGCTGACGTTGAAGCTGGAACATGGCCGCGTGAATGTGCTGACGTTCAAGGAATACTCCGTGCGCGTCGGCGAGCTGAAGACTTCCCCGAAAGACGCGTTGGGCACGAGCGAATTTGAGATCAGTGACAGCGACGGCGTGGCCCGGATCATCGCCCGGAAGGGCGATCTCATGCTGGACGATGGGAAGAGGTGACCACGATTCCGGAGGGCCAGGAAACCAGCAAAGACGATTCCCACAAGGATCGCAAACGGCGCGGAGGCGGCGCCGTACCTGGAGCCGCCGGAGGTGTCCTGGACTCGCCCGTAGCTATCGCGATCGGTGTGGGAGCACTGGCCGGAGTAGGCGCGTGGGTTTATCTCCATGGCGATGAGCCACTGAGCCCCAAAAAATAGTTGTGCACACGCTCGCAGCAGTAGTCGGTTCAGCTCCGGTTTAGCAGTTGTCGGTTTCGCGATCTTCAAGCAGTTGTCCGCGCCTCCCCAGCCCATGGATATTCCTCTTGATCCTCAATGGAAGAGCCGGGCTTTCAAAGTCGCTTTGTTCGGCGGCCTCGACCTATACATCGGACTGATTACCCGTGAAGTGCTGGCAGAATGGCTGGCCGGTCGCGAGACCTTCGGCACCTGCTGATTGCCGCGCGGCTATGCCGGGGAACGCGGAGTACCGGTATAGACTTGGCCGCTCTTATGAGCTTGTCTCGCGCGATGAGGCGGCTGCGATTTCGCAATTCAAACTCGCGGTTGGACTGAATCCCCACAATGCGCGCTATTGGCTGGACCTGGCCAACTCTTATGAAGTGACCGGCGATGAGGCCCAGCAGGTGAAGGCGGTCGACCGCGCCCTCGCAGCGGCTCCGACTGACGCGGAGGTCGCCTGGTACGCGGCCAATCTCTACATCGCTCTCGGTCAACAGGAGCCGGCGCTGCATGAGCTTCGCGTGGTGATGGAGTCCTCTTCGGAGGCCGCGGGACCGGCGATGGTGCTTGCTTGGCGTCTGTCGCAGGATGTGCACAGCCTGCTGCAAGGAGTCATTCCCGCCCGTTCTGACGACTACTTTTCGTTTCTCAATTTCCTGATTTCAAAGTCGCTGAGCGAGGACAGCCTGGTGGTATGGGACGCCCTGGTCGGATTAGGGCAGCCCATCAGCATGGAGAAGACGTTCGATTACATTCGCTACCTGGTCATGCACCGCATGCCGGAAGACGCTTTCCACGTGTGGTGGCAGGCAGCATCGCGCAACGGGTATGCCGCTTACCTGCCCACCTCAAACAATGCGCTGGTCAACGGAAATTTCAGCCTCACAGTATTGAATGGTGGGTTTGACTGGCAGTATCGCAAGCAAACCGGCGTCACTCTTACTCTGGACCCGGCCGAAAACCATGACGGCCATCGCGCGCTCAACATTGTCTTCGATGGCCCCGGGGTCGTCGACGCCGGCATCTCGCAGATCGTGTCCGTTCACCCGAACACGACGTATGACTTTCCGGCTACTACAAGAACGGCGATTTTGACGGAGCGGGCGGACCGCACATTGCATTGCAGGATTTTTGTGACGGAACCACGCTGTTCGAAAGCGAAGTGCTCAAAGAAGCACCCGATTGGAAGCACGTCGCCAGCACGTTCACTACGGGCCCACAAACCAACCTGATTGCCCTGCGAATCCGCAGGCTGCCTGAGTCAAGCCCAATTCGCGGAAAACTCTGAATCAGTGACTTCCGGCTTTCGGTCGCACAACATTCCGAAGGCGAGTCGAAGGATCCCAGCACCGGAAGCAAACCTTAGCGTCGCTCGTAAGCCCATCTGGTTGTACTCACAATCTCGGTTCCTGAAGACACGGTTCATGCTCAAGAGGGCCGGCGCCCTCGCTGTTGAGCGTCCGCACCAGCCAGGGAATGATGACCTGCCGGAAGATGACGGGATCAGGCCAGACTTTAACCTGGCGCCCGAGGTGACCGCCTTGGGGATTG
>Ga0182038_10001151_pt1 | contig 13745 bp, 8 predicted proteins | sample sta12Can44000108_FD_125976 | JGI IMG/M metagenome (GOLD analysis project Ga0182038, IMG submission 125976) | Lab enrichment of tropical soil microbial communities from Luquillo Experimental Forest, Puerto Rico - statanox.12C.anox.44.000.108 | ecosystem: Environmental > Terrestrial > Soil >...
CTCCAACCTGCAGAAGTTCGCCCGCCGCGCGATGCAATTCCGCATCCATCCAGTGGGTTCCTCCGGCCGCAGCTTGCCGGCCGATCTTCAACGCCTCGAGCCCCTGCGAGATCTCGCCGCAGGTCGCATGAGCCTCTGCAAGCCAGGTGCAGAACGTGGGCTGCCAGAGCGGCGAACAACGTTCCCTAAACGCTATGATGCCGGCCCGCAATTTGGCAATACCCTGGCTCGTCCGTCCGCGCTCGAACAGGAGCTTGCCATGCAATCCGCTGACGGCCGCGCTCCACCCCGGCGACCCCAACTCCTTGCCAATCTCCAGCAGTTCCGCGGTCGTCGATTCCAGGAACTCCACGTCACGACAATTCGCTGCAAATAGGGCGCCCGCGTATGCAAGACCGAATTGGAGCGTGTGGGTGTGGTTCAGCGATCGCGCGTACTCGATGGCGCGTTCGCTATACCGTCGCGCCTCGTCGGTGAAACCGAGAAACCACAGCCCTAAAGTCAGATAAGACGCACATGCAACGAAGTGATCCTGGCCGAACCTAAGCGCCGATGCACTATGCCGCACCGGATCGTATTGGGCGAGCATCTGCCTCAGTTGCTCGCAGGTGGTTGTCGCCTCCCCCTGAAATAACTTAAGTGTTGCGAAGAGCCTGCCGGCAAAAGCAGCGGAATCGGCGAGGGGGTTACGCTCGGCGATCCGAATCGCCTCCTCGGCGTGCGCGGCCGCGCGGTCGAATTGCCCGCCGACGAGCTCGTATGCCTGTCGGCTGTACAGGACAGGGAGGATCTCCTCGGTATCACCGATCTCCTCGCTCAGTCGAAGCGCACGGTTGAATAACCGTTCGAGTTCGGGCGCCGTGTAACCCTTAGTTGCAATTAGCGGTGTGATGAGTGCCAAGCAGAATTTGTACTCTGTCCGTGGACGCTCGACCAAATCTCCCATGAGCTCGACCAGCGCCAAGCCGCGCTCGAAATGCGATATCGCGTCCAGATTGGATGACCGCTGGGTCGACCGTTGTCCCGCCTTCAGCCAATAGGCGACTGCCTCGTCGTACAACTCGGCCTCAGTGAAATGGCGGGCGACGATCTCGGGTTGCGTTTCGGCGATATCGCCGAACTGTTCGGCAATCACATGGGCGATCCGCGCGTGATAGTCGCGCCTCGTCGTCTTCAGAAGAGACTGGTAGGCGACGTCCTGCAGCAGGGCATGCTTGAACTGATAGGCGAGGTTTGCGCCGAGCTGAACGGGCAGGATGATTTCGGCCGAGGCGAGAGCGGTGATTGCGCCATCGATTGGCGGCCAGTGCGGAGGAACTGCGGCCTTGAGGAGCTGAACGGTGAAAACACGCCCGAGCACGGCGGCGAACTGCGCGACCGGCTTGACCAGTGACATGCGGTCGAGACGAGCCATAAGCGAGTCGTGCAGGGTCGCCGGAACCACGCCCCCCGGCGACGCGCCGCGCACCGCAGCATCGTCGCCGTCCACGTCCGCCAGGCCCGACTCCATCACGGCCTTGCTCAATTCCTCGACAAACAGCGGAATGCCGTCTGCGCGCGCGATGATCTCGGCACTCACCTTTGGCGACATCGGCCGGCCGCCCACGTTGTGCCGCAAAAGCTGCTCCGCCTGCTGACGGTCGAGCCGGGCGAGTGGCAGGTGCAATGACGGCGTCTCGTGCTGCAGTTTGAAATTGTCTGTGGGCGTGCGAAACGTAACGATCAAGAATACGCGGGATGTTTTTAGCGCGGGGATCATGCGCGAGAGCAGTTCCAACGTCGTCGGATCGATCCAATGCGCGTCCTCGACGAGGAAAAGAACTGGCTTTTGCAGCGACATGTCCCCGATCCGGCGAATGAGCAGCTGCAGGGTCTGTTCCTTCAGCTGCTCCGGCGTCAGCTTTAGCGTCGCATAACGGTCGCCGAACGGAATCGACAGCAGGGTCGCCACGATCGGCACGGCCTGTTCCAGGACCGCCCCGTTCTCAACCAACAGGGTCTCCAGCTTGGCGAGCTTCTGGGCGTGGGAATCATCGTGCGCCATGCCCGCGAGGCGCTCGTAAAGGTTGATCACCGGATGCAGCGCACTCGCCTGATGGTATGGCGAGCAGTATAGCGTCAGAATGTACGGCCCTTTGGGGTTCAGCATGGCGCGCAGCGCGTTCAGGATGCGCGACTTGCCGACACCCGCTTCGCCCGAGATTAGCGCCACTTGCACATCGCCGGCGCCGACGCGTTCCCAACATTGCATCAGCAGGCCAAGTTCGCGGTCGCGCCCAACCATTGGGGTCAACGCCCGGGAATGCATCGCGTCGAACCGGCTCTCGGCCGTGCTCTCGCCATGCACCTGCCACACGACGACCGGCTCGGTGAAGCCCTTCAGATGAAGTTTGCCCAGGCTTGTGCACTCGAACAACCCCTCGGTGAGGCGGTGCGTGCTTGTACTTATTACGATGCCGTTCGGCCGCGCCTGGGCTTGCAGCCGCGCGGCAAGATTTGGCGTCTCGCCAACGACATCGACCTGCTTGGACTCGCCCTCGCCGATCGTCTCGCCGATCAAGACCTGCCCTGTGGCGATCCCGATCCGCACGCCAAGCACGATGTCGCCGAGCGGGCGTAGGCGCGGGACGTCGCGCACGATGTCAAGGGCGGCGCGAACGGCGCGCTCGGCATCGTCCTCGTGCGCCTGCGGGTAGCAAAAGTATGTGAGGATGCCGTCGCCGAAAATCCGCGAAATCTGGCCGCCATACTTTTGGATCGCGGCGATACAGCAGGCCTGATAGGCACGAAGAAGAACGCTCATCTCCTCCGGGTCCAACCGCGACGCGAGTTCCGTCGATGCTGCTAGATCCGAAAATAGGATCGTTAATTGCCGCCGTTCGGCGCCTCGGTTCGCGCTCGGTGCGGGCCCACCAGGGGCAGGCGGCACCAACTCCGCGGCAGGCCGGCGCAAACCTTCCTCGATCGCGTGCAACAGGCGTCGGCGCAGACCGATTGTAAGCCCGAGCTCCTTGAGATCATCCTCGGTCAGGTACATTAACGCGTCAAGGTCGATGTCCTGCTCGGCCAAACGTGGGCCGAGCTGCTTTAGCCCCCAACCATCCAGCCATGCGATCAAGTCCGACATGCCAAGACCAACGTAGCACGCTTCGTGGCGCCGATTGTGTTGAAAAAGTCCTCTCCGCAGGTGGGACCAATTTTCTAAGAACCGCTGGTGCGCTCGGCGTTTTGGGACGTGGGGGACCGCTTCCCTAGTGGCTGCGACCTCCTCAGATTTCTCGAACCGACTGGGCTGACGCCAACTCGCAAAGGTGGCAAAGGCTTGGGGTTAGGTACGAGTTGTGCACGAGTGGAACGGAATCCGCGGCCAGGATCCTTTGCACTTACGGTGTCAGCTTGGGGCCATTGCGGCAAAAAAGAAATGGCCGCGGTGAAGCGGCCATTTCGGACGCGCGCGCCGACGCCGCGACGGCGCCATCGGAGACGTCCTGATAGATTAGGGCGCGGCTCTCCGAATTCTCGATGCAGAAGTCGAGTTCGTCGGCGTTCACCCGCCAGTTGACCGGAAAGTCCCTTTTATCCTACCGGCCATGGTACGCCCATCGACGCGTGGTGTTATCAGGCGCTCATCTACTGATTTTTGAACTCGTGGAAGAGCCCGCCATCCGCGCAAAATGGAAACGATGGCTTTCGATCAATTTTCGCGACCGCTGAGGGCAATTCGCATCAAACTACCTTATCGCGGATCACCTGGGCGTAAGGCACAGTATTCGCAAATGACGGACGTGCCTCCAGCCGATCTTGCAAGTGGGCAAGATTGGGATATTTTTCGCGCCACCTGAACTCGCTCATACGGACCCTCAGCCATCCCAGCAGGCTCCCAACCGCGATGTCCGCCAGCGTGAATCTATTGTCCACGCAAAAGGGCTTTTCGCCAAGCAAGCGCGAGATTTCTTGCACGCCGCCTTCCCGCTTGCGCAGCTGGCGTGCCATCCATTCTTCGCTGCGGGCACCTTCCGGCCTTGCTCTTTCCCAGAAAACAAGCACACATGCATCGCAAACGCCATCGGCCAGGATTTCGAAACGCTTCACGAGCAGAATGTTGTCCTTGTCCTTCGGCATCAGGGACGGCTCAGGATGCTGAAACTCCAGCCATTCGTTCACGAACCTCGATTCGTAGACCGCCTCTCCGTTCTCGCAGATCAGGATCGGCAGTTTCTCAAGCGGATTGAACCGAGGTGTCTGGGTGTCGTTGTCCCAAGGAACCTCTGTCATGAGCTCAAATGGGATGCCCTTCTCGGCGAGCTGTATCCTGACCTTTCTGGCGTACGGACTCGGCGTCGCGCTAATCAAACGATACATGACCAGCCTACCTTTTTAGAAGCGGACAGACGCTCTTCGCGAGTGGAAGAAATGCTTCCTCCGCAGGAATGGTCGCTTTGATTTCGTAGTAGCCCCATGGGTATTTCGATTCGCTAGGTTTCTTGACGCGAGCGACATACATGTCGTGAATCATGCGGCCATCCTCGCGGATCCGGGCATTCTTGGCGAAGAAGTCGTTGATCGGCAGCTCCTTCATTTTTTTCATGACAGCGCCCGTTTCATCGGTACCTGCCGCCTGCACCGCCTTGAGATAGTGCATGGCGGCGGAATAGTTGGCAGCCTGGAGCTGTGTCGGCATGCGCTTGGTTCGCTCGAAGAACCGCTTCGACTAGGCCCGCGTCTCATCATTCATGTCCCAATAGAACGCGGTCGTGACCACCATATCCTGGGTCACATCGAGCCCGAGGCTGTGGATGTCCGTGATGAAGAAGTACAGACCTGCCAAGATCTGGCCGCCTTGCCTCAGTCCAAACTCGTTCGCAGTCTTTATGGCGTTGACGGCAGCCTGCCCCGCCGTAGCGAAGCCAACAACCTTCGCCTTCGAAGCCTGCGCCTGGAGAATATAGGAAGAAAAGTCGCTCGTGTCGGTAGGATGTCGCACGGCGCCCAGGACCTTACCGCCGCCTGCTCGAACGATGTCACTTGCGTCTTTCTCAATCGAATGTCCGCCCGCGAAATCGATAGTAATGAAATACCAGCTGTCGAAACCCATCTTGACCAAAGTCGAAGCAGTGCCTTTAGCGAGTGCATAGGTATCGTAGGCATAGTGAATGCTGGTCGGAGTGCATTCCTCATTGGTGATCCGACTGGTGCCAGGTGAGACCGCGATCGCGATTTTGTTCTTTTGCGCGGCAATACTGACAGAGGCCAGCCCTGTAGCGGAGTTACCGAGGTCCGTGATCATGTCGACCTTGTCATTGTCGAACCAATTTCGAGCAATATTCACGGCAACGTCCGCCTTGTTGGCGTTATCGGCGACCACAACTTCGATCGGCTTGCCAAGCACCTGACCGCCAAAATCGGCGACCGCCATTCGAACAGCGAGTGCTGCTCCGGGCCCCGCGATATCCGAGAGAAATCCGGTCATGTCGGTGAGCACACCGATCTTCACGACACCATCGGATATTTGGGCGTCAGTCTCGGTTGCAGAGCAGGCAACGCCCGTCATCAACGCAATCGCCGCGGCGGAAAGCAAAACTTTCAATATTCTCATTGCGGCATCTTTCGTTATTTTGCGTACCTGCAAAGCGACGGCTTACTTACTGCCTCGCGCCCACGCAAGATCGGTTCAGATGTCCGCATAACATTGCTTCTCGCTCGCACTCCCTGGGTGGATCACCGCCCCAGATACCGCGGGACCAACTTGCTGCACGTACTTCCAGAGCACAGGCCTGGTGATCGGCATGCGCTTCCATTCCGCTCATGCTGCTCGCTACTACCAGGGACCTCGGTGGCTCCTCGCCGGAGCATTCCCGCTGGTCGCCGTCATGGCTAATGTCGACACTAAATCAGGTACGTATACCGTTCGAGCTCACGCTTCGGGCAGACTATTTGGCGATTTTTAGCATTGCGGTCTGGTTCACAACGCCAAAAAGTGCGCAGGCTCTGTGCAAAGATTCCACAACATTTGGGGAGCCCACCCGCGTAATGTCGACTCTTACCGCTCGCCGAGCAGCAGCGGATCGACAGAAGTTGACCACTTGAGCGCTCGCAAGGAGAAGGTTGAACGTGTTTGACGGACACCTTCGATCCGGTAAAGCCGTTCCCGAAGGAATCGCTCACTGTCCGCGTTATCCCGTACGGCCACCTTGATTAGATCGTCGTATCTCCGGTCACCAGATTGGCCTCTAGGACCTCTGGCATACGTGCCGCGATGAATTGTCGTCGCGAAGAGGTTCTAATGGAGCAAATCATCAGTGATCATGGGGAAGCCGAACGACGCGCTGGCAAGTGCATGGGACGGAGGCCGAGCGAAATGGCGGAAGAAAACTATCTAAAGAAGATGACCGACCTTTGGGAATCGGCCAGCAAGACCGCGTCGGATAGCCAGAGGAACCTGATGCAGACCCTGGCAACCCGCATGGGCACGAGTTTTCCTGTGCTATTCGCACCGTTTCTCACTGGCGACGCGGCATCGACGAAAGCGAGCGAAACGTTCCGCGGCCTTCTCAATTCTCTTATGGCGGTGCCCGACGCCATGGCGACAGCCACGAGTCAGACAATGATGGATGCGAAGACGGCCGCACTTCTGCAGAAAATAGTGAACCCGCATGAGTGGCTCGCGGTCTCGGGCTATGCGGACAATGCGGTGCGACAGTTCGTTGAAGGACCGAGATACGCCGATATCGGTCAGATCGAGCAGAAGTTCGCGGCGCTGGTCACGGCGTGGAACGATCTGCGGATGCGGTCGATAGAGCAGAGCACCTATCAACTCAATGCGTATGCAAAGGCCGCGCAGGAGTTCACCAGCAAACTGGCCGAGGCCGCTAAGGACAAGCCTATCGCGTCGCGGGCGCAACTTGTCGCAATGTGGGTCGACATCGCGAACAAGCATCTCTTCGAGGTAAACCGCATGCCGGAATTCTTGACGAGCCAGCGGGAGCTCTTGCGTGCCAGCACTGCGTTCAAGCGCGCGCAGAAAGGGCTTAGCGATTATTACGGTGAACTGTTTGGCATCCCGACGCGAGGTGAGATCGACGACCTCACCAAGACGGTTGCCGACCTAAAACGACAGTTCCGTGCCGAGCAGCGGCGACGCAAACAGAGTGATGCCAAGTCGATGAATGGGGAGAATACCCATGGCGCAATCTGAACAAACCGCAACGAACCCGGCTTCAGCGATCCTGAACAGCGTGAACGATCTCGGCCGACAACTTGCACAAAGCGCGAAGACGATAACGGAAACTCGCGACGTCGAGGTCGAAATCGGTACCGCGGCAAAGGCGGAGGTGTGGCGGTCCGACAAGGTCGTCCTATACCGCTACAAGGCGACAGCGGAGCGGAAGCTGAGGACGCCGCTCCTTCTCGTCTTCAGTCTGGTGGGACGCTACACCATCCTCGATTTGCAAGAAGACCGCTCGATGGTGCGCAACCTTCTGAAGCTTGGAATCGACGTATTTGTCCTCGACTGGGGATCGCCATCGCTCGCAGACCGCTACCTTTCGATGGGCGACTACATAAACGACTACCTCGATGGCGCGATCGACGCTATCCGAGAGATCGACGGTGTCCCGAGCGTCAACCTGCTCGGTGTCTGCGAGGGCGGTACGTTCAGTTTATGCTACGCGGCTCTGCATCGGGAGAAGGTCGATAATCTGATCCTGATGGTGACGCCGGTTGACTTCCATGCCAAGGATCCCAGCGAACCGTTGGGCCACGGACTTATCAACCTGTGGTCGCATAACCTCGAAGGGCAGGACATCGACGAAATGATGGACGTCCACGGCGTGTTGCCGGGCGAATTGATGGGATCAATCTTCACGTCGATGAACCCCGTACGCAACGCTCTGAAGTACAATCTCGATCTGCTCGAGGTTGCGGACGACAAGAAGAAATTTCTCAACTTCCTACGCATGGAAAAATGGATCGCGGATCGGCCGCATCATCCGGGCGAGGTCGCCAAGCAGTGGATCAAGGATCTCTACCAAGACAACAAGCTTATCGCCAACGAACTTGCGCTCGACACACACAAGGTGAAGCTACCGAACGTGACCATGCCGGTGCTCAACATCTACGCGCGAGACGATCACATCATTCCGACGGCGATGACACGTGGCCTCGGAAAGCATATTGGTTCAAAGCAGTATACCGAACTCGAGCTGCCGGCGGGCCACATGGGCATCTTAGTCAGTGGAAAAACCCAGCACATACTCGCCAAGGGCCTCGCCGACTGGATGTTTACCCAGCAAGCGAATCTGTCGGAAAACTCTGCTTCGCAGGGGGACGCTGATTGAAGCTCCAGAATAAGATCATCAGCGCTGACGAGGCGATCGCCGTCATCGAGGACGGCGATACGGTCGCGGTGCAGGGTTTCGTTGGTATCGGCGTTCCGGACGAGCTGATTATTGCGCTCGAACGGCGGTTTCTGGCGACAGGTCATCCGCGCGACCTCACCCTCCTGCTTGCTGCCGCGCCCGGCGACGGCAAGGAGCACGGGGTCAACCGTCTCGCTCACGAGGGATTGTTCAAACGCGTGATCGGCAGTCACTATGCGCTTGTCCCGAAGCTTGCGGCCATGGCGGTTGAGAACAAGTTCGAGGCCTACAACCTTCCGCTCGGAACGATCTGCCATCTCTTCCGCGACATCGCCGCGCATCGACCGGGCAATTTTTCGAAGGTCGGCCTGCACACGTTCGTCGATCCGCGGCTCGGCGGAGGCAAGCTCAATGCTGTCACCAAAAAAGAAATCATCGAGCTACACGAGATCAATGGTGAGCCGTGGCTGTTCGTCAAGTGCATTCCGATCGATATCGCCTTCGTCCGCGGGACGACTTCAGACACAGACGGGAACGTCACGATGGAGCGAGAGTCGCTGACGCTCGACAGCCTCAGCATAGCGACGGCCACGCGCAATTCCGGCGGGCTAACGATCGTACAGGTCGAGCGCGTCGCTGCTAGCGATTCGCTCAATCCACGAGATGTTGTCATTCCGGGTGTGCTCGTCGACTGTGTGGTAAGAGCCGAGCCCGCGAACCATCGACAGACCTATGCCGTCGACTACAACCATGCCTTCTCGGGCCGACAGCGCGTGCCACTCGACCATGTGCCGCGGATGGAACTGAACGAGCGCAAGATCATCGGGCGGCGCTGCGCATTTGAGTTGCCGCTCGGCGGCGTCATCAACCTCGGCATTGGGATGCCGGAAAGTCTTGCCGCCGTGGCAGCCGAAGAAAATTGCTTGAAGCTCGTGACGCTCACGGCCGAGCCGGGCGTCATCGGCGGCATCCCCCAAGGCGGACTGGATTTCGGCGCCTGCCTCAACCCATCCGCGATTATCGGGCAGCACCAACAGTTCGACTTCTATGACGGTGGCGGTCTTGATATGGCATGCTTGGGGATGGCACAGGCGGACCGCAACGGCAACGTCAACGTAAGCCTCTTCAACAACCGGCTCGCCGGATCGGGCGGTTTCATTAACATTTCACAGAACGCCAAGAAGGTCTTATTCGCGGGCACGTTTACGACGGGCGGGTTGAAGATCGCAGTCGCGGACGGCAAGCTGACCATCCTGCGTGAGGGCAAATCGCACAAATTCCTCGAACACGTCGAGCACATCACATTCAGCGGCATGTATGCCAAGGACCGGAAGCAGCCAGCGCTCTATGTCACCGAACGCTGCGTGTTTCAGCTGTCACACGAAGGCCTCGAACTCATGGAAGTCGCGCCGGGCATCGACATCGACCGCGACATTCTCGCTCATATGGGCTTCTGTCCCGTCACGAAGAATCCGACACTGATGGATGCACGCATCTTCTGGCCTGAGACTATGGGGCTCGAGCGGGAGTTGACGGGGCTCAGGACCTCAGAACGGATCACGTACGACGCGTCGCGCAACGTCCTCTTTCTCAATCACGAAGGACTGCATCTCAAGACGCTCTCCGACATCGAGCAGGTACGTGCCGTGACCGAGGCGCGCTGCCGCGAGGCCGGCCGGCGCGTAACGGCAATCGTCAATTACGAAGGTTTCGAGATCGATCAGTCGATTAGCGACGCATATTTCACGATGGTCGCATATATCCAAAACAGGTACTACAAGTCCGTTTCGCGCTACACGACTAACGCATTTATGCGGCTGAAACTTAGCGACGCGCTTGCGCAGCGCGAACTCGGCCCGATGTTCGAGTCCGGTAGGCACGTGCATCAGGTCGTCGAGAGCGGAGGAACAGATGAAGGCGCTCCTTAGCAAGCTACCCGGCGGTCCAAGCACGCTGGTGCTTGAGGACGTGAACACGCCCAGACCAGACCGTGGTCAAATCCTCCTGTCTGTCAAAGCTTGCGGAGTCAACTTTCCTGATTCGCTGATCATCGAAGACAAGTATCAATTCAAACCTCCGCGCCCTTTCTCACCCGGAAGTGAAGTTGCAGGCGTTGTAGCCGCAATCGGTTCGGACGTTTCCCGTCTCAAAATTGGAGATCGAGTGATCGGCTGGCTGAATTGGGGTGGTATGGCCGAGGCCGTCATAGTTGAGGAAGATCAATGTATTCCGATGCCTGACGAAATGCCGTTCGATGAAGCGGCTGCCTTCATCCTCACGTTCGGCACTTCGTACCACGGCCTGAAGGAGCGTGGCACTCTGCGCCCTGGCGAAACACTGCTGGTGCTTGGGGCGGCTGGCGGTGTTGGCCTCGCTGCTGTAGAACTTGGAAAAGCAATGGGCGCCAGAGTTATCGCGGCGGCATCGTCTGCGGCGAAGGTTGATGAGGCCAAAAAGCACGGTGCTGATGCCGGTTTGGTTTACTCGAGAAGCATAACGACATCCGAGCAAGCAAAGGTTTTAGCGGAATCGTTCAAGGAAGCATGCGGGTCGGCCGGAGCAAACGTCATCTATGACGCCGTCGGCGGACCATATGCCGAGCCTGCCTTACGAGCCATTGCGTGGGAAGGGCGATATTTAGTCGTTGGATTCCCAGCCGGAATCCCTCGAATGCCACTAAATCTTCCATTACTCAAATCGTGCCAAGTCGTCGGTGTTTTCTGGGCAGCGTGGATAAAGCGCGACCCTGCGGCGTTCGAAAAGAGCACGCGTGAGCTCCTGTCGTACTATAAGCAAGGGAAAATCAAGCCGACGATCTCCGAGCGTTTCACCCTCGAACAAGGCGCCAACGCGATACGGTGGTTGGCCGATCGGAAGGCTGTCGGCAAGGTTGTGATCATGATGAGCTAGTTCCAATTCAACCCTTTTTTCGGTCGAACTCGTTCGTCACTTGTGCCCCCACGCCGCCGAGCGACGATCTCGAAGCTTGCCGCATTGAGGATGCGTTCATCGTGCGCTGCGTTGGAGTGCTGATCGCAACAATCTAGGCGGCCTGGTTCTTTCAGTTGCTGGGAATTTCGCAAAGAAGATTGCCCTTGCGGCTACCCCACGCTGCATCTTGATGAGCCGATGTTGTATTGTGGTGGTCGGTTGCAGTAGACCAGTTATTCTGTAACGCTGCTTAGCGGCTTCGCGATCACGTCCGTTGATATGGAGGGAAAGCCAGGTGAGCCTCGATCCAGACAACCAGCAAATCCTTGACATGATGCAAGCGGCAGCGCGCCCGCCAGTACACGAGTTGCAGCCGCAGGAGGCTCGCAGCATGTATCGCGCTTCGCGGGGCGCCTTGCAGCCCGAGCTCCCCGAGATGGCCGAAGTGCGCAATCTGGCGGCGCCAGGACCGAATGGCGATATTCCGCTCCGGCTCTACCGAGGAATGGGAACAAAGCCGGGCGCCCTTCCCGTCCTGATATTCTACCACGGAGGCGGTTATGTCATCGGCGATCTCGACACTCACGACTATGTCTGTCGGAAAATTGCAAACGTTACGCAGTGCTGCGTGATTGCTGTCGACTATCGGCTCGCCCCAGAGCACAAATTCCCTGCGGCGATCGAGGACAGTACTGCGGCGCTGCGATGGATTGTAAAAGAGGCCAATAGTCTTTCGATCGACCCGGCCCGTGTCGCGGTCGGCGGTGATAGCGCCGGCGGCAATCTGTCGGCCAACATGGCGCATCTTGCGCGTGACGGCGAAGTACCGCCGCTGTGCTACCAGATGCTTCTTTATCCCGGCACCGACATGAGCATGTCTCAGGCATCGTATAGGCGTGACTTCACACAGTTCCCGCTTTCCATTGAGGCCATACAGTATTTCGTAGGCCACTATCTTCGCGATAAGAGCGATTACACTGATCCACGCGCTGCCCCGCTTCTTGCCCACAACTTCAAGCGACTTGCTCCCGCGTTCGTCTTGACCGCAGGTTATGATCCGCTTGCCGACGAGGGGATGGCCTACGCGCGTAAGCTTGAGGACAATGGTGTGCCCGTCACGCTCCTGCATATGAGCGATCAGATGCACGGCTTCCTTACCATGGGCCGTGTTATTCGCGCTGCTGATCTCGCGCTCGAAATTGCAGGCGCCGCACTTGCCCGGGCATTTAGGCCCGATTCTGCGACTGGGGAAGCTCGTGAACTCAAAGGTGTCGCGTTTGGTTGATCAATCTGACGATCGTCTTCGATTTATCAGTTTTCCCGCAGGATTCCGGTCATAGCTTTTAGACAAAAGGGTAGCGAGAAACTTACGAACAACTCTTCACGCACGAGCAGCATGCTGCAAATCGAACTCAACACTGGGATTTTCTGACGTCCATCGCCAGCAGCGATCCGAGAGTTGTCGACTCGATGAACCCAAGGGACGCCGTTGGGCGGCGGCACAGCCCGATATAAGCTGGCCCCTCTGGTGGGTGTCGCATATTTCAATTGATCGTTTCTTTTTCGCAGAATAGCTTCGCGCTACGTCCCACTCGCGGTCGGCAGGAGGGAGATGCGCTTGAGCAAGATGATCATCGAAGCTCGCGTCAACGAATATGCGATGCGCGATCTGAACCCCAATGTGCCGTGGACCGCCGAAGAGATCGCTGACACTGCAGCACGCTGTCGCGAGGCGGGAGCCTCAATTCTCCACTTTCATGCCCGCGCCCATGACGGATCACCGCTTCAGACGGTCGAAGAGAACGCGGAGATCATCCGTCGCGTTCGCGCCAAGTGTGATATCCTGATCTTGTCGACACTTGGCTTCTTTTCAAACGACGAAGACTCCGCAAATCGCATCGATTGCATGGTTCAGCTCGCGAAAGATCCGTTGACAAGCCCCGACATTGCGCCAATCGACACCGGCTCCACGAACCTTGAAACATTCGATCCTGCGACCGGAGCGTTCGGCCATGCTGACCGTGTTTACCGCAATGATACTTATGCGCTGCAGCAATACGCGCGTCGGTTGAAGGGGGCAGGCATCAAGCCGAAGTTGGTTTGCTGGTCGATTGGTTTTATCCGGCGGGCGGCGGCGCTGATGGATGCCGGGCTGGTCGATGAACCCGGCTATTTCCTGTTGAACATGACCGATGGTCCCTACATTACGGGTCATCCAGGTACGCCGCAGGGCCTCCAGGCGCTCGTCGATTTCTTGCCGAAGAACAGAAAGTGCATTTGGACAGCCAACATCGTTGGCGGGAGTCTCGTCGATCTCGCTGCCTGCGTGGCTAGACTCGGAGGCAACATCGCGCCGGGTATTGGGGATTATCCCTATCTGGAACTGGGTTCACCGCCGAACGAGGTCGTGATCCAAAGGGTCGCCGAAATCGCCCGTGCCAACGGACGAGACATCGC
>Ga0182038_10001163_pt1 | contig 13641 bp, 11 predicted proteins | sample sta12Can44000108_FD_125976 | JGI IMG/M metagenome (GOLD analysis project Ga0182038, IMG submission 125976) | Lab enrichment of tropical soil microbial communities from Luquillo Experimental Forest, Puerto Rico - statanox.12C.anox.44.000.108 | ecosystem: Environmental > Terrestrial > Soil >...
GCCGCGTCCTCAGGGTAGCCGGAGCCATCATCAACAACGAGGATCGATGTTTGGAAGCCTACTTCAGCAAATTCACTGCAAAGGGAATCCATAAAAAGCGGGAGGCGTTTGCTCTCTCGGAAACAAGGGATCGTGATTACACAATGCATTTTGCCGCTCCTTTCCGAGGCGCGAGGTCACATGTCAAGCCAGTTTGCGATTTCTGCCCAGCGCGAAATCTCTTTCAACGTAACCCCCCGGGCCGCGGCCGGTTGGCTGTTTTTCGGCGTTGCTCGCTCCTTACGTCCCGCACAGTTCTGCCCTGGCGGCACACGCAGATCAGTAGGAGTGCTAAACTGGTAGGGATGCTCGTCGCTCGCGCCTTGAAAAACAGCCTAGGGGGTTGATTTGGGTGGCACCGCAGCCCTGAATATATCTGAAATTGGTGCTGCCGTTGCAGCGTTCCGTGGCCCTTTCATGTTCTGAGAGGCCAGGATTGTAGCTAGAAGGTTGTAGTGATTGACGTTTTCGCTGAAGCGGCCTGGCTTAACGTACTGCCCGATGATCAAAGTCGGGATCTGATTAGGCACGGGGTTGTCAGTCTCATCCTCATCCCAGGTGATGACCAAGAGGCTCTTGTTCGTGAGAGCCCACCGGGCATAGGAGGCGAGGTGAAGCCCGAGCCACTGGTCACCTTGGAGAATCGTTCCATTGTGCATGTCGTCATTGAGATTCGGGATGACCCAGCAAACGGCCGGCAATCGGGCGAAGTCACTCGGGAAGCTGCTGAAATCTTTCTCTACGGTGACGCCTTCCGGGAAACTTTCCCAGGGGTTGTGCTTCCGAGCCGCTGAAGTCGTGCCGGAGCTCTCAACATAGCCAAAAAAGGACTTTCCTCCGGCATGGAGCACAGTCTCCGTCGTGGGACCCGGCTCAGAATAATTCTTATTGTCCCGTACGTCGAAGGTGCTGCCAGCATAAAGAGCGAAGTAGTTCGGCTCTGAAGGATGTGCCTCGGCGTGGAAGTTCGTCATGACCGCCGCTTCCGGAACAAGGGTCTTGTTTATAAAGGGTGCATCAGTCAAATTGCCGATAATGTTGGAATACCCGCGATTTTCCTCCACCACGACTACTATGTGATCATATTTCGGGATCCCGGGCGCCGGAGCCGGGTCAGGAGTCCAAGCCATCACTAGGGTGGGCTCTGGTCGTCCGCAACTTACAAGAAGAGCTCCTGCCAGGAGAGCTGAAACTGCCCGCTGAAAATCTAACTTTTGCATATTGCGCTGTGACCGGAGCCGTCGTCAACGATCACAATTGATGTTTGGAAAGACGCCTCTCTATTGAGAAACATTCTTAAGAAATATCGCCTGTTGAGAAACATTCTTAAGAAATATCACGTTCGACCGATGAGAATTAAGAGTAGTCAGCCTTCAAAAAATGAAAAGAGTATTAGCTGTGCAAACGCCGGTGGGAGGGGTTGTCCATATTGTTCCGTGCGAACAGAACGGGGCGGCGGTGGCTCTTACCTGGCGAGAGGTGGCTTTGACAGATGCAGAGAAAGAAGCTTCGCGTCTTTATCTCTTTGATGAAGGTTTTATCGAACATGCGGCCGGCACTCTCGAACCGGATGCTGAAATCGACCGCTTTTTGAAGGGAATTCCCGAAATCTATTAAGCAGCGTCGTTCGCGCACCACGTGGGCAGGGCTGCATCTCTGAGGTGGCGGCCCAAAACGACGCTCAACTCGGAGATCTGAACCTGCCGCTACCGGGGCACTGGTGCACCGTCTCCCAAATCGAATGATGACGTCGTTGCGTCCGAAACGGGCCGCCGGTAAGGCGCGAAGAGGATTCTTTTTTTGCCGTGGAATATTTAAGGACATTCGTCTCAACATGTATAGGTTTGAACCATGAACGAGCGTTCCCCCGGCGGATCTCCTTCTCGAATAGCGCGGCTCATGCTGATTCTGTTGGTCCTGACTCTTGGACCGATCAAGCTTTTCGCTTGGACCAATGGCGAATTGCAAATTTGGATGGATAGCGATCGAGGCAGCGCAGTTCAAGCGATCGGCCAGAAATTTGAAGCGGATCTTGGCATTAAGGTGACGGTCGAGTCGCCCCAAAATATCACGGACAATTTTCCGATTGCTGCTCAGGCAAATAAAGGTCCGGACATTGTGATCTGGGCACATGATAAGATCGGAGAATGGGCCGACGGGGGACTGATCGCACCCGTAGAGGTCTCGAGTGACTTCAGCAAACAGTTCTTTCCCAAGGCTTGGCAGGCTGTATTCCATCAAAAGCAGTCCTGGGGATTTCCGATAGCGCTTGAGACGGTGACATTGATTTACAATAAGGCACTCCTGGATGGACCGCCGCCGACCGATTTATCCCAACTGGCTGCCGTAAGCCAAAAGATAAGGAAAAACCACCCAGGCGTTATTCCCATCCTCTGGGATCCAAGGAGTGCTTACTATACCTGGGGGATTCTCGCCAGCGGGGGCGGCTACGTATTCGGCAAGAACGGCGGCGACTACAATCTGAATAACGTCGGCATTGCGACTCCCGGAGCTGTTGCTGCGCTGTCTAAGATCGTGGGATTGATACAGTCCGGCGTGCTGCCGAAAAGCTGTTCCTATAGCGAAACTGAAGATTTCATGGGGCAGGGAAAACTCGCCATGATGATTTCGGGACCCTGGGCGTGGTCCAACCTGATCCAAAAAGGGATTGATTTTGGTGTGGCGCATATTCCCGGGATCGACGGCAAGGTGGGGCGTCCGTTCGTTGGTGTCTCGGTCGCTTACCTCAATCGCTCGAGCCCTAATGGGGATCTCGCGAAAGAGTTTCTTGAGCGCTATCTGCTAACCGATGAGGGGCTTACTGCGATGGACAAGGCAAAGCCGATCGGCGTTCCAGCTCTGATCTCGGTTTTCGAAAAAATCGCCCAGAATAATCCCCGGCTGAGGGAGCTGAAGGCTTCAGTGGAGTATGGTCAGATCATGCCGAACGTCCCCCAGATGGGCCGATTTTTCAGCTCTCTGGGAGCTGCATTGCAGCTCGCTGCTGATGGAAGACTATCGGCTCGAAAAGCGCTTCAGCAAGCCGAGGTCAATATGAGGCACGATTGAGGTCCGACGGGGTCACGGTGGAAGAGAATTTTCACCACAGAGGCACAGAGAGCACCAAGATCTGCAGGGGAGAAGAAAATCTGTAGTTGTCCGCGCTTGAGTGGATTTGGAAATTCGGCGTCTTTTGGTGGTGATTGCTTGATGACGGATCTATTGCAACACGAAGGGCTCGCGACGGACCGCCTGAGAGCGTGTCCCGGAAAACCCAAAAGAAACCTTTGTGCTCTCTGTGCCTCTGTGGTGAAATTCTTCCTCTGGATACTGGGTGAAGAGGAGGGAGCGGGATGAAACTCTCCTTTCTAAGCCTTATGCGCGGCTTGCACCAGATGGGTCAATGACTCCTTGGCGTCGCCATAAAGCATTTTGCAATTCGGCTTGAAAAACAGCGGATTTTCGAGTCCCGAAAAACCCCGCCCACGGCCCCTCTTGAGCACGATGACCGATTTGGCTCTATCCACTTCCAGGATCGGCATTCCGGCAATTGGACTCTTTGCATTGTCGCGCGCGTCGGGATTTACGACGTCATTGGCGCCAACAACGACCGCGACGTCCGTGGACGAAAACTCCGGATTGATGTGCTCGAGTTCGTATAGCTGTGAGTAAGGAACGTTGGCTTCGGCCAATAAGACATTCATATGCCCCGGCATCCGCCCCGCCACCGGATGGATCGCATACTTCACGGTGACTCCTTTCTCTTCTAGCACATTGGCAAGTTCACGCAACGCGTGCTGCGCCTGAGCGGTCGCCATCCCGTAACCGGGAACGAATACCACTTGGCGAGCGTACGCCAGTTGCACGGCAGTGTCTTCCGCGTTCGCTTCGCGCATGTCTCCGGTTTCCGCCAGCGCCGCCGTTTCCGAAATGCTTCCGAACGCTCCGAAGAGGACGTTGGTGATCGAACGATTCATTGCTTTACACATCACGATTGACAGGATGAATCCCGAGCCTCCGTCCAGGGTCCCCGCGATAATGAGCACCTTATTCGAGATTGCAAATCCGGTTGCCGCAGAGGCGAGCCCGGCGTAGGAATTCAACAGCGAAATTACCACCGGCATGTCCGCCGCCCCTATCGGCAGGACAAGGAGAATGCCGAATACGAATGCCAGTGCCAACATCAGGTAAAACAAAGGCGCCGCTCCGGGATTGATCAAAAGCCAGACGAAGCAGGCGACGGTTACGGCTAGAAGTGAGAGATTGAAAACATTTTGGCCTTTGTAAACTAATGGTATGCTGGGGAGGAGTCCTTGCAGTTTGGCGAATGCGACAAGACTTCCGGTCGTCGTCAGAGAACCAAAAAGCACTTCAAATCCGATAGCGCCCATCGTGAATTCGCCCAATTTTGCGCCGTGCAAATAATATTCGGAGATGCCGACGAGCGCGGCAGCAAACGCACCAAAGGCGTGCGACAAAGCAGTCCGTTGCGGCATTGCGGTCATCGGCACCCATATGCCCATAGCCAAGCCGATCGTCGATCCCAGGAGAAGGCCTGCGATTATCCAATCGAAGCTGACGATTTCACGCACCAGAAGCGTTCCAACAATCGCCATCAGCATGCCGAACTCCGCCAGATGCATCCCGCGCCGGGCGGTTTCGGGGTGGCTCATCCCGCGTAGCCCGAGAATGAAGAGCACCGACGCAAGGAGGTAGCTGAATTCGGTGAAAAAGGTTCGCACAGACCGCAGGTAATTGTGAACGTCCGCTAGGGATTACTTTTCTTTTTTCTTCGGAGCGGAACTGGTCTTGCGTTTAAACATCTTCAGCATCCGATCTGTGATAACAAAGCCGCCCACAACGTTGATGGTTGCACAGGTTACCGCGACGAAGCCGAGAATGGCGCTGACGGTGCTCAGGTGAGCGCCCGCAGTGACCAGGGAACCGACCAGCGAGATGCCAGAGATGGCGTTCGTTGCCGACATCAGAGGAGTATGCAAAAGGGGAGGAACGCGGGAGATAACCTGGTAGCCAAGAAATGCGGCCAAAACAAAAACATAGAATGTCGCGATGAGTGTTTCGGATGTCATAAAGGTAGCGAGGCCACGCCTCAGATCAGCGAGATTTAAGGGTATCTTGGTTGGGTTGGGAGCGGCGGGTTGGGTCAAGTGGTCTCGCATAGAATCCTTGAAAAGCAAGGTCATCCGATGGCTGATGCACGAAAACTCGACTCATCTGTAATCAATTTTACAAGGATTCTGGCTGTGCAGTTTCAGCGACGTATGCCTTTTGGATTACCTCATGGCAAACCTGGCCTGCGTGAGTGATTACACAGCCTCTTAGAATCGGGTTCGCCAGGTCCAGCCGAAGGCCTTTTGTGTTCTTGTCCCAGAAGTGGTCGACAAAGGCTCCGAGGTTATTTGAAAACATCTCGCTGGCGTGTGTGGCCACCCTGCCCGGCAAGTTTGCAAACGCGATGATCTTCACTCCGTTGACGTCAGTTTCTTCGTTGTATTTAGAACATTCCACATTACCGCCAGACTCGATCGCAGTGTCGACTATCACGCTCCCGGGCTTCATCTGCCCGATCATTTCCGCAGTGACAATGACGGGCGCCCTTCCACCGAATACTTGCGCTGCCGTGATAACGACATCCGCCTGTGCAACATGCCTGGCCATCTCTTCGCGCTGCTTCTGAAGCTGCTCCGGGCTTAACTCTTTTGCATAACCTCCGGCGGCTTCGCCCGTTTCGCCTAATTCCACTTTGATAAATCTAGCGCCCAGCGATTTCACCTGTTCCTCGACCACCGGCCTCGTATCGAATGCTTCCACGGAAGCTCCCAGTCGCCGTGCAGTGGCGATAGCCTGCAAACCCGCTACGCCGACGCCAATGATGAAGACTCTAAGCGGCTTAATCGTGCCGGAAGGTGTGATGAGCATAGGAAAGATTCGATCGCTCCCGGCCGCTGCAAGAACGACCGCGACATACCCGCTAAGGTTTCTTTGAGAGCTGAGCGCGTCCATCTTCTGCGTCACGGTAATTCGAGGTATCATCTCCAGGCTCACAGCTGTTACGTGTGCGCTCGCCAGACGTTCAACCAGTTCTCGTTCATTGAAGGGATCGAGAAAACTGACGTGGATACAGCCTTCTTTGAGAGAATTAATTTCGTCCGAAGGCGGCTTTCGAACGCGCAAGACCAGATCCGCCTCCTTAAGAGACCCGATCCGGTCGCAACTGATCGTTGCACCGGCTCGCTCGTAATCGGCGTCGCTGTAGTTTAGCCCGCTGCCAAGTCCCAGTTCAACTTCGACTTTGGCGCCTAACCCGGCCAGTTTGCTTACAACATCTGGAAGCAACGGCACCCGGGTTTCGATTGGATCAACCTCTTTCGGGACGAAAATTCGCATGATTTTTCTGTCCGCGCGGAGCTTAACCAATCCCAGGGCAACGCTGCAACTCCTGATTGTCGGACGAGGTCGCCGAGGGAGGAAATTTCACCACAGAGACACAGAGAACACGAAGGTTTCTTTGGGCTACCTGAAGACATGCTCTCAGGCGGGTTCAGCAATACATCCATCCTTAAGCAGGCACCACGAACTGACGCCGAATTTTCCAAAACGCGCATAAACCCCTCCCGGTAGATATGCTTCTCCCTTCGAACTTTGTGTCCTCTGTGCCTTTGGGGTGAAATTCTTCCTCTGCGCACTGGCTACGTTCATTGACAAACGCCGGACGGTTCCCGATAGTTTAACTCAAATCCTTTTGTGAGTATACCCTCCGCTTTGTCAGAATTGGCTTCCGGAGCCTCCACGACCACCGGAAGGGCCGACCTGCGGCCACATAATATTCGAGACGCCGTTATCCGGCTTGCCGGCAATTCGCAAGATGGCATTCAAACAGCGGGCGCGCTGTTGGCTCGCTTGGCCGGTCGTAGCGACCAGGAAGTCATGACTTACATGACCATCCCGTCGACCATCTCTGGTGGACCGTCGATTTTTCAAGTCCGGATTGGCTCCGGTGAGGTCCTTTCGGCCGGCGACGAGGCCGATTTTCTTGTTGCATTCTATCAGCATAGTTATCTGGACCATATCGGTTTTTTGAAGGAAGGCGGCGTGCTGTTGTATGACTCCGACCAGGTGCAGCCGGATCTTGAAGATAAACGATATGTCTATGTAGGGGTCTCCGTGACCGGCCTCACGGTTGAGGCGCTTGGTGGCACTGCCAAAGACAAGGGCAAGAATATCTTTGTTCTGGGCCTCATCGCGGCGATTTTTCATCTCGACGCCGACAAGTTGAAAGGACTGATTCGGGAACGTTTCGGTGGAAAGAATGAGAGCATTGTTAATACAGCCTTGATGGCTTTCCAGGCCGGATACAGCTACCCGGTTGGGAATTTGCTGACGACCCGATACGAATTTGAGGCGCGTGACAGGGAGCGCGGAGTTGGCCAGGTGACAATGGACGGCAATCAGGCGCTCGCTTACGGGCTCATTGCGGCGGGAGTTCGCTACGGGGCCGGCTATCCGATTACTCCCTGGTCGACCGTGATGGAAATATTGCGCTCCGAGTTGCCCAAGTACGGCGGGCTTTTTGTGCAGGCCGAAGACGAGTTGGCTGCCGTCTCGCTTGCGCTCGGTTTTTCCTATGCCGGCTATTTATCGGTCACTGGCAGCGCGGGACCCGGTATCTCCCTTAAGACCGAAGCCATCGGTTGGGCGTCGATGGCGGAAATCCCTTTGATCGTTGTTAACGTCCAGCGGGGAGGACCAAGTACGGGACTCCCGACAAATGTCGAACAGAGCGATCTCTATCAAGCCATTTTCGGAAGCCACGGTGACAGCCCCCGAGTTGTCCTGGCGGCAGCCACTGTAGAAGATTGTTTCTATACGGCTCTGGAGGCAGCCAGAATCGCTCGCAAATACAGCACACCGGTTTTCCTCCTGAGCGACAGCTCGCTCGCGACGCGAATCGAAGCGTTCGGCGAACCCGATCTGAAATCTCTGATGCGGGCCCCGCACCCGGATTTGTCGCCGCGGCCAAGCGGCTACAAGCCCTATCCCCTTGACAGCATCACACGCCATGCTCCTCCCGGTTCTCGAATGATCGAAGGAAAGTATCCGGTAGTCACCGGTCTGGAGCATGACGAAATGGGGCATCCAACCGGCCGGCCCCCGCTCCACATGGCGATGACTGCGAAGCGAAGACGAAAATTACAGGAACTGGCCGCCGAAATCCCTCTTCCGGAAGTATACGGTGAATCTCCAGGGCAGACGCTTCTTGTGGGTTGGGGTTCGACCTTCGGGCCCATTCGTGAGGCAGTTGATCGTGCACGCGAACGGGGCAAAAGCGTTTCCTCTATTCATTTGCGCCACCTTCACCCGTTACCGAGCGGCCTCGAAAACGTTTTTGCCCGATTCGACCGCATCGTAGTGGCGGAAATGAACGATCAAGGGCTGTACGGGTACGGCCAATTGGCAACGATCCTGCGCGCTCGTTTTTGCGAGCCAAAAATCTCGAGCCTGACCAAAACCGATGGGTTGACGTTTCGAGTCAAAGAAATTCTCCAGGGGATAATGTAATGAGCACTTCTGAAGCCGCCGCCGCGGCACTCCCACAGCAGCCAGATAAACTTACAAAAAAAGCGTTGACCGCGGACCATCCGACCTGGTGCCCCGGCTGCGGCGATTTTGCCGTGCTCGCGGCTTTCTATAAAGTTCTGGAGCGGCGCCAGCTACCTCATGAAAGCATCGTCACTCTGGCGGGTATCGGGTGTTCCTCTCGTTTTCCCTATTTCGTTAACTCGCATGGCGCCCACTTTATTCATGGTCGCGCCGTTCCGTTGGCTTCTGGGGTCAGTCTCGCCCGACCGGATCTTCACGTGTTTCTATTCGGTGGCGATGGCGACGGTTTCTCCATCGGAGGCAATCACCTTGACCACGGCGCCAGAAAAAACGTTCGGATGACTTATGTCATTATGGACAATTTCGTCTACGGGTTAACTAAAAAGCAGACTTCGCCCACCTCGCCCGTTGGCTACAAATCGAAAACAGATCCTTTAGGAGCTGTCGACCAACCCGTCAACCCGATCAAAAAGCTGCTCGCCGCCGGAGCAACCTTCATTGCGAGGACGCATGCGACGCAGATCAACCACATGATCCAGATGATCGAGCGTGCAATGGATCACAATGGTTTTTCGGTAATCGAATGCCTTTCTGAGTGTGTTGAGTTTTATCCCGGGGCTTTCGATCCCGCGAATCCTCGAAAGGGTGGTACGTTCGGATTAATCGACGAAAAGAAATGGGACGGTACGCCCGAGGACGAACTCCGGCACGATGTCACTGACGAGATTGCCGCCTATCGGCTGGCGAACGTGCCGTTTCCGGGTCTTTTTGGCGTATTTTTCGAAAATGATCGTCCAACCAAGAATGCCCTTGAAAGAAAATGCGTTGAGAACACGCGGGACAGGCTCGGAAATCCGACGGATATCCAACTGCTTCAGGCAACATTCGACCGCATGAAATGAGGGGGAGGGTGGAATTCAGAATTCAGAAGGACCCCCGAACCCTAAACTCCAAACCGAACAGCGACCCCCGAACGATGACTTCGGATACGATTGGTGCGACGACCAATTGCCGCCTCGACCACAACAGCAACGTGCGAATGGACCTATGACCGTTACCGTGCCCGTGAATGTCGGTGCACGGAACGTGAGCTTGTGGTGTTCGTCGCGTAGCATCACCGGCTCTTTACCCTATTTATCCAGTAGAATATAGCAAGCCCTTTTTTATGGCGAGCCCGCAAAACACGCAATCGGCACAAAAAGCAAAACAATCGCCGCTCCCAACAGGCTGCAGCACCAGATCCAATCCAGATTGACCCAGGCACGGCGTAGTACCGCCAGTCCAACAAAATCGTACACGAGCCAGGCGGTCACACCTGAGACAGCCAAATGAGAAATCGTGTGTATGAGCACAACAAACAACGCGAGCACCGGATCGAGAGTTGCCGAAAGGGTTTCGTCCGAGGATACTGAACCGCAGAAAGAGGCCCTTGCTCCAAGTAAAACCGGAATGATCATCAGTCCTGCTCCATGTGCGCTTGCCATGATCCATGACCAGTTGGTCAGATCCCAGAAACTGACCCGCATTCCAACCCAGGTCGGATGCCGCGCGCGCCAAAGCTTCCAGATCGCTACACAGAATAGAGTTGCAGCGCCCCCCATCTGTAGCCACTTCAACGGAATGGCCATCCCAAGAAAATAGACCAGAAAAACAATCGATCCGATCGCCAGCGCATGCCCGAATGCGATTGGCAGAAGCGCCTCAAAAACCGAGATCCGCGATCTCTTTTGTAATCCTAGCGCGACGGCGAACAGCCATCCCATTGCCGGATTAATTCCATGCCAGGCTCCGAGGAGAATGAGGGTAAGCCATGGCCATTGTGCGAAACTCATCAGTCGAATCCGTCCGTAATTATGAAGGATAGCAAAATGAGTCCGATGAGGTGTCTCCTCCCTCCAGTCGCACTTGATGGAAACGGTGAGTCCCGGAAGTGACAAAGAAGTCGCGATTGAATTTCAAACCGCCGTCTTCGTACGCATCCGCTCTAACAAGCCAGGTGCGAATTCCATCGGGATAGAATTGTTCATCCCATGCCGCATAAAGTGAGTTCGTCAAATAAAGACGCTTGCCGTCCCTGCTTAATTCGACCATCTGCGGTGCACCATTAAGTGCGACCTCCGGTTGGGAAGGATGCGGAGCCTTGCGAGCAATGCCGCCAATCTGTAGCACGGAAGCTAACTTTGGGCGATCGGGCGTGGAGACGTCGTACCTTCTGAGTTCACCGCTCCCCCAGCAGGAGACGTACAGCCACTTGTCATCCAGAGACAAATTAAGATCGGTTATCAGAGGTGGTACAGCCTTAAATCCTTTCAAAATTGGAGGGAGTATCTGGGGATCGGCAGGTTCAGCCGGAATTTCAATCACTTTCTGAGCGCCCCACTTCCCGTTCTCACGCTTCCAAAGCCAAATCGAAGCTGATAAATCCTTTAACGATACGACTACGCCGACAAATCCGAACGTCTGCGTTGGATCATGGGACGGACGCAGTTCCAAAACCATTTGATTTTCTTTGCCCAAGTCAATCACCTGCTGGTGCTTGCGCGAGCGCAGATTCCAAACATGCAACTGGTGCCCATAGCCGCTTGAGAGTAAGTGCTCCGGATCAATCCCGTTTTCGATTTTATTCGGAGTGCCCCATTCGCTGGTAATCAAAGTGTCCTGGCAAAGGTGCCACCAGAAGTCGTACGCTAATTCCTGGGGGCCGCGATCCACTTCCCAGCGGCCAAGAACATTAAAATCGTAGTGGTCCAAAAGAAAAATCCCTCCCGGCGCCTCGCCATCAGGAGCACCCAGCGCACCGACATAGATGCCCTCTGGACCGCAGTGGACCGTATGTGGCCGTGAATAGCCGGTACGCCGAAGTACCTCGTTTGGTTCAATGGTCTTGACAATTTCCAGCTTTGTTGGATCCGGCTTGGTGTCGATAATATGAATCCGCGACGATCGCAGTCCGGGCAGGATCAGATAGCGGCGTTCCAGATGCGGATGGGGTGCATAGGGGCAGAGCGCGGTACTGCAGGCGTTCCATCCGAAATGATGCAGTTCATCACCAATATCGGGCAAATCGATTTGGCCGATCACTTTTGCGAACGAGTCCGAGCCGGCGCCAACGTCAACCACAAGCACCGAATCGGTCCGTGATTTATGATCAGGAGCAATCGCAGTGACATACGCGTATTGCTCCTGCGGAGATTCCATGGCAAGCCGAGCGGTCGGGTAGAACGTAGGATCCATCTTCCAGCGGAATTGCGGTTGGCGAACGGAAATACGAGAGGGCGATGCGGTCTTATCTATGTCCGGCATAAAAGGCAAGGGTTGCAAAGATGAATCGGTCACCGACTGGGAACAGCGCGGCCGCCTCGCCCAATCGGCGCTGTGGCTCCAACACGATCCTGAGACCCTTACATCTTCGTGGTCTGAGGCGCGGCCTCGCTAGGGAAGGAGTATTAATCGTGTTGGGAAGATAGGCCAGTCCAATCTCCTGAAGAGATGAAAAAGCATACTGAAACAGTCGGGATAGGGAAGCCGGCCTTTGAAAGCTACGCGTCTTCGGAGAAATGGCATGCGGACCTCGTTACGCAGCGCGGGAGCCGATCCCAAGACGAATTCTTTGACCTCCGCCTCATACTCGTCAGATTGCTCCGATGAATACTCCGGATCTCACCCAACGCCCGGCCCGCAGCGCGCGTGTCAAACTTGGCGGGTATCTGATTTTGCCCCTAATTGTACTGAAATTTTGTTACAATCCGGCTTGATATCGGTGAGTTTTGATCGCGCTATTGAGCGCCGCCGCCAGGCGGAGTGGCTCCGTGAACAGTTATCGGGCTCTGCTCAACTGATTGCGCTCTGGCGCGAGCGCAATCTTTTTCGGTGGGGGAGGGAAAACGGGCCGCTCTACCTTGATGCATGCACTGTCACGATACCGCTTAGCACGATTTTCCTGGGGGTGAGATCGAACGGCAGATCGTTGTTCGCGGCCGATGTGAGAGATGCAACGGAGGAGGAGGAAGCCCTCAAAATTCTTCGTCTTAACGGCGACCAGGCGCGTTTCGTTCAATTGCGCGCTTTTGATGGTTCCCTGACGCCGGAGGATCGGTCTCTACTTTTTTATTCCCGCTCGATGATCCATTGGCATCAGGAACAGAGATTCTGCGGTCGTTGCGGCGCTCCGACTCAGGTAGAGGAGGGCGGTCATGTCATGGGCTGCACAAATCGGGATTGTGCAGCAAAGCATTTTCCGCGGACCGATCCGGCAACGATCATGCTTGTGCATGATGGAGAAAAATGCCTGCTTGGTCGACAGGCATCTTGGCCCGCCGGGGTCTATTCAACGCTGGCGGGATTCGTCGAACCCGGGGAGACCCTTGAAGAAGCGGTATTCCGCGAAGTGAAGGAGGAAAGCGGAGTGGAAGTAAAGAACATCCGGTACTTCAGTTCGCAGCCTTGGCCGTTTCCTCAATCGTTGATGCTCGGATTTGTTGCAGAGGCCATCAACAAAGAATTAAGCTGCGGAAGCGAGCTCGAAGACGTCCGCTGGTTCACATTATCCGAAGCAAGAGAGTTGCTGGTCAAACTTTCGACGAGATTTCCGCATCTCGACACAATCGCAAAGCGACTGATACGGCATTGGGTCGATCATACCCCTTAGTGTCCTGTCCCCGAAATAAGCATATCTTTCGTTGCGATCAAAATGGGCCGCCGGCAAGGCGGTCCGAGCCGGACTGGCAGTTAGAGGGCGCATATCTAAATTGATACGTAACCGACGAGCAACGCAGCCGCCGGCCCATTTTCATCGCAACCCTCTGTGCCGCGGCCGGTTGGCTGTTTTTCCGCGTCGCTCGCTCCTCACGTATCGATTTAGATATGCTCTCGCTCGCGCCTTGAAAAACAGCCAACTGACCTGCGGCGAAAGGCATGCTTATTTCGGGGACAGGACATTAACGTCCACAAACACCTGCGGAGCGAGCAATGAAACGGGCC
>Ga0182038_10001167_pt1 | contig 13607 bp, 14 predicted proteins | sample sta12Can44000108_FD_125976 | JGI IMG/M metagenome (GOLD analysis project Ga0182038, IMG submission 125976) | Lab enrichment of tropical soil microbial communities from Luquillo Experimental Forest, Puerto Rico - statanox.12C.anox.44.000.108 | ecosystem: Environmental > Terrestrial > Soil >...
AGGCCATCCTCGGAGGAACGTGCCGTCAAACCTCTGTATACCGCGCGCTCTGCGGGCTCATCACGAAGTGTGCAAGGTCGCCGTCAGTACTTCGCCGTCTCCCGAATCGCGTTCAGAATGTCGGACGCCTGCGGCAGGATCGCCTCCTCGAGAATAGGGCTGTAGGCGACTGGCGTGTCGAGCGCGCCGACACGGCGGATGGGGGCGTCGAGATGCTCGAAGAGCTCGCCAGCCACGCGCGCGGCAATCTCCGCGCCGAACCCGCACGTGACTTGATCTTCGTGCGCGACGACGATACGGCTGGTCCGTTGCACGTGGGCGGCAATCGTTTTCCAGTCGTACGGTGCAATGGTTCGCAAATCGAGCACCGCAGCGCTGATGCCCTCCTTCTCCGCCTGTTGTGCGGCCAGGAGCGATCGCTGCACGAGCGCGCCCCATGTGACGACGATCAGATCGTCACCGTCCCGTCGCAGGCTCGCTTTCCCAAATGGGATCATGAAATCTTTGCCTGGGTACTCGCCTTTGTTGTACGTCTGGCGATAAAGGTGTTTGTGTTCGAGGAAGAGCACCGGATCGTCGCACCGGATCGAGGTGCGCAACAGGCCGGCTGCATCCACCGCAGTCGACGGATATGCGATTCGTATCCCGGGGCAGTGGGCGAAGATGCTCTCGCCCGATTGGCTGTGGTACGGCCCGCCGCGGATGTAGCCGCCGATCGGCACCCGAACGACCATCGGGCACGACCAGGTGTTCCCCGATCGGTACCGCATCATCGACATCTCATCGCGCAGCTGCATCATCGCCGGCCAGATGTAGTCGAAAAACTGGATCTCGACGACCGGCTTCAGCCCGCGCACGGCCATTCCCACAGCCCGGCCGATGATGCTGGCTTCGGCGATGGGCGAGTTGAACACACGGTCGTCGCCGTAGAGGCGCTGCAGGCCGTGCGTCAGCTTGAAGACGCCTCCCTTCCCGGGGACCAGGGGCAGCGCTTCCTTCTTGCTGGCGTCGGCCACATCTTCGCCGAAGAGGACGATCCGCGCATCGCGCGCCATTTCGTCTTTGAGCGTACGATTGAGCGCCGTGACCATCGTGTCGGGTTTGCTTTCGGAGTGCGGCTCGGTCTCGAACTGCGCAGCAGTCGGATCGACATCAGGCGAGTAAACCCACAGCGCCGCTGAGGATTTGTCAGGCTTCTGTGCCGCGAGCGCCTTTTGGGCCGCTTCGTTCACTTCGTGATGAACTTCGGCGGCCATCGCTTGCAGGTCGTCGGCGGTGGCCAGCCCGTGCGATTGAAGGAACTCCGCGAACCGCGCGATCGGGTCGCGCCGCGCCTCGGCCTCCCGCTCGGCCGGCGGCTTGTACAGCTTTTCGTCGTCCGACAGCGAGTGAGAATACGGACGGATGACGCGCGCGTGCACGAACGAAGGCCCCTTTCGGGCGCGCACGTACGCTGTCGCCTCGCGCAGAGCTTCGAGGCTCGCGAAGAAATCCGTTCCGTCGATTGAATCAACGTGCAGTCCCGGAAATGAGCGCACAAGGCGCGAGATGTCACCGCCAGGCGTCTGTACCTCGACCGGAACCGAGATGGCGTACCCGTTGTCTTCAACGAGGAAGAGAACCGGCAGGCTTTTCGTGCAGGCCGTGCTCAGCGCTTCCCAGAACTCGCCTTCGCTCGTCGCCCCCTCGCCGAGCGAGACATATGCGATCTCGTCGTCTCGATACTTCGACTCCCGATCCGGGATTTGACGAACGCGGCTGTAAATGACTCCCGCTTCCGCTGCGCCGACCGAGTGCAGAACTTGCGTCCCCGTAGGGCTCGACGCCGACACGATATGCAGCGCCCGGTGTCCCCAATGCGAAGGCATTTGACGTCCGCCTGAATTCGGATCGTCCTTGGCGCCGACCCCGGCGAGCAGCATTTCGAGCGGCGTCATGCCGAGCTGCAGGCACAACGCGCGGTCGCGATAATAGGGGAAGAACCAATCGTAGCCGGGCCTCAACATCAAGCCGGCTGCGACGAGCACCGCTTCGTGTCCCGCGCCGCTGATCTGAAAGAAGATCTGGCTCTGGTTTTTGAGCTGTATCTCTTTGTCATCGAGCTTGCGCGACACGAGCATGCAGCGATGCACCGCCAGCAGTTCCTCGCGGCTCAAGCCGTGCAACGGCGCGCTCTTGGCAGCTTTCGATTGGCTGCCCGCGGCGTCTTTTCCGTTGAGAACCGCCTTCATGTGCCCGGCAAATTATATCATTCGCATTTGGCATGAACTTCCGGAATGACGCCCGAAGACAGCGTCGTCGTGTGAAGGCCCGAATCCCAATCCCCAATCCCGAATCCCTAATCAAGCCTGGTGTATGCTCCTCAGCAAATGAGTACCCAGACCGTTCGATTGCACCGGTGGGACGAGATCGCGCTCGAGAAGGTGACCGAGATGCTGTCACGAAAGATGGTGACCGGCGAGCGCGAGATGTTGGCCCAGATCTACCTGAAGCGAGGCTGCATCGTGCCGATGCATTCGCACGAGAGCGAGCAGATGACCTACATTCTCCAGGGCGCGTTGAGATTTCACATCGGCGGCGAGGAGATCACGGTGCGCGAAGGCGAAGTCCTCCACATCCCGTCATGGGTCGAGCATCAGGCCGAAGCGCTCGACGACACCTTTGAGCTCGACATCTTCAGTCCGATCCGCCAGGACTGGCTCGATCATACCGACGATTATTTTCACCGCTGAGGCGTCATGACCATAGACCGCCAAGGCACCGGTCTCGCGGTGCTTCGAATTTGCATCGGCGTGTTCTTCGTCTTCGAGGGCGTCGCGAAGGTTCGGTGGCTGCTGGATTCATCGATCTTGGCCGGCCAGTTCTCACAGTGGAGCGGCGCAGCGGCGACCGGATCGATCGCGGCATGGTACTTGCGCCGGATCGCCGTGCCAGGGCTCGCCATCTTCGCGCGTCTCGTTCCCCTCGGCGAGTTCGCCTCGGGACTCGCGCTCGTCGTGGGTTTCTGGACGCCGTTTTTCGCGTTCGTTGCGTTCTTCATGGCGCTGAACTATCAGATCGCAAGCGGGGCGCTGCTCAAGTACAGCTTTCTGACGAGCGGTTACGGCCTGCCGGTCCTCGGTGCCACACTCGCGCTGACGATTGGCGGCACCCGCCTTCCTTGGAGCATCCGCTGACGCGTTGAGCTATTCGCCGATCCAGATGACGCGTGATGTCGCGCTCGCGACAGTGACGCCGAAGACCCACCCGAGCACGCGCGTCCACAGAACTTGGTAGATAAGTGCGCTGACGCGAGAGCCGAAAAACAGCAACGCGAGCGCCGGCGTGAAGGCGTTACGTAGAAAGGCCGGGGGAGGCAGTCGTCTCTTGGTCAGTGAACGCGGCGATCCCAGTCGTCCGCTCGCCCGCCCGAGTAGACATCGAATCGCTTGCGGCCGCGATTGATCTTCCACTTCAGGTAGCGGTACTTCAATTCGGAAAGCGGATGGAGGCGCCCCCGTTTCAGATAGAAGTACCCGACCACGAGGCCGCCGAGATGCGTCGCGTTCGCCACCCCGCCGACCTCGGAGAGCGAAGTGACGAGCGCAATCGCTCCGAGGATCGCGACACAAATTTTCGCGGGCACCCAGAACACGATCATGAGAATGGGTCGGTCAGGAAAGTAGATCGCGAATGCCAGCAGAAGTCCGTAGATCGCGCCGGACGCACCGATGATGGTCGCGCCCTCCAGCGCATGAGCGATGTCGAACGGCAGAAGCGAGAAGAGGACGGTCAAGATGCCGGCGCCGATACCGCAGACGAAATAGAACTTCAGGAAGTAGCGCGTTCCCCACACGCGTTCGAGCTCTCCGCCGAACATCCACAGCGCGAGCATGTTGAACAGGATGTGGAATATCCCCGCGTGCAGGAACATGTAGGTCGCCACCTGCCACACCCAGAGCCTGCGGACAACCAAAATGGGAGTCAGGCCGAGAATGTCTACGAGCGATGGGGCGATCAGGGTGGCGACGAACATCACGACGTTGGCCGCGATCAGGGCCTTGAGCACCGAGGAGACGGGGCCGGGTCCGAAAGAGAGCGGCGAGGTGTAGACCGATGAGGAGCGTCGCATCTTGGGAAAGTCTAGATCGTAGCAAAAAAAAGGCCCTTCGCGGTTCACGCAAAAGGCCTAAGGAGGATGGATGAGAAGGCTCCTGGCTGTCAGCTAGATGTCAAGCCATCTCATACAAGTTAGACGGTAGCGAGACCAAAAGAGTTTACTCAACGTCCGAGCCGCTGCCTGACCAGCTCGTTGACCTCTTTGCCGTCCACGCTCTGTCCGGACAATTTGGCCATGGCAGCCTTCATCACTTTCCCTAAATCTTTCGCCGACGTCGCGCCAACCTCTGCAATCGCGTCCGCAACCGCGCGCTCGATGACGGCGGGATCGGCCGCTGGCGGAAGGTAGGCTTCCAGCACAGCAATTTCGGCGGCCTCTTTCCTGGCCAGATCGTCCCGGCCGCCCTTCGTAAACTGATCAATGGAATCCTTACGCTGCTTCACAAGTGCCGCAACCACCTGCCGCGCCTCGGCATCGTCCAAGGCATGCCCGCGCTCGACTTCACGATTCATGAACGCGGCTTTGAGCATGCGCAGCGCTCCCAAGCGCACGGCTTCCTGCTTGCGCATCGCATCGCCAATCGCCGCGCTCACGTCGGTCACCAGCGACATTCACTCACCCGGATGGTCAGAGATGACCAGATATCGGACGGGACGACCCGTGGGGCGCTCGCCAGGTCGTTCTACTTTCCGCCGGGTCGTCTGGTCGGCGGCACGCCAAACTGCGAGGGTTGCACGACCTGCCCTGGCTGTATCACTTGCCCGGGCTGGAGCACCTGCCCCGGTTGCACCGGCTGCCCTGGTTGCGGGGGCTGCCCCGGCTGCACGATTTGTCCGGGCTGGGGCGCCGGCGGTGGCGCCACCATCCCGGGAACCGCAACGCCCCCGTAGGGCGCAGTAGGCGTGGACGGGTAGGTCGTGACCGGCTGCTGCCCTTCGGGCGTTTGTGGCACGGTCGGCATCGGCGGCACCGACGGAACTTGACCCGGTGCGCCAAAAGGCGTGGGCACGGCTTGCGGCGCCGGCACTGCCTGCGGCTGCGGAACCGGATTGAACACGGCACCTCGCCGGTTCGGCACGTTCGGGTTGGGCCGCTCATCCTCTCCATCATCGTCGTTCGGCGGCTGCGCAAACTGCGGCTGCGGGAATGCCGGTGGTGGTGCGGCAGAAGCCGTTCGCGGCGGGTTGCTCGTCGGCATGACGACGATGCGATCGAAGCGCGACAGGTTGGAGGCAACCACTTCGCGAGGTGCTGCAAGGTATCCCGCGGCCGATCGCAGCAGCGTGTCCAGCACCTGAGACTCCGGCAGGTTCACCAGCTCGAGCGTGACCGGCCCGCCCGGGATGCGCTCGGCGTTGACGACCTTGGCCTGCCCGACGCGTGCCCACTCAGCGATAATCTGCCGGACGGTCGCGTCTTTCGCGATGACAGTCACGAGCCCGTCATGAATCGTGACCTGGACTTCAGCCGACGCCGTGGAGCCGGCAAGCAGACAGCCAGCGACAAAAGCCAAGCATTTCATGGGGTGACCCCGCAAAAACCCAGTATACGCGCCGCCTTGGTGTGAATCCAGAGAAGGCTTGCTCGATTCTTCTCTGGGCTTCTCGGCCCGGGTGAGTGTAAGTGCGCACCTATTTCTTGCGGAAGTATTCGATCACCTGTAGCAGGATATCGTCGAGCCCATGCTCAGGCGTGTAGCCGATCAGCTCCTTAATCCGAGTGAGATCCGGCACGCGCCGGGGCATGTCCTCGAAGCCGGACTCGTACGCTTCGTCGTAGGGGATGTGCTTGATGATCGACTTCGACCCGCTGAGTGTCCTGATGCGCTCGGCAAGACGTTCTATCGTGATCTCCTGGGCGTTGCCGATATTGATTACCTGACCAATCGCGCGAGGCTCGTTCACGAGCTTCACGAGCGCGGCCACGACATCTGCCACGTGTGCGAATGAACGGGATTGGGTGCCGTCGCCAAAGACGGTGATTGGCTCACCCGCAAGCGCCTGCCGCACAAAGTTCGGGATCACCATGCCGTACTGCCCGCTCTGCCGCGGTCCGACCGTGTTGAACAGGCGCACGATGATGACCGGCAGCTTCCGCTCTTTCCAGTACGCGAGCGCCAGGAATTCATCGATGGCCTTGCTGCACGCGTACGCCCACCGGTGCTTCGGGGTCGGGCCCATCACGAGGTCCGAGTCCTCTCGAAACGGCACATCGTCGCTCTTCCCGTAGACCTCGGAGGTCGATGCGATCACCACGAGCTTCTTCTTCTTGTTCGCGTGCTTGAGGACGACTTCCGTGCCGTGCACGTTCGTCTCGATGGTGTGGACGGGCTGCTCGACGATGAGTTTCACTCCCACCGCAGCGGCGAGATGAAAGACGACATCGCTCCGATCGATGAGCTCCGCCACGAGCGGCTCGTTGTCGACCGTGTCGATGAAGTACTCGAACCCGCGTCGTCCCTTGAGGTGCGCGATGTTCTCGATCGAGCCTGTCGACAGGTTGTCGAGGATGAGCACCTGATGGCCATCCTCGAGGAGCGATTCGGACAAGTGCGATCCAATGAAGCCTGCTCCTCCAGTGATCAATGCACGCACGCGTCGTGTCCTTTCAACGTCGCCGCAACGCGATCGATGTCGTCGTCGCCGAGACCCGGATGAAGCGGCAGCGAGAGTACCTCGGCCGAGACCCGCGATGCCGTGGAGCAGTCTGCCGGGTTCGTCGCCGCCAGCGCGGGTTGTCGCGGAATCGGCAGCGGATAGTGGATGAGCGTTTCAATGCCGTGCGTCGCGAGGTGCTGCCGCAGTTCATCGCGCGCCGCGCTGCGAACGGCAAAGAGATGGTACACATGGCCGGCGTCGAATTCCTGCGGGACATGCACGCCGCTGCCCGCCAACGCCGTGCGGTAACGCGCTGCGAGCTCGCGGCGGCGCGCAATCCAACTGCCGACCCGCGGCAGCCGCGCGCGAAGGACGGCGGCCTGCAGCTCGTCAAGTCGCGAGTTCACTCCGAATTCCTGATGATGGTAGCGATCGATCTGCCCGCCGTTCCGCAGCCGCTTCAGCCGCGTCGCGAGATCCGGATCGTCCGTCACGACCGCTCCACCGTCGCCGAGCGCGCCAAGGTTCTTCGTCGGGTAGAAGCTGAACGCGCCGGCAACGCCGATCGTTCCGACGGGCCGTCCCGACTCCGTCGCCAGATGCGCCTGACAGCAGTCTTCGACAACCGCCAGGTGGTGCCTGGTCGCAATCCGTTCCAGCTCGCGCATGGCGGCCGGTTGCCCGTACAGGTGAACCGGCACGATCGCGCGGGTGTGCGAGCTAATGGCTGACTCCACCTGCTCAGGATCGATCGTCATCCGTTCGCCTTCGATGTCGCAGAACACCGGACGCGCCCCGGTCATCATGATCGCAAGCGCCGAGTACGCAGCCGAGAGCGGCGCCGTGATGACTTCATCGCCGGCGCCGATGCCGAGCGCACGCAGCGTCAGGGCAATCGCGTCGGTGCCCGACCCCACGCCGACCGCGAACCGCGCGCCGCTCCGCTCGGCAAATTCCGCCTCGAACGCCTCGACCTCGGGACCGAGAACGAACCAGCCGCTCGCCACGACGCGCTCGATCGCTGCGCGAACGTCCGCCGCATCCTCGCGTGGCACGAGGGACGTGAACGGCACGAGCCATCCGCGTTCCGGTCGAATCATGCGGGTTCCGGGCGCGCGATGTCGCTTTCCGCCGTTACATAGCGATCGTAGTAGTTCCGATAGAAATCAACGGTCCGCCGCAAGCCGTCGGCGAGAGCCACCGCTGGCGCCCATCCGGTTGCCTGGCGAAACTTCGAAGAGTCGGCGTAAAAGCTGCCGATATCGATCGCCTTTTTGTCCGCAGGCCAGTCGACATACTCAATCGAGCCCGCGCCGGCCACCCGGACGAGGAGCGCCGACAGATCGCGATGGCTGATGGGGCGGTCTCCACCCACGTTGAACACCTCCCCGTTGCACGCATCGTCCGCCCCTGCTCGCAGAAACGCATCCGCCGCGTCGTCAACGAAAACGAAGTCACGAAGCTGCAAGCCGTCGCCGTAGATTTGAATGGGCCGGTTCTCAATGGCCAGGCGAATAAACCATCCGATGAACCCCTGACGGTTGTGGCTGATGAGCTGACGTGGGCCGTAGACGTTGGTCAGTCGCAAGGAGCACGCCGGAACGCGGAAGACGTTGTTGTAGACAAGATGGTAGTACTCGCCCGCCGCTTTGTTGATGCCGTTGACGTCCGTGGGGCGGACCAGGTGCGACTCAGTGACCGGCAGCGAGTCCGGCCGGCCGTACACCTGGCGGGTGCCCGCGAAGACTACTTTCGCGCGAGGGTGGTGATGGCGGCACGCCTCGAGAAGCGTGAGCTGGCTGCGGCAGTTGATCTCGAGGTCGGTGTACGGCTCGCGCATGCTGTCGATGTGACTGACCTGGCCCGCGAGGTTGAAGATCACGTCGCGATCCCGGACCAGATAGTTCATCGTCGACTGCTGCCGGATGTCGGCGATGTTGACGCGGAGACGATGCGCGAATCCCTCGATGTTGAAGAGATTGCCGCCGTAATCGGGGATCAGCGAATCCACGAGCAGCACGTCGGCGCTCAGCTCGACGAGGCGTCGCGCGAGGTTGCTGCCGATGAACCCGAGGCCGCCGGTAATCATCACCGGGCGTCCGCGGTAGAACTCCCAGTAGCGCGGCGTCATTCGGTGTGAGCGGTGAGCGGCGTGACGTTGCCGCGGCGGTGCTGCCGCAGGATCACGAGAGCGAACCAGAGACCGAACACGTCGATTGCCGTTTTGCAGATTCGCGGAACGTTGAAGAACTGCGACTTGCCGAATGCCCGGTGATAATGGTGCACCGGCACTTCGACGATGCGGAAGCCGCCGTCGGTGATCTTTTTCATCATCTCCAGGCAGATCACACCGCTGGTTTTCTCGAGATTGATTTGATCGAAAATGCGCCGCCGCATCAGGCGGAAGTCACAGTCGACGTCGCGGACGGTCAGTCCGAACATCTGCTTGACGATGTGGTGATAGACGCGCCCGATGATGATGCGGTGCAACGGATCCGACCGGCTGATTTTGTAGCCGTTGACGAGATCCGAGTCTTCGCCCATCCGTCCCCACAACGATCTCAGCTCCGCCGGGTCGTATTGCGCATCCCCGTCGGTATAGAAGATGAGATCCTTCGTCGCGCTGCGAAATCCGGTTTGAAGCGCTCCGCCGTACCCTCGGTTCTGCGGATGATGGACCGCACGGACGCGCGGGTAGGTGCGGGCGAGCTCGTCGATGATCTCGGGCGTCGCATCGGCGCTGCCGTCGTTGACCACGATGACTTCGTAGTCGGGCGTCAGCTCCGACGCAACCTGCACGGCGCGGATCACCATGCTCGCGATGGTGCCGGCGTCGTTGTAGGCGGGGAAAAAGACGCTTAGGCCCGACGGCTTGCCCGCGCGCACTTCTGACATCTGAGACGCCTTCAATCATATACGAGCTGTGAGTCACGACCTACGAGCTGCGCGAGTCAATCGAGCGCTTGGATCAACGCCCCAGGTCCTTCGTTGCGATGAGCCTCCATGGCGTGATCGCCGACTCGATGAGCACGGCCGAAGACAGCTTCGACTTGCCGAGCCGCCTCTCGACGAAGGTGATGGGCACCTCGGCGACGCGGCACCCCGCGCGCGAGGCGGCGAACAACATCTCGACCAGGAACGAGTAGCCATCCGACGTGAACCCGTCAAGCTTCAAGCGAGCGAGCGCCTCGCGCCGCCAGCATCGATACCCGCTTGTGCAATCGCGCGGGCTGAGACGCGTCACGGTACGGATGTACGTGTTCGCGAATCGGCTGAGCAGGCGCCGCCGCTTGGGCCAGTTCACGATCGAGCCGCCCTCGACATATCGCGAGCCGATGACGATGTCGGCGTGGTCCGTCGCGCCGATCAGATCTGGCAGATGCCGCGGATCGTGCGAAAGGTCTGCATCCATCTGGCAGATGACGTCGACCGGCCGGCGGATCGCGACGGCGATGCCGTCGATGTACGAACGCCCAAGCCCCGGCCGCTCCGTGCGGTGCAGGACGTCGACGCGATCGGGATACCTGCGCGCGAAATCATCCGCCACGCCGCCTGTTCCATCCGGCGACTGGTCGTCCACGACGAGCACGCCGACATTGCGGTGTTCCAGCAACCCCGCCATCAAGAGCGGCAGATTGTCCCGTTCGTTGAAGGTCGGGACGATCACCAGCGCCCTCTTGCCATCAGCCATGACCATTGTTCCTGTCATCGCCGCCCTTCGAACCTGAGCGACGAGATCTGCTCGGATACAAGGCCAACGAGAAGGATGATCACGCCGAGCACGATCAGGAGCACCGACGAGTTCGTCACGTGCGACTGCGTGACGATCGTCCACGCCGCATAAGCTGCCCCAACGAGAAACGCCGTGACGCTGATCGGCACGAAGATGCGGAGGGGGCTGAAGAGGGTGATCACCTTGAGCAGGATCAGAAAGAAGTTGAAGCCATCTGTCCCCAGCCGAATCTTCGACGCCCCACGCCGTTCGCTCGCGTCGATCGGCTCGAAGTGCACGCTGTACCCTGCCTTGACGAAGGCCAGCGTTGTTGTTGTTGGCGTGGAAAAGCCGTTCGGGAGCAGGTGCAGGAACTCGACCAGGCAGTCGCGCCGCGCGGCGCGGAATCCAGAGGTCAGATCCGGAATCGGCCGCTCCGTGAGATAGCTTGCGATTGAATTCAGGGCTGCGTTGCCGAGTCGCCGCGCGAGCCCTGCCTGCGTGCGTGCCGAGCGCGCGCCGACGACGAGGTCGTACGAGCCCAGGCACGAGACGAGCCTGACGGCATCGGCCGGGCGATGCTGCCCGTCTGCATCGACGATCAGCACGAACGGCCCGTCAGTCGCCCGAATGCCCGTCTTGACCGCTGCGCCGTTGCCCTTGTTGTACGGGTGTCGGACGACCCGTGCCCCTGCCGCGGCGGCCAGCGCCGCTGTCTCATCGCTCGAGCCATCGTCCACGACGACGATGTCATGCCAGTGCGCAACGGTTCGAAGCGTCGAGACGACCTCTCCAATCGCCGTCGCTTCATTGAAAGCCGGGATGACTATCGACGTCGACTCCGCATTCCTGTCATCAGCCATCAGTCATCAGCCATGAGTCGTTCGACCACGCCGTCCCACGTAATGCGCTTCGCGCGCTCGAAACCAGCGTCGCCGAGCGCCTGCGCGAGTTGCCGCCCCTCCGCGAGGCGCGCGATGGCGCTGCCAATCGACTCAGGCGTTGGGGCGACAACGAAACCAGTCACCCCATCCTCCACGAATTCGAGCGGCCCTCCGGCGTCGGTTGTCGTCACGACCGGCTTATGAGACAGGAAGGCTTCGAGCGTGACGTATCCATAATCTTCGTCGAACGGAGGATAGACGACTGCGAGGGCCCCCGCGTACAGGTCCACGAGCGCCTGGCCGTCGACCGCGCCGGTGAACGTCACGCGATCGGCGACCCCTTCGTGCGCGGCCGTCTCTTCGAGCGATCCTCGCAGCGGCCCATCGCCGGCGACGACCAGGCGAGTGCGACTGTCGCCACGCGCGAGCCCGCGGATCACGAGATCGACCCGCTTGGTCCCCTCGAGCCGGCCGACCGAAAGGACGTAGTTACCAAGTGGGCCGCCATGAAGCGCGGCGGCGAGCGGCGGAGGGTGGTAGAGAGGTTCGGCGGTCAGCCCGTTGTACTTGGCGAGCCTCCGAGCGGTGTTGCGCGCGTTGGTGAACAGACGCGCCGACTCCGAAAGCACTTCGTTGTCGAGCCCAATGAGCTTGTCGCGCAGCCGCACGTCGGCCTCGGTGTGGCCGAATTCGCTGTACGGGGTGCCGCACAGATCGTAGATCGCGCGGTACTGGTGCAGGAGCCAGGTCACTTTGTTCGGATGACGAACGAAGTAAGTCGGAAACTTCGTGGCGATCACCGTGTCAATCGTTTCGCCGTTGGCCTCGCTGAGATCAACGAGACGCCACGCCGCAGCCTGCGCCAGGAGAGCTTCCTTTGGATACCACTTGAACGGAATCGAGACGCGCTCGGCTTGGTATCCGTGCCGCCGGAGCTCGGCGACGAGCCCGTTGACGTGCAGTTCTGCACCGCCGTGGATGAACGGCACTTTCGCCTCGCAGACAACGACACGCCTCATGTGGCAAACCGGAAGTTGATGATGTCTCCGTCCTGCACGACGTAATCCTTGCCTTCGAGCCGCACTTCGCCGTGATCGCGGCATACGGCCATCGATCCCCGGACGACCAGCGCGTCGTAGCTGACCACTTCGGCGCGGATGAATCCTCGCGCGATGTCGCTGTGAATCTCGCCGGCTGCGAGCTGCGCCGGTGTCCCCCGCGGGATTGACCAGGCGCGGCACTCGTCTTCGCCCACCGTGAAAAAGGAGATGTAGCCCAGCAGATCGTAGCTTGCGCGGATCACGCGGTCGAGTCCCGACGCGCTCAAGCCGAGATCGGCGAGAAACGCCGTTGCATCCGCCGCGTCGAGTTGCGCGATCTCGAGCTCGATCTTCGCGCAGACCGCAACTGCTGCTGTTGACGCGTGCGACAAGAACGAGGTCAGGCCCGTCGCCGCTGCCGCCCAATCGATTCGCGTCGCCGCGTCGCCTCCACCGCTCTTCATTCCATCGCTCTTTTCGTTCGCACCACCGCCCGGCACGGTGGGCGAGGTGAGCTGCGATTCGTCCAGGTTGATGACGATGAGCAACGGCTTGGCTGACAGGAATTGAAAGCCACGCAGGCGCTTGAGATCCTCGCCCTTGAGATCCAGGGCTCGAAGCGGCTTGCCCTGTTCGAGCGCGCTCCTGCAGATGACAAGCACGTCCCGCTCGCGCTCGAGCTCTGCCGACTTCGATTTCTTCAGGTCTTTCTCCAAACGCTCGAGCCGCCGCTCGGCGACACCGAGATCCGCGAGGATCAGTTCGTCCTCCATCGCGCGCGCGTCGCGCGCTGGATCGATCGATCCGGACGGATGCGGCACCGAAGGGTCGCTGAAGGCACGCAGGACGTGCGCGAGCGCATCGGCGTTCTTGTAGGCGACGACATCGACGAGCGCTTTGGCGCCCGCGGCCATCGCAGCCAGATCGGTGAACTCGACCGTGGCAGGCACGCGCTTCCGCGGGTTGTACATCTCAGTCAGCTTGTCGAGACGCGCATCCGGGACTTTTGAGATGCCGACGGACGTCTCACCTTTGCCGTGCGTCGTCCGGGCCGTGCTGTGCGCGCTCGTCATGAGCTGGAAGAGGGTGGACTTGCCGCTGGACTCGAAGCCGATAAGAGCTGCCCTGAGCATGCGCTGGAAGTCTCGGATGGTAACACGCGAATCTCAGGCGACCCACCTGGCGCCCATGGCTGCCCCGACTCTAACGGCGCCTCCGGTGGCTTGAACGCGGCCTGCCGCGACGCGGCGACTGGCTTTTGCTCCCCTCCGCGTC
>Ga0182038_10001171_pt1 | contig 13563 bp, 14 predicted proteins | sample sta12Can44000108_FD_125976 | JGI IMG/M metagenome (GOLD analysis project Ga0182038, IMG submission 125976) | Lab enrichment of tropical soil microbial communities from Luquillo Experimental Forest, Puerto Rico - statanox.12C.anox.44.000.108 | ecosystem: Environmental > Terrestrial > Soil >...
ATTCCGGGCTCTCGGCCCTTCGGTCCTCGACCCGGAATGACGCGGCATAGGATTCGAATTTCGAAGCCGATGCCCTAGCTCGCAGCCGGCGTGCCCTCCTCGATCATGCTGACGTGCGCGGCCACGATCCGCCAGCCCTCCGCGAGGCGCACCCAGGTCTGCATCTGGCGTCCGACCTTGCCGGGCCCGCTTGCACGATAGAACAGCGTGGAGGCAACCGCGAAATCGGCGCCGTAGGTCGTAATCACGGTTCGCGACCGGCGCCGCGCCAGTCCCACGGGCGAGCGCGCGGCACGAAAGGCGGCAATCTCGTCATGGCCGTAGAGGATCTCGGCGCTGCCGTAGCGGATGGTGCGCGCATCGATGCGGAACAATGCATTGAGGGTGGCGACATCGTTGGTCACCAGCGCATGCTCGTAACGCTCGAAGGCCGCGCTCACCTCGGCAACGACGTCGGGGCGATCGATCTCCATTGCTTGCTCCTTCAACGCAATCGGTATTGCGCACCGGCAGGGTCTGTTGGAAAACTTGGGCAGGAAGACTTGGGCAGGAAAACTTGGGCAGGGAGCCGATGAAGCTCTGCTGCAATGCGGGAGGAAGCAATGAACAATACGACATCCGGATGGCAGACTAAGCTCCTGTGGGCGGCGGTCGCAGCACTTGGCGCCGTCTCGTTCGGGATCGTGGCGCTCAACCGGGGCGAGGCGGTCAATGCCGCTTGGCTCGTGGTCGCCGCGGTCTGCGTCTATTTCATAGCCTACCGGTTCTACGGGCTGTTTGTCGCCAACCGCGCGCTCGGCGTCGATGGCGCGCGGCCCACTCCCGCCTACCGCCACAACGACGGTCTCGATTACGTCCCGACCAACCGCTACGTGCTCTTCGGCCACCATTTCGCGGCGATCGCGGGTGCCGGCCCGCTCGTCGGTCCGGTGCTGGCCGCGCAGATGGGCTACCTGCCGGGAACATTGTGGATCCTCGCCGGCGCGGTCTTCGCGGGCGCCGTCCAGGACATGACGGTGCTGTTTCTCTCCACGCGCCGCGACGGGCGCTCGCTCGGCGACATCGTGCGCGGCGAGATGGGGCCGGTTGCGGGCACCATCGCCGGCATCGGCATCCTTCTGATCTGCGTGATCGTGCTTGCGGTTCTCGCCCTCGTCGTGGTCAAGGCCCTGGTCGGCAGCCCGTGGGGGACGTTCGCGGTGTTCTGCACCATTCCCATTGCGCTGTTCATGGGCATCTACAACCAGTTCATCCGCCCCGGCCATATCGGCGAGATGTCGCTGATCGGCTGCGTGCTGCTGCTCGCCGCGCTGGCCTACGGCAGGACCGTCTCGGAGACGCCGGCGCTCGCCGGCTACTTCGACTTCTCGGGCGAGACGCTGGCGCTGACCATTATCGGATACGGCTTCGTCGCCTCCGTGCTGCCGGTGTGGCTGCTGCTGGCGCCGCGCGACTATCTCTCGACCTTTCTCAAGGTCGGGACCATTGCGCTGCTTGCGGTCGGCATCATCATCGTGCGTCCCGATCTGCAGATGCCGGCGATGACCAGGTTCATCGACGGCACCGGCCCGGTGTGGTCCGGCAGCGTGTTCCCGTTCCTGTTCATCACCATCGCCTGCGGCGCGGTGTCCGGATGGCATTCGCTCATCGCCTCGGGCACCACGCCCAAGATGATCGAGAACGAGCGCCAGATCGCGCTCATCGGGTACGGCGGCATGCTGATGGAGTCGTTCGTCGCCATCATGGCGATGATCGGGGCGAGCGTCATCCATCCCGGCGTCTATTTCGCGATGAACAGCGGGGCAGGGCTGATCGGCACCAGCGCCGATCACGCCGCGCAGGTGATCTCGTCCTGGGGCTTCGTGGTCACGCCCGACGAGATTGCCCAGATGGCGAAGAATGTCGGCGAGACGTCCATCCTGTCGCGCACCGGCGGCGCGCCGACCTTGGCGGTCGGCATGGCCAGCATCCTCTCCTCGTTCCTCGGCGGCAAGACGCTGATGGGCATCTGGTATCATTTCGCAATCCTGTTCGAGGCATTGTTCATCCTCACCACGGTCGACGCCGGAACGCGCGTGCTGCGCTTCATGATCCAGGACCTGGTCGGCAACGCGGTGCCGGCCTTCAAGGCGACCACCTCCTGGACCAACAACCTGCTCGGATCCGCCCTTTCCGTGCTGCTGTGGGGATATTTCCTCTATGCCGGCGTGATCGATCCGTTCGGCGGCATCTGGACGCTGTGGCCGCTGTTCGGCACCGCCAACCAGATGCTCGCGGCCATCGCGCTCACGGTATGCACGGTCGTGCTGTTCAAGATGAAGCGCGAGCGCTATGCGCTGGTGACGCTCGCGCCCGCTGCCTGGCTCGTCGTCTGCACGGTGACCGCCGGGCTGGAGAAGGTGTTCAGTCCCAATCCGAGCGTGGGCTTCGTCAGCCACGGGCTCAGATACGCCGACGCGATCGCGGCCGGCCAGCTGATGGCGCCGGCCAAGACGATGGCCGAGATGACCCGCATCGTCGTCAACGACTACATCGACGCGATGCTTGCCGGGGTGTTCGTGCTGGTCGTTGTCGCCACCGTGATCTACGGGCTGATCAGCATCCGCAAGGCGCTCGCCTCCCCGCAGGCGACCGCGATGGAGATCGGCCTTGCCGGCGCGGTCGCGGGAGGCAGCCATGCCTGAGCTGATGCCCGACCTGATGCCCGACCTGCAGAAACTGTTCGACCGCTCCGCGCGGGCGGCGGGCGCCACCGTTCATTGGACGGCGCGCACCGCGCGGCTGATGATCGGCGTGCCGGATTACGAGACCTATGTCGCGCACCGGCGCGCCAATCATCCGCAGGAGCCGGTCATGAGCTACGTGGAGTTCTTCCGCGAGCGCCAGCAGGCCCGCTATGCGGTGGGCAAGGGACGCTTGCGCGGCTGCTGCTGAGCGCGCATCTGCAGTTAATCCGGCAAAGTGTCCAGGACGGTCAATTCCTCGAATGCCTTGCTCAGAGCGTGTCGCACCTGCTCGTAGCTTCGCATTCCCATCAATGAATTGAGCGTCTTTGCGTGCAGGTGATAGTGACGGCCCTCGCGGTCGATCAGGCCCCACCTTTGCAGCTGCTCGAGCCTGCGCATGACCGTCGTGCGGGGTACGCGCATGTAGGCGGCAATCTTGGCGACGGAAAACGGCCTGCCGTCGATGTCGCCGAGCGCCACGCACAGGCCGATGAAGAAAGTTTCGAGCCGCGTGCCGAAAGGTTCGCTGGCCGGAGCGTAGGCTCCGTGCACGGTCCGCATGATATCGATCATGAGCCGGCAGAGCACAAGTCTCTGTCGTGCGTTCTTGATCTTGCGCCAATGGTCCTGCGCCAATCGACTGTCGCCCCCGGACAATGATGCGATCGTTGCCCCACCGACTCCAGCGAGAGGAGACTTTGAATCACTACCATCGGGAACTGCGCGAGGATAGCCCTCATGAGCTGCGCGGTGGCTGAGCCGAAGCTGCGCTGTCATGCCCGGGCTTGTCTTGGCTTGTTCCGGGCACCCGCGTCTGCGCCGGCTACAAGGCAGAAAGTGCTCTCGCCGAACCCGATTGAGCAATCGATCCCAAGTGTGAGGTCTTTCACAGACGGTCCCTGCAAACAGTGCGAAGCTCTATCTCGCCGGTCCTCGAATGATCGGGACGGCCGTTGACGGAGGTGGGATCATGAACGCTTCACCCAGGAGCTTTCTCACCGTGCTTGCCGGGCGCAAGGCCATCGCTATCGTCGCTGCGGCGATGCTGCTTGCAGCGGCGACCGGATGGGCGATGACGGGAGGCCTGCAAATCGCAGCAGGCGGTGGACAACACTACAACCTGCAGCCGGTCTGGTAGCGAAGGCAAGCAAGGGCTGCCGGGGCATCTCCGCTGTGGTTGGAGAGTTTCAGAGGATAGGCGCACCGTCACCTCGGCGTGAACGCGGCGCTGTACGCTATTAGCGAGGGGTATCAGCCTTGCCCTTCATTTCGCGAAAGTAGGTCCATTCCTCCACGACCCGGCCATCCGGCAGTCGGCAGAGACCGTACGCGCCCGCCGGGCCTTTGCGAATTTTACTTTTGCCGCCGCTCTTGACGCAGAACACCGAGGCTGGGTTCGCAAGCGCAAAGGCCGCGTTCGGAGCAAGCGTCAACGACACAAGAAGGACGCTTGTCTGCCCGCGAAAGCGGGCATCCAGTAAATGGCGGCGATTGATTTTGAATCGACATGCCGGCGGTTTACTGGATCGTCCGCTTTCGCGGACGATGACAACCGATGCTCCGATGCCGTCGGCATGATCGGATGCGGCGCGGCGCTGCAGGAATCGAGCTTGTCGCAGTTGCGGGCGACCATCATCGGCCGCTACCAGGGGAAGAACGGACCCGGCAGCGGCGAATTGTGCCAGCCCACGCGTCCGCCGGTATTTTGCACCACATCCATCGGCGTATGGGTTGGCGGAAGTGCGTAGTCGAGAAATTTGCGCTGGCCCGGCAGCACCTCGGTGCCGGCATCGAGGAACGAGCGCGGCTCGACGACGACCCGTGACCGCGGGCGTTTCGTGCCTGCGGTGCGCAGGGGCCTCGCCACGTCATGCTCGCGCGCGGGCTCTGAAGCCCTGGATGTCGTCTCCGCCGCGATCTCGGGCGAAGTCTTTGGCGCGGTAATGGGCGCGGTTTTGGGCTGCTCCACCGGGTAACGCTCGTTGAACGTGGCGTCCAGCCTGCCGCCGTCCTGCCCGAGCGCGCCGGGCGCGACCGCAAGCAGCAGAGCGAAAGCCATGCTCGCCATCGCAATGCGGTCCCAACGGGGGTCGCTCATGGTTTCTTGCTCCTGAACAAGCTCCAGCTCGCCTCAAGCTGTAAAGACAGTCGACGTTATGTCGCGGCGCTGAAGAAAGGATGGCGGCGCTGAAAAATCGCCGGGGTGTTCCCCGATTGCCACATATTTTCAGGTGCGCTGAAAGAGAGCCGGCCCGTCCCGCTCCCCATCACTCGATGACGCTATCGGCACGCGCGAGCAGCGAAGAGCCTACGTCCAGATGAAGGGCCTTGGCGGTTTTCATATTGATGGCAAGCACGAATTTGGTTGGCTGCCTTACGGGCAGATCGCCCGGCGATGCGCCTTTGAGGATCTGATCGACATAGGAAGCGGCCTGTCGAAACTGCTCAACGAAGTCGAAACCATAATACATCAGGCCGCCGTTCCTGACGAACTCGGCAGATGCGTAGATGGCGGGCAGCCGATGGCGGGCGGCCAGTTCGACAATCAGGCCGCGTCGCATCTGGGTGAAGGTGTCCGATGGTACTATCAGGCCGCCGCGCGGTTGCCGCGAGAACATTTCCAAGGTCGCCTCGATGTCGCTGGTATCGTGCACCGGTGCATGGCTGACCTCGACTGCAAGCGACGGCGCAGCTGCCTCGATCGACTGCAGGAAGACTTTGGACTGAGGAGATGTCTCGGGGTTGTAGATGAGCAGGACGCGCGTCACCTGCGGTGCGATCTCCTTGAGCAGCTCGATCCATTGTCCGGCCATTGAAACGCGGAACGCGGTGAACCCGGTGATATTGCCGCCGGGATGCGCCAGGCTTGGAATGAAGCCCTGAGCGACCGGATCGGAGACCTCCACAAACACGATCGGTATCGTGCGCGTTGCCCGCTGCAAGGCAACGAGGTTGGTCGTCGACGACGAGAGGATCACATCGGGGGCCATGCCGACCAGCTCCGCCGCGTAACTGCGGGCGAGCGCAGGTTCGCCGGCGTTCCAGCGATAGTCGATGCGGAGATTTTGGCCGTCCGTCCATCCGAGATTGCCGAGTGCCTGGACGAATTCTGCTACGTAGGATTGCGCCGCCGCGTTGGCCGCTATCCCATTCATCAGCACGCCGATCCGCCGTGCCTGCCCGGAGGTCTGGGCTTCTGCGCGGGACGGCAACGCCAGGACGAAAGCGCCGGCAAGCGCCATGAAACCCCGTCGTTGCATCTTGCGCTCCAGCAGCGGACGACCGGATCCCGCGAAGGATTCGACAGGCAGCATACTATGGCCGCAACCGGCGGGAAACGGATCCCATTGGGCAAGCGAGCAGCATGGGTGGACGGATCGATCGCTTGACAAGGTTCGAAGCCGCGCGTCACGCTCGACCATTGCACGAATTCGAAAAACGCCGTTGCGAACGGCAGGGGAGGGCCGCCATGAATCTCACCACAAATCTCGCCACGAATGTGGTCTCGGGTACCGTCGCACGCATCGCATGCGCCTTGTGCGTGCTCGCCCTGATGGACGTGCCGGCGCGCGCGGAACCGCCGAAGCTGCCGGTGCCGGCGGTCGATCAATCGGCGGTCGCCCAGCGCGGGTATTTCTATGTCGGCGGCAAATACGTGGGCGAGCCCGGCAAGGAGATCATGCAGGGCCAGGCCTATGTCGAGATGCTGGCGCCGAAGGACCAGCGCCGGCCCTATCCGCTCGTGCTGATCCACGGCGCCGCTCAGACCGCGACCAACTGGATGGGCACGCCGGACGGACGCAAGGGATGGGCCGAGTATTTCGTCGAGCAAGGCTACGTCGTCTACATGATCGACCAGCCGATGCGCGGCCGCTCCGCCTGGCATCCCGGCGACGGCTCAACCCGCATGTTTACCGCCAAAGGCGAGCAGTTCCAGTTCACAGCGATCGAGACCGACGGCACCTGGCCGCAGGCGAAGCTGCATACGCAATGGCCGGGCGAGGGGCCGAGCAAGGGCAAGCAGGGCGATCCGATCTTCGACGCGTTCTACGCCACCCAGGTCGAGACCGTCATCTCCAATGAGGAGACGCAGCAGCGCAACAAGGATGCGGGCGCAGCGCTGCTCGACCGGATCGGTCCGGCCATCGTGCTCACGCACTCGCAATCCGGCGCCTTCGGCTGGTTGATCGCCGATGCGCGACCGCAGCTGGTCAAGGCGATCATCGCCATCGAGCCGGCCGGACCGCCGTTCGAGGCCACCATCATCGGCACCGGCAAGGCGCGCGCTTTCGGGCCTACCGACATCGCGATCACCTATGATCCGCCGATCAAGGACGCGAGCGAGCTTGCCATCGAGCGCGAGGCCAAGGCTGACGGGCCGGATCTGTTCGTGTGCTGGATGCAGAAGCCGCCCGCGCGAGCGCTCGTCAATCTCAAGCACATCCCGGTCGTGATCGTGGCGGCGGAGGCCTCCTATCATCAGGTCTACGATCACTGCACGGCGAAATATCTCAATCAGGCCGGAGTAAAGGCCGAGTACATCCGGCTGCAGGACAAGGGTATCAGGGGCAACGGCCACATGGTGATGCTCGAGAAGAACAATCTGGAGGTCGCGCGGCTGCTCGACGACTGGACGCAGGCGAATGTGCGTTGACGCCCGTGCCGCTCACTGGTGGGTCGATTTCGAAATTCGGATCATATGCCGCGTCATTCCGGGTCGAGGCCCGAAGGGCCGAGAGCCCGGAATCTAGTAATCAATGGTATAGGTTACTGGATTCCGGGTTCGCCGCTTCGCGGCGCCCCGGAATGACACGTTTCATGGAATCGAGCGACCAGCATGCCGCTCACTTGGCGAGATCGCCGATCGCCTGCAGCGTAATCTGGTGCAGCCGCTCGTCAAACTGGACCGCCAGGTGATCCTCGGCAACCATGTAGCGCTCGACGTTCGGGCCCGTCAGCTCCCCGCCGCCGAGCCCGAAGGCGAAGGGTATCTGATTTTGGTAGGTGATCGCTTTCTTCACGTTGGGGGGCAGGTTTTGCATCTGCCACTTCGGGCTCGGGTCGTAGGTCACCATCAGGTCGATGGTCTTGTGCAGGACGCTGTTGGCGAGCCAGGTGGCGCGCGAGCCGCCTCCGGAGTATCCCACCACGGCCACCTTGCAGTCTTTGGCCGATCGGCCCCAGATGCGGTTTGCGGCGGTGATCCAGCTCGCCCATGGGTAGGTCTCGACCCAGGTATACGGGATGGTCGCGATCCGCCCCGCAAGCAGCAGCATGCCGTCGGAATCCACGTATCCGTCCATTCCCATAAACCCGCCCAGCAGGACGTAGACACAGGTGGTGGGGTGTCCGGCGTTGGCCGCGCTTGTCGCCGCGGCAAGGAGCGCTGCCGCCAACATTGGCGCCAGCCGCCGCTTAATTCGTAGAATAATGCCTGCAAGAGCGGGCTGAGCACGGCGTACGTCGCCAGGACGCTTTTCGGCCACAACAGTAAACATCAAGCACGCAAGCGTATACTGGCTGCCGTTCGTCCCGCATCGTCAAATTATCTGCGAAATGCAGCACCATTGCGGCCCGGAAAGGACGGTATTCTGATCCGCTGAAGGTGAAATACGTTCTGTAGAAAAGTACGATTCCGGCGTTGGGGCGCAGACTTCTTTGGTTAAATACTTGTTGATCTGTTTTGGGGCCTCGCCCTTCAAGACGCGCCCTGCGGGCGCTCAGGGTGAGGATCGACGCGCTCGGCGCGCTCATCATTCGAGCGCCGGTCGCTTCGCGCTCGCGATCCCCATGTGCTCCAGCGCATATGCGATGCGCAGTGCCACATCCTCCCGCCACGGCGCGGCGATGATCTGCACTCCGACCGGCAGCGGCTCGAGCGGTACCGGCACGGTGACGACGGGGAGCCCGACGAACGAGATCGGCTGGGTGTAGACGCCCATGTTGGGACGCAGCGCAAGCTCGACACCGTCGAGCACGAAGGTCTGCTGCCCGAGACGCGGCGCGGCGCATGGCGTGGCCGGCGCCAGCACGGCATCCACATCGGCGAACAGCTCAAGCACGCGCGCGCGGTACCAGCAGCGGAATTTCTGCGCCTTGACCACGATGGAGGCCGGGATCATCGCCCCGGCAATCAGGCGGTCGCGCACGGCGGGATCGAAATCGCGCGCGCGGGCGCGCAGGCGGTCGAGATGCAGGGCGCCGCCCTCGCTTGCAGTGATGGCGTAGGCCGCCGCGCGCGCACGCGCGGCTTCGGGAAATTCGATCTCGGCCTTCGCGCCGAGCGCCGCGGCAACGCGTGCAAGCGCCGTCTGCGCCTCGGGGAAGGCGCCGGCACGGAAATAGCCGCCGGCGACCGCGATGCGCAGCCCCGCGATGCCGCGAGCAATGAGCGGAATCGTCCGTACGGCCGGCCGGCTGGTACAGACGGGATCGTCGGCGTCGGGGCCAGCCATGGCGTCATAGGCGAGCGCAAGGTCGCGCGCAGAGCGTGCCATCGGCCCGACATGATCGAGGCTTGCCACGAAGGGAAACGTGCCGGCGCGCGAGAGCCGGCCGTAGGTCGGCTTGAGGCCGAAAACTCCGCACAACGACGACGGCACCCGGATCGAGCCGTTGGTGTCGGAGCCGAGCGCAAGCGCCGTCAATCCGGCGGCGACCGCGCAGGCGGAGCCGCTCGACGAGCCGCCGGTCATGCGGGTGAGGTCGTGCGGGTTGCGGCAGTCGCCGTCGTGCACGTTCTCGCCGGTGAAGTCGTAGGCATACTCGCCCATGTTCAACGCGCCCACCAGCACGGCGCCTGCGGCTTCGAGGTGCGCGATAAGCGTGGCGTCGCGCGTTGCGGGTGCGCGGTCGCGGTTGATCCGCGATCCGGCGCGGGTCGCGAGCCCGGCAATGTCGAACAGGTTCTTGACCGCGAAAGGCACGCCCGCGAGCGGTCCTTTCGCGCGCGTCCGGTCGATCGCCTGCGCGCGCTCGAGCGCGCGCTCGCCAAGCACGTCGGTGAATGCGTTGAGCTTCGAGTTGAGCTGCCTGATCCGCGCCAGCGCCGCGCCGACCACCGCGGCGGCGCTTATGCGGCCCTCGGAGACGGCGGCGGCGATCTCGCTCGCCTGTGCCCATGCGCCATCCATCGTGACAGCCTATGCCCTGAAGATGGGCGCCGGCTCGGCCTCGTCCGGCAGCGGAAACTCCATGAAGGAGGCCGCCAGCCGCAGCGTTGCCGCAAGGTTGGCCTCGACCGCGGCCTTCCAGGCGGGGTCGATCGAAAGCTCGAGCACGCGCGCGGCCGCATCGATGAAATCCGTGTGCGAATCCATTCGTATCCTCGTTGTTGGTTGTGCGCCGTAATTGACGCCGGTAGGGGCGGGTTTACAACCCGCCCCTTGTCCAACTACGCGGACGCTGCGATGGGGCGGGTTTAAAACCCGTCCCTACACAAAATTCGGGTGGGGAATGGCGGCCAGGAGATCGCGCGTGTACTGCGCCTGCGGCGCAAACAGCACCTCCTCGGTCGGTCCCTGCTCCACAATGCGCCCCGCCTGCATGACAATGACGCGGTCGCACAGGAGCCGCACGACATTGAGGTCGTGGGACACGAACAGATAGCTCATCCCCAGCGTGTCCCTGAGCTCGGCCAGGAGATTGAGGACGAGCGCCTGCACCGACACGTCGAGCGCGGCGGTCGGCTCATCGAGGATGACAAGATCGGGGTTGAGCGCAATTGCCCGCGCAATGCCCACGCGCGCCTTCTGTCCGCCGGAGAGCTGGTGCGGAAAGCGGTCGAGCAGCTCCGCGGGCAGGCCAACCTGGCGGGCGAGCGCCTCGCAGCGCGCCCGCACCGCGCGCCGGCCGCGCTCGTCGCCAAGCCGCAGGATGGGATCCGCGATGGCGCGCGCCGCCGTGAAGCGGGGATTGAGGCTGTCGGTCGGATCCTGGAACACCATCTGGATGCGCTTGCGCAACGGCAGCTCGGCAAATTTCCTCGGCGCGATTGCGCCGATGTCCTCGCCGTCGAACATGATGACGCCGTCGCTCTTGTCGATGAGGCGCATCACCATGGTGGAGGTGGTCGATTTCCCGCACCCGGATTCGCCGACCAGCCCCACGCTCTCGCCGCGGTTCACGGCAAAGCTGATGCCGTCGACCGCACGAAAGGTTTCGGGCTCGGGCGCGGGCTTGCGCTGGAGCATCCCGCGCAAGGCGCCGCCCATCCCCTTGCGGGGATATTCCTTCACCAGCTTCTCCACCACCAGCAGCGGCGCGCTCCCTTTGCCGTTGGTCGGGCGCGGCGCGCTGACCGCGCGGTCCATTGGGTGAGGGTGTGACCCCCACCCCGACCCCTCCCCACCCGAACTCGGGTCTACCCGAGTTCGGCACTCGACGTGGCCGAAATCGGATAAATCCGATTTCGGCTGGGGAGGGGAGTTCACCGCGCTTGCGGCACCATTGTCGTCCGGCAGCAGGTCGCGCAGCGAGATGCCCGGACGCGGCGTCGCGCACATGAGCTTGCGGGTATAGGGATGCGCCGGCGCCGTGAAGATCGCCCGCGACGGCGCAGTCTCCACGACCTTGCCGTGCTCCATCACCACCACCCGGTCGCAGTAGGTTGCAGCGAGCCCGAGGTCGTGGGTGATGAGGATGGTCGACATGCCCTGCTGGCGCGTGAGCTCGACCATCAGATCCATCACGGCCTTCTGGGTGGTCACGTCGAGCCCCGTCGTCGGCTCGTCCGCGATGAGCAGGCGCGGGCGGCAGGCGAGCGCCAAGGCGATCACCACGCGCTGGCACATGCCGCCGGAGAGCTCGAACGGATACGCATGATAGCGCTCGCGCGGCCGCGCGATCCGCACCTGCTCGAGCATCTCGATCGCCTTGCCGGTGAGCGCGCTGGAATCGACCTGCGAATGCTGGCGCAGCACGTCCTCGATCTGATGCCCGACCTTGCGGATCGGGTTGAGCGCCGCGCGCGGGTTCTGGAACACCATCGATATCTCGCGCCCGCGCAGGCTGCGCATCTCGTCTTCGGTGGCCGCAATGAGGTCGACGCCGGAAAAATGCACGGCGCCCTGCGCAATGCGGCCAGCGCGATCGAGGATGCGCATGACCGCATAGGAGGTGACCGACTTGCCGGAGCCGGACTCCCCGACAATGCCGACCGTCTCCCCCTTGCCGACGCCGATATTGACCTGCGTCACCGCGCGCACGACGCCGCGCCGGGTCGAGAACTCGACCGTGAGATCGCAGACGTCGAGCAGGGGCAGGGGACCGCTCATCCGTCGTTCCGTTGACGGAATTTGGTCCGGCGCAATTGCCGCAGCCGCTCATCACCTCTCCCCAGCCCAAGTTGGATATATCCGACTTGGGCCAGCTTATAGTGCCGAACTCGGGCAAGCCCGAGTTCGGGTGGGGAGAGGTCGGATCGCGCTTGCGCGATCCGGGTGAGGGGGACCCACTCCCAATAGTGGTCCTGGACCCCCTCACCCGGAATGGTCGCGCTAAGCGCGCCCATTCCGACCTCTCCCCTCCAGGGAGAGGTGACGCCCGCTGCGAGACCGCGCAAGAGATTTGATCGCATCGAAATCTGCCCTACGTCCTTCGCCGCGGATCGGCGATGTCGCGCAGGCCGTCGCCAAGCAGGTTGAAACAGAACACCGCGATCATCAGCGCGGCGCCGGGAAAGAATGCGATCCACCATTCGCCTGACACCATGAAGGCTGCGCCTTCCGCCACCATGATGCCCCACTCCGCCGTGGGCGGACGCACGCCGAGACCGATGAAGGAGAGGCCCGCGGCATTGAGGATGGCGTAGCCCATGGTCAGCGATATCTGCACCACCATGATCGGCATGATGTTGGGGAGCACCTGGGCGAGCAGGATGCGCATCTCGCTGTTGCCGCACAGGCGCGCCGCGTGCACGAAGCCGGCGTCGCGCAGCACGTTCGATTCCGCGCGCGCCACGCGCGCATAGAGCGGGAAGTTCACGATCGCGGTGGCGAGCACGATGTTCTGCACGGCGTTGCCGAGCGCCGCGACGATGCCCATGGCGAGCACGAACAGCGGGAACGCCATGATGGTGTCGGCGATGCGGCCGACCACGCGGTCGGTCCAGCCGCCGAAGAAGCCGGCGGCGACGCCGGCGAGCCCGCCCATCAGGAAGACGAGCGCCACCGAGGCAATCGCGATGACGAAATCGAGCCGCGTGGCGACGATCACGCGGCTGAACACGTCGCGCCCGAGCTGATCCGTCCCGCACCAGTGGGCGAGCGAGGGGGGCTTGAGCGCGGCCGCGGTGTCGCTCGCTAGCGGGTCGTAGGGAACGACGTAGGGGCCGATGAGCGCAGCGAGCACGATCAGCAGGAACAGCGCGAACGCAAACGCGGTGACCGCGTTCTCCCCCAGGATGTAGCGGGCGTGCCGCAGCGTGGCGAGCAAGCCGTGCCCGGAGGCGCCGCGTTGACCGGGAAGCGCGATGTTGGTCACGACTCGATCCTTATTCTTGGATCGATCACGCCGTAGAGGATGTCGATTGCGAGATTGAGCGCCACGTACATCACCGCCATGGTCAGCACGAATCCCTGCAGCGGCGCGAAATCGGATGCAATCAATGCCTCGACCGCGAACGAGCCGATGCCCGGCCATGCGAATACCTTCTCCACCAGCACGTTGGCGCCGAGAAGGAACGAGAACACCATGCCGAGCGTGGTAATGACCGGCAGCATGGCGTTGCGAAAGGCGTAGGTAACGACGACGGTGAACGGGGTGAGCCCGCTCGCGCGCGCGGTGCGCACGAAGTCGGAGGCGAGCGCGGCCAGCATGGAGGCCCGCGTCATGCGCG
>Ga0182038_10001188_pt1 | contig 13481 bp, 11 predicted proteins | sample sta12Can44000108_FD_125976 | JGI IMG/M metagenome (GOLD analysis project Ga0182038, IMG submission 125976) | Lab enrichment of tropical soil microbial communities from Luquillo Experimental Forest, Puerto Rico - statanox.12C.anox.44.000.108 | ecosystem: Environmental > Terrestrial > Soil >...
TATATTTATAGTTACAATCTGGCCTTTAATTGTTGCTGCCATTGTTGTAGTGTTGATTATTAAAAAGAAAAAATGGAGAACTCAAAAACAGGTTTCTTGAATAGTAAAAAGAAACTGGTTGTTTTAACCGGAGCAGGCATCAGTGCAGAAAGCGGTTTAAAAACTTTTCGTGACAGTGATGGCTTGTGGGAAGGATATAATGTGCACGAAGTAGCCACACCACGTGGGTTTGCGGCCAATCCGAAACTGGTGCTTGACTTCTATAATATGCGCAGAAAAGATGTTGCCAATGCTTTACCGAATGTTGCGCATAAAGGTCTGGCAGCTTTGGAAGAAGATTTTGATGTACATATCATTACTCAAAATATTGACGACTTACACGAACGTGGCGGCAGCACCAATATCTTGCATTTACATGGTGAGATTTTTAAAATGTGCAGCATAAAAAACAAACAAAAAACATTTGATATTAGAACTGATATTCATATTGGAGATGTAGCAGAAGACGGCTCGCAATTAAGACCTTTTATTGTTTGGTTTGAAGAAGAAGTTCCAATGTTAGAGAAAGCAATGTATATAACTGAAGAGGCCGATATTTTTGTAGCGATAGGAACATCACTGCAAGTATATCCTGCTGCCGGGTTAATTAACTATGTACCCAAACATGTTCCTAAATTTATTATTGATAAAAAAATTCCGCAACTTCCCTATCTGCCCAATTTAACTACGATTGAGGCAACAGCAAGTGAGGGCGTGAAACAGTTAGCAGAGAAATTGAAGGAATAAAAAACTAAATTATTTGTTTGAATAGTGATATTTAAATATCTGCTTTCGCATACTACTATTTTTGGGTTCTAACATGGATTCAAATGTAAACCTACAAACTATCCCATCATTATCATATTCGTACTTTTGAACGTATTTCGGTACAAGCTTGCCATCAAAACAATCTACTTTGACACATTGACTCTTTTGATTGTAATAACATCTGTAACGTAAAGTTTTTTCATTTTTAAAAATATAATAGTAATCCATAATTCTACCATGCTTATCATACCTATTTTCATAAAGCCACGAGCAAATTAGTCTACTCAGAGAATCTGTTTCTTCAATTTTTTGAGGTAGCTTATTTTCATCATATGAATAGGAATACATATGAAATACTTTCATATGTTTATCATATACAACAATTTTACTCAATAATTTCCTGCTATCATAATAAGTCTTTTTATACCATACAACAATTTCAGATGTTGAATCTATAGCATATTCGGTCGTATTGATAAGTGAATCGTCAAGGTAAAAATCTACCGTTTTACGTTTTTTATTCTTTTCCCAAGGAGATATCGTTTCTACTCGATTGCTCGTATAATCATATTTGGCTTGCCATTCAACTAAATTCTTATTCATTCTCCGAGAGAAAATGGAATATTGAATATAGTTACCAAGTGAATCAAAAAAATAGGTATGTAATAAACTTGAATCTTTTTCTTTTTTAAATGTTCCATAAACTTCCAGTCTTCTTATATTATTCTTTTGGGCCTGTAATTTAGACAGAGGTGAAATAATACTTACAAGGCTCACACTATCAGAAAATAAGTCTCGTGATAGTTGGGCATTTAACCCGTTATAAAAAAGTAAAGAGAACAACAGCACCAGATAAGCCTTCATTTGTATTGAATTAGGTTATAAATATAATAAAAATAGAATACAAACTTCCCCTTTTAAAACGCCTATTTTCATTGAGTTTCAGCCAATTTAGCTGCTGTTATAAGATTTACAGCAAAAAATATAGGTTTGCCCTTACTTTTGCGGCTCGAAATTATTGTTGAATAAAGGACAGAACGTACAAGTGAGTGACACAACAACAGCTGATTAATGCAGAAATGTTGGCAACAAAACTTCGTACTTAAAACTTCTAAAATCGTACTTAAATATGTCTTTACAAGCAGGTATTGTGGGATTACCAAACGTTGGTAAATCAACTTTGTTTAATGCAGTAAGTAACAGTGCAAAAGCGCAGGCAAGCAATTACAGATTCTGCACCATTGAACCCAATGTTGGTTTGGTTGATGTTCCTGATGAACGTATGGATAAACTGGCGGAGTTGGTAAAACCCAACCGCACCGTTCCTACGCAATTAGAAATTGTAGATATCGCCGGCTTGGTTAGAGGTGCCAGTAAAGGCGAGGGTTTAGGTAATAAGTTTTTAGGCAATATTCGCCAGGTGGATGCCATTATTCATGTGATCCGTTGTTTTGAAGATGAGAATGTGTTGCGTGAAGAAGGTGACATTAATCCGATCAGCGATAAAGAAATTATTGATACCGAATTGCAGCTAAAAGACATGGACAGTGTGGAGAAAAAAGCAAGTAAGGTAGAAAAAATGGCAAGAGTGGGTGCCGATACAAAATCTCAGGCCGAATATAAAATTCTGTTGCGCTGTTTAGAACATTTGCAGCAAGGCAAAAGCATCCATTCTTTAGGTTTGGATAAAGAAGAAAAAAATGCTATTGCTGATTTATTTTTATTAACCGACAAACCGGTTTTATATGTTGCCAATGTAGATGAAGCAAGCATGCATACGGGCAATAAATATTCCGATGCATTAATTGAAGCGGCGAAAGAAGAAGGTGCCGAAGTAATTGTGATGAACAATAATATTGAAGCACAGATTGCAGAAATGGAAGCATTGGAAGACAGGCAATTGTTTATGGAAGAATATGGCATGAAGGAACCTGCATTAAACAGGTTAATTCAATCTGCCTATAAATTATTAAACCTTGAAACTTATTTTACCGCAGGCGTTCAGGAAGTAAGAGCATGGACCATTCATAAAGGTTGGAAGGCACCGCAGGCTGCAAGCGTTATTCATACGGATTTTGAAAAAGGTTTTATTAAAGCGGAAGTAATTGCCTACGAAGACTTCGTGAAATACGGCAGTGAAACGGCTTGCAGAGAAAACGGCAGATTAAGAATTGAAGGCAAAGAATATTTGGTGCAAGACGGAGATGTGATGCATTTTAGGTTTAATGTGTAATTGAGATTATGGGCCATTGACTATGGACTAAAAATTTTTTGATACCGGCATCAGATCATCTGTTCAACTACTGTTGCGTCGCACACTTGTACGTTCTAAACTTTACTGAGCATTGCAATACTGATGTAATAAAATTTTTATAGAATTGTTAAGCCTTTACAGCTTTTCGCTTTATTAGTTATTTTTATTTCAAATTTCCTTCATGAAAAAAATCTTTTCATTTATACTCACTTCAATTATCGGATTGGCATGTGGCAATAACAATAACGAAGATGCAGTTATTGCAAGCGGCATTCCTGCCCCTGCAGTAATGAATTATACGGTTGTAAATGTATATCCGCACGATACTGCAGCTTTTACCGAAGGTTTCGAATTTCATGATGGTGTTTTGTATGAAAGCACCGGCCAATATGGTTTTAGCTGGTTATCAAGAAACGAATTAACTACCGGAAAAGAAATATCGAAAATAAAATTGGCCAACCAATTTTTTGGTGAAGGCATTACTATCTTAAACGGTAAAATTTATCAACTTACTTATAAAGAAAATAAATGTTTTGTGTACGACTCTGTAACACTCAAAAAAATAAATGAATTTACTTATGAAGGCGAAGGCTGGGGAATGACAAATGATGGTAAACATTTAATTATGGACAATGGCAGTAACAATTTATATTTCAGAGATCCTGAAACTTTTAAGATTGTAGAAACCGTTGGTGTGGTGGATAATAACGGCGGAGTAGATAGTATTAATGAATTGGAATATGTTGATGGGTTTATCTACAGCAATATTTGGATGAAAGATTACATTTTAAAAATAGATCCTAAAAGCGGGCATGTACTTGCCAAAGCAGATTTAGGTGGATTAAAAGAAAAAAGTTTACAAGGTGCATTTTATGATAAAGCGGATGTTTTAAATGGTATTGCATACGATAAAGCAGGTAAACGCTTTTTTATAACAGGAAAGAATTGGGCAAAATTATTTGAAGTAAAATTTAATTAAGCTTTAGTCAGCACATAAATTACCGAACTGCATTTCTTTTTATCAAACAACGTTTTAAGATTAGAGATTAAACCATTCCAAACAGCAGCTATCAAATTATTTTTCCCGGTTTTGCATTGTTCGCTTAACATAGCAACATAAAAGCTATCGAACCACATAGGTTGGTATTGTTGTACAGTAAAGCCTTTCAGCTTAGCTAATTCATCTATACTTTTTGGAGAAAAATGATACAAATGTCGTGGCACATCGTAAGCAGCCCAGTTTTCCTGATACGCTGCTGCATCGTAACTGGTATAATTAGGCACTGCGATAACCAGTTTACCGTTTTGTTTTAATATGCGATGATATGTATCCATATAACCCTGCAGGTCGTGAACATGTTCTAATACATGCCACATGGTAATCGCATCAAATTGATTGGCAGGAAGCTGATATAAATTATCGGGTGACTGCAATTGTAGCTGATGTTTTTCCAATGCATTTTTACGTGCCGTATCATCAGGTTCTAAACCGGTAACATTCCATCCTGCGGTTTGCATGATTGAAGCAAAAGCACCCGTACCGGCACCAACATCTAACAAACTGCCTGTTGCCAATTCTGTTGCAGACTGCACCAACTTACGTTTCGACTGTAATGTATAATTACGAACAATATGATATAATTTATTAATTAAACCTTCTTGTGTATCTGAATGAGAAACATAAGCTATGGATTGATAATACGGACCAATGTTATGAATGTCCGGAATATTTTGTGTAAACCTCAACGTGCAATGATTGCAATGCCACACTTCGAAATTTTCTTTTGATACAGTATGGTCTTTTGCAGTTAAAACATGACTGATATTTTTACTACTGCAAACAGGACAACTATTGTAATGAATAATATGCTGATTGTTATTCTGCTGATGAAGTGATTGCGACGCAAGGAACGATTCCATGAAAAACAAAAGTTGGTATAAAAATTAAATGTAATAATACAACAAAGCTCCTACTCCCATTAAAGCAAGTACCAATGCGTACAGCCACCAATAATCCTGGTTGTTTTCGTGCAGGTGCAATTTTTTGCTATCGGGCATTTCTGTTTTTTGGGTAATAATTTCGGTTTCTACGGCACCGTACACATCAACTAAATTGGCACTGCTGATTTCTGGCGTATCTAACCTTATTTCTTTTTGCAACCCGCTATATTTTATTTCCGGATAAAAATAAATGTCGCCATTGTACGATTTTTTTAAAGTTCCTAAACCGGGTAATTGGGCACCACCGTTTAAAACAGTTGCTGCTAATTGCTTGGAAAATTCGTTAAATGTTTTACCAGTATCTGCTTCGTTCAGTTGCAGTTGTTTCGATAAATATTGCAGCAGTTGTTTATCTGTTGCTGCAGCATTGTTGCTAAACTGAATATTTTTAGCAGGTGCCTTTAATACCTGCGATACAATATCAATTGTAGCAGGTACATTTTCTAACGAAAAAATACCAATTCCGGGCAGGGCTAATTTTCTGTTGAGAATAAAATATTTGTATAAAAATTCGTACATCAACAATCATTTATTGAAACGAATATACAACACCTCCCAATACATTGAAACCTAAAACTTGATATTGGTTCCATCTTTGATATTTATTGTTGAAAACATTATTAAATTGAATCCATAAATTAAGCTTGGGAAGTACGGTAAACTCAGCTCCGGCATTTAAATCCACAGCAGGTTTCAGCTTTTGAGTTTCTAAGGTTTGTGTTCTGTAATAAGCCCCGTCCCAAAAAGCAATATCGGATTTTACAGACAAATCTTTGGTTACTCTGTATCGTAAAGAACCATTCACTTCCAAAGATAAAATACCCCAAGGTTTATAATATTCTAACTGGCTGGTATATTGTGTATAATTGAATCCGCCGATAAAAGTTAATTTTTCCTGAATGGTATAACCGGCTTCAGCATGCAACTTCACCCCTTTTAACTCCGGTTCGTATAAAACATTAAACGTTTGTGTGTTAAGCAATGCCGTATCGTTTACAAATAATGGTTGATTGTTTAATTTGAAGTACGATAAAGAAGCATTAAATGTAAAGTGCTTTCCGTTACTGCCTTTTACGCCTAAATATTGTTCTGACTGTTTGGTGTTGAGTAAAGCATTGGGTTGCTCTATCCAAGGATTGATGCCCGATAAAGTATAATAACTGTTCTTTGTAAAATTACCAACCCAACCTGCCATTAACACCAAATTCTGTTGATTTAGCTTTGCTTCAAGCGTAACATTCGGTAACATGGCAAAAGTACCATTATCCCACGATGGTAATATACCTGCATTTACTTTAAAGTTGGGTGTATTAAATTGCAATGCCGTTTTTACAGAATACAGATTATTATTGATTTTTGCAGGAGCTGTTGACTTGGAAAGGGCTGTAACATCTGCAGCAACACCCAAATCTATTGACAATACTTTGGTGATTGATTTATTAATAGGTGCAACGCCCTTAAAACTATATTCCGATGCATTATTATTATCAGCAAAATAATTGAGTTTTATTTGGGGGTGATAAGTTATACCAAACTCTGTTGCCGCTTTATTCTTAAAACCTAATTCGGCACCAAAAGCATTCAGGTTTTGCTGTAACTGGCTTTTAGAAAAAGTGGTATTGGCTGTATAGCCGTATTTATATTGGTTATTATTGTTATAATAAAAATTAGTGTTTAATTCATTATTTTCTGAATTAAACACTCCTAAAGCCTGGATACCTATTTTAGAAAATTCCTGATACGTTAAATTACCTTTAGAAGAAACGTATTTACCGGTAACATCAAAAATAGTTTTTTTACCATCGCCAAAAGCAAAACCTGCTTCTGCATAAGGTGTAGAATAATTTCCGTAACCCAGTTTTATATATTGATTATTCACCCATTTAAATCCACTATCAACAGCTAATGCAACCGGTTTAATGGCTACAGGCTGATACGTAAAAAATAAGTTTTGCGAAGGTATATTATAAGTGATGGGGATTTTTGCCGTATCGCTCAGAGGTGTTGCCGCACTAAAATTTATTTTAGCCGCATTACGCAATGATGGTTTAAATGCAGATGTAACAGTAACTACTTTTGGACTATTGCCATCAGGAGAAATTTCTATTGGTTCAGCCTGCACTTTCTTTACAACCGGAACAGTTGATTTTTTTTGTGCCGATTTCCCGGAGGGTTTCGGAGAACGTTTTGAGTTCTTGGATTTCTTTGTTGATTTTGCTTTTTGCGTTGTTTCAGGCTTTTTCTTTTTTGCAGCATGCTGTGCATCAACAAATGAAAAAGGCAAAACCATTATTAAAAGAAATGATGCTATTTTACAAAATTGGTTCATGTTTAATACTGCTTTACTGTTGATCAACTTTACTGTTCTTGTTTTTTTCATTTAATACTTCATCCAGTTTATGCTGTGCTTCTTCTTTTAAATCATTGTTCACTGCATTTTCCGATACGCTTTTAAACGTTGCTTCTGCATTAAAGTAATCTTTTTGTTTAAAATAAACATCGCCTAATAAAATATAACTTTTAGTAACCCATGTATCGTACGAACCATACTTCTTAATTACTTCAAATCCTGCTTTCTCCGCATCTGCATATTTATTTTGTAACAATAAAATTTCTGCAATCCTGTATTGCGCCTCTGCACTAAATTCAGATTTTCCCAAAACAATTACTTGTTTGTATGCCGCAACGGCTTGATCTAACTTATTATCAACCTGCAGATTTTTAGCAACAACCATATTAGCCATCAATTTATCATCCGTTGCAATTGTTTTTTCTTCCAACAATTCCCGGGCGTTTTCTACCGCATCTTTCCATTGCTGCTGTTTATATTGGCAACGCAGTAATCCACGCATAGCTTCCAATTTATTTTCTTGTTGTGTAGCTACTGTTTTTAACTGCGCATAATACTTTTCTGCGGTTGCAAAATCTTTTTGGTCAAAATAATAAATCCTTGCACTTTGCAGTGTGCTTCTTTCTGCAAATTTATTGGGAGCTTTTGCTGCAACTGCATTGTAGAAAGGCAATGCAGCCACATTGTTTTTATTGGCAACATTTATTTCAGCAGAAAAATAATTCGCTTCTACTGCATATTTTCCATCGGAGAATTTTGCGAGATAGTCATTATAGCCTTTTGCAGCATTCACATAATCTTTTTCATCGTAACGAAGTTGAGCTGCTTTAAACGTTAAAGAATCTTCTTCACTGTAAGTAACGGGCTTGCCATTTTGTTTCATGAAAGAAATAAAATCAGAAGGTTTTTGATTGCTTACAAAAATATTTCTGATATACTCTATTGCTTCATCACTTTCCTGAGAGTTAGGATACTTGGCAACCAATTGTGTAAAGTTATTCAGGGCATCTTCATTCTTATTTAAATTAAAATTTACTACACCTGATTTTAAATAAGCCTGAGGCCATAATGCAGTAGCAGATTTATCTCTTAAAATATTTTGCAACGGAACAGCAGCGTCGTTATATTTTTCTTCTGCTAAAAACGTATTAGCTGTTTCTAAATTGGCATCGGCAATTAATGTTGAATTAGGATATTGTCTTTGCAAGCTTTGCATTAAACTTATTTTTTCTGCACTTTTATTAGCGGCACCGGCAATAATTGCTTTTTGGTACAATGCATAATCTGAGCCTTTTACATTCCATGCAATTACATTTTCATAAACAGCCAACGCCTGCTTATAATTCTTGTTCATGAAATAACAATCTGCAGTTCTAATGTAGGCATCTATTTCAATGGGAGCAGATAAAGATGTAACATTTTTTCCTACCTGTTGAAAATAAGATTGAGCAGTATTATATTCTTCCTTTTTCAATAAGCTATAGCCCATACTGTATTTGGCATTTACTACATTTACCTCACCGTTTACTTTCGGGTCGTTCAGGTAATTAGCAAAATAATTTACTGCATTATTCAAGTCGCCGTTTCTGTAAGCAATTTCCCCTTTCCAGAAATAAACATATTGTAATAAAGATGCATTATACGGAGCCTGAATAATTTTATTAAGCAATTCATCTGCCTGTACAATTTTTTGATCATTAACTAACTCAACCGATCTCCCGTATAAAATACCCGGATATATTTTTTTAAGATTATCGCTTTGCTCCTGCATACTTTCAAACAAGGTCAATGCATCTTTGTAATTACTTGTTTTAGCTAAAACACTTACCGTAACTTCTTTGGCCTCCTTTGTATAAACCGAATTCGGGTAATTGGTTAGGAACCCTTGTAATTCTTTTAAAGCAATATCCAGAAAGCCTAATTCGTAACTCAGCTTTGCATAATTAAAAGTGGATACTTCTTTTTGCAAAGCATTGCTGTTATTAGATTCGCACATTAAAAAGGCATTTCTTGCATTGGCCTTCTGATCTGTTTTTAAATATGCCGTTGCTAATAAATACATACTGTTTTGTGCCAGCGAATCTTCTTTTCCGCCTAATTGTTTAAACCCTTCAATACTTTTGTTCCAATTGCCTGCGGCATAATAACAATAAGACAATTCGTACAAATCTTTTCTGCTTACTTTATCGGTTTTCTTTACATATTCCGCTAAATAAAGTTCAGATTTTGTATATTCTTTTTTGTCAAAATATAAATGCCCTGCTAATTGTTTTAATTGCAAATCGTAATACTGCCCGCCTTTTTTAATAGCTGTTTCAGCCGTTACCAATGCAGCATCGTGGTCTCCGTTAAAATAATATATTTCGGCTATATAAAACGGAACAATATTTTGATATTCGGGGTTAGTTTCTGCAATTTTAAATGCCGTTAGCGCTTCTTTATAATTTTTTTCCGAAAAACAAATAAACCCGTAATAATAATTAGCATCGGTGTAATTTTCGTTCTTGGGCATTTGCCTTACTGCATCAAAATAAGGTTTTGCTTCCGTAAATTGTTGCTGTGCAAAATGAGCGTAACCTCTATGAAATTTCAGTTGGGCAATTTCATCATTGTTTAAATTTTCTATTCCTGCTTTACTGTAATAATTAATGGCATTGCCATAATTCTGCTGACGAAAATAATATTCGCCCAATTCATAACTCAGCATTTCAATTCTTGGCGAATGATGTTCAAGATCAACAAACTCAATAGCCAACGGTTCTGCAGTAGCATCGTTTAATCGTAACCCGCAAGTGATGTAATAGTATTTTGCTTCTGATTGAATGGAAACAGGATAATTACTTTTTGTAAGCCCCGCATTGTACAACTCTTTAAACACAGGATAGGCTAAACTGTATTGGTTTTTCTGATAAAATTCTTTTGCAGTTTTAAACGCTGCATCAGGGTCGTCGTATGCTTTTGTGTATTGTGCCCGAGATAAAGAAGCAAGCGAACAAAAAACAGCAACGCAAGATATTTTAAGAAGTGTATGCATAATATTTCAAGTCTTACAAAGCAAAGATTTCTTTTTCTGTCTTAATAAAAAGTAAAATCATTTTAAAGTTACTTTACATTTTATCAAGCAAATCACGTTCCATGATTTGTGGAAAAACAAAACAACTAATTTTATCTTACCAACAAAATGTGAAAAAATGTTCGAGAGCAGTACGCAAGTTAGAGTTAGATATGCAGAAACCGACCAAATGAATGTAGTTTATCATGGCAATTATGCCCAGTATTTTGAAGTGGGAAGAGCCGAAAGCATTCGCCAGCTTGGTTTCACATACAAAGACATGGAACAAATGGGTGTTATTATGCCAATAGTTGAATTGCACAGCAAATTCATACGCCCTGCTCATTACGATGACCTCCTCACTATAAAAACCATGTTAAAACAACTACCAACCGATCATCGGATAGAGTTTGAACAAGAAGTGTACAACTCATCCGGAAAACTATTAACTATTGGCAAAGTTGTTTTGTATTTTATAGATGCAAAAAGCAGAGAAAAAACAACCATGCCCATTCAGTTATTAGAAAGAATTCAGCCTTACTTCAATTGATTTTTTTCGGTGCCGGCAAATTATTCCATGGCATCCCAGTTGCGTCGCACACTTGTACTGCAATGCAATTGGCAACAAATTAAACTATGCCCTGTCATAGTCCGGTTTCCAATTAACTATTGCTTGCTTAATTTGCTTTGCAGATAAATTTTCGGCAACAGCTTTTGCAGCCAGTGCAACAAATTCTTCATCACTTGCAAAACGCAGTGCAATAATCTGACTGATACTTAAATTTTTATCCAATGGCTTCCCTGTTAAAACAAAATAACGAAGATTTTCTTCTGCCCTTATAGCTCTGTCTTGCACTTTTGTTGCAAAAGAACGCGTATACCAAAACATACATCCAAAAATAACCGCAACCAATACAAGTAACGAAGCCGAATATTTATTTTCATGCGAAGCAGTTGCCAAGTCCTGTATTGCTCCACCCAATAATGCCACTATTGCAAGAAAAGTAAATCCATGAAACCCCGGAACATATTGTGTATGGTTTTTAAAGTTTTGCGTTTTCATTTGTTTTGTTTTTTACAAGATAGCAAGTTGTTTTAAATTTTTTATTATTATCAACAAATTAACCTATTAAAAGCTTCCATAAAGTACCTTGCACGCAATTTTTTTGCATCATGAAAAAAACATTTGCAACTATTATAACTATAGGAGACGAATTATTAATTGGCCAGGTTATCGATACCAACAGTGCTTTTATTGCGCAGGAACTGAATAAAATCGGCATTGCAGTAAACCACAGAATTGCCGTAGGTGATGGTTGGGATGATATTTGGAATGCACTGGATGAAGAAAGTAAACTGGCAGACATTATTTTAATAACAGGCGGGCTTGGACCAACAGCAGATGATATTACCAAGCCTTTGCTGTGCAAATATTTTGGTGGAAAAATGATAGTGCACAAGCCAACTTTGGATTTTGTTACATATCTTTTTGAAAATGTTTTGCAAAGGCCGATGATTGAACGGAATCGCAAACAAGCAGAAGTGCCGGACGTTTGCACGGTACTCCATAACGAAAAAGGAACTGCTCCCGGAATGCTGTTTGAGAAAGAAAGTAAAATATTTGTGGCAATGCCCGGTGTTCCGGACGAAATGAAATGGATTACCACCAATCATGTTATCCCTATCCTCACCCAAAAATTTCAAACCGGTTTTATTGAACATAAAACATTATTAACTGCAGGCATAGGAGAATCTTTTTTGGCCGAAAAGATAAAAGATATAGAAACACAAATTCCTGCTCATATTAAACTCGCTTATCTTCCTAATTTCGGTATGGTTCGTTTGCGTTTAACAGGTTTTGGTGAAAATAAGGATGCATTACTTGCAGAACTCAATCATCATTTTACTTTGTTAAAAAATGAATTGTCAGATTTTTTAGTAATTGATGAAGATTTGCCACTCGAAGCGGTTGTTGGAAAATTGTTAACAGAAAAAGGAAAAACAATTGCAACTGCAGAAAGCTGTACCGGTGGCTATATCGCACATTTATTAACATCCCGGCCGGGATCTTCCGCTTTTTTCTCGGGTTCGGTGGTAAGCTATTCCAATAGTGTAAAAGAAAAAGTGTTACATGTAAAAGATACAACCTTAAAAGATTTTGGTGCAGTTAGTAAAGAAACCGTAACAGAAATGGTTACCAATGTTTTGGCTTTAATGAACACCGATTATGCCATTGCTGTTAGCGGAATTATGGGCCCAGACGGAGGCTCACCCGAAAAACCCGTTGGTTTGGTTTGGATAGCCGTTGCATCTAAAAATAATTTAATAACCAAACAATTTAACCTTAGATACGACAGAAGTAGAAATATACATGTTACTGCCGCAAACGCACTGAATTTAATACGTCAATTAATTGTGGATAACCGTTGAATAAATTTCCACATCTAAAAACTACTTTTGATAGTGATTTAGTTCGGCTTATAGCGCAATTTTATAACCAAACAGGTTGATTTTGAGTAAGATTTGCATCATTTATTTAATATCTTCTTGCAAATAAAATTGTGTGGAAAACCAGATTAATTCACCGAAATGGATGTAGTTAGTAAGATTTTATCCCATTAAAATCAGTACCATTAGTATGGCCATAGCTGAATTAATAATGCCCAAAATGGGCGAAAGTATTGCGGAAGCCACCATTTTACGTTGGCATAAAAACGTTGGTGACCGGGTACAACAAGAAGAAACAATTTTAGATATTGCAACTGATAAAGTAGACAGCGAAGTTCCGTCTACGGCATCCGGTGTAATTAAAGAAATTTTATATAACGTTAACGATGTTGTTGCTGTAGGTGCTGTTATTGCAAGAATAGAAATTGCCGATACTGTTACAACTACACAGATGCCACCTGCACAGCCTGTTGTTACTCAACAAGGGCCTGTAACTCCGGCCGCTATTCAACCGGAAACTGTTCCGTATGTACCGCAGGCATTCGTTAAGCCTGTTGCAGGCAGTAATA
>Ga0182038_10001197_pt1 | contig 13442 bp, 12 predicted proteins | sample sta12Can44000108_FD_125976 | JGI IMG/M metagenome (GOLD analysis project Ga0182038, IMG submission 125976) | Lab enrichment of tropical soil microbial communities from Luquillo Experimental Forest, Puerto Rico - statanox.12C.anox.44.000.108 | ecosystem: Environmental > Terrestrial > Soil >...
ACCCAGGCCGGATCCCATTTGTCCGGAAAATAAAGACCGCGCTCCTGGACCCATCCTTCGAAATCGCGCCCCCTGATTTTGTTCGGCGTATTCAGGATCGGATGATCAGGAGCGAGCATTTTGACCTCGGCGGTCTCATCGGTCACGCGATCGCGCGAGAGCTGGAGCGGATAAGGTCCGAAATCGGTCGATTTTAGATCCGCCGTCGTGTTGTACTGGACGACAACCACGCCGCCGCTCTTCGCGTACTCCACTAACGGTGGCAGCCAGGTCGCGATCCGGTCCTGGGAATTGAAAATGCGGACACCGAGAACAATGGCGCTGAATTGGCGAAGGTTTTCCGTTCCCAAGTCGCCTTCGCCGAGCTGTTTCACAGTGTAACCGATCTGTTGCAGCGCTGCCGGGATATCGTCCCCGGCCCCTGGAATATAACCGATCAGATGACCGTTGGTCTGGATATCCGCCCTAACGAGTTTGGCTTCCGCCGGCGGCATCAAAATGTGAACCCCAATGTGCGGATAGACGATCCTTTCTCGGGAAAACGAGAAACTCTGGGCGCCAATCGTGGCCACAGCCTTCAAGGTTCCTTGTCCGGGATTCGCCGGTGGACGAACCGAGAACGTAACGTCGGTTTCAGCATTCGCATTTTTTAAATCCACCGGAATCGCGCTCGGCGAAACGGCCCAACCGTCAGGCGCGGAGAGGTGAACGTCACCTTTCACGGGACCGTCGGACGCGAGTATCCGGACTCGGACTTTCTTCGCATCTGCGTTGGCAAAAACCAAAACCGGATCGACAAAATTGGCAAAAACCGGAGGCGCGATCACAATGTCATCCCGGACTTCACCTGCGATCGGTTCGACGGTCCGATATTTCGTGTCCAGCGTGTAAGTGATTTCGTGACCGGCGACCTTGACGGTGATTTCCGCAGGGAAATGCGGCGGATTGGTCGGCCTTCCGATCAAAACCTGATCTTTGACGGTAAACGTTCCCACGGTCGCAGGCTGCCGAAGCCAGTAAGGCTGCGAGTATTGCGTCTCTCCGGGAACCCGAGCTTTGAATTCTCTTGTGACCAACTTGTCAGTCGGGAGCGATTCTCCGACCGACGTAGTCTGAGCCGATGCCAAACGATAAGAAATCCAATCCACCGCAACATTTGAGCGGTTAATCGCCTCGATCTTCACAGGCAACTCCTGACCGGGACTTACGACCGGCGTTTCGGTGGAAGCTTCAAGGTGCAGTCCAAGACACGCAGCAATGATTTGATCCACTTCCGCTTTCTTCTGCGGCACCCAGTCATCTTCTTTGACTCGATCTAACTTATCGCGAACCTCGATAAGTCCGGGAACAGAAGCGGACGGATTACTCGGACGAAAGTCGGCGATCACTTTCGCAATCGTCGTCGCGACCGCGGCCGAATTCGCGACCCGCTTCCAGGTCGTGTCGACCCCATCAAACAGTCCGCCGTTCATTGGCTCGCCGGCGAGCCACTTAAAATATTCCGTGCGCGCGCCTTTCCTGGCCGGGCTGCCGACGCCCTGGCTTTTGTGCATGCTCACGCTAGCGGCGGCCATCTCAGTGTACGCCTTACCGAGGAGCGCGTTATAGCCGCCCGTCTCCATGGTTGTTAAGCCAGTCGGATCGAATGGAAGCTTGCGATTGGAAAAGAAAAAAGGAGAAGTGTTCCAGACTAGCCGTTTGGGCTGCCATGGCTTAACCAGAGCGAGTTGATCGGGAAACTTCTTCGAATCGCCGGCAGCCAGGAACGCTCCGTGGCTAAGATCGCCGAGGCAGTATGATGGCCATGGGTGAGTCTATCGTCCGGGCTAAAACGGGTTACGACGACGTCCGGTCGAAAGCGCCGGATCACCCAGATGACGTCTGAAAGGATTTTGTCGTGATCCCAAAATCGCAGCGTCTCCTCCGGATTTTTGGAGAACCCAAAGTCGACTGCGCGGGTAAAGAACTGCTGCCCATGATCAACCCGTCGCGCCGCCAGAAGTTCCTGCGTCCGGATAACGCCGAGTTTTTCGCGCAGCTCGGGGCCGAGAAGGTTTTGTCCGCCATCACCGCGCGTCACCGAAAGATAACCGGCATCGTAAAGTGATCCGTTAGACCAAAGCGAAATCAACGTGGTGTTTTCGTCATCTGGGTGCGCCGCCAGGTAAAGAACGCGGCCGAGGGCATTCAGCTTCTGGAGCCGAAGCTGAATTTGGCTCGCGTCCATTGCATCGGGAAAGAGCGGCGGTGTCGCGGCCATGACGTCAACCGCGCAAAAGAGGCTCGCGCCGGCGGCGATGAAACATTGAACGACGCGCGCTCCCAGTTGTTTCACTCTTAAGAAATTGGCACGAGACCGAGGTCGTCTCTCGATGTCATACTACCGTTTCGTTAACACTGTGACGCGCCTTTGGAGAGATACATTCGACCGTTCCATTCGTGATCGCATCGACATTCCCTTCGTCCCCTCGCTTGCAACTATCGACGCCAACTATTTGTTAATGTCCTGATGCGTTTGTAATCGGTCGATTAACGGCTGCAAACCAGTCTTTTGCGCATCCGAAGTGGCAGCGGCTTGCGCCTTTTTCATTTCATCGATCGCGCCCGGAAAGTCTCCCGCAGCCGATTTGAGACGCGCCTGCGCCAGATGACCGTAAATATCCTGCGGATAGCGTTGTGCGACTTCTTTTAGAATCGCGAGACCCTGCTCAGACTTCTTGGCATTCTGTTGACGGCGACCATAAGAATAGAGCTGCACGGCGGTCGCTTTTTCCATCGCCTTGGCCCAGGTCTTATTGGCGTCATCATTCTTATGCAGCGCCCGCAGCAGATCCACTTTCGTGCTGAGATTATCAAAGCGCTCCTCATTGGAGATTGACATGTCCGCCCACTTCAGTCCCTCTTCCAAGTCAATGTTGTGGCTCAGGCAAAACTGCGCTGCTTCATCCGGAGCCTGCCAGGTGAACTGGCCGCGCCCTTTCATCTGCGCGCGAATATTGTCTAGCGTCGCCTGGTCGGTAACTGCGATTTTGAAAGGAACCGCGAGTTTTTCCCATTTCAGCGTAGCGGTTGCCGAAGTTGGCTGCAGGTCTTCGAATTCGTATTCGAGCGCGTCTTCGTTTTCTTGGAGCGGACGCGCCTTGACCGTCACCCGCAACGCGTCTTCATCCTGCTTGTAGCTGTAGCTGCCCCAGCCGGTGTTGGTTTTTGAAAAAATAATTGTCCACGTGTCCGCAGTTGGGATGGCGTGCAGGCCATAGACGCCTTTTGGCAACGGCTGGCCTTCAATCGTCACCGGATCGCTGACCTCGAAAGTAGTATTCTCGTTCGCGCCGACTCGCCAAACCTTCCCGTAGGGCACGAGGCCACCCCATATTTGTCGACCCTTCACGAGTGGCCGGTGATAATTAATGGTTACATCCGTCAGCGCGATCCGTTGTTTGATCTCGGCAGCCTGGCTGACGTCGGGGAGACTGAGATCGTTCTGGGCCCGCGCGGTACAGGCGAAGGCAACAAGGGTAAGGGAGAAGTTAATGAGCTTGGGACGAGTTAGTTTCATAAAGCGAAGAAATGAACATCCACTATTTGTCAGAATTTAGGACGCTGCCACTAGATAATTCAATCATGGATCGAGACCGTCGCGCGAAATGTCGAATGGTTCGTCATCGAGATCGCAGAAACGGGTACCAGCAAAATTGCCAGCAAAACGCAGTGAAATAGTTCACGCGAGCAGTTGCTGAGTTCGCTTGATTACTCAAGTGTAAGCTGCTTCAGTGCAGCAAAATACAGGGAAGACAGCGCCGAATCCTATCTCTGGAGCCATTGCGTGATGGATTTTTCTTCTTCCCTGATTGAATCGTTGCGCGCTGCTCAAAGAATTGTCGCGCTAACCGGGGCCGGAATTTCCGCTGAAAGTGGTCTTGCAACTTTTCGCGACGCCCAGACTGGACTCTGGAGCAAGTTCAAACCGGAAGAGCTCGCGACGGCGGACGCGTTTCGCCGAAATCCAAAATTGGTTTGGGATTGGTATGCATGGCGCCGCGCATTGGCGCTCAAAGCCGAACCGAACGCTGGCCACTTGGCCGTCGCCGATATTGAAAAACGCGTGTCCGAATTCTTGCTCGTTACTCAAAATGTTGATGGCCTTCACGCGCGTGCTGGCAGTCGACGAATCGTCGAGCTCCACGGAAATCTTCATCGCTTCCGTTGCTTCGAGAACGATTGCCCGTACGAAAACTTCGATGTTGAACAAGGCCGATGTCGATCTTGCGGTTCCAATTTGCGGCCCGATATAGTTTGGTTTGGCGAAATGCTAGCCCTCGAGGCGCTCGAGGCGGCAATCGACGCCGCCGCAAAATGCGACGTCTTCTTTTCAATCGGAACTTCAAGCGTTGTTTATCCCGCAGCTGATTTATGGCGACGCGCGAAGGAGTGCGGTGCGGTTGTCATCGAAATCAATACGGATCCAACGCCGCTAACTCCCCTCGCCGACTATTCTTTTCTTGGCAAAGCCGGCGAAGTACTACCGGCACTCGTTCAACAAATTTGGATTCACGGAACGGATAGAGCGCACTAGCATCGCGGTCCGGGCTTATGATTGCGCCCGGTTCGTCGGATTCGCGATTGCATTTGTCGTTTATCTCACGCTGGGCACTTTGCAGAAAAGATCGACATCCAAACCTTGATCGATGACCGAGCGAAAGAAACATCGCGAAATCCCAGAGGAAGCGCGCGCACAGGAACACCTTGCCAACGAGCGGACTTTTCTCGCCTGGGTGCGGACGACGATTGCACTTGTCAGCCTGGGGTTCGTCATCGCGCGACTGGGCCTGTGGTTGCGCGAAACGGGAATGAACGTGCCGCGCCTCACCCATGATTTTTCACCGCTGGGCATTGGTTTAATGGGATTCGGCGCGCTTCTGACCGTTCTGGCAGCGTGGCGATACGAAGCAGTCAATCGACAAATCGAAGCCGGGCTGGTCAAAACTGATCGCGCCCTTGTCTGGTTTGTCACCGTCGCTATTACACTGATATCTGTAGCACTAGTCATTTATATGATTAGTAACAGCACATCATAGGATCGACATGAAACTTCCCGACCTTCCGCCGTTCGAACATCAACCGAAAAAATATACCGGCCCATCGACCGATGAAGTGTTGCGACTGCGCAAGGAATTCCTGAATCCTGGAATTTTTCTCTACTACAAAAAGCCCTTTATGATGGTGGAAGGGAAAATGCAATATGTCTGGGACGAGCACGGACGTCGATATCTCGATGCGCTGGGCGGAATCGTGACTGTGAGCGTTGGGCATTGCCATCCGGACGTCGTCGATGTTGTGCGGAAGCAAAATGAAACGCTCCAACATTCGACCACGATTTATCTGCAACCGAACATCGCCGAGTACGCCAAAAAGCTGGCGGCAAAACTGCCGGGCGAGCTGAAAGTTTGCTATTTCACGAACTCCGGATCGGAAGCGAACGATCTCGCCCTGTTGATGGCCCGCGCTTACACCGGCAACTACGACGTCGTTTCGCTGCGCAACGCGTACCACGGTGGCAGCACATTGACGATGGGAACGACCGGCAATCGCGGTTGGAAATTCAATGTGCCGCACAGCTTTGGTGTCCATCACGCGATGACGCCTGATCCGTATCGCGGATTGTGGGGACGCGACGATGTCGATGCCGGAAAAAAATATGCGGCCGACGTGAAGAACCTGATCGACTTCGCGACCTCCGGACAAATCGCGGCGTTCATCGCCGAATCGATTCAAGGCGTCGGCGGCTGCGTAGTTTTTCCCGACAATTATTTGAAACACGCTTATCAGCACGCGCGCGCCGCGGGCGGTATGTGCATCGCCGATGAAGTCCAAGCCGGCTTCGGTCGAACGGGAACGCATTACTGGGGATTCGAAACGCAAGGTGTGATTCCCGACATCGTGACGATGGCAAAAGGGATCGGGAACGGTTGTCCGCTCGGCGCTGTTGTCACGACCTCGAAAATCGCCGCCGCGCTTGCGCAACGAACGCACTTCAACACGTTTGGCGGAAATCCGGTTGTCTGCGCGCAAGGCAGCGTGGTGCTTGACGTGATCGATCGCGAGAAACTTCAGGCGAACTCGTTGAAGATCGGGAACAGAATTAGCGCCGGCCTGAACAAACTCAAAGAGAAGCACAACGTCATCGGCGACGTTCGCGGCAAAGGATTACTTCTCGGGATCGAACTCGTGAAAGATCGACAATCGAAGGAGCCGGCGAAGGAACAATGCGCGCAAGTGATGGAAATTTCTAAAGAAATGGGACTTCTTCTCGGTAAAGGTGGACTCTGGGGACAAACAATCCGTTTCTCGCCGCCAATGTGCGTCAACGAGCAAGACGCCGACTTTCTCCTCGAAGTCCTCGACCGCGCGCTCGCGAGTTTGTGATGTGTTGTGCACGGAGCGGTCTGGGCGTTCTGGTCGCTGGATGGTTGCGTATGCTTTGTCCAACTGGCTACTTTTGTTAGCAGCTCGTTCTATCAACACCACGAAGCGCTGCTCGCGAGCCTAGCTCCTTCGTTAATTCCTCTCGTCGGCATCGTGCTTGTGGCAATCGGCGTCTTCCGAAGTTCACCGAGCCAGACTTAACCTGGGTGACATCGCCTTTGAGCGCGTTATTATCGCGCCGTGCGACTCGCGATCCTTTCAGTTGTTCTTTTCCTCTCGGGAATCAGCGCACTGATTTTTGAGACGCTCTGGCTGCGATTGAGCGGGCTCGCGTTCGGGAATTCGATCTGGGCGGCGGCGCTGATCCTTTCGAGTTTCATGGCCGGCCTCGCGCTCGGGACTGCGATCGCCGCATCAGCGAAGCTTAAAACTCGTCCGCTCAAACTCTACGCCGAGCTCGAAGTCGCAGTTGCGATCCTCGGTTGCACGATTGTTTTCGTGCTGCCGATCATCGGCGAGCTCTTGCGTCCGCTCTTTCAAACGCTCTGGAGTCATCAAACAATCCTGCTCGCACTGCGCATTCTATTTTCGTTCGCTATCTTGTTGATCCCAACGACCGCGATGGGATTGACCCTGCCGCTCGTTCTGGAAGATTCGGTTCTTGCCAACCAACAATTCGGTCGCGCGCTTGGCTTTCTTTACGGATTCAACACGCTCGGTGCGGTCGCGGGCGCGTTGGTTGGCGAACTTTTTCTCGTCAAGGCTTTTGGACTTTGGGGCACGAGCCTGGTCGCGGGCTTACTCAATTGCGTGGCGGCGATCATCGCGTTGTCACTGACGAAAACGGGCGTGATCGGATCGACATCATGGGAACAATCTCGGTGGCTGCGATTCGAATTGAATTATCGAGTACCGTGGCGAGCGCTCTTAACCAGCCTTGGCGCAGGCTGCGTTCTGCTCGCACTCGAAATTGTTTGGTTTCGCTTCTTACGATTGTATGTCGCGTCTTCGGCGACTGCATTTAGCGTGATGCTCGCAACCGTTCTTGCCGGAATCGGGCTCGGTGGTGTCGCGTCTGGTGCCCTCTCAAAAAACATTCGGAACTCGGCGCTTCCAATTCTTCTCGTTATCGCCGCAATCTTAACGCTGGCCTGCTACGTCTTTTTCCCGATTCCAAAACTTGGAGAGAACGAGAAGAACTTTTATTTGGAGTCGTGGTTACAGATCGCGTTGCTGTCCATCGCCCTGATGTTTCCAGTCTCCTTTCTCTCGGGAATTCTGTTTCCAGCAATCGCGGCACGGGTTCATGAAAGCGTCCGGAACCGGATGAATAGCGCCGGAATCATGACTTTGTTCAACACCGCCGGCGCGGCGATTGGACCGTTGCTCGCCGGATTCGTTTTGCTGCCGCAACTCGGCTTTCAAACAAGCTTGATCATCTGTGCAATCGGTTACGCAATTCTTTCCCTGACGATCGGCTGCGGAAGCAATTGGTCACCGCAACGTCCGGCGCTAATCGCTCTGAGTCTTCTATTTGTTGCGTGCGTTGCGCTATTTCCATTCCACCGCGACGAAATGCATTTCGCGAATGCGCGAAAGTTGTACGAATCAGAAGAGCAACATCTCGTCAAAAAAATCCAAGGGGAAACCGGGACCTGGCAATTACTGCGGCGCGATCTGTTTGGTCAGCCGTACTACTACCGATTGATGACCGACGGATTTTCGATGTCGGCCACCAATCCGCGCAATCAGCGTTACATGCGATTGTTCGCATATCTCCCGTTGACCCTGCAGCCGCGACCGCAGAACGCGCTCTTGATTGCGTTCGGTTGCGGCGTGACCGCGAACGCGCTCACCCAAGATGCAGATCTTAAACACATTGATGTCGTCGATATCTCTAAAGAAGCGTTCGCCCTGGCGGATGATTATCGCGGCGCGGGCTACTCGAACGCCCTGCGCGATCCGCGCGTGAGCGTGATCGTCCAGGATGGCCGATTTTTTCTGCAAGCCAGTCCCGAGCGCTACGACGTGGTCACCGGCGAACCGCCGCCACCGAAAGTTCTCGGTTCGGTCAATCTCTACACCGAACAATTTTTTAAACTTATCATCGATCGCTTGAACGATGGCGGCATCGCCACGTTTTGGCTGCCGATCTATCAACTGAATGTTGACGAAGCGAAATCAATTCTCTGCGCGTTTCATGCCGCGTTCCCGAACACGCTCATCTGGTCGAGCTCTGACGAGGAATGGATCATGATGGGCATCAAGGGAGCACCGCACAAGATCGACAATCGACGGCTCCTGAAATTTTGGGATTACTCGCACACGCGCGAGGATCTTGTGCGAATTGGAATCGAAGTTCCGGAGCAACTTGCGGCGTTGTTCGTGATGGACGGAGATGAGATTAATCGGATCACGAGAGACGCGAAAGCGCTGACCGATTTTTTCCCGAAGCGCCTCGGCGATGTGACCGCCGAGGACAAATCGATTCACGAATTCACGCGCGGCTACATGCACGCGGCCGACGCGGCCCGGCGTTTCCGATCGTCGCGATTAATTCAGCAAACACTCCCTGATGAAATTATAAACGCGCAGCTTGATCCATTTTTTGTTATTCGCGAAATGCGCTATCGCGCCGGATTTGCTGACACGAATTGGCTGGCTGAATTGGACATTCACCTGCGCGGTTCGCGCCTGCGCGAGCCGGTGCTCGAAGTTCTTGATACAAATTCGTTTCGCCTCGCCCTTGCCAGGAAAATTGCCGATGATTTGCACCCGCCACCGCTCGACTTATTGCCGGACTTGGTCGCCGGGGCTCTCGCGCAACGCGATTATCATGAAGCGATTCGCTTGCTGGAAGACAAGCGCGCGAGGGGCACTCTAACACCGGACAATATTTATTTGCTCACGTACCTGTATTGCCTGAACGGCCAAATCACCAACGCAGAATCGATCGCGGCGTCGTTACCTGATCGCAACGGAGACTTCGCGAAATGGCTGTGGCGAAAGTTGCAGGCCGAATATGGCTTTCGCGGGCCGGAATGAAACCAAAATCTGCCGCAGACTCTCGGCTCCTACTTTCGGACGGCAATGATCAGCGACGAGCGGTCAGGTCGCCATTCGTAGCCAAAACCGAACCCTAGCAGAGTGGCTTTCGCGGCCGCGTAATTGTTCGCGAGATCGGGCTGCCAGTATTGTTTGAAGGTCGGGATCGGGCCGGCGTAGTTGCCCCAGTAGCGGATGTTCCACCTGCTATCGTCGAAGTACTTTCTCGGAATTCCGGAATCGTCTTCCACAACGATCTTGCTGCGGGTGAGAAGAAAGTCACGAACCGTTTCAAATTCGCCTTCGTGCACCAAATACGATGAAGCTTTGAGCATACTCAATCCGGGCGCTTGTTTTTCACAAAATCTGATGAATCCGGGCGCCGACTTGATCCCGTCGTTCGAGACGTCGGTTGAAAAATAGTAAAGCGTCTGCTCCGGCCCGCCCGAATTCGTGAAGACAATCTTAACTCCGGGGGTTTTGCCTTCATCGCCATCGAGGATGTTGGCGTCCTTATCAAGCGAGACCAACGAGACTGATTCAATCGTACTGCCGGCTCGCGCCAAGAAAACGTAAAGAACGGGTAACGTGCCGCTTAATTGCGTTTGAGCGATATCGATTCTCAACTGTTTCGTGATGAAAAAGCTCCAGCTCAAGACTGAGTCGAGCGATTTACGCAGATTTGCCAGCGCCGTCGCCAGCGCTTTCGGGACGATCGCCTCGATATTGGGAATCGAACCGACCGGCTCTTTCGCGCAAAGAACGTAGGTTTTGGCGCTCGGGAAGAATGCATTCGCGTAGAGAAAATCCGGCCCACTGAAGAAATAAAACACCGACGCGGTGTCATTGTAGAAATCACCAAGAGACTGCGGCCCCCAGGCCCGGATTTTCGACAGCTGCTCCTCCTCCAGACGGTTCCACGCACGATCCATCTCCGCGGCATGTGTCGCCCATTCCGGATCCAGGCTTTGTTTTTCGAGCGCTGTGCCACGGACCGGCAACCCAGCAAGGAATTTCGCTGTTGCGTCGTCAATGTTGTCCGCCGCGCCAACGCGGAGAGCGACACTGGCCAGAATGAGCGACAACACACGTTTCATTGGACGAGTTGTTTGATGACAGCGCGCGCCCTCTGTTCAATTTAGGTTCGTTCTCGCGAAACTATGTCTTCAATATGCCCATCGCAGCTGCTTTAATTGAAATTATCGCGCATGTCCCTATCTTGCGCGCGAGAGATGAGATTTTTCAGCGCGGGAATTCTAGCGTTAGCGCTTTTGGCTCAGCCGCTTTTTGCCGGTGGCGGCGATCTTACTCCAACTGAAACGCTTAATCCGCCGCGGTTCGAGGTCGCGCTTCAATCCGGCTATCTGCTCGGCGTCCTCGGCAACCCCGACAGTTACGAAATCGGCCCCGAATTCATCACCGGCAGAATTCGTTGGGGCATAAACAACAGCGACAGTTGGACGCGCGGCTACAATCAATTTTGTCTGACTGTGCTTTTGGAGCCCATCTTTCGGGGCGTGGAGAATCATTACTTCGGGGTGAATTTCGGCGGCCGTTACAATTTTGTCCGCCCCTACTGGAGGCTTGTCCCGTACGTTACGGGCGGACTCGGCCTCGGTTGGATCGACAGCCACCCGGACATGCGCGGATCGCAGGGTCAGGATTTCACATTCAACATTTTGACCGGCGCTGGTGTGTCCTACGAAATCAACGAGCAATGGAAAGTGGACGCCGGTATTCTTTATCAGCATCTGTCGAACGGTGGGCAAACTGATCCGAATCCGAGTTTGAACCTGCTCGGTCCGCAGGTCGGCATCAGTTACTCGTTTTAGACCGGTCGGATGAATCCGCAGGAGGAGAACGTCTTGGTAATCAAGCGCTCGTTGCTTGATCAGCTTGGCAGCTTTCAGGGACTGAATTACGAGCCGCGCAAATATTTGGACGCGATCCTTTCGCGCGGAAATAATTTCTTTTTGCGTCGCGCGCAGGCGGAGAAAGATCCGAGTCACAAGCAAATCATTCCCTATGTTTTGCTCGCGCATGGTGACCGCGTGCTTTTTTATGTTCGCGGCAAAAAAGTCGGCGAACAACGGCTCGTGGCGAAAGGCTCGATCGGAATTGGCGGCCACATGAACGAAAGCGACGAATCCCTTTTCGCCCTGGACAAAGCGGCTTATCGCGCTGGCGTCGAGCGCGAAGTCGGCGAAGAGATCGCAATCAACACGAAATTCGAAGATCAAATCGTCGCGCTGTTAAACGACGACAGCACCGAGGTTGGCCAGGTTCATCTCGGCGTCGTCCACGTGTTCAGACTGGCCGAGCCGAAGGTCGAAAAGCGTGAGGCGATGATCACTAACGTCGCATTTCTCGGTAAACAAGAATTGCTTGCGCGGCGCGACTCGTTAGAAACCTGGTCGCAGATCTGTTTAGATTCGCTCGATCGGCTTTTCGCCTAGGGAATCGATAAAGGATCGACAACCTCGAAATACCCGCTCAGTGCGGCACCGTTCCCGGAGTGAACGTGATGTTATCAATCTGCCATCGGGTCTCCGGATGTGATGTTGCCAGCTGCAAGGTCGCGCCCTGGCCCGGGTAATTTAAACGCGCCGTGAAAATACCTCGCGGTTGGAAGAAGTAGGATTCGAAAGTGATGATTTCATCGATTTGAATCGGTTGCTGCGGAACGCCAAACTGCGCGAAGCGCTGAATCAAGTAGTCACGCATCGACGGTGCTAGATCGAGCTTGGCCTGCGGACTGAGGTACGCGTCCACGTATTGACGATCATGATCCACAGTGAGTCGTTTAATAGTTTCACGGCCGAAAGCACGCGCGTCGCGATCGGTGGCAGCTTTGGTGGAATAAAGATACCACAAGATGGCGCCAATGATCGCCAGCACAATAATGACAATAACCAGACCTTCGCCTGACAGTTTCGATCGGGTAAGTTTCATAGTCTTCATCAGTAACCTAATCCTAAGCCCTTAATCACTTCACCATTTTTGATGAGCGCGCCGTGTTGCTGCATTCCGGTGTAAGTGCCAAAGCGATTGCGCGCGTTCACTCTAAACTGGACGAGATAACCGTAAAGATGCTGGCCGTTTTTGCCGAGATCGGCCGGTTTCGGCTCGCCTTGCCATTCGATCCGCGCGCTTGGGGCGTCAAGGAGTTGTTGGCTGAGCCAGTTCATTACGATTTCCTTGTAGTTCGTTGGATAGGGGCCATACAGCGCAGGATCCGTCAGCGAAGGCTGTTGCGCCTGGTTGAACAGATTGCCGACCAAAAACAATATCGCCGCGTAAAACGCAAGCCCTTTCATCGGCTGCAATTTTTCCTTGGTTGAAATTCTTAGTCCAGTCGATTCGACCAGTGAGGCGCGCGGATGATCTTGAAAGAATTTCACAATGAGCGGCGTGACCTGTGACGGATAAAAGTGTCCCAGTGGATGAATGAGTGTCGCCACCGGCGGGCCATTTGAAGAATTGTAAATTGTGCAGTCTAATCCGCACGGTTCGCCCCGCTCTGAGCAACCATTGAACTTCCGAAGCTGCTTAACCGTTGCTTCCTTTTTCGAATTGCGCCTTTTCCGTCGTAATGATCCCGCGGTGACCGTGAAACGCGAGAATCACCGGCGGTTTGAATTTGGCGGAGGTCGATGGAAGATAAAAGAGCGCCTCGCGTTCAACGCCGGCCACCGTCCACTTGGTCAAAGATCTCATACCATCGAGAGATCGCCGAGCATCGCTGCCCGGTACGCCCGACAAAACAGACTTCTTTTCTTCGGCCACCGGTTTCATTATCCAACGCGCTATGATCTGGCGACTGATTCTGTTCGGGCTCGTATTCATTTTCACGTTTTTGAGTCTCGTTCCGGCGAATCAAGTTTCGTCTTCGTCATCAACATCGCCGATCGCCGAAACGGGAAAATTTGATCCCGCGGCCGCCACCAAAGCCTGGCTGGAAACGGTCCCGG
>Ga0182038_10001201_pt1 | contig 13400 bp, 12 predicted proteins | sample sta12Can44000108_FD_125976 | JGI IMG/M metagenome (GOLD analysis project Ga0182038, IMG submission 125976) | Lab enrichment of tropical soil microbial communities from Luquillo Experimental Forest, Puerto Rico - statanox.12C.anox.44.000.108 | ecosystem: Environmental > Terrestrial > Soil >...
ACGTCGTTTTCCCGGCCCGGGTGGAGAGCTTGAGCCCCGGGACCGGGTTGACCTTCTCGCTGCTGCCGGCAGAGAATGCAACCGGCAATTGGGTGAAGGTCGTCCAGCGTCTGCCCGTACGCCTCAGCATCGACCACGTGGACCGGGATGCCCCGTTACACGCCGGGTTGAGTGCGACCGTGGAGGTCGACACCGAGCATCGCCGTCCGTGGCTCAACCGCGTGGGGCGCCTGTTTGGATGGTTCGCGGGTTCGACGACGCAAGCCGCGGAGCGGTGACGAGCGAAACCGCCGTCCCGGTCGCAAATCGGGGCGCTATTACAGTTTCGATCATGCTGGCGACCTTCATGCAGGGGGTCGACACCACGATCGCGAACGTCGCATTGCCGCACATGCAGGGCAGCTTTTCCGCTGCCCAAGACCAGATCGCCTGGGTCGTGACCTCTTACATCGTCGCGGCGGCGATCATGACGCCGCTGACCGGCTGGCTCGCTGGCCGCCTCGGCATCAAGTACGTATTCTTCTTCTCGGTTGCCGGTTTTACTCTGGCCTCGGCCTTATGCGGCGTGGCGACCAGCCTGGCGCAAATGGTGATCTATCGTTTGCTGCAAGGTGTCTGCGGAGCCGCGCTCGTACCTTTGTCCCAGTCGGTGTTGCTGCAGATCAATCCGCCACAGCACCACGCCAAAGCGATGTCGGTTTGGGGCATGGGGGTTATACTGGGACCGATTATCGGCCCGGCACTCGGCGGCTGGCTGACCGACCAATACAACTGGCGCTGGGTATTCTTCATCAATGTGCCGTTTGGGCTTCTCGGCGCCGCCGGCATCCTGATCTTTATCCGCGACACTCGACGCGCCCACCGCGAGGCCTTTGATTTCTTCGGTTTTGCAACCTTGAGCTTGGCGATCGGCGCCTTGCAAATGTTTCTCGATCGCGGCGAGCTCAAGGACTGGTTCGGCTCGACTGAGATCTGGGTCGAGGCGACGATCGCGGGGCTCGCCTTCTATTTGTTCGTCGTCCACACCGCCACGGCCACCGAACGGTCGTTCCTGAACCGAGACTTATTGAGGGACGTTAACTGCGCCGTCGGCACGATCCTGATGTTCCTCGTCGCCATTCCGCTCTTTGGGACGATGGTCTTGTTGCCGACGATGCTGCAGGACTTGCTGAGCTATCCTGTGTTGACAACCGGGTTGGTGTTGGTGCCGCGCGGCCTGGGCACGATGGCCGCAATGTTCGTCGTCGCCCGGCTCATCGGACGCATCGATACCAGGGTGCTTATCTTGACGGGCCTTATGCTGACCGCGGTTGCGCTCTGGCAGATGACCGGTTTCTCGCTGTTGATGGGGATGGGCCCAGTCATTTCCACCGGTGTGTTGCAAGGCTTCGGGCTTGGCTTGGTGTTCACCCCACTGAGCATCGTTACCTTTTCGACCCTGCCGCGGCAGATCCTGACGCAGGGAACCGCGATTTTCAGCCTGACGCGCAACATCGGCAGCAGCGTCGGCATCGCCATTGTCGAGGCCCTGTTGGTCGAGAATACTCAGATCGTTCACTCGCGCCTCGTCGAGCAGTTGCGCCCCGACAACCCACTGGCTCGACTGCCGCATATGACCGCACCCTTCAGCCTGACCGAGCCCTCCGGGATCGCCGCGCTCAATGCCGAAGCGACGCGACAAGCGGCGATGGTTGCCTATATCGACAACTTCAAGCTGATGATGGTGATCGTCATTGTCGGCTTGCCGCTCTTGCTTTTGTTGCGTCGGTCGCTGCCCACGCCCGGAGTGACTGTCGCGGCCGAGTGAGGTTGCTAATAAGTACCTACGCTGCCGGCGATGCGAAGCGGTATTCGTGCGCGAATTACCCGAGCGAAGCGACGATCTCGCGGTAGGCTGCCTCGGGAAAGGCTTTAAGCGTCTTCGTCCGCACGCTCCCGAGCGAGCCGAGCAGCAAAGTGAATCGTGCCACTACGGCATCGTCTGGGGCTTCATAGACGGCTATCAGATCATATTCGCCCATCGTCATGTAAACCGATTTGAACTCGCCTCCCATGTCGACGAGAGCCTTTTTCGCCGTGTCGAGCCGGCGCGGCGAATCCTTGACTTTTTGGGCGCCCTGATCCGTCCAGTTGGCGAGCATGATGTAAGTAGGCACAGCACCCCTCCCTCATTTATCGGTTGCGCAACCGCCCATTCGGGAGCGCGCTGATAGCGTTTTGCGTGACGCTTGTCGTCCAGTTTTTTAGCGAAGTTTTCGCTAAAACGACATGCGCCAGCATACCATCCCTCCGCTACCGAGCCGAAGAGGACGCAAGATCGTCTAGGCTGTCGGTTGTCCGTCGTTGGTCGCGATGCGATCGAGCTTTGCCGCCATGATGAAGTCGTTCTCGTGCAGACCCTTGATCTTCTTGGTGTGCAGCGAGATCGTGGCGTACCCCCAGCCGAACCTGATTTCGGGATGATGCCCTTCGCCTTCGGCGAGCGCGGCCGCGCGTTCGACAAAGGCGAAGGCTTCGCGGAAATTCTTGAAACGGTACGTCCGCTCGATCCGTCTCGCTCCGTCAAGCATCTCCCAGCCCGGCGCCTCTTGGTGATAGCCTGCGGCGTCCTCTGGCGTTAGCGGCGACATCCCGCCTTGGCACGGGGTGCAACTTCTTTCGGCGAATGCTAATGGCATCGTGCGATTTCCTCGATGGGTTACGACGAATCGAGATATGGGCGCAGGTGGAGAAAGGTTCGATGACCTCTCGGTTGGTCGCTCGTTTGTCATCGGCCGTACTCGTGTTCGGCGTGGTGATGGGTCAGGCTGTCGCAAATCGCGTGACGGCGAACCCTGCCGCCAGGTGGCAGGTGGTTCTCGCGGCCGGCGACGACGCCGAGCCGGTATTCGACAACGCTACCCGCGCATTGAGCCAACGTCTCGCGGCCGCAGGGGTGCCGGCCGCAAACATCCATCGGTTCAGCGCGAGTGCTGCCGAGGCCGGAGCAGCGGTCGAGCCGGCTATTCTCGGCGTCCTCTTACAACGGATCGCGGCTCTGCCGGCCGGACCGGGAGATCGATGCCTGATCTTTCTGACCTCGCACGGCGAGCGGGGCGTCGGTCTGTGGCTCGCCCGCTCGAACACGGCGCTCAGCCCCGATGAGCTAGCCCAGGCGCTGTCGCGCGGATGCGCTGCCGTGCCGACGGTGGTGGTCGTGTCGGCCTGCTACAGCGGAGCCTTTGCCGCCGGAAAAATGGCGAGGCCCAATCGCATTGTCCTGACCGCCGCGCGCAACGACCGTCCGTCCTTTGGCTGTCAAATCCATCGCGTATACAATTTCTTCGACGAATGCCTGCTCGGGGCGTTGCCAAAATCCGCGACCTGGCGGGCGGTGTTCGACGGGTCCAAAGAGTGCGTGCGCCATATGGAGCACGCGCTCGGGGAGCGACCATCCGAGCCTCAGGCCTATTTTGGCGCCGCCGTCGCGAATTTGAACGTCGGGTTTTGAACCTCTCAACGCAACACAACGATCGGCAGGTTCCCTTGTCGCCGCGTAATAGTGAGCGCGAAGTCGCTGTCGTAACGCCGCAGGACGACATCGGCTACGCCGCTCCTCGCTTGCAATCCTCGTAGATGCAACTCGTCGAGGAATTCCGGGAGCATCGGACGATCGAAGCGGATCTCATCTGCTCCCTGATCGAACCCGATACCGAGGCTCGCCTGAACCAGCGCGAATACCGTGGCGCTTGCCCAGGCCTGCGGTATGCACGCGACCGGATAGAGCGTCGGGGCGTTGAGCCTTCGCCAAGGGAAGCCGCAGAACAGCTCGGGTAGCCGCCTCAAATCCATATAACCTGCAGCCTCGAACAGCCCTTTGAAGATCTTGAGTACCCCATCCTTAATCCCATAACGCGCGAGCCCCAGCGCGATAATTGCGTTGTCGTGCGGCCAGACCGAGCCGTTGTGGTAGGACATCGGATTATAGCGCGGCGCGGTCAGCGCGACGGTGCGCACCCCCCATCCGGAAAAGCAGGCAGAGCCGAGAAGCGTCTCAGCGACGCGAAGCGCGCGTCCGGGATCGGCGATCTCGGTCAGGAGCGCATGTCCGGCATTCGAGGCGACGACCCGGCACGGCCTCTTGGCCCCGTCCAGCGCTAGGGCATAGGTCGACAGGTCCTCGCACCAAAACGCCGCTTCAAATTTTGCCCGTAACGCTTCCGCCTGCTGCAGGAGGGTAGTCGACGCAGCCTGATGACCCAGGGTCGAGGCCAACGCAGCGGCGTGCCGTTTCGCCGCATAGACATAACCCTGGACCTCGCATAGGGCGATCGGCCCTTCGGCTAGGCTGCCATCTTCATGAAAGATCGCGTCGTGCGAATCCTTCCAACCTTGGTTGATCAGACCGTCGGCGTTCTTGCGGTCATACTCTACAAAACCATCGCCATCAGCATCGCCGTAGCTATCGATCCAATGCAGCGCCGCCTGGACATGGGGCCATAGTGCCCGCACCGTCTCGAGATCCCCCGTCCGCTTGAAGTATTCACCAGTCAGCAGTACGAACAACGGCGTCGCATCGACGCTGCCAAAATAGCGGCCAAACGGCACCTCGCCGAGGCTCGCCATCTCGCCGTCGCGCATTTCGTGCAAGATCTTTCCCGGCTCGGCGTCGCGCTCGGGATCAACCTCTGATGCCTGGGTCGCAGCAAGGAACCGGAGCACTCCTTGAGCAATCGCTGGATCGATCCACAAGGTGAACAGCGCGGTCAACAAACCATCGCGTCCAAACGGGGTGCTGAACCAGGGTATCCCCGCAAAGGGGTAAGGTCCGCGCCCGGTTTCGGTTATCAGCATATAGAGATCCGCCACCGAGCGGCGCGCCATCTCGTTGAACAGCGAGTTGGAGCTGTCAAGGCTGGCAGCGCGCCCGCTCGAATGCCTCAGGGTGCGCCGCGCCGTGCGCAGCGAGGTATAAAATCGCCGGGCGAGGGCATCGCCTTGCCCTGGTAAGTCAAAGGCGATGCGCAACAAGAGCCGCGCTCCTTGGCCCGGCCCGAGCGATAGCTCGAACATCGCCGTCGCGTCATCGAGGCGATTCGGTGCCGGCTCGAAAGCGAGGCTGGCGACGCGCGCCACTCCATCGAGGCCGAGGTATCGTAGATCGATCGATGCATCCGACCGGCGCTCGACCGCCACCTGACCACGCCTGGTCCGCTTTTGCCCCCGCACCTCGAATAGGTCGGCGAAATCGGCGCTAAACTCTATGTCGAGCGCCACCTCGTGGCGGCGAAGGTCGAAATTACGAACGAGTATCCGTTCGTAGAATGCGCCATTCCAAATGAATTTCAGACGGTTTACATGGATCAATTCGCCGCGCAAGCCGCGGGACGCCATGCCGGGGTTCGCCAAATCGACGGTCAATACCGAATTGTCTTCCTGCACGTTCGAGCTGAGGAGCAACAGCGGAGCTTTGTTGAGACGGAGTTCGAGCCGCGACAGGTAGCGAGTGTCGTGGTGATACATGCCCTCGGAATTGCCGCTCGCGGCGCTAATGTCCCCACGACGATCAAACACCGCGAAAGTGTAACCGTGCTTGAGCGTGCGCAGGCGCCGCTCTTGAAAGGAGACGTTCGATTCGATGTAGAACGGCGACGCCCCGCCGTCGCCAGCCCGCTCGGGAATCGACTGGGTCGGGCTGATATCTGTCGTCGGCTCAGGCAGCGTTTGCGGCCGCTTGAGCGGCAGCCGCAGAGCTCAAGACCGCGTCTACGGTGCCGCGGCGCCGCACCGCATCGTATAGCGCCAGATAGTCGCGTGCCATTCGCTCGACTGAAAAACGCTCCTCGAAATGGCGACGTATCGCACCCCGATCGAGCGCTTTGGCAAGCGGCACCGCCGCGACCGCCTCGTCCAGGCTGTCGACGATAAAGCCGGTGGCGCCATCATCGACGATTTCGGGCACTGAGCCCCGCCTAAAGGCGATCACCGGCGTCCCGTTGGCAATCGCTTCGATAAGCGCAAGGCCGAATGGCTCCGGCCAATCGATCGGGAACAGCAGCGCCGCCGCATCACCCAGGAATGCTCCCTTTTCACCATCGCCGATCTCGCCCACGAAGTCGATTCGCGGATCCTTGAGTAGCGGTTTGATCTTCGTTTTGTAGTAGGTCCGATCGGCTTTGTCGACCTTTGCGGCGATTGCCAGGGGTAGCCCGGCGCGACGTGCAATTTCGATTGCCCAATCCGGTCGTTTCTCCGGACAGATACGACCGATGAACGCGAGATAGCCGCCGTCACCGCAGCCGCCAGCGTAAAGGTTCGACGGAAGTCCATGATAAACGGTGCCGTACCAGTTGGCCCACGGCATAGGCAAACGCTGCGCATTGGAAATCGACACCAGCGGCATCATCGCGAACTCACGCAAAATCGGTGGAAGGTCCGGCAGGTCGAGCCGGCCGTGCAGCGTCGTCAACGTCTTGCGCCACTGTCGCGCAAACAGCGGAAAGTGGAGGTAGTCGGTGTGGAAGTGGATGATGTCAAACGCATCAGTGCTTTGCGCCAAACGATGCAGCGCAATGAAATGATAGGGCAGCGGATCCTTGCATTGGGCATCTAGACGTAAAGCTCGCCCGCAAGGAGCTTGCAGCGTTGCTCTGGTCTGCGAGTCACCGCTGGCGAACAAGGTAACCTCGTGGCCCTGTCGGACCAGTTCTTCGGTCAAGTACGAAACAACCCGCTCGGTGCCGCCATAAAGCTGCGGCGGGCAGCTCTCGTACAGCGGCGCAACTTGTGCAATTCGCATTTTCCCGACTATCCCCTTACGGTTCAGGCTACAGACCTAACGGATCGGTCATTCGGAAGTTCCGGGGCGCAAGCCAGTCATCTGACGTCGACCGGTGATCCGGTATCTAATTCCTAAGCGACGCCGTTCAAGAGTTGGTTTATAAGTCTTATCTACCTGTTTCTGTTCGATAAATTCGTTATCCTTAAATCCTTGTGTCACGCACCGGCTTGAACGGTCCCGCGAGATGACTAGATGGAAGCGGTGCCGAATCCCGTTTGTCGGATCTCGGCAGGGAATGATTGTCTGACCATTACCCGGCCGCGGTCATGTCGCTTGGTAGCGAGGATGTGATCGTTACGCACTCCTCCCCGCCGTGCGGAACGAGCGAACGTTTGCTGCGACTGACAGCGCGAGCATGCGCTCCACCCGTTCCCTGCGTGGCGAGCTCGGTCGGAATCCGCAGCCACACTCGTCAACATGCAAGGGAGTCGACACCCATGACACTTTCGGAATTCCCACGGCTGGGCTTCGACCCTTTTGTCGAGCTTCGCCGAATGCAAAGCGAGATGAACCGCCTGTTCTCCGGGTTCACCCCGACAACCCGCGATTTTCCGCCGATCAACATCTGGCTCGGCGACAATAGCGTGGTCGTGACCAGCGAACTGCCGGGGGTGACCCCCAGTGACGTTACGATCAGCCTGCAGGAAGACGTGCTGACCCTGGAGGGAGCGAGGCACCCCAAGCAGGAGCAGGATGCCAATTGGCAACGGCAAGAGCGCAGTTACGGCAGCTTTTCGCGTACCGTCCAGCTGCCGTTCCGCGTCGACGCGGACAAGGTCCAGGCGCGATTCAATAACGGCGTCCTGGAAATCGAGCTTCAACGGCTGGAGGCCGACCGGCCGAAAAAGATCGAGATCCGCGCCGGTTGAGTTTATTGGAAGGAGTGCTGTAATGGCCCAGGAAGTGAGAACTGTCGGCCAACAGGCGCCGCAAACGACTGAGAGTGGTCAGCGCCCCGCGCCTCGGCCGGTGTTTCTGCCACCTGCCGACATATACGAAACTCGCGACAACATCGTCGTGCTCGCCGAGATGCCGGGTGTTGCTCCCGATGGAGTGGACATCACCCTTGAGCGCCGGGTGCTGACCATCCGCGGACGAAGTGCAACTGGCGATCACGCCGGCTATCAGCGGGCTTATAGCGAATATGCCGACGGCGATTACGAGAGGGTGTTCACGCTCTCGGAAAACATCGACCGGGACCGCATCGAGGCTACGCTGAAGGACGGCGTTTTGAACCTTGTTCTTCCCAAGGCCGAAAGTGCCAGAGCAAGAAAAATCGAGCTCAAAGCCACCTGATGAAGCCGGACGCGAGGCGCCAATGCCGCCTCCGCGTCTGTCCTATCCGTTTGGCGATAATACCGCCGTCGTGGCAAATCTTGGTCGCGGTTTTGGTGCTTGCCCAGCCGGCTTGTGCGGAAACCGGGATCGGAGAGATTTGGCGGCAAACTCATTGGGGCGAATCCGCAAACGAGTTGCTCCGGCAATTCGGCACCGCTGCAGTACAGTTGCCCCGAGCTCTCGATTTCGGCGACAGTTACGCCACTGTCGTCCTCCCCGACCAGACGGTCGGGGCGGTGCTGATGGTGGTGTTTTTCCAGATGGACAAGGCGACCCACGGCCTGAAACGCATCCAATTTGAACGGCCGCGTCATGGCGTCAACCCGCCCGCCTTCCGCGGGATACTAGCAGCGGTGCAAACCGATTTTGGCAGCCCGGACCGGGTTTGCGCCGTCCGCGTATTTCCGGCGGGCGGCTATCAGGCCGGTGCCGAAGCGCTGTGGCTTCGCGACGGCGCGGTTGTCAGCGCGATCTTTCGCGACACGACTTTGCAAGCCTTTGAGGGCTGCCTCTTCGGCCCCGCCACCGGCTCGTGCGGGCTTACAGGTCAGCTATTGCTGCGGATCGGCTCGCCCGGCGGCGAAGGCGATCCCTGCTCCTTAGAACGGCATCTCCGCCGATAGCGGCCGAAATCTGTGCCTGCCGGTTACTGCGCGCGCACGAGTTGGCCGCGGATTTCCCCGCCTTTATTATCCGCCGTGTGGAGGTTCACGTACGTCCTTCCAGCCTGCAGATCGGATATTTGCGCGTCGGTCAGCGTTGCCGAACCCTTGATCGGGCTCACTAGAGCACCGGTGAACGGAACGAGGACGCCTGCATTCGCTCCCGGGGCTGCCGGTCCGTGGATATGCCCCGCCGTCGCAGGACCGCTGAGCCCCGAATAGGTAACGGTCCAGTTCAGCGTCTTGGTAGCGGTGTCCAGAGATGCCGTTGCGGCGCCCTTGCCTGCACTCGTGACTGGTGGGACCTCGCTCGCTCCGCTGAGATCTGCCTTGAAGTTGATCTGATCGGCTCGCGCGGCGCCCGAGAGCAGAAATGCTACGACGACAGTCGGGGCCAGCCATAGTGCCTGACGCATCCTCTCCCCCCGTGACACGTTATCAGAGTGATAGACTATTGAGGGAGCGAACCGACGAGAAGCGAAAAATGGGGCTGTCCCCCAAACATCCGTTCAAATGTGCGCGAGGCAGAGCCTGGCGCTTATGCGTGCCGCGGGAGCCCTTCCCGCGTCGCTCGGGAGCGAGTGGCCTGCGCGACCGCGAGCATCGCCTTGCGGCAGACCGTCTCGGCGGGCAGGCCGGTCAGTTTCATGTGCAGCTCGGCTTGCGCGATGAGGTCGAGCTGCGCTCGCAGCCCCGCCTCATCCCACAGCACGAGCTGGCGTTTGAAGCTATCCTCCTGCCGGTAAAAGATCGGCGGGCGGGCGGTCCGTACTACCTCTGCGATTGTCGCCCCCGCGGCCAGTCGGGCGGCAAGCATATGCAGGCGATGCAGGTGACGTAGCATCGCCCGGGCAACCGAGACAGGCGACTCGCCCTCTTGGAAGACTCGATCAAGCACCCGATCCACTCGCGCGACATCCCCCTCCACCGCGGACATGACGGCATCGTCTGTTGCGAGTGCGGCGCTGTCGCCAATCGAGAGCCGCACATCATCGAGTTCGATTTGGTTACCCTCGCCGGCATATAGCGCGAGCTTTTCGAGTTCTACGCGGGTCAGCAAGCGATCGCTGCCTAGGTGCTCGATGAGATATTGGGTCGCGTCGCCGCTTGCCGTTATCGTGTGTGCCCGCAACGTATCCCGGATTACTGCGGAGCGATCGCGCGGAGTATCGGGATAGCAAGCGATTGCCGCCGCGCGGGGTGAGGCATCAAACGCCCGGCGCAGAGTTGACGATCTCGGCAGGTCACTCGCCTCCACCACGATGAACCCGTCGCCGAGGGCGGTGTCAAGGAATCCGGCGAACAGCCCCCCCAGACGATCAGCGGCCTCGCGAACACGGATTACCCGCCGCCCCCCGATCAGGCTCATCTGGGCAGCTTCATCGGCAAGGCGCGCCGGGTCCGCGGCGAGCGCGGAGCCGCTCAGATCAGCTACTCGGAATGGATCTTTCAAATCCTGACAGACCGTGCGCGCGAGAGTGTCGGCGCGCTCGCGTACCAGACCGGCGTCCGCGCCGTACAGCAGTACAGCGCGAATTACTCGATCCGGTCGCTGCAAGAACGCGGCAATCCTCGAAGCCGGAAGCTTCACGGCAGGTCAAGCCGGCTTCGCATTCTTCTCCGCCGTGCGGCGCTGCATAAAGAGGGCGAGCCGAGTCACGATTTCTCGGTCGAGCTCCGCGACAGATCGAACCCCAGCGTCATCCTCGCCGACGATGGTGGAGTATTGATTTGGATTAAGGTCGAAGGAATTGGCGACGTGTATCGTATTGCCGAGCAGGGTACTGCCGGTCTGAAGCTCGACCAGCCTGAAGGTCGCAGTAGCGTCAATCTGGCCGAGGGTTCCCAAGCCCTGCGATTGGATTCCGAAATTGCTGAGAGAAACGGCCAGCGTGGTAGTTAATCGATACCGCGTGGGCGTCGGTTCGCCCGTCGGGTTGAGAGAATTGCGCAGCGCGATTTCAAGGCGCTGGCCGATGCGTTCGGCGATCGGGTCGACCTTTATTGCGCGCAGTTCCTCGCTTGCGGCTTCGGTCTTGATGTCGGCGTAGAGCGGCGTCCAGCCGCACCCCGACAATACCTGCGCCGCGGCCCCGGCAAGCGCGATCAGCACGCGGGTTGTCTTCATCTTCGATTAGGCGACGATATTGACGATCCGGTTCGGCACGACGATGACCTTGCGTGGCAAATGGCCATCGAGCCAGCGCGCTACCTGCGGTAATGCAAGGGCCGCGTTTTCGACGGCCTGCGCCGCGGTATCGCGCGGGACTTCGAGGGTTGCCCGCAATTTGCCATTGACCTGCACAGCTAGCGTCACTTGTTCGTCGCGGGTGAGGTCCGGATCGAATATCGGCCAGGGTTGGTCGGCGAGTAAACCGCTGCCACCGAGTTCCTGCCACATCTCCTCGGCGAGATGCGGCATCATCGGTCCGATCAGGTGCGCAAGGGTTTCCAGCCCTTCGCGAAGCACCTCGGGCGCACCGGGCTCGGCCGCCGGAAGCTCGTCGAGCTCGTTGGTCAATTCGCGAATTCGCGCCACAGCGCGGTTGAAGCGGAATTTGTCGAGGTCGTCGGTGACTGCGGCGATGGTCTTGTGCGTCGCGCGCCGGATGGCCGCGACTGGGGTCGATAGTGAGGTCGGCACCGCCGAGCCTGGCGGCGGCAAAGCGACGGGCGGCTCGCTGACCATACGCCACAACCGGTTGACATAGCGCCAGATACCCTCGATCCCTGTCTCAGTCCATTCGAGGTCGCGTTCCGGCGGGCTGTCCGACAGCAGATAGAAACGCGCAGTATCCGCGCCGTAGGTGTCGACGACAGCGTCGAGGCCGACGACGTTCTTCTTCGACTTGCTCATTTTTTCGTGCCGCCCCGCGGTAACCGGCCGTCCCGCCGCGTTAACGAAGCCGCCCGCGGCATCCGTCTCGACCTCCTCCGGAAACAACCACTCGCCAGCCTCGCTCTGATAGGTCTGATGGCAGACCATGCCCTGTGTGAACAGGCCGGCAAAGGGCTCGTCGAGATCAAGATATCCGCAGCGGGTCAACGCCCGGGTGAAAAACCGCGAGTAGAGGAGGTGGAGGACGGCATGCTCGACGCCGCCGATATATTGGTCGGCCGGCATCCAGTAATCGACCGCCGAGCGCTCAAAGGCGACGGGCGCGCGTGCAGAACAGAAGCGCAGGAAATACCACGACGAATCAAAGAACGTGTCCAATGTGTCGGTCTCGCGCCGCGCGGATCTGCCGCAGCACGGGCACGGCACATGTTTCCACGTCGGATGGTGATCCAACGGATTGCCCGGGACGTCGAAGCTGACATCCTCCGGCAACTTTACCGGCAGATCTTTCTCCGGAACCGGGACGATGCCGCAGGGCTCGCAATGGATGACCGGGATCGGGCAGCCCCAGTAACGCTGGCGCGACACCCCCCAGTCGCGTAACCGATACACGGTGGTGTCCTTGCCCCGACCGAGCGCTTCGAGCCTCTCGGAGGCAGCGCGTTTGGCCGCGGCAACCGGCAAGCCGTCGAGAAAGGCGGAGTTGAACAACGTGCCATCGTCGACATAGGCAGTTTCGCCAATCGCGAAACTCGCTGGGTCGGCTTGGGGTGGTAGGACGACCGGGATCACCGGGAGCCGGTATTTTCGAGCGAATTCGAGGTCTCGCTGGTCATGCGCGGGGCAGCCGAAGACGGCGCCCGCGCCGTACTCCATCAACACGAAATTCGCGACCCAGATTGGAACGCGCCGGGTCTCATCGAACGGATGCACGGCTTCGAGGGCAGTCGCGTACCCACGCTTTTCGGCCGTCTCGATTATCGCTTCGCTGGTGCCCATCCGGTTGCATTCGGCGATGAAGGCGGCGAGGGCCGGGTCGTTTTCGGCAAGGAGTAACGTCAGCGGATGGTTTGATGACAGCGCGATGAACGAGGCGCCGAAGAGAGTATCCTGTCGGGTCGTGAAGACCTCGATACGCTCGTCCTGTCCGGCAATCGCAAAGAAGACGCGCGCACCCTCCGACCGGCCGATCCACTTCTCCTGCATCAGCCGCACCCGCTCGGGCCAGCGGTGTAGACCGCCGATCGCGTCGAGCAGCTCCTCGGTAAAGGCGGTTACGCGCAGCGACCACTGAGCCAAAAGCCGCTTCTCGACGATCGCGTCGGAGCGCCAGCCGCGCCCGTCGATCACCTGCTCATTGGCGAGCACGGTATTCTCGACCGGGTCCCAATTGACCCAGGATTCCTTGCGATAGGCGAGCCCTGCCGTGAGGAAGTCGAGGAACATCTTCTGCTGGTGGCGGTAATACTCTGGGTGGCAGGTCGCGATCTCGCGCGACCAATCATAGCCGAACCCCATTCTTTCCAACTGCGCCCGCATCGTTCTGATGTTCTCGTGGGTCCAGACCGCGGGATGGACGTTTTCGGCCATTGCCGCGTTCTCCGCGGGCAAGCCGAAGGCGTCCCATCCCATCGGGTGGAGAACGTTGAACCCTTGCGCCCTTCGATAGCGGGCGACCAGGTCGCCAATTGTGTAATTGCGCGCGTGCCCGACATGGAGCTTGCCCGACGGGTAAGGATAC
>Ga0182038_10001206_pt1 | contig 13392 bp, 11 predicted proteins | sample sta12Can44000108_FD_125976 | JGI IMG/M metagenome (GOLD analysis project Ga0182038, IMG submission 125976) | Lab enrichment of tropical soil microbial communities from Luquillo Experimental Forest, Puerto Rico - statanox.12C.anox.44.000.108 | ecosystem: Environmental > Terrestrial > Soil >...
ATCGCCAAGCAGGTGCAGGCTATGCGCGGCTTCCCCAAGCGCTACAAGATCATCGCCCGGCGCGGCGGCTACCACGGTGCGACCTTTGGTGCCATGAGCATCACCTCGTCGCGCAGCGAGAAATTCTTCGGCCCGTTTATGTACGGGGTCAGCTTCGTGCCGTCGCCCAATCGCTACCGCAATGATTTCGGGGTCGAGGGCGAGGCCGGCGATCTGCTCTGCGCCGAGGCGATCGAGCAGGAGATCCTAACACAGGGACCCGATACGGTGGCGGCGGTGATCGGCGAGCCGATCTCGGTATCGAATTCGAACCATGTCCCGTCGCCGCGCTATTGGCAGCGGGTCCGCGAGATCTGCAACAAGCATGGCGTGTTGCTGGTCATGGACGAGGTGATCAACGGCTTCGGCCGCACCGGGACGATGTTCGCGACAGAGCAGTTCGGCGTCGTGCCGGACCTGATGACGATGGCCAAGGGCTTGTCGTCGGGCTATGCACCGATCGCCGCGGTGGCGGTCGGCAAGGCGCTGTTCGACGAGTTCAAAAAGCAGGACGTGGTGCTCGCTCACCTCTTGACTTTCGGCGGCCAGGCGGTGTCATGCGCCGCGGCGCTGAAGAACATCGAGATCCTCCAGCGCGAGGAATTGCCGCAACACAGCGCCCAGCAAGGCAAGTACCTGCTTGGTCTGCTGCAGGAGCTGCGCTCGCACCCGACGGTCGGCGACGTGCGTGGGCTCGGTCTGATGTGCGCTGTCGAGCTGGTCAAGGACAAAGCGACCAAGGAGCCATTCGGCATCGGCCCGGCCGCCGCAGGCCATCCCTATATCCGCCGCCTGTTGCAGCTGATGGAAGAGCGAGGCCTGCTGACGCGCGTCTTCATGGCGCTCCAGCTGTGCCCGCCGCTGGTCGTGAGCCGAGACGAAATCGACCAGATGGTCACGATCGTCGACGAGAGCCTCACGCTCGCCGAGCGCGAGTTCGGCTTCGCTTAAGATCGGAGGGAAAGATGACCTACGAGCATATTCTGGTGGACACCGAAGACGGTGTCGGGATCGTAACCCTCAACCGCCCGGACCAGCTCAACGCGATGAACCGGAAGCTGTCGGGCGAATTGCACGACGCGGTCAAACGGCTGGACGCCGACGACACGATCGGCTGCATCGTCATCACCGGTGCCGGAACCCGTGCGTTCTCGGCCGGCGGCGACATCCACGAGCAGCGCGAGGATGACCGCCGCTACACCCAGGAGGAGTTGGATGCGGTCCGCCCTCCGCGCCGCGGCAGCTATGAAATCGCTGCCTCGGCAAAGCCGACAATCGGCATGATCAACGGCCTCGCCTATGGGGGCGCGGCGGTGCTGGCCTCTTCGCTCGACATGCGCGTCGGTTGCGAAGACAGCCGCTTTCGCTTTCTCGCGGCGGCTTATGGCCGGATCAACAGCACCTGGACCCTGCCCAACCAGGTGGGCTGGCCGATCGCCAAGGAACTTTTGTTTACCGCGCGCGTCGTCGAGGCCGAGGAAGCCTATCGCATCGGTCTCCTGAACCACCTCGTGCCGCGTGATCAGTTGCGGGCGAAGACATTGGAGCTCGCCCGCACGATTGCCGGCAACAACCGTTCCGCGGTGATGGGCATCAAGACGTTGCTGTTGAAGCAGATGACGCAGAACCTCGAAGAGCAATGGACCGAGGAGCGGCACTTCACGACGCACGTCGTCAGAGGTGCAAGGGCCGAGGAAGCCTTTCCCGAATTCATCGCCCGCCACGGCCGCCCCCTCGACTGAGGGGGCGCATGGCGCCCCGGGGGCTTCTGGCTACTTCACTTCGACGAGCTCCAGCGCTTCGCGGCTCGGGCCTTCGATCATCACTGCGCGCGTGTCATCGAGCGGGTAGGGGTCCTCGAGGAATTTAATGCCCTCGCCGCGCAACTTCTCGATCCAAGCATCGAGATCGCCGACGCTGAGCGCGATGTGATCCTGCAGTTGCCCGCGTGAACTGGCCAGCGGCCGATCGCCCTGATTTGCGTACCACATCATCGACACATCGCCGAATTCGACGCCGGCCCGCGGCGTGCGGAACATTCCTTCTCGATTGAGCGCCGGCCAAGTGCGATCCGGTCCGCGGGTTGCGTTGCCGTCGGCCGCCGTCGGCGCGTAGCCTGGCCGCACCGGCGCGTTGAGATGTTTCTGATACCAATGGAGCGCGCCGATCGGATCCTCTTGGTAGAGATGCACGTGGTTAAAGCGCTCGGCCGGATGATTCCCCGCATATTCGACAAGGGCGTCATCGGGGCCCTTCATATAGGCGAACCCTCCCCCGCCGGCCGGCCTGGTGCCCTTGGCCTTGGCCTTGGCGATCTGCACCTTGGTCAGCCCAAGCACGCCCCCAACGCTAGGCCAGGTATCACTGCTGATCAGAACCGAACCACCTTCGTCCGTCGTGTAAAGCGGCAAGAGCTCGACCTCCGGCCGCTGTTTGTAAGTTTCGAGGCTGTGGCGCGCGTCGGTGACGTGCCAGCCGAAATGCCAGATGGCACTCTGCGGCTCGGTGGGCGGCGGCGTATCGACCTTGGTGAACAGCACGAAGACGTTGTTGGGTGATTTGAGCGCCGGAAAGCCGCCCCAACTCCCCTTCGCCGTGCTCTGGAATTGCCGAGTGTAGAAGTCGATCGCGCGCTCCGGATCGACCGAGTTCAGATGCAGGTGATGGAAGCCGGGTGTCGGCAGCATGTCTGGGTATCCTTTAGCCGCGATCTTGCTTCCACTATGCGCTGATCACTCTGGGAATCAAATTCCGCTGTGGACTGTTCGGGGGACAGCTTCGCTATCTTGGGGGTAAGCCTGTGGACAACGATTCGGCCGCTTGCACCGCGCCATCGGCTGGATAGGCTCTGATTTGTGTGGTGCGCACGGTCGGTCCAACGATCGTGGCCGGCTGATCGGCGGGACGTAAAAGGGTGGAACACGAGCCCTCGCACCATCCCCGGGGGCGGTCCGATCGGGCCGCCCCTTCTCATTATGCGCGGATCTCTTGACGCTGGAAGACGACGTAGCCGCCTGCGAAGATGAGGATCATTGCGGCGATCAGGCCGGTGAGCTGAGGCCAGACCAGGATGAAGCTCTGGGAGGCTGGCAACGGCGCGCCGAGCAGTGCGCCGCGGAGCTGGCTGATGAATACAGGACCGAGCGTACGCGTTGCCGGTTGCAGCAGGGCCAGCGCGATCTCGGCGTAGAGAGTGTTTGGCGAGATTCGATCAAGCACTTGCGAGGTCTGAATATAAGCGAGGTTGGGGCCGAAGATATCCTCCGGCGGCCCAGCGATCAGGGTCGCCGCGAGTGGTTTGATGACCAATGACCAGAAGAACGAGAAGACAAGCCAGAGGCCCAACGCCGCGAGCGCCGCTGTCGCTGGCGCTCGAAACAGGATTGAGAACAAGAACGCGACCGCAAGCCACACCCCTCCATAAGCGATGGTCGCGGCGAGAAAGCCCAACATCCGGACCAGCTCCTCGCCGCTCGGCGGCAGCCCGAGGCGCAGGAAGCCCACACCCAACACCAGCAACCACAGCGAGAGCAGCGCGATCGCCAATACGAGCAGCCGAGCGAGAAATTTTCCGAGTAGCAGGGCGTCGCGATAGATCGGCTGTGCCAGGATCCGGCTCAAGGTCCGCTGATTGAACTCTGCGTTAATCGCGTCAAAGCCCAGCGCAATCGCGATAACCGGCGTTACCAGCCCAACCGTGTCGATGAACGAGAACGGGATCGGGTCGGGCGCCATCGTCAGCAAACGCAGAAACAGAAACGGGCTTTGTCCAATCGATTCGCGGATTGTCGTGGTGGAAAACCAGGCTAGAACGAGCACTATCAGGAAAACCAGCGCCTCGATTACAACCATACGAATTCCGCTGAGCTGGTCCGCCGCCTCCTTGGCGAGGACTATCCCCGCCCCGGTAAAGGGCGAGCCCCTACGCCGCATGGCGGGCCTCGTCGAAGTATCGGGTGTAGACTTCGTTGAGACTGGGTTCGGCAAAGCGAATGCCGGTCAGCTCGGATGACGGAGCCAGAAGGCGGGCGATCTCAGGCCGCAGATCACGCTCGCAATCGACACGATAAAGTTGCGGCCCCATGACCTGTACCCGCACCACACCCGGCATGCCGGCGAGGCGATCGTGAACACCAACGCCGCGAACCTCGACGTCGATCACATGGCCGCCGCCAAGCACCCGCTGCGCCAAGTCGGTCACGCTGCCCGACAACGCGATCCGCCCCTGATTGAACAGTGCCACGCGGTCGCACACGCTCTGCACTTGATCGAGATGATGCGACGACAGCAGCACGGCGGTTCCGTCGTTCTTCAGCGCCCGTATCATGCCAAGAAACTCTTGGGTCGAATGCGGATCCAGGGTCGCGGTCGGCTCGTCGAGAATCGCGATGCTCGGACGCTTCATCAGAATCTCGGCGAGGCCGAGCCGCTGGCGCATACCGCGCGAAAACGTTCCGACCCGCTCCCGGCCCACATCGGGCAACCCGACCCGCGCCAGCGCCTCGGTGAACCGCTCATCAATCTCGCGGCGAGACAATCCGGCCAGCCGGCCGGTATAGGCAAGGTTGTCATGCGCTGACAGACCATCGTAAAACCCGACCGAATCTGGCAGGTAGCCGACCCGGCGTTTGACTTCGAGCGGCTCGCGTAACGGGTCGAATCCTGCGACCTGGGCACGCCCTTCTGTCGGCTCGGTTAAGCCCAGCAGCATCAGGATGGTCGTCGTCTTGCCCGACCCGTTCGGCCCGAGAATGCCGACGATCTCGCCGGAGTGAACGTCAATGTCGACGTGGTCGACGGCAAGGGTGGCGGCGTATCGCTTGGTCAGCCCTTCGGCCCGAATCACGACTTCGTCAGCCATGCTACGCTCGCTAACGTCGGCCAAACCGCGCGACGGCGAAGACCACAACGAGGAGGGCGGCAGCAATAACGCCGATACCTACGGCGCCCCACACTGTCGAGGTCAGGACGGTGATGCGGAAATTTGCCGATTCGGACTGGCCACCGGCCGAGCTAGCGCGGATCGTCGTCTGATAATCACCCGCGATTGCACGGCCGGCGGGCGTCAACGTCACCTTGATCGACTGGGACTTGCCGGCATCGAGTTCGGGCAACTCCTTGGGATCGAAGCTCGTCTTCCAGCCCTCCGGCGCCGTCGCGCTGAATTCGACATCACGCGCCGTTTCGCTGCCGTCGTTCTTCGCGACGACGGTCAACTGGCTGTCCTGGCCGGCATAGGCTTCGCCGCTGAGACGACCGCCTTCCCCGGCGAGCGCCAGACGGGCTTGGCCGATGATGGTAATGGTGAGGTCAAGATCGGCAGACGCGGCCTCGCTCTTGGCGTGCAGCGCGAGCTTGTATTCGCCGGCCGGCGTATCGCGCGGCAGCGCCACGGCGGCTTCGATGTCCTTGGACTTGCCGGCCTCTATCGGGATGCTGGTGAGCTGCTGGGTGCCATAGGCCTCGGTAAAAGTGACTTGGAAGTTCTTCGGCGCGTCGGCGCTGAAATTAATCGTAGCGTCGCGCCCGCTGTCGTTGGCGACCGTGACCTTGAATTTGAAGGAGGTAGTAGCGGTGCCGCGCAGCGCCGGGAAGTTCGTGGTCAGCTTGAGCTTGGCCGGCAGCTCTTGCCCAATCGTGACAGTTATCGGGCGCTTCAACGTACTCCCGTCACTGCGGCCTTCGACAACGAAACCATAGTTACCGGGGCCGGTACCGGCCGGGGGTTCGAGCCGAAGCTGCAGCTTCTCCTCACTATCCGTCGCGACCATCGCTGACTCGACCGGCTGACCGCCGCCGAGGATTGTCGCCTTCCATCCGCTCGCCACCTGCGGGACCGACAGCCTTATCTCTTGCGGCGGCAGGTTGGAGTTGCGCAGTGACAGGTCGATCGTCGTGGTCTCGCCAGCACGTATCGTTAGGTCGGGATACCGGGTCGTCAGAAAGAGTCCGGTGACTCCGGACGGTTTGTCTGCGGCACCAGCGGAGACGGTCGTAATGACGATAAACAAGACCGCGAGAAGCCGCAGCATCCTCAAACGCTCCAACGCTCGTTGCAGACACTAATCCCAGCCGCAGCAGAGAGGGTGTGCGCGAGAGGGACCGAAGGCACCTAATGGCGTTGAATACGCCAGGCGACCGTTCGTCTGAAATTAACAATTTTTCATGTTGCGGGACGCGACTGCGCCGAGCAGATTAGAAGAGACTCCCGAGGTTGCGGGCGAACCAACCTCCCTTGGGTAGGCCTGGGTTCGCGGTCCCGGTAACGAGGGCGTAGCTGTCCTCATACCACTCGCTCCCCGGATAGTTGTAACCTAGGACTGCGGCATTGGCCTTGGCCTCGTCACTGAGACCGAGCGCCAAGTCGCATTCGACAAGACGCTCGAGCGCCTCGGGAACATGCGTCGTCGTCTGATAATTGTCGACAACCCGTTTGAAACGGTTCATCGCGGCCAGATATTGCCCGCGTTTTAGGTAGTAACGCCCGATTTCCATTTCTTTCCCCGCCAGATGGTCACGGGTAAAATCAAGTTTGAGCTTGGCGTCTCGTGCATATTTACTGTCGGGAAAACGACGCACCACATCATCGAGTGCCTTCAAGGCCTGGTCTGTAATCTTCTGGTCGCGGCCAACATCGGTGATTTGGACATAATATGAGATCGCCTTCAAATAATAGGCGTAAGCAACGTCACGGTGACCCGGATGCAGCTGGATGAAACGATCCGCAGCGATGACTGATTCGCCATAATTTCCCGCCTCGTATTCAGCATAAGCTGCCATAATTTGGCCCTTCGTGGCCCAGACCGAGTAGGGATGCTGGCTCTCGACTTCGTCAAAGGTCTTGGCTGCCGCGGCGAAGCGTTCTTCGACCATCTCGTCCATGGCTTTATTGTAAAGGTCGTCGACCGGTTTTTCGACGTAGACGTCCTTCTTTGAGCCTCCGCAGGCGGCGAAAACGGAGATCAAGGCGGCCACGCCGACCCACCGAAGAAGGGACAATGGACTCATCGGCAAGCCCGGTAACGGGAGTCAGGTCTGCTTATAGCACGGATCGTGTGCACAGGAGATAAGCCAAAGCTCGAATTATACCCCGCAGAGGCGCACTTCGCTCGGCCGATCGAGCGCACCAAAACCCGTGCCGCGGCCCAGATTAGTGTAGCGCCAAGCCTCGGTGTCGGCAAACAGGGCCGCGAGCAAATGCCTCGTATGCGCGTGACCCGAGCGCACGCCGCAAAATCGTCCGATTATCGGGCCACCAGCAAGGTAGAGATCGCCGAATGCGTCGAGCAGCTTATGGCGAACGAACTCATCTGCGTAGCGCAAGCCGCCGGCGTTTAATATATGATCGCCGCTGACCACGACGACGTTGTCGAGCGAGCCGCCGCGGCCGAGGCCCGCTTCCCGTAAGCGGTCCACTTCGTCGAGAAGGCCAAAGGTGCGCGCCCGGCTCAGTTCCGCTTTGAACGTCGCCGCATCGAACGCCACACAAATGTCCTGTCGCCTTATCAGCGGGTTGGCGAAACTTATTTCGAAGCTCATCGAAAAGCCATGGTCGGGCGACAACGCGGCTGTTGCACCCTCCTCACTAATGCTCACCGGTTTGAGAACCTTTATCGCGCGCCGCGCTGCGTCCTGTTCGATGAGGCCGGCGCACTCGATCAGGAAGAGGAAAGGCGCAGAACTGCCGTCCATGATCGGCACTTCCGGACCGTCCAGTTCCACGATAACGTTGTCGATCTCGGCACCGGCCAATGCCGCCATCAGGTGCTCAACCGTGCCGACCGTGATCCCTTCGCCATTTGACAGCACCGTGCAGCGCGACGATTCGATCGCGTTCACCCAGCTTGCCCGAATCTCCGCCCCGGCGTCGGTACGACGGAACACAATCCCTGTGTCCGGCGCGGCCGGGAGCAGCCTAATTGTTACTTTTTGACCTGAATGGAGACCGACCCCCCGGCAACCGATTCGCGTCTTCAGCGTCCGTTGCGACGCTGTCGTCATATCCCCCAACATGCGACAGACTTCTCGAAAACCGACCCCTACGGTACAAAACTAACCGGCACCTCCACGCCGTCTCAAGTCACTCTTTATTGCAGATTGTTACGCACTAGCAGCATATCGCCCTTGGATTTCCATGCTGCGGTACCTCTCAATGAGTCGACGATTCACGACCGCGCCGAAGATGGAGTGAGGCTGCCGGGGGCGCTGCAGCACTGGTCTAATTTGCCTGACGACGCAGGAAGGCGGGGATGTCGAGCAGATCGTCCTCCTTGCTCAAGCTCGGTCGGTCGTCGCGCTCGAGCGAGGTCAGCCGCGGCTGCACGACCTGCTTTGCAGGTTGGGAAGCCGGACGTGGTGCGGTTTCCGGCGCCACGATGCGGGCGCGGCCCACTCCGGTCACCCGTTCGATAAGGCTGGGTACCCGCCCCTTCGGTTTTGGCGCAGGCTCCTTGACCGTCGGAGCTGGCGGGACCGCCGGTTGGGTCAACGGAACCGGGCGGGTGAGTCCAGTGTCGACCGGCTTCGGAACAATGAACGAGCCGCCACGCATAGCCGCGTTCTCGGCTGCCTCCGCCGCCTGCGGCAGTGGTTCGCTGTCGTGCTCCGCGCGCAATGGCTCGCTGCGCAGCGCCTCCCGTGCACCATCCATCGGCGACTGCGCTGCATTCTGGGCGAGCAGGGGCTGGGCGTATGCCCCCGCGCTAGCCTCGCGCAAAGCCGCAGGGGGCGCGGCATCCCGGCTACTGACCAAGCTGATCATCGGCCGGACCTGAGAGACCGCTTCCGCGTCAATACCCGTGGCGACGACCGAGATGCGCATCTTGCCCGACAGCCGCTCATCGAAGGTCGATCCGAAGATGATGTTGGCGTCGGGGTCGACCTCCTCGCGGATGCGATTCGCCGCCTCATCGACCTCAAACAACGTCATGTCCAAGCCCCCGGTGATGTTGATTAGAACGCCCTTTGCGCCCTTCATCGACACATCCTCCAGCAGCGGATTTGAGATCGCCGCTTCGGCGGCGTCGATCGCTCGGCGCTCGCCCTCCGCCTCGCCAGTGCCCATCATCGCCTTCCCCATCTCAGCCATCACGGTGCGGATGTCGGCAAAGTCAAGGTTGATCAATCCTGGCATGACCATCAGGTCGGTAACGCCGCGCACGCCAGAATGAAGGACGTCGTCCGCCATCTTGAAGGCGTCGGCAAAAGTCGTCCTTTCGTTCGCCACTCGGAACAAGTTCTGATTGGGTATGATAATCAGGGTATCGACGAATTTCTGCAGCTCCTCGATGCCGAGTTCGGCGATTTGCATGCGATGGCTGCCCTCGAAGTGAAAGGGCTTGGTTACCACGCCGACGGTCAGAATCCCCGATTCACGAGCGATGCGCGCGATCACCGGCGCACCACCCGTCCCGGTGCCGCCACCCATTCCGGCGGTGATAAACACCATGTTGGAACCCTGCATGGCCTCGAGGATCTCGTCGAGAGCCTCCTCTGCGGCAGCGCGGCCGACATCGGGTCGCGAGCCGGCACCGAGGCCTCGAGTGACGCCGATCCCAAGTTGGATCTTGCGCGACGCGGTGGATTGCTGCAGCGCTTGAGCATCGGTGTTACAGGCAACAAATTCACACCCGACCAAATTCGATCGGATCATATTGTTAACGGCGTTTCCCCCAGCGCCCCCTATCCCGACAACCGTGATACGGGGCTTCATCTCCTGCTCGTCCCTTGGGATGCTCAGATTGATCATGCGGTCCCCTCCGCTGCGACGCAGCTCCATGATACCCGGTCTGGGCCGGGCTCCCCCCTCGCTGGCTCACGCAGAGCCGGGCGAGTGACAAAGCCGAATTTGCCTCAAAAGTTCTCTCGCAGCCAGTGACCCAAGCGACTGAAGAGCCAGTTCGGCTCCCGCAGAGGGCGGCGTCCGCTGCGCACCACCTCGGCTCGCTCTGATAATGCGAAATGCAGGAGTCCGACGGTCGTCGAAAACGCCGGGCCACCCGTCGCTTCGGCCAAGCCTGTAACCCGCTGCGGCCGGCCGATTCGAATCTGCTTGTCGAGGATCAATCCGGCAAACTCGCGCACTCCATGCAGCTGACAAGCCCCGCCGGTCAGCACCACGCGCCGGCCCGCGACTTTGTCGAAGCCGCTGGCCTCGAGACGATTGCGCACCAACTCAAAGGTCTCTTCGACGCGCGGCGCAATGATCCCGACAAGCAACGATTTCGGCACGTGATTGACATGACCCTCATCCTCTTCGCCGACTTGTGGGACAGCGATCGTCTCGCGCTCGTCAGTGCTCGAGGAAATGGCGCTGCCGAATAGCGCCTTCATGCGTTCGGCATGGGCCACCGGGGTCGAGAGCCCGCGGGCGATATCGTTTGTTACGTGGCAGCCGCCGACGGGCACATAGTCGCAATGGATCAGATTGCCGTCGAAAAACACCCCGATCGTCGTCGTTCCACCACCCATGTCAATGACGGTCACACCGAGTGCGATCTCGTCCTCGACCAGACAGGAGAGGCCCGCCGCATAAGGGCTGACGACGAGGGCATCGACGTCGAGATGCGAGCGCCCGATCGCCGAGCCGTGATTGCGCACGCTGGTCGCGCTCGCGGTCACCACGTGCATATTGACACCGAGCCGCTCGCCAAGCATCCCCCGGGGGTCGCGAATGCCACGGCTATCGTCGATCGAGAAGCTGACCGGCACCGAATGGATAACGTGGCGATCACCCGGCTCGCGCACTAGGTAACCCTGCTCGAGCACCCGCTGCATCTCCGCATCCGTGACCTCGCGCCCGGCAATGCCGATCTCGGCCCTGACAATGCGCGAGGCAAAGAACCCCCCCGACAGGTTCGTCACGACTTGTTGGATCGTCTCACCCGCCATTTCCTCGGCGGCATGCACCGCATTGACGATAGAGGCACCCGCCGCTTCAAGATTGACGATCGTCCCGTTGCGCACCCCGCGAGAGATCTGATGGCCGATGCCCAGCACACGAGGCTGATCGGCTGCGACCCGAGCGATGAAGCAGCAAATCTTGGTGGTGCCGATATCGAGCGCAGCGACCAGGCTGCCGCGCGGCCGAATCGGGGGCCGGCGCGGCTTCGCTCTCCCGCCGTTTCCCGCGGTCGCTGCCATTATTTGATCTTCGTCGCGCCCCGGCGCTTCGTCCATCGCGGTCATGTGTTCTTCGCCGGCGGGTGTGCTTTTTTCGATATCAGTGGCTCTTTCGGGGGCTCGGGGCTGACCCGCAGAACGAGCCGATCCGGGAGACGTAAATCGATGGACTGCACGTCGCGTTTCAGGATGGCGCTCGATCGCTCGAGGCGGGCTAGCTGCGACCACGCGCTCGCCGTCTCGTCCGCTGGGAGCAGCACGTCGATCGTATTATCGATGCGCACATTCCAGCGACGGTCGCCGACGCGGATCGCGGCAGTCACGCGCGACGCGAGGTCAGGGTCGCTTGCGAGCATCCCGAGGAGCTCTTCCGCATGGCCCGCAGCACCGTCGCCGACCACCATGGGCAGCTTTGCGAACCGGTCGAGTCGGGCCACCGGGATGACGGCACCCTCACGATCAATGAGATCGAGCTTGCCGCCGTGCTGCCAAAGCGCCAGTGGCTTGCGCTCGACCAGACGTACGTAGAGCGTGTCTGGTAGGCGGCGTTCGATCACGGCGGTGCGCACCCAGGGCAGAGCCTCGAGCTGCTCCTTGGCACGAGTCGGGTTCGCGGCCAGGATCGGAGTGCCGAGCCCGACGGCAAGCGCCGCCAGGATCGTCTCTCGATCGGTCGTCTCGCGCCCCTCGACCGTAATGTCGGCAACGGTCAAGCCGAGCAGGCCGGTACCCTGTATTATCCTGTCTACGGCGCTCTGCAGCAGCGATTGCCCAGACGGCGAGCGGTTTAGCTGAATCGCCCCGTAAATGCCCGCCAAAATCAGCACGGGGACACCGATCCACAACCCAATCCGATAGAGGCCGCGCGTAGCTTGTTGACGGCGCGGCCGCCGCCTCGATGTTCGAGTCATCCTTCGCATGCTGCGTTCTCGACGATCCACACGATCAGATCGTCGAACGCGAGGCCGACGTGACGGGCAATGTCGGGGACTAGGGAAGTAGGCGTCATTCCGGGCTGAGTGTTTACCTCCAAGAGGTACAGTTCGCCCGGCTGCGCCCCAGTATCGTCGTAACGCAGGTCGGCCCGACTGACGCCACGGCACCCGAGCATCCGGTGGGCGCGCAAGGCGATGTCGAGCGCGCGCTCATAAGCTTCGGGTGGGATCGGAGCGGGTGTCAGGTGATTGGATCCGCCTGCTGCATATTTTGCGGTGTAGTCATAAAAACTGCCACGCGGAACGATCTCGCAGACGCCCAGCGCGCGATCCCCCATCACCGCGACGGTGAGCTCGCGCCCGGGAACAAAGCGCTCGACCATGACCTCGCTGCCGAAGCACCAACCTGTAACTTCCTCGCGCCAAGAATTGTCGTTGACCCGTACGATGCGAACCCCGACGCTGGAACCCTGATTGGTCGGTTTGACGACGAAAGGCGCCGGCATCGGATCGCGCAGGGCGAGTTCGCCAGGGCGAGCAACTACGCCTTCGACGACAGGCAAGCCGGCACTTTTAAAGATCGCCTTCGCGGTCGGCTTGTGCATGGCTAGAGCCGAGGCGAGAACACCGGAGTGGGTGTAGGGAATGCCGAGCATCTCGATGACGCCTTGGATCGTGCCGTCTTCGCCGCCGATCCCGTGCAAGGCATTGAAGATCACGTCGGGGCGAGGCTCGAGCGCGCGCAGCAATGTCGGCAGGTCGCGGCCGACATCAATCACCCGCACCCTGTAACCGCGATCGGCTAACGCTTTGGCGCACTCGCACCCGCTCGACAATGAGACCTCGCGTTCCGGCGACCATCCTCCCATCAACACGGCCACTTTTTTTGTCACGCCTGCCGGCCCGTCCTCGCGACGGCGAATCGCCGGGGACATAACTTGCCCAAATACAGCGAAAATTCCGTTTTCGCCACGGAACTGCCCGAACAGAAGGCCAGAACAGAGGTCCATTTCAAATGCTTAGGCCGCAAATTTGTTACTCCTCGGATCAACCCAATCTTTCACGAGATCAACAAATTGAAGCTGCCGTAACGACCGAAAACAATGGAAATTTCACAGAACGGAAATTCGGCCAAATCGGCGGAAAGGGTGACCGTCGCCCGCTCCCGGCAGAAGGCGGGGTAGGGGCGGGGTGTGACAGATCCCGGTGGTGTTCGACGATTGGGTCGATCCCTGGAACCGGAATGCCGATGCGACAGATCTCCCACTCGAGCAAGATCCCCCGGGTTTCATAAACG
>Ga0182038_10001209_pt1 | contig 13384 bp, 10 predicted proteins | sample sta12Can44000108_FD_125976 | JGI IMG/M metagenome (GOLD analysis project Ga0182038, IMG submission 125976) | Lab enrichment of tropical soil microbial communities from Luquillo Experimental Forest, Puerto Rico - statanox.12C.anox.44.000.108 | ecosystem: Environmental > Terrestrial > Soil >...
ACATCACCTTGGTGCATCGCGGCGAGCGCATTGTCATCGACGGTGTCGGCTTTGCTGCTATCGGCCGGCTGAAGCTTCTGCAACTCTTGCAGGAGCGGGCGCTCTCGGTCGGCATTGCGCCGATCTACCGGCGCACTGTCGATACGCTCGACGAGCTCACCGGTTTCGATCTGATCGTTGGCGCCGATGGCGTGAATTCATTGGTGCGGCGGACTCACGCGGAGCAATTCGGCGCCAGCGTCTGCTATCTCAGCAATCGTTTCGCCTGGTTTGGCACCGGCAAGCGCTTCGAGACGCTGACGCAGACCTTCATCGCGACCGATCTCGGTCATTTCAACGCGCATCATTATCGTTTTACGCCTGATTTGAGCACCTTTATCGTCGAAGTAGATGAGCCGACCTTTGAGCGCGCCGGCTTTGCAAAGATGAGCGAGCAAGACGCGCGCGCAGTGTGCGAGCGCGTTTTTGCCGGGGCACTCGGCGGCCATCCGTTGATCTCCAACAATTCGATCTGGCGACGGTTTCCGCTGGTGCACAACGAGCGCTGGTCTTGTGGCAATCACGTGCTGCTGGGCGACGCGCTGCACACCGCACATTTCTCCATCGGCTCAGGCACGCGGCTCGCCATGGAAGACGCGATCGCGCTCGACAAGGCCTTGGCGACGCATAAGGACTTGCCTGCGGCGCTCCATGCCTACGAGGCTGCGCGGCGTCCGATCCTGGATAAGCTGGTGGCCGGCGCCAACGGCAGCGGCGAATGGTACGAGCGTTTCGCCGAGCACATGAAGCTGAGCCCGGTCGATTTCGCGATGAGCTACATTATCCGTTCTGGCAGAATTAATATCAAGCGGCTGCGCAAGTTGTCGCCGCGCTTCGTCGAACGATTTGAGCGCGAGCGTGGCTAGCCTCTCATTCGATGCGCAGATGCGCTTCATGCACGACCTTGCCCCATTTGGCGATCTCGCTCTTGATGCGCGCGCCGAACACTTCCGGTTTGTCCGCGACCGGGACAAAGCCGAGCTTGAGCAAATTCGACGTCACGTCTGGCTGCGCTACCGCTTTGGCAATCTCGCGCTGCAGGAGGTTGACTATTTCCTTCGGCGTACCTGCGGGCGTCAGCACGCCAGTGAGCGTATCGGCTTCCTGGTCTAGATAACCGGCTTCCTGCATGGTCGGCACATCAGGCAGCTCGGTACTGCGGCTGACCGCGAGTAAGGCGAGCGCGCGCAATTTGCCGTCCTTGATATTGGCGAGCGCCGGCGGCAGCGCGGTGAAGGCGATCTGTGTGTGACCGCCGACGGTCGATTGAACCGCCTGCGCCGCGCCGGGGAACGGCACGTGCACCATGTCGAGTCCGAAGATCTGCTTGAACAATTCACCCGACAGATGAGGCGTCGAGCCGATGCCGGGCCCCGCGAAACTGTATTTGCCCGGGTTGGCCTTGATCAGAGCAATCAGCTCCTTCACGTTCTTCGCCGGCACCGACGGATTGACCGTAATTACGTTCGGCGAGAAGGCGACCATAGTAACCGGCGCGAAATCCTTCACCGCGTCATAGGGCACGCTGGCGTAAAGGCTCATGTTTACCATGAAGCCGGTGCTTACGACGGTCAGTGTGTAGCCGTCCGGCGGTGCCTTCGCCACTTCGGCGCTGGCGATGTTGCTGCCGGCGCCAGGCTTGTTCTCGACGTAGAATTGCTGGCCGAGCGAAGCGGACAATTTCTCCGCGACGATGCGGGCAATGACATCGGTCGGGCCCCCGGCGGTGAAGCCGACCACCATGCGCACCGGATGGTTTGGGTAGTTCTGCGCGCCAGCGCTTCCGCCGGTGAAGATCGCAATGCAGAAAACGAGCACGCGCACGATGGTTCGCATGGCGTCCTCACTTGGTTTTGTTAAGCGGCTGTCGCCGCGTATTGCTCTGCAGGAAGGCTAGCCGTTGCGCCGCTCTCCGCGCAATGCCGGCAGGCCGATGCCGGTCGCCTCGAATCCGCCGTCGACCGCCAGTGTCTGGCCGGTGATATAGCTCGCTCGCTCGCTGCACAGGAAGAAGATCACCTCGGCCAGTTCGCTCTCCAGACCGTAGCGGTTGAGCGGAATCGCGTCGTGGTAGGCAGCGCGGATTTCCGCCGTGTGCACGGCTTTGGCCATGGCCGTGTCGACCGGTCCCGGCGCCACGGCATTGACGCGGATGCCAAGGGGCGCAAGCTCGATTGCCTGCTGCTGAGTGAGATGCGCGAGGCCCGCTTTGCTGGTACCGTAGGCCGTGCGCAGAGTGGAGGCGCGCAAGCCCGAGATTGAGGTGATGTTGACGATGGCGCCACCGCCCGAGTCGCGCAACAACGGCGCTGCCGCCTGTGTGCAAAGGAACGGGCCGGTCAGGTTGACCGCCAGCACGCGCGACCAATCCTCGTAGGTTACGTCGAGGATCGGCTTGAAAATGGCGATGCCGGCATTGTTAACCAGCGCATCAAGGCGGCCAAATTTCTGGTCGATCGCTTCAATCGCGCGCGACACGCCCGCCGCGTCGGCCACGTCGCAGGTTATCGCCATCGTTGTGGCAGGCTTTGCCAGCGCCGTGAAGGTGCGACCGAGATTGTCGCCATCGATGTCGAGCAGGGCGACGCTCCAGCCGTCGGCCAGGAAACGTTTGGCCGTGGCAAGCCCGATGCCACGTGCAGCCCCGGTCACCAGCGCGACTTTTTGGGGTTCCGTGCTCATACCCGGCGCTCGAGGTTTCAGTCGGTCTCTTCCTTGAAAGTCTCGCGGAAAGGATGCGCGGCGTAGACGCCGAGGATCGTGAGCTCCTTGGAGAAGAAGGCGAGCTCCTCGAGCGCGAGCACAAGCGCACGGTCATCTGGGTGACCCTCGACGTCGGCGTAGAACTGGGTGGCAAAGAAATTGCCGCCGATCATGTAGCTCTCGAGCTTGGTCATGTTGACGCCGTTGGTGGCGAAGCCGCCGAGCGCCTTGTAGAGCGCGGCTGGAACGTTGCGCACGCGAAACACGAAAGTGGTGATGACTTTTCTGTTGTCGGGCTTCGCCCACTTCTTTTCCTTTGAGAGCACGACGAAACGGGTGGTCGAACTGGTTTCGTCCTCGACATTCTCCTTGAGGATATTGAGGCCGTAAATCTCCGCCGCTAACCGCGACGCGATGGCCGCTCGTGTGACGTCCTTGCTCTCGGCGACCTCGCGCGCGGAACCAGCGGTGTCGGCGGCGACGATCGGTTTGAGCTTCAGCTGACGGATGATCTTGCGACACTGGCCGAGCGCCATCACGTGGCTTTCTACGGACTTGATGCTTTTCAATGTGGCGCCCTCTGGCGCCATCAGTTGGTTGCGGATCGGCAAAAACCACTCGGCAACGATGTGCAGCTTCGATGTCGGCATCAGGTGATGAATGTCGGCGACGCGGCCGGCGACCGAATTTTCGATCGGGATCATACCGAGATCGACGTCGCCGCCCGAAAGCGCGAAGAAGCAGTCCTCGAAGGTCGAGCAGGGCACCGGCTCGTGATCAGGATAGGCTTCGCGGCAGGCGAGATGTGAATTCGCGCCCGGTTCGCCCTGGAAAACGATCTTTTTCTTGGCCATAGCCCACCTATCAAGCACGTTCCTTGCGAGACCCTTCGTTTCGAGTCAACCGCCGAGCATTTTGCGCGCTTTGGCGAGCTCTTCCGGCGTATCGACGCCTAGCGGCACGCTCTTGACGATGGCGACGTCGATGCGCATTCCGGCATCGAGCGCGCGTAGTTGCTCAAGCTTCTCGCGCTGCTCATTGGCCGACGGCGGACGTTTGACGTAGCGCTCCAGCGCGGCGCGCCGATAGGCGTAAAGCCCGATGTGATGATAGTGCGGGCCCGGACCGGTGGTGTCGGCGCGGGTAAATGTCGCCGCGTGCATGCGGTCGGGTGCGACCATCTTGCCTGACACTTTCACTACGTTTGGATTGCTGCGCTCGGCCGGGTCGGCAATGACCGCGGCGAGGGTCGCGATATCAACGGCGGGATCGGCGAGCGGCGCGAGAACCGCACGGATATCGGCGGGTTCGATGGTCGGCAGATCGCCCTGCACATTGACCACGACGCCGATACGGTGCTCGGGATCGAGTGCTTCCAGCGCCTCGTAGACGCGGTCGGAGCCGGAAACGTGGTCGGCGCGGGTCATGATCGCGCGCCCACCTGACTTTTCCACCGCCGCAGCGACCGCCTCGGAATCGGTTGCCACCACTGCCTCGCCGATCTGGGCGGCACGCGCGCGACGCAGCACGTGCACGATCATCGGCAACCCGTGGATGTCGGCCAGCGGCTTGCCGGGCAGGCGGGTGGAGGCCATGCGGGCCGGGATCAGGATGATGGTGGCGGTCCTGTGCATGCCGCCGCGCTTATACGGGTTGCCAGACCCGAGGCAAAACGGTATCTGTCCGCCGCCGTCTGGGACCCCGACGGCCATCCGTCCAACCCGGACTTGTGCCCCTTCTGGGAGTCCTTTTTCGATGAATTCGTTCGAGTTGAACAAAATCCTTGGCGCCATCCTCGGCACCTGCCTAGTGACGCTTGCGCTCAATATCGGGGCCAACGCGATCTTCGCACCCGAGAAGCCGGCCAAGGCCGGCTACGCGATCGCCGTCAAGGAAACGGGCGCGGCTGGTCCGAGCGAGCCGAAGGAGCAGGAGCAACCGATCGAGACGCTGCTCGCTTCCGCCTCCGCCGAGCGGGGCCAGACGACGGCCAAGCAGTGCCAAGCGTGCCATACCTTCCAGAAGGGTGAGCCGAACCGCGTCGGTCCCAATCTCTGGGGCATCGTCGGCCGGCAGCGCGCCTCCGAGGCGGGGTTCAACTATTCCGCCGTCATGAAAGCCAAAGCCGGCACCTGGACGGATGATGAGCTCAACAAGTTTCTGGCCAATCCGCGCGGCTACATTAACGGCACGGCCATGACCTTCGCTGGCCTGCCGCGCGGCAATCAGCGCGCGGACATCATCGCCTTCTTGCATACGTTGTCCGACAATCCGCAGCCGCTTCCGAAGGCGGCAGCCAATCAGCCGGCCGAGCAGAAAAAGTAGGCGCTAGCGCAGACGTGATGCGGCCGGGTTTTCCGCCTGGCCGTTTTGTTTAATGCCCGTCAGTTCGAGCGGGATTCGACGCTGGCCGAGGACCGAAAAACCGACATAATCCCCCGCAATTGCAACAGGAACGCACCGGAGCCTGCCAATGAAACTGACGCGCCGTTCGGTTTTGCACAGCACCGCCGCCGTGCTGGCTGCGCCGGTGTTCGGTGCGCTTGGCGCAGAGACATTCAGCGTCAGCGCCGCGGCACAGGGGCAGCAATGGAAGCATGGCCTCTCGCTCTTCGGCGAGCCGCAATATCCGCCGGGCTTCAAGCATTTCGACTACGTCAATCCATCCGCGCCGCAGGGCGGCACCGTGCGGCGGATCGCGTTCGGTACTTTCGACAATTTCAACCAGGTGGTTGCCGGAGTGAAGGGCAGCCTGGCCATGGGTATCGAGCTGATCACCGAGTCGCTGACGACACCGGCGCTCGACGAGGTGTCGACCGAGTATGGGCTGCTGGCGGAAGCCGTCAGCTTCCCAGAGGACCGTTCGTCCGTCACCTACCGGCTGCGTGCCAATGCGCATTGGCACGACGACAAGCCGGTGACGCCCGATGACGTGATCTTTTCGTTCTTTGCCTGGAAAGAGAACAGTCCGGAGCTCGGAGCCTATTACCGCCACGTCACCAAAGCGGAGAAATCCGGCGAGCGCGACATCACCTTCACTTTCGATGGTCCGGGCAACCGCGAGCTGCCGCAGATCGTCGGTCAGTTGCCGATTCTGCCGCAGCATTGGTGGGAAGGCACCGACAGCTCGGGCCGCAAGCGCGACATCACACAGACAACACTCGAGCCGCCGCTCGGCTCAGGCCCCTTTCGGCTGAAGGAGTTCATCGCCGGGCGCACACTCGTCTACGAGAGGGTCGCCGATTATTGGGGCAAGGACCTCAACGTGCATATCGGAACCAATAATTTCGCGCAGATGCGCTACGAATACTATCGCGACTCTACGGTCGCGCTGGAGGCCTTCAAGGCCGATCAGGTCGACTACCGCACCGAGAACAGCGCCAAGAATTGGGCGACTGCCTACGATTTTCCCGCCGTGCGCGACAAGAAAGTGGTGATGGAGGAATTTCCGATCCGCAATATCGGCGTGATGCAGGCGTTTGCCTTCAATATCCGCCGGCCGAAATTCCAGGATCCGCGCGTGCGCCGCGCCTTCAATTTCGGCTTCGATTTCGAGGAGATGAACCGGCAGATCTTCTTCGGCCTGTACCAGCGCATCTCCAGCTATTTCCAAGGCACCGAGCTTGCCTGCTCGGGCGTACCTGAGGGCCAGGAGCTTGCCATCTTGGAGACAGTGAAAGACAAGGTACCACCGGAGCTGTTCACGCACCCCTACACCAATCCGGTCGGCGGCGATCCGCAGAAGGTGCGCAACAACTTCCGCGAGGCGGTCGCGTTGTTTCGCGACGCCGGCTACGAGATCCGCGATACCAAGCTCGTTCACGCCAAGACCGGCGAGCCGTTCAGCGTTGAATTCCTCGCCGAAGACCCGACGACCGAACGCATCTTACTGTTCTTCAAGCCGTCGCTGGAACGCCTGGGTATGGACGTAGCGGTGCGAACGGTCGATTCGGCGCAATACGAAAACCGCCTGCGGCAATTCGATTTTGACATTATCGTCGCCAACTGGGGTGAGTCGCTCTCGCCCGGGAACGAGCAGCGTGGCTATTGGGGATCGCAAGCTGCGGACCGGCCGGGATCGCGCAACCTGGTCGGCATCAAGAATCCCGCGGTGGACGAGCTAATCAATCGCGTCATCTTCTCGAAGGACCGCGCGGAGCTGGTCGCCGCCACTCACGCGCTCGACCGCGTGCTGCTGTGGAATTTCTATGTCGTGCCGCAATGGACGTCCAGCGTGGTGCGCACGGCGCGTTGGGATCGCTTCGGCCGACCAACCACGCTGCCGAAATATGGGCTGTCGGGATTCCCAACGATCTGGTGGTGGGACGCTGAAAAGGCGGCCAAGCTGCCGCAGCGGTCGTGACGGGATGATCAGCCGCCGCAAGGTTCTCGGCTTGTCGGCCGGCGCTCTGGCCTCGACAAGGCTTTCAATGTCCGCCTTCGCGCAAGCGACCGAGCGCCACGGCATGTCCGCCTTCGGCGATTTGCGCCTTCCGCCTGACTTCGCACATCTCAGTTACGTCAACGTCGACGCGCCGAAGGGCGGTACGTATTCGGAAATCGTAAGCCAGCGCGGCTTCAACGGTTCCTTCCAGACGTTCAATTCGCTCAACGCCTTCATTCTCAAGGGCGAGGGCGCGCTCGGCATGGAGCTGACCTTCGCGGCGTTGATGGTGCGCTCGGGGGATGAGCCGGACGCCATGTATGGTCTGGCGGCGCGCGGCGTCGTCATCTCCGACGACGGCTTGACCTATCGCTTTACGTTACGGCCGGAGGCCAAATTTCACGATGGCACAATTATCACTGCGCAGGACGTCGCCTTCTCGTTCAACACGTTGAAGGAGAAGGGGCATCCGATCATCAGCCAGAATCTGCGCGACTTCAACGCCGCCGAGGCGGCTGATGAGCGAACCGCGGTGGTCCGCTTTTCCGAAAAACGCGGCCGCGACGTGCCTCTGTTCGTTGCTGGTCTGCCGATCTTCTCGCGCGCCTATTACGCCAAGCAGCCGTTCGACCAATCGACGCTGGAAGCGCCGCTCGGCAGCGGCCCCTACAAGGTCAGGCGTTTCGAGCCTGGGCGCTTCATAGAATTTGAGCGGGTGAAGGACTGGTGGGGCGCTGACCTACCGGTGTCTCGCGGCGTGAACAACTTCGATATCATCCGCTATGAATATTATCGCGATCGTGACGTCGGGTTCGAAGGGTTCACCGCGAAAAATTACCTATTCCGCGAAGAGTTCACCTCGCGCACGTGGGCGACGCGCTATACCTTCCCGGCTTTTCAGGACGGCCGCGTCAAGCGCGATCAAATTCCCGACGCCACACTCTCCGGCGCGCAGGGCTGGTTCATGAACACGCGCCGTCCACAATTCAAAGACCAGCGGCTACGCGAGGCGATGATCGACTCCTTCGACTTCGAATGGACTAACAAGAACATCATGTACGGCGCCTACGAGCGCACGGTGTCGGTGTTCCAGAATTCGCCACTCATGGCGCAAGGCAGACCCGACGCCGCCGAACTCGCGTTGCTTGAGCCGTTTCGCGGCAAGCTACCGGACGAGGTCTTTGGCGAGCCCTATGTGCCACCGGTTACCGACGGCAGCGGTCAGGATCGTCGCTGGCTGCGACGCGCTGTGCAATTACTCGAGGAGGCCGGTATAGTGCTCAAGCACGGCAAGCGCGTGCTGCCGGATGGAACGCCGGTCAGCATCGAATTTCTGGTCGACGAGCAGACCTTCACACCACACCATCTGCCCTACATCAGAAATCTCGGCACGCTCGGTATTGCCGCCAGTCTGCGGGTCGTCGACCCGGTGCAATATCGCGCGCGCGTCGACGGTTTCGATTTCGACGTTACGGTGGAGCGTTTCAGCTTTCCGTCGACGCCGGGCGATTCGCTGCGTAATTATTTTTCATCGCGAGCCGCCGCAACCAGGGGCGCGCAAAATCTCGCCGGCATCGCCGATCCGGCAGTTGATGCCCTCATCGACATCATTATTGCCGCCAAGACGCGGGACGAGCTCACCACTGCCTGTCGCGCGCTCGACCGCGTCATCCGCGCAGGGCGCTACTGGGTCCCGCACTGGTACCTGCCCGCCCATCGGATCGCCTATTGGGACGTGTTCGGCCGCCCGCCTGCGCAACCGCGCTATTTCCGCGGCATTCCCGATACCTGGTGGCACGACCGCGATAAGGCGACCAAACTAGAAAAGAGCGGCTAGAACCGACGAAGAATTGCCCGTTGGCGGGTTATAGTTATGGAGTCGACGGTGGAACTTTCGCGTCGCCCCGGAATAACATACTGAGAGCTCCATGGCCGCCTACATCATCCGCCGCATCTTATTCATGGTGCCGACCATGCTCGGCATCATGCTGGTGGCCTTTGTCGTGGTGCAATTCGCACCCGGCGGTCCGGTCGAACAGGTGATTGCAAAGCTCACCGGCAGCGACACGGGCGCCACCTCGCGCATCTCTGGCTCGCCCGGCGGCGATTTCGGCAGTCGCGGAGTTGCGCAGGGCGGCTCCGGTGTCGATTCTGTGACCTCGAAGTATCGCGGTGCACAAGGGCTCGATCCGGACTTCATCAAGAAGCTGGAGAAACAGTTCGGCTTCGACAAGCCAGCCTACGAGCGCTTTGGCATCATGCTATGGAATTATGTCCGCTTCGATTTCGGCAAGAGCTACTTCCGGGACGTCAGCGTGATGCAGCTGATCAAGGAAAAGCTGCCAGTGTCGATGTCGCTCGGCATCTGGATGACGCTGCTCACCTACCTGATCTCGATCCCGCTCGGCATCCACAAGGCGGTCGAGGACGGGTCGCGCTTCGACACGTGGACATCGAGCGTCATCGTCATCGGCTACGCCATCCCCGGCTTCCTGTTCGCTATCCTGCTCATCATCCTCTTCGCCGGCGGCTCGTTCTTCGACTGGTTTCCGTTGCGCGGCCTCGTATCGGAGAACTGGCATCAGCTGCCGTGGTGGCAGAAGATTCCCGATTATTTCTGGCACCTGACGTTGCCGATCGTGTCGATGGCGCTGTCCGCCTTCGCCACCATGACGCTGCTGACTAAGAATTCGTTCCTCGAGGAGATCCGTAAGCAATACGTCCTCACCGCCCGCGCCAAGGGCTGCACGCGCAATCAGGTTCTGTACGGGCACATATTCCGCAACGCCATGCTGATCGTCATTGCCGGATTTCCCGGTGCCTTCGTGCACGCCTTCTTCACCGGCTCGCTGCTGATCGAGACAATCTTCTCGCTTGACGGACTTGGCCTGCTCGGCTTCGAAAGCGTGCTCAACCGCGACTATCCGGTGGTGTTCGCGACGCTTTACATCTTCTCGCTTATCGGCGTGATCGTGAACCTGATCTCCGACCTGACCTACACCTGGATCGATCCGCGCATCGATTTCGAAACGCGGGAGGTTTGAGGTGGACGCGCCGACCCGCCGCGATCTGACCGAGCTCGCCGCCAATGCCCCGGCGGCCCTTGTGGAGTCGATGGCCGAGCCGCGCTTTGCGCTGTCGCCGCTCAACCGCCGGCGCTGGGATAATTTCAAGGTCAACCGGCGCGGCTTCTGGTCGTTATGGATTTTCCTCGGACTGTTCCTCGTGTCGCTGTTTGCGGAGTTCATTGCCAACGACAAGCCGATCTTCATTCACGTCAACGGCCAATGGTTTTTTCCCGCGATCGTGACCTATCCCGACACGGCTTTCGCCAGGGACAAGGATCCGAATCTGTTCGGCACCGCGGCCGACTATCGCGACGACTATCTTATGGGTCTCATTCAAAAGGAGGGCGGCACCGTGGTCTGGCCGCCGATCCGCTTCTCCTACAACACGCAGGTCAGCAAGCCGCCGTCGCCTTTCCCGTCCAAGCCGACCTGGGCGCTGATGCAGCAGGATTGCGAGTTTGCCGCGAGCCATGGCTTCGCCAAATGCGGCGAGCTCGAGTACAACTGGCTCGGCACCGACGATGGCGGGCGCGACGTGTTAGCGCGGCTGATCTACGGTTTCCGTATCTCCGTGTTGTTCGGGCTGTGCCTCACCATCGTGTCGTCCGCGATCGGCGTCGCGGCCGGTGCGGTTCAGGGCTATTTCGGCGGCTGGGTCGATCTCTTGTTTCAGCGCTTCATCGAGATCTGGACGTCGATCCCGTCGCTCTATCTGCTGTTGATCATTTCTTCGGTGCTGGTGCCGGGCTTCTTCGTGCTGCTTGGGATTCTGTTGCTATTCTCGTGGGTGTCGCTGGTGGGGCTCGTGCGCGCGGAATTCTTGCGCGGACGCAATTTTGAATACATTCAGGCGGCGCGGGCGCTTGGCGTGTCGAACGCGGTGATCATCTTCCGCCACCTGTTGCCCAACGCCATGGTGGCAACGATGACGTTCCTGCCGTTCATCTTGTCGTCGTCGGTAATGACCCTGACCGCCCTCGACTTCCTCGGCTTCGGCCTGCCGCCGGGCTCGCCCTCGCTCGGCGAATTGCTGTCGCAGGGCAAGGCCAACGTGCAGGCCCCGTGGCTCGGTCTTACCGGCTTCTTCTCGATCGCGATCATGCTGTCGCTCTTGATCTTCATCGGCGAAGCGGTACGCGACGCCTTCGATCCCAGGAAGACGTTCCGATGAGCGCAGCAAAAGAAAACCTTCTGTCGGTGCGCGACCTCGCGGTCGCATTCGGCCGCGGCAAGCGCGAGGTGCTGGCGGTCGACCGCGTCTCGTTCGACATCGGCAAGGGCGAAACCGTCGCGCTGGTCGGCGAGTCCGGGTCAGGGAAATCGGTGACAGCGCTCTCGGTCATGAAACTGCTCCCATATCCAGCCGCGCATCATCCGTCCGGTTCGATCAAGTTTCAGGGCCGCGAGCTGCTGACAATGTCGGAACCCGAGATTCGCCATGTGCGCGGCAACGACATCACAATCATCTTCCAGGAGCCGATGACCTCGCTCAATCCGCTGCACACGATCGAGAAGCAGATCGGCGAGATATTATTGCTGCACCAGGGACTCACGGGGGAGGCGGCGCGCCGTCGGATCGTCGATCTGCTCGGCCAGGTGGGCATTCGCGATCCGAAAGGGCGGCTGGCGAGCTATCCGCACCAGCTCTCCGGCGGTCAGCGCCAGCGCGTGATGATCGCCATGGCTTTGGCAAACGAGCCGGACTTGCTGATTGCCGATGAGCCGACCACCGCGCTCGACGTGACGGTTCAAGCGCAGATCTTAAAGCTGCTCAAGGATACGCAGACGCGGCTTCACATGTCGATGCTGTTCATCACCCACGACCTCGGCATCGTGCGCAAGATTGCCGACCGCGTCTGCGTGATGCAGAAGGGCAAGATCGTCGAGCAGGGCGATGTCGAGCGTGTATTCACAGCGCCGGAACATACCTACACGCGCGCGCTGCTCGCCGCCGAGCCCAAGCCGGATCCGGCACCGCCACAACCAGAAGAACCTGTGGTGGTCTCGACGAAGGACCTCAAAGTCTGGTTTCCGATCAAGCGCGGCGTGCTGCGCCGGATCGTCGGCCACATCAAGGCGGTGGATGGCATCAGCGTCGAGGTGCGCAAGGGCGAGACGCTGGGCGTGGTTGGCGAGTCCGGCTCCGGCAAGACCACGCTTGGCCTCGCGATCTTGCGGCTGATCTCCTCGAACGGGCCGGTGGTGTTCATGGGTCACACGATCCAGGGACTGAAGTTCAAGGAGATGCGGCCCTATCGTCGCAACATGCAGATTGTTTTCCAGGATCCTTACGGTTCGCTCAGCCCGCGCATGTCGGTGTCCGACATCATCGAGGAGGGCCTCTGGGTGCATCACCCGAATCTAGCGCCAGCAGAGCACGAGCGCCGCGTGGTGGCGGCGCTCACCGACGTTGGGCTTGATCCGCAAACACGCTTCCGTTATCCGCACGAATTCTCTGGCGGCCAGCGCCAACGCATCGCACTCGCGCGCGCGCTGGTGCTTGAGCCAACCTTCATCGTGCTCGATGAGCCAACCAGCGCGCTTGACATGTTGATCCAGTCGCAGATGGTCGATCTGCTGCGCGACCTACAGAAGCGGCGCGACCTAACCTACATGTTTATCTCGCACGATTTACGCGTGGTAGCGGCGCTAGCGAGTCACCTCTTGGTGCTGCGAAACGGCAAGATGGTGGAGGAGGGCGCCGCGGCGGATTTGTTCAAGAATCCGAAGAGCGACTACACGCGTGCACTGTTTGCCGCGGCCTTCAAGCTTGAGACCTCGCCCGAGGGCTTGGCGGCGCAATAAACATGGCTGACGAATACAAGCTGGCTGATCGTTCCGCGGAGGTCGCGGTCTCGGCGCCGGAACTGCTGGCGAAAGGCTTCCTGCCTTATCAACGCTATCGCGTGACGCTTAAGGGGCCGGGTGTCTCGGTGCTACAGACGCGCGACGTTTTACTGGCCGGCAGGGTGGTGGCGGTGTTGCCGGTTGATCTGGCGCGGGGCGAGGTCTTATTGATCCGACAATTCCGACTGCCGGCGCATCTCGCTGATGACTGCGGCGATATGGTCGAGACCGTGGCTGGACGAGCGGAGGTGGGCGAATCGCTCGAGCAGACAGCGCGGCGCGAGTGCCAGGAAGAGATCGGCGTCGTCCCGGCGAAGTTGATCGAATTATTCAGTTTCATGAC
>Ga0182038_10001212_pt1 | contig 13375 bp, 9 predicted proteins | sample sta12Can44000108_FD_125976 | JGI IMG/M metagenome (GOLD analysis project Ga0182038, IMG submission 125976) | Lab enrichment of tropical soil microbial communities from Luquillo Experimental Forest, Puerto Rico - statanox.12C.anox.44.000.108 | ecosystem: Environmental > Terrestrial > Soil >...
CAAGACCCCCGCCGAATTCGAAAGCCTGCCCTTGCGCAAGGAAAAGGTGATCGCCCCCGGTGTCACCACCGACATGGTGATCAAGGGGCTGGATGCTGGGGAATATCCCTTCTTCGATGATTTCCATCCCGACGCCAAGCCGGCGATTCTGGTGGCGAAGTAAAAGGATGATGCGGTGACGGCAGCCTGTGCGAACACCGGGGGACGACAAAGCCGCCTGTTGGCGGCGGTCGGTCAATGGATGAGCCGGTCACGGCGCCTGATCATGGGCGTGCAGTGGGCGGTTATTGTGCTTTATGCCGGGCTGATCATCATCCCCACCCTGGTGCCGCTGCCGACCAATGTCGATCGCATCTGGAACCATGTGACCATCTTCGCTCAGTTCGTGTTCTGGGGCATCTGGTGGCCGGGCGTGCTGCTGTCGATGATTCTGTTCGGGCGCATCTGGTGCGGCGTCTTCTGCCCCGAAGGCGCTTTGTCGGAACGGGCCTCGGCCTTTTCCCTGGGTCGCGCCGTGCCCCGCTGGATCACCTGGAAGGGTTGGCCCTTCGTTGGTTTTCTGGGCACTACCATCTATGGCCAGATGATCTCGGTCTATCAGTATCCCGCCGCCGTGCTGGTGATCTTGGGCGGATCGACCGCTGCCGCCATCGTGGTGGGGCTGATCTGGGGCCGCAACAAGCGGGTCTGGTGCCGCTATCTCTGTCCGGTGAACGGAGTATTCGCCCTGGTCTCGAAGCTGGCGCCGGTGCATTTCCGCCTGGACCGCGAGGCCTGGGAACGCTGGCAGAAGCCCACTGACGGCACCCATCTGCCGGCAGTCAACTGCGCGCCGCTGGTGTCGCTGAAGACGCTTGAGGGCAATTCCCAATGCCATATGTGCGGCCGTTGCAGCGGCTTCCGCGAGTCCATCAATCTGGATAGCCGTCCCTTTAATCACGAGATCGTGCAGGTGGCGGGCCGCGAGGCCAAGCCGTGGGAAACCGCTCTGATCCTGGTCGGCCTGCTGGGCGTGGCCGGCGGCGCTTTCCGCTGGACCGGCAGCAGCCTGTTCATCGATCTGAAGCTGTGGCTGGCCGAACAGCTGGTCAATCTGGGAGCCGACCGGCTGCTGGATTTGGTCGCCCCCTGGTGGGTTCTGACCAACTATCCCGAAAACAATGACGTGATGAGCGTTCTCGACGGCGTCACCCTGTTCAGCTTCGTTGGGATCGAGGCCTTGCTTTGCGCTCTGATCCTGGGCGGCGGCCTGATGCTGGCCAGCCTGTTGGCCGGCAGGCGTCGCTTGCTGCATCGCTTCCACCATCTGGCCCAGGCGCTGATCCCGTTGGCGGCGGTGGGGGTGATCCTGGGGCTGTCGATGACCACGGTGTCGCTGCTGCACACCAACGGCTTCGATCTCGCCTTCGTCGATGCGCTGCGGGCCATCATGCTGGGCGGAGCCGGGCTGTGGTCCCTGTGGCTGTCGCTGCGCATCGTCGGGCTGCATGCCGCGTCCTGGCCGCGCCGGCTGGCGGCGGGCAGCGTGATGCTGCTGGTCTGCCTGTTGGCGGCGGCCAATTGGGGCTCGTTGTTCTGGAAAATCTGAGGGCCACTGGTCAGAGCGCCTCAACCATGCTTCACTAACGCCCGCGTTAAAAGCAGCGGCGGAAGGTCATGGTCAGGATCGTTTGCACCATCGCGGATAAGGCCTATTTCCCCCTGGCGCTGGACTGTCTGGCCTCGGTGCGGCGCTTCGATCGGCAGCAGGAACTGGCTCTGCTGGATGTCGGCCTGACCCAGGAGCAGTCGGATTTCCTGACCTCGCGCGGGGTGCAGGTGGCGAAGGCGGGGTGGAACTTCCCCTTCGCGGCGCCGATGCCGGTGGATCAGCGGCTGCTGTCGATGCTGTCGCGGCCCTTTCTGCCCCACTATTTCCCCCAGGCGAGCGAGATCGTCTATCTGGATGCCGATAGCTGGGTGCAGCATGCCTCGGCTGTTTCCGACATGGCCGAGGCGGCAAGGCTGGCCGATCTGGCCCTGGTGCCCGAGCTTTATCATGGCTATGTCCAGGTCTATTATCCCACCACGCCCTTGAAGCGCATTCAGATCGACGCCTTCGAAGCCTATTACGGCCCGGCGGACTTCCTGAAGGCCGGCTGTCCGCAGTTCAATTCCGGGGTCTTCGCCGCCAAGGCTTCCTCGCCGGTCTGGCGGGCATGGCAGGAGGTGCTGGGCGAGGCGGTGCGGAAAAGCTTTCAGCGCATCGGAACCATCGGCGTGCTGACCTTTATCGATGCTCAGGAAAACCATTTCATCGAGCAGAACGCGCTGAATGTCTGTCTGCAACGGGGGCAGGCCAAGCCCTATCCGCTGGGGCCGGGCTATAACTTCGTCTGTTCGCTGGCGACGCCGCTGTTCGATCCGCGCAGCAGCCTGATCACCGAGCCGCTGGCCCCGTGGGAGCCCTTGCGCATCATCCATCTGACCGAGAAAGGGCGCGATGCCGCCGGCCTGATGGATCGGCAGGGCAATCGCCATGATCGCGGCTGGCGCTATCAGGGGCCGCCGCTGTGAGCGAGGCAGCCTCTTCAACTACGGTCATCGGGTGACGTCATGAAAGTGCTGGTGGTTGAAGACGATGCCCCGACGGCGGCCTTCCTGGCCCGAGGCTTGAGTGAAGCCGGCTATGGCGTCGATATTGCCGCCGACGGCATCGCCGGGCTGGATATGGTCACCGCCGGAGACTATGCCGCCATGATCGTCGATCGCATGCTGCCGCGCATGGACGGGTTGCTGCTGGTCGAGACCCTGCGCCGCATGGGACGTCGGCTGCCGGTGCTGTTCCTCTCGGCCTTGGGCGAGGTGGACGAGCGGGTCAAGGGATTGCAGGCGGGCGGCGACGACTATGTCTGCAAGCCCTTCGCCATCGCCGAAGTGCTGGCCCGTATCGAAGTGCTGATGCGGCGGGGCGAGGCTCCGGCGGCAGCGGCCAATCCGCTGCTGACGGTGGGGCCGCTGGAGATGAATCTGCTGGCCCATTCAGTGAAGCGCGACGGCGTTCTCATTGCCCTTCAGCCCCGCGAATATCGCTTGCTGGAATATCTGATGCGCCATCAGGGCCAAGTGGTCACGCGGGCCATGCTGCTGCAGGCGGTGTGGGATTATCACTTCGATCCGCAGACCAATGTCATCGACGTGCATGTCAGCCGCCTGCGCCAGAAGATCGAGAAAGAAGGCGAGCCCGCCCTGCTGCAGACCGTGCGCGGCGCCGGCTATATCCTGAAGGCCGAGCTATGAGCCGCTTTTCGCTGCGGCTTCTGCGCAGTTCCACCTTCCGTCTGGCCTTCCTGGGCGCCTTGCTGTTCGCCGTCACCGGGCTGGGCATGCTGGGCGTGGTGCGCTGGATGACCACGGCGGTGCTCGATCATCGGGTCGATCTCTCGGTGGAAACCGAGATGACGATGCTGCGAACCCTGCTGGATCAAGGCGGCATGGACGCCCTGGCCGAAGAGGTGAACGCCCGCGCCAATTCCTTGCAGGGACGCTATCGCGCCTATCTGATGCAGGACGGGCAGGGGCATGCGCTGGCCGGCAATCTGGCGGTCTGGCCCAAGGGCCATAGCGAGGAAAACGGCAAGCGTCTGCGCTTCCATGCCCCCGAAACCAGCGCCGATCCGGGAAGCCCGGTGCGCGCCACGGTGATCGAGCTGCCCGGCGGCGGAAAGCTGCTGATGGGGCGGCTGCAATCGGATCGTCAAGCCTTCGAAGAGGTGGTGGACCGCACCATGCTGGCCGGCGCCGCTCTTAGTCTGGTGCTGGGTTTCGGGGTCGGGCTGCTGCTGGCCCGGCGGGCCTTGCGGCGGCTGGACCAGATAAACCGCACCGCCCAGACTATTCTGGAAGGACAGCTGCGCGACCGGGTGCCGGTGGGTGGTGGCGGCGACGAGTTCGATCATCTGGCGGTCAATCTCAATGTCATGCTGGATCGCATCGAGCGGCTGGTCGAGGCCATGCGGGCGGTGACCCGCAACATCGCCCATGATCTGCGAACACCCTTGAACCGCCTGCGCAACCGGCTGGAGCTGGGGCTGATCGACCAAGCCGCCGAGCCGCGCCAAGTGTTGGCCGACGCCATCGGCGATGTGGACGGCGTGCTGGGCACCTTCAACGCCTTGCTCAGCATCGCCCGGCTGGAGGGGCGCAAGCCGCGCGAGAATTTCAGCGATATCGATCTGGACGAGCTGATCTCGGGGCTGGCCGAGCTTTATGCGCCGCTGGCGGAAGATGAGGGGCTGGCCTTCACCTCCGGCCCAGCCTGCGGCGTCTCGCTGTCTGGAGATCATCATCTGTTGTCGCAGGCGCTGGCGAACCTGTTGGACAATGCCATCAAATATACCCCGCCGGGCGGTCATCTCCACCTTTGGGCCGAGGCCAGTGACGGGCTGATGCGGCTTTGCGTCGCCGATGACGGGCCGGGCATTCCGCCTGATGCGCGGGCGAAAGTGGTGGAACCCTTTGTACGCCTGGACGAAGCCCGCCATCTTCCGGGGGCCGGGCTGGGCCTCAGTCTGGTCTCCGCCATCGCCGAAGCCCATGGGGGGCGGCTGCTGCTGGAGGATGCCGCACCAGGGCTGCGAGCCGTATTGCAACTGACATTACCAAAACATGGACATGTGGTTAATTCTATGTAATTCATTGATATGTCACGGTTATTCGGCAAGTGGCGATGGCAGGCTCCGGCCATCCTTTCTCTCTTCATCAAGGAAGACCCCATGAAGATCCGCATGCTCGCGCTTGCCGCCGTCGCCACCGTGGCGATGACCTCCGGCGCCCAGGCTGGCGACCAGATCCGTATCGTCGGTTCCTCGACCGTCTATCCCTTCGCCACCGCTGTGGCCGAGCAGTTCGGCAAGACCTCGGGCTTCAAGACCCCGGTGGTCGAGAGCACCGGCACCGGCGGCGGCATGAAGCTGTTCTGCGCCGGCAATGGTCCCGATACCCCCAGCATCAACGACGCTTCGCGCCGCATCACCCAGTCGGAAGTGGACTTCTGCGCCACCAACGGTGTGAAGAACATCACCGAGATGGTGATCGGCTATGACGGCATCGTGATGGCGAACGCCAAGGGCGGCCCGAAATATGCTCTGACCCGCGAGCAGATTTTCAAGGCCCTGGCCAAGACCGTTCCGGTGAACGGCAAGCTGGTGCCGAACCCCTATAAGAAGTGGTCGGACGTTGATCCCAGCCTGCCCAAGGAAGACATCGTGGTCTTCGGCCCGGCCTCCAACCACGGCACCCGCGACGCCCTGGTCGAGCTGGATATGGACGAGGCTTGCGAGAAGTTCCCCGAGATCAAGTCCCTGGACGCCGCCGCCAAGAAAGTGGCCTGCGATGCCGTGCGTGAAGACGGCGCTTATATCGAAGTGTCCGAGAACTACACCGTCACCCTGCAGAAGCTGCTGACCCAGCCCCATGCCGTGGGCGTGCTGACCTACAGCTATCTGGACCAGAACGGCGACAAGATCCAGGGCGCCACCGTCGACGGCAAGGTCGCCACTTACGACAACATCGCCAACGGCGTCTATCCGCTGTCGCGTCCGCTGTTCTTCTATGTGAAGAAGGATCATGTGGGCAAGATCCCCGGCATCAAGGAATATATCGCCGAGTTCACCTCGGAGAAGGCCTGGAGCAAGGACGGCTATCTGGCCGAGAAGGGCCTGATCGCCATGCCCGACGCCCAGCGTAAGGCCGAGGCTCAGAAGGGCAAGGAACTGCCCGACCTGAAGCTTTAATCAGTCAAGTGTCAGGAGGAAGGGAGAGGAAACTCTCCCTTCTTTCCGATTCTTAATGATGGCTTGGCGGATTTGCTCCTATTTCGCCGTGACTTTGTGTAAATTCCTGGGCCCATCCTTGCGCCTGGAATTGGAGCCCCGATGTCCGCCCCCCGTCCTCACCGCTTTCGACGCTGGCTGCTGGCGCGCGGGTTTTCGGTGCGGCTGAATCTTCGCAGCGACGAAAAAGCTCAGATCATCCTCTGTGCACCCCTGGGCTGGCTGGTTGGGCTGGTGGTGGTGGCTCTGCATGAACTGGTCACCTGGCTGCATCGGGTGGATTTCCGCCTGCCTCCCGACGGATTGCTGAGCGCCGGCATCGGCATCGATCATAGCCGACTGCTGTGGGTGCCGGCGGCGGGAGGATTGCTGGTGGGCGGGCTGTCGGTCCTGGCCAGGCGCTTCCGTCCGCGGGAAATCGTCGATCCCATCGAAGCCAATGCTATCTTGGGCGGGCGCATGTCGCTGCTGGATTCGGCGCGGCTGGCGGCTTCGACGGTGTTGTCCAATGCCGCCGGGGCCTCGTTGGGGATGGAGGCCGCCTATAGCCAGATGGGCGCCGGCATGCTCTCGTCAATCGGGCAGATTTTGCGGCTGCGGCGCACCGACTTGCGCATCTTTGTCGCCGCAGGAGCCGCCGCCGCCATCGCCGCCGCCTTCAATGCGCCGTTGGCCGGAGCCTTTTATGGCTTCGAGCTGATCCTGGGCAGCTATAGCCCGGCGGCGCTGGCCCAGGTGGCGATGGCGGTGCTGGGGGGAACCCTGGCCCTGCGCATGACCTTGGGCACCGCGCCGATCTTTCTTGATGCCACACCGCCGGTGACGGTGGCCCATTGGGGCTATCCGCTGTTCGTGCTGCTGGGGGTAGGGGCGGCGGCCTTGGGCATCGTCACCATGCGGCTGGCGACCGGGATCGAAGGATTCCTGCGCCGCATCAAACTGCCCCGCTGGCTGAGACCGGCGGCAGGGGGCTTATGCCTCAGCGCCATGGCGATCGGCGCGCCGCAGGTCTTGGGCGGCGGGCATGGAGCCATCCAGCAATTATTCACCGATGATCCGTCGCTGACGCTGATCCTGATGCTGCTGGTGGGCAAGCTGGTGGCCTCGGCGCTATCGGTGGGATCGGGCTTTCGGGGCGGTCTGTTCAGTTCGTCGCTCTATCTCGGCTGCCTGTTCGGCGCTGCTGCCGGCAAGGGGCTGGCTCTGCTGCTGCCGGTGGTGGCCGATCAGCAGACCCTGTTCATGCTGGTCGGCATGGGCGCGGTGGCCGCCTCGATCGTCGGGGCTCCGGTGACCATGACCATGCTGGTGCTGGAGGTCACCGGGGATTTCCAGACGGCGCTGGCGGTGCTGGCCGGCGTGGTCACCGCCGCCACCATCACCCGCTTCGGCTTTGGCTATTCCTTTGCTACCTGGCGCTTCCAGCAGCGAGGCAAGCCGATCCGTGGAGCCCATGACGTCGGCTGGATCGGCGAACTGACGGTATCGGGTCTGATGCGCCGCGAGGTTCGCACCGTGCCGCAGGAAACGCCGCTGCTGGAGCTGCGCCGGCTGTTTCCGCTGGGCAGCGTCAGCCGGGTTTTTGCGGTGGATGGGCAAGGGGGCTATGTCGGCTTGATCGAGCTCAGCGTTGCCCATGATCCCGATCTGGATGATGCCGCAGATGGGCTGGTGGCCAGCGATCTGGCGGGCAAGGGACGGGCTTTCCTGACACCCGAGATGGATGTGCGAACGGCGCTGAGCCGCTTCGAGGAGACGGCGCTGGAAACTATGGCGGTGCTGGTCGCGGCCAATGATCGCCGGGTGGTGGGCTATGTCACCGAGGCCTTTGCTCTGCGCCGCTATGCCCAGGAGATGGAACGGCATCGATCCGCCGAACTGGGTGAGCGGGATCTGTTCGAGCATAAATAGGGGGCGGAAAAAATTTAGTCGTCATGGCCGGGCTTGGCCCACGGCTGTCTGGTTTAATTTTGGTTATGGTCCTAGCTGTAAGTTCCATCGATCGACACCACGAAAGCCCCTCTCCCGCAGGCGGGAGAGGGGTTGGGGTGAGGGGATAAGGGAACGGTGCGGCCAGTGCGTTGACCATATCTTTCCCTCACCCCCTAGCCCCCTCTCCCGATTTCGGGCGAGGGGGAATGGCGCATCGTCACATTAAACCGGACAGCCGTGGATCAAGTCCGGGGGTGACGGGGTGAGGTGAGGAGCTATTCCGCCGCTTGCGCCGTTTCGGCGCTGCTGCGGATCAGATGGTCGAAGGCGGCCAGCGACGCCTTGGCGCCGTCGCCCATGGCGATGATGATCTGCTTGAAGGGCGAGGTGGTGGCGTCGCCGGCGGCGAACACGCCGGGCAGCGAGGTCTGACCACGGGCATCCACCTCGATCTCGCCGCGCGGGCTCAAGGCCAGGGTTCCCTTCAACCATTCGGTATTGGGCACCAGACCGATCTGCACGAAGATGCCGTCCAAGGTGATGCGATGGCTCTCGCCGTCCAGGCGGTTCTTGTAGGCCAGCGCCGTGACCTTGGAGCCGTCGCCGATCACTTCGGTGGTCTGGGCGAAGGTGATCACCTCGACATTCGGCAAGGACTTCAGCTTGGCCTGCAACACCGCATCGGCCCGCAGCTTGGTGTCGAACTCCACCAGGGTGACATGGGCAACGATGCCCGCCAGATCGATAGCCGCCTCGACGCCGGAATTGCCGCCGCCGATCACCGCCACGCGCTTGCCCTTGAACAGCGGGCCGTCGCAGTGCGGGCAGAAGGCCACGCCCTTGTTGCGGTACTGGTCTTCGCCCGGCACATTCATGGTCCGCCAACGGGCTCCGGTCGACAGGATCACGCTCTTGGCTTTCACGGTGGCGCCGCTTTCCAGCGTCACCTGGATCAGATCGCCGGGACGGGCGGCGGGGATCAGGGTCGAAGCCTTCTGCAGATTCATGATGTCGACGCTATAGGAGACCACATGCTGCTCCAGGGCGGCGGCCAGCTTGGGGCCTTCGGTATGGGGCACCGAGATGAAGTTCTCGATGGCCATGGTGTCCAGCACCTGACCGCCGAACCGCTCGGCGACCACGCCGGTGCGGATGCCCTTGCGGGCGGCATAGATGGCAGCCGAAGCACCGGCCGGGCCACCGCCGACCACCAGCACGTCGAAGGCCTCCTTGGCGTCGATGGCGGCGGTATCGCGAACGGCGGCGCCGGTATCGATCTTGGCCAGGATCTGCTCCAGGCTCATGCGGCCCTGGCCGAAGGGCTGACCGTTCAGATAGATCGAGGGCACCGCCATGATCTGGCGCTCATCGACTTCCGCCTGGAACAAAGCGCCATCGATGGCGGTATGGCGGATGCGCGGATTTAAGGCCGCCATCAGGTTCAGCGCCTGCACCACGTCGGGGCAGTTCTGGCAGGACAGCGAGAAATAGGTCTCGAAGACGAACTCGCCGTCCAGCGCCTTGATCTGCGCCTGAGTCTCTTCGGCGGTCTTCGAGGGATGGCCGCCGACCTGCAACAGGGCCAGCACCAGCGAATTGAATTCATGCCCCAAGGGGATACCGGCGAACCGCACCGAGGCCTCGGCGGCTCCGGCCGGGCGGATGGCGAAGGACGGCTTGCGCGGATTGGCGTCGTCGCGCACCACCGACACCTTGTCGGACAGGGCGGCGATGCCGTTCAGCAGGGCGGAGAGTTCGTTGGACTTGTCGCCCGCGTCCAGGCTGGCCACCAGCTCGATGGGCTGGCGGATATAGGTCAGATAGGTCTTCAGCTGTTCTTGCAGGGCGGCGTCCAACATGATCTTCACTCCTTCGAGGCTGGTTGGAGGGAGGGAAGCCCCCGAAGGCCGGGAGCAGCCTTCGGGGACTGTTCAGACGGCGGGCTTAGATCTTGCCGACCAGATCGAGGGACGGAGCGAGGGTCTTCTCGCCTTCCTTCCACTTGGCCGGGCAGACTTCGCCGGGGTGGCTGGCGACATACTGGGCGGCCTTGACCTTGCGCAGCAGTTCCGTGGCGTCGCGGCCGACGCCGCCGGCATTGATCTCGACGATCTGGATCTTGCCCTGGGGGTCGATCACGAAAGTGCCGCGGTCGGCCAGGCCGGCTTCCTCGATATAGACTTCGAAGTTGCGGCTGATGGCGCCGGTCGGGTCGCCGACCATGGTGTAGCCGATCTTCTTCACGGCGTCCGAGGTGTCGTGCCAGGCCTTGTGGGCGAAGTGGGTGTCGGTCGAGACGCTGTAGATTTCGACGCCCAGGCCCTGGAACTCGGCGTAATTGTCGGCCAGATCTTCAAGCTCGGTCGGGCAGACGAAGGTGAAGTCGGCGGGGTAGAAGAACACCACCGACCACTTGCCCTTCAGGTCGGCATCGGTGACGGTGATGAACTGGCCGTTCTTGAAAGCCTGAGCCTTGAAGGGCTTAATTTCGGTGTTGATCAGGGACATCGTCTTCTCCATGAGTGGAAGCGGGTGGTTTCGAATGAGGTGATCCTAGTCGCCGCCATCTAATTTGAGAAACGAGTTATAATCGTGATAAAAATCGATTTAATCGATTAATGCGAGATGGGTAAAGTATCTCCGTCATCCCCGGGCTTGACTCGGGGATCCACGAACCAGCCTCTATCCAATTGTTTTCAGTATATTTTTGCAGATAGACGTGGATGGCCGGATCAAGTCCGGCCATGACGAATATTGAATGCCATCCCCCCTCTCCCGCCTGCGGGCGAGGGGGGATATGACGCTTACGCCGTTTCCATCTGATCGGCGGGGAAGTCTTCCTCGAAATATTCGCCGGGCTGGCGGTTGCCGGCGGCGCGCTGCTCCTCTTCCAGCTTCTTTAAGGCGACGCGGCGGATTTTGCCCGACACGGTCTTCGGCAGCGGCGAGATTTCGATGCGGCGGATGCGCTTGTAAGGCGCCAGCACCTTACGGATATGGCGGAAGATCGACAGGGCCAGTTCGTCGCTGGGCTCGAAGCCGTCGCGCAGGGTGATGAAGGCCTTGGGCACCGCCAGACGCACCGGATCGGGACTGGGTACCACCGCCGCCTCGGCCACGGCTTCATGCTCGATCAAGGCACTTTCCAGCTCGAACGGGCTGATGCGGTAGTCCGAAGCTTTGAACACGTCATCGGCGCGGCCGACATAGGTGATGTAGCCGTCCTCGTCGATCGAGGCGACGTCGCCGCAATGGTAATGGCCGGCCCGCATCAGGGTGGTGGTCTTCTCGGGATCGTCCTTATAGCCCTGCATCAGGCCCAGCGGGCGCGGCTCCAGGTTCAGGCTGATCTCGCCTTCCTCGGCGGGCTTGTCCTCGACATCCAGCAGGGCGACCTTATAGCCGGGCATCGGGCGGCCCATCGAGCCGGGCTTGACCACCTGGCCGGGAGAATTGCCGATCTGACAGGTGGTCTCGGTCTGGCCGAAGCCGTCGCGGATGGTGATGCCCCAGGCCTTGCGCACGATGTCGATGACTTCCGGGTTCAAGGGCTCGCCGGCGCCGACCAACTCGCGGATCTTGACCGGATAGGCGCCCAAGTCTTCCTGCATCAGCATGCGCCAGACCGTCGGCGGAGCGCAGAGCGAGGTGACGTCGCAACGCACCAGGGTTTCCAGCATCTTCTTGGCCTGGAAGCGGCCCGGGTTATAGACGAACACCGTCGCTCCGGCATTCCAGGGGGCGAAGAAATTGCTCCAGGCATGCTTGGCCCAGCCGGGCGAGCTGATGTTGCAGTGAACATCGCCGGGACGCAGGCCGATCCAATACATGGTCGACAGATGGCCGACCGGATAGCTCTGATAGCTATGCGCCACCAGCTTGGGCTTGGAAGTGGTGCCCGAGGTGAAATAGAGCAGGAAGGTCTCGTTCACATCGGTGACGCGATCGGGGGTGAAGGCGTCGGGGAAGCTTTCGCTCTCCTCGAAGGGCTGCCAGCCCTCCACCGGGCCGCCGACGACGATGCGGTTATAATCGCCGGGCAGAGCCGCGAACTTGGCGGTTTCCGCCGGGCCGCAGATGACATGGCGCACGCCGCCGCGCTCGAAGCGGTCCTTCAGGTCTTCCTCGACCAGCAGTGTGGTGGCGGGGATCAGCACCGCGCCCAGCTTCATGCTGGCCAGCATCACGTCCCACAAGGGCACGATGTTGGGCAGCATCAGCAGAATCGCCTCGCCGCGCTTCACACCCTTGGCCCGCAGATAATTGGCGACCCGGTTCGAGCGGGCCGACATCTCGGCGAAGGTCAGCTTGATGTCGCTGTCATGCTCGTCCACCAGCCAGAGGGCGGTCTGCTGGTTTTTCTTGGCGATGACGTCGAAATAGTCCAGCGCCCAGTTGAACGTCTTCAGCTGCGGCCAGCGGAAGTCGCGATAGGCCGTCTTGTAGTCGGTGCGGTGCGCGATCAGAAAGTCGCGGGCTTTCAAGAAGGACTGAAGGTCCTCGGACATGGATTCCTCCCCTTGGTGCGTTTCGTCGATCCCAGTACGTCGCTGAGTTTCCAGCTTTTTATGTACCGGCAGGCCGTTTCGGCCTGCCGTAAGTCCCTCACCGGGCGGGGCCATCCGGCCCCTTGGCTGCCGCCCTCGAGTCGCAGACGATGCGAAGCATCAATGGCGGCTGGAAAGGGAAACTAGTTTTTTGCTCTACATATTGCGGCGGTATTGCCCGCCGACCTCGAACAGCGCCGCCGAGATCTGCCCCAGCGAGCAGGAGCGCACGGCCTCCACCAGCACGGCGAAGATGTTCTCGTTGCGGATGGCGGCGTCCTTCAGACGGGCCAGAGCCTTGTCCGATGTCCCGGCATTGCGGGCATGGAAGTCGGACAGGCGCTGCAACTGGCTTTGCTTTTCCTCGTCCGTCGAGCGTTGCAGGACGATCTCCTGCTCCTCGGGCGGATTGGGATTGAGGAAGGTGTTGACGCCGATGATGGGGTACGTCCCGTCATGCTTCAGATGCTCGTAATGCAGCGATTCGTCCTGAATCTTGCCGCGCTGATAGCCGGTCTCCATGGCCCCCAGCACGCCGCCTCGGTCGGCGATGCGGTCGAACTCGGCCAGCACCGCTTCCTCGACCAGATCGGTCAGCTCTTCCAGGAAGAACGAGCCCTGATTGGGATTCTCGTTCTTCGCCACACCCCATTCGCGGTTGATGATCATCTGAATGGCCATGGCCCGGCGCACCGACTCGGCGGTGGGGGTAGTGTACGCCTCGTCATGGGCGTTGGTGTGCAAGCTGTTGCAGTTATCGTAGATGGCGATCAGGGCCTGCAGCGTGGTGCGGATATCGTTGAAGTCGACTTCCTGGGCATGCAGCGAACGGCCCGAGGTCTGGACGTGATATTTCAGCTTCTGCGACCGCTCATTGGCGCCGTATTTGTCGCGCATGGCCACCGCCCAGATGCGCCGCGCCACCCGGCCGATCACCGAATATTCCGGGTCCATGCCGTTCGAGAAGAAGAACGACAGATTGGGCGCGAAATCATCGATGTGCATGCCCCGCGCCAGATAGGCTTCGACATAGGTGAAGCCGTTCGCCAGCGTGAAGGCCAGCTGCGAGATGGGGTTCGCTCC
>Ga0182038_10001216_pt1 | contig 13365 bp, 18 predicted proteins | sample sta12Can44000108_FD_125976 | JGI IMG/M metagenome (GOLD analysis project Ga0182038, IMG submission 125976) | Lab enrichment of tropical soil microbial communities from Luquillo Experimental Forest, Puerto Rico - statanox.12C.anox.44.000.108 | ecosystem: Environmental > Terrestrial > Soil >...
TCGGTCGAAGATTTGGATGCGGGCATTCTCGCGGTCGCCTATGTAGACAAGATCGCCATCGACCACGATCGTATGGGGAGTGTCGAACTGACCGGGCCCCGTGCCCTTCATGCCCCAGCCAAGCAATTTGTTCCCGTACTTGTCGAACTTCAGCACACGCGAATTCCCATAGCCATCTGAAACGAAAATGTTGTCCTCCCAGTCCCACGCAACATCCGTGGGCTGATTGAAATGCCCCACATCATCTCCGGGAATTCGCATTCGACCGAGAGCAAGCAGCACGCGCCCTTCAGGGCTGAGCTTCAGAACGACATGCGAACCGATGTCGGTAGTCCAGATATTGTCCTCGGGATCGACCCGTACCATATGTGCCGTAACAAACAGATCGTCGGCAATGCTGCGCAGGAATTTGCCAGAAGAGTCGAATTCCATGAGTGGATGTTTGCCCCGATGAAACACATAGATGTGTCCCTTCGAATTTACGGCTACGCCTGCCGGCTCGATGAAATGCTCTTCCGGCGGCAGTTCGAAGAAATCCGGGATGATGAGGTAGTTCAGTTTTGGTAACGGCTCCTGGAACTGAGCCAAGGCCAATACTGACACAATGCAGAACCACAAGATTTCAGCAATCGGATTTCGAAGGCAGCGATTCATAGGTTTCCCATCCTTTGCGCGACTACCGCGACAGGGCTGAGGGATAGCGTATGCCGAAGCTCGCGCGGCTAGAGGATTCAGGCCTCCCAAAGACCGTGCCGTGATAATGCAGCTTCGCCATCGTGCTCAGCGATGTTGACGGCAGAACCATGATCTGTCTCAAGCCATGCAACGGGTGCTCTGTTCGATACACACTCACGTGCCATTCGCTGCGCCTACAGTCACAAAGAGCCTCAGATTAACGCGGAAGAAGATTGGGCGCCCTTCTCGGCTTGCCTTCGCCACTGCGGCGGCAATGGCTCGTTTTCCGTCTAGATAGGACTCCTCCGAGATCAGCAGCAATTGTGATGTACTTTGCCTGACGAGGAACGGATCTTGGAAAACAGAGTCGTCCGTAAAGGTCTTCTGGATGTGCTGTGCTGGTTCTGCCGACATATCGTTGAACCCGCTTCGGCCATTAAGTGCTTGATCTCGATCGTAGGTGGGTAACGTTTCAAATCTGCTACCCTAACACCCGGGAAGTAGTCGTAGAGATACCAGTCGGTCCCTGGGGCATGGCACCTCAATCAGAGCTACGTCCATGGTTCCTTTTCTCGTGGCCTCCTCCGACTATCTCGCAGATTCTTGCTTTCTAACGAGGCACGAACTCGATTTTCTTATGCACGGCAATGTCGGGGCCTTTGGTTCATCTGTCGCATTCATACTGAAGGCCCTTTGTGATGAGCCTCTCGCTTGAATTCTGCTTCACGTATCTGCGGACCGGCCATGCTGTCGACAACCTCAAAATGAGTTACATAGTCATCAAAACTTGTCAGGACGGCTTGCGCCCCAGGTTCCACTACTGCCTTGTCCGGATCTGGTCCGGCGAATCGGCGAACGGCTTCCATCGACTCCCAAAGGGTAAGCACAACCAACTCGGTGCCGTCTTCGACCTCGCGGCGAAGCAAGTAGCCTCCTCGGTGTCCTTCGATGGCACGGATCTTGGGGAACACCTTTGTTGTCGCATGCCGAACGTAGTCCGCGGCTCCACTAGCTGTTGATCGCGCTCTCCACATGCGCAAGACCATGTTGTTGTCCTTCTATGCTGGTTCCTTAAGCTCCAATCTCGAGTGGAGCTCGTCTGATCCGTCCGAGCAGCGCAGCAGTGGCGATCCCGACCAGGGCACCCACTACCGCTGTATAGGCCTCCATGAAAAAGACGTTCGGGACGAAGGAAACGCGGAGAAATATTGGCCAGAAACCGATCGGAGGGAATCCGGGATCCAGGGCGTCGTAATGCGTGCCCCAATGGCCACGCATTGCCAGGTACTGGACGATGGCCACTGGAATGCGCGACAGGTATCCGTAGGCCAGCAGCACCTTGCAAAGTGTCCGCCACGCCATGGCGCAGAGAACAAGCGCGATTAATGTAATGATGAAGTTCATCGACAGCCGCAGAGCATATGTCATGGCATGGGATTCCATCAAGAATGTGCCGGCAAGCTTTAGGGCCAACCCCAAAATCGCCAAAAGCAGGGATCGGCCAAAACGCTCTGGCGTATCGCCTGCATAAAAGAGTCTGACCGCGAAGTAGATCCCAAAGATCGGCACCAACCAGACAACCCCAAGGATCGCTTTCCCACAAACGTCGCTATTGACCAACGGCTTTGGCCAGTGGAGGAGCTCCCCGACCAGCCGCAATGCCGTCACAGCGATGCTAATGACGGCAGGAGCCACAATCAGCCGGCCGATAGAGGGAGTCTTCACTGCGACTCGCATAATTGCTTCCATGCAAATCACAAGGAGAAAGGCCGCAGCGCCACACAGTCCGCAACGGTTGTAAGATTCATTTTTGCCGCTCTTTGTCCATCGTCTTTTCCTCCGGTCGGATCGGTGTTGCGGCACCTTCTCCAGCAACTGTCGTCCATTCCCGGACATACCACCGCTTCACCGCCCCATTCACAACGTAGGGATCAGCCCTGGCAAACTTCTCGGCAACCTCGGGCGAGTCGCCTCTGAATAGCAACACAGCGCCGTCCACCGGTTTCGCGAAGGCGCCGCCAATATGAGTTCGCCGCGTTCACTTGCCTCCCAGGCTTTCTTCAGGTGCAGTTCCCGAAATTGGGCGCGCTTCGAAACGTAGTCCTCCCCAACCTCGTAAAACAAAAGGTCATGCATGTGATATGTCTCGCCTTCTGTTTTAACCAATGCTTAGTGTCATCTGCTTGCCAAGCTGGCCTAGCGCCGAGTGCTCTTTGTTGTGATCAGCGTTCTCATGCTTCCGTCGCGAAGCTGCATGGCCGCGATCAGGGTGTGGGATTTAGGAGTAATTTCGACAAATGAGTCGCGAAATTTCGTCGGCTTGCCCTCAACCTCTTCTGTGTAGTCGTTTACGAAAAGATCTCCCTCCCAATGTGCCGTACCGCGAACTTTACAACCAGCGTCACCGTTTTCCTTGAAGCATGCAAAGAAACCATAGAGCTTGGCGCGATCGTCCCACCACATTACGATCAGGTGATTGAGCATCCCCGCTGTACCATCAGATTCGCCCTGACAAATGAGCGTTGTGCCACCAGTGTCGAGTTGGCAGTGGGAGGATCCGCGGCGCTCACCCCCGCTCGGGAAGAATCCGCTCCGCTCCATGACCTCGCTGTTGCTCCAGTCGCCGGCCAAAGCTTGCGCAAGCCTGCTCATTTCGGGGCTGGGTTGCGATGATCTCTGAGCCAACGCAACACTGGAAAAGATGGCGAGCGGGATCAGCAGCATAAAGATGAATCGACAGGCAATCATCACGAACCTCCGGGACCCACCGATCTTCGCTGCCGCAACCACGACCACCCGCTTTTAGACGACTGCGCGGGTTGAAGGTTAGTTGTGAGGCAGCCGACCCTTCCCGGCCGTCAGACGTACTCCACCCATCCATACGGATCCGGTTGGCGCCCGGTCATGATCCCGAGCAGTTTCTCCCGAACCAATGGTCCCACTTTCCTTTGTTCAACCGGCGGCAAGTCAATCGTTTGCTCCTTATATCGGACGCGGTTTACGTGCGCGACAGTCGCCGCTGTTCCCGTTCCGAAACACTCGCGAAGTTCGCCTCGCTCATGGTCCCTGAATAGCTCGTCGATCTCGATCCGTTCCTCCCTGACCCGGTAGCCGACATCACGAAGCAGCGAGATCACGCTGTCGCGAGTAATGCCAGGCAGGATCGTGCCGCTCAACTGGGGAGTGACCACCTCCTCTCCGATAACGAAAAAGACGTTCATAACCCCGCATTCCTCGACGTACCGGCGTTCCTGTGCGTCGAGCCACATCACTGAAGTGAACCCGGCTTGCCGCGCCTCCTGGTCTGCGAGGAGCCCGGCGGCGTAGTTGCCTGCGGGCTTTGTGTCGCCTGTACCTCCCGGAAATGCTCGCACATAGCGCTCGCAAACCACTACGTCCACCGGGGCTGAGAAGTAAGGTCCGAAGGGAAAGGTAAGGATAATAAACTGGCACCGATCGGCTGGTTTCACACGGATCGAGGGGTCCACCGAAAACAGGATCGGCCGTACGTAGAGGGCACCGACATCCGCTGGAGGAATCCAAGCCTGATCTAGGCGAATCAACTCACGAAGCCCCTCCAGGAAAAGAGACTCCGGGACGACTGGTATGGCAAGCCGGGCTGCCGAGCGCTGAAGCCGCCGCGCATTCCCGCGTGGACGGAACAGGAGTGGGCGTCCGTCGGCCGATTTGTGTGCTTTCATGCCCTCAAACACCGAAATCCCATAATGCAGTGCGCTGATACTGGGAGCCACAGAAATCGGGCCATAGGGCTGGATCAGACCGTCACTCCAACGGCCATCCTGGAATTCAGCGCTAAACATGTGGTCGCTGAAGACACTACTGAACGGAACAGTGGCGAAATCGACTTCCTGCACTCTGGAGTTCAAGACCCGATTGATACGAATCGAAGAGCTCAAAGTGACGCCATCGCTGTGCATTTAGGGAGTCCCTCCACAAGGATCATGTTCGTGGTAGTAGAGCGCTGTCGCATGCCCTTCAGTTCAGAATAGCTTGGATCTTGCCACCACTTGCGTGCAGCCTCGACAGAGTGAAGCGCACGACGACGACCCGACTAGGTCGCCAATTTCCTTCAAGCGTCTCAACCTTCCTGCCGCGAACTAGGTACGTTCTCCCATGCGCTGCCAGCGTCGAAGGAGCCCCTTTTCGGTATTTGGCGTAAGTCGGTTCGTCGTTGACCTCGGTGACGTCGACAATCACGAACGCAGCCAAGCACGCATCTCCCTTAGTACCGTCTGCAACGCAACGAATCACTCTACGTCGCAGTCGCTTATGTTGCAAATGAATACTATGCATTGATAATATGCCTATGTGGAATTCGACGATGTGCGAACCTTCGTGAGCGTTGCAGATACGGGGTCGGTGAGTCTGGCAGCACGCGACCTGCACGTCACGCAGTCCGCCGTGACGCGCCGCCTACAGCGTCTGGAAACTTCCCTAGGGGCTGTTATGCTGGACCGTCGGACACGACCGATAACCCTGACGGTAGCAGGTCAGGCGGCGCTGGAGCGATGTCGACGCCTGCTGAACGACGTCCGGGCAGTGCGTGCCGCCACCGGGAATGGTCGCCTTCCGACGGGAGACCTTCGCATTGGAGTCGCACACGCCCTGACCGAACTTACGCTTACCGAACCAGTGGGCGAGGTGAGACGCAAATTTCCCAACGTTGCCCTTCGGCTCAGTACCGCCTGGAGCCGCGATCTGCTCGAACGTGTACGTGCCGGAGCTGCTGACGCAGCCGTTATCCTTCTGCCCCAGGGCGAGCGTTTGCCGGCTGGTGTGGTGGGGAAGGAGATAGGGAAGGAAAGGCTGGTTGTCGTCGGGCCACGTCGAAAGGGGCGGTCTCAGCCGCGAAGGATTCCGGACTTAGCCGGAGTGCAATGGATTCTGAATCCTGAGGGTTGCGCCGCCCGAGCAGCGTTGCGTAAGGCGCTCCTTCAGGCCAATGTGGACATGGTCGTCACTGTCGAAGCATACAACTACGACCTGCAGCTCGCGTTGGTTGCGCAGGGGCGAGGCTTCAGCCTTGTGCCCGAGCGCATTCTGCTTCGCAGCCGCTTCAGGTCCCGGTTGCAAACTCTACGCGTGGCTGGTTTGGAGTTTCCTTTGACGGTCTGGACGGTACTCCGCGAACCATTCGCCGGATTTGAACCTGTTATCGCCGAACTATGCCGCGTGCTGGCGGAGCAGCTCTGAATGCGCTCTTGATTCAGGCAGCCGTTCTAGCACCGGGTTACATTCCATGGCCTCCGCCGACATAAATCCGTTGACCAGTCACCCACCGGGCTTGATTGGACGCGAGAAACACTATGACATCCGCCACATCTTCCGGGGTGCCCAATCTGCGGAGCGGAACGGTCGGCACGATCGCTCGTTCGAGTTCCGGCGTGATCCATCCGGTCTGCACCGGGCCCAGCGAGACTATATTCACGGTCACGCCCAGCTTGGCCAGTTCGCAAGCCGCACTTCGGGTGTAGCTCTCCAGTGCGAACTTGCTGGCGCCGTACGTTACCTCTGATGGAAAGCGTTCAGCGCCGGCTGTGCTGACGTTGATGATCCTGCCCCATTGCGCTCCTCGTGCCGCATGCCTGCGCGCAAACTCCGCCATCATCAGCGCGGCGGCGCGAGTGTTGACTCCAAAGAGTTGGTCGAATGCAGCCGCAGTGATGGGCCCAGGGCGGGTGGTCCACAGCTCTACCAGCTTGTTCTCCAGCTCTTGGTCACCAGGAAGGAACGTGTCTCCCTCCCATGACGCGGCATTGTTCACAAGGATCTCGACCGGTCCCACTGCCGCTTCGGCTCGATCAAATAGCGTCGGAATGACAGTTGGGTCGGAGAGATCGGCTTCGAACACGGAGACAGGAATGCCAAAAACACGAATCCGTTCAACAACCTCATCTGCGGATTTTGCCTGCTGAGCGCGATAGAACTCTACGCCGGGTGAGCTTTTCTCTGCGCTGCTGGTCTGAGAAGTCTTGATATCGCTCGGCCTGAAATAGTGCAAGAAGGGTTTTGCGCCCTGCGCAGCGAAGGCCTGCGCAACAGCGGCTCCGATGCCATGTGGGTTGTTGGCACCCGTCACCAGCACGACCTTTTCGTTCAGACCCGGATCAAGCACGGAACTCTCTGTGTTTAGACGTATGACGAATAGTCAACTTGCACGTTCTCTGCAAAGCCTCTGAATCGTCGCGCGACGCGCGTCAAGCACTGCCTTTGATGCCTCGGTCAGCCGCTGGACAAGGTTCTTCGGTGCGGTCCTCGGCGATCCGCAGTTGAACGGCGGCTGCGGATCGTATTCGATTTGCAGTTGAATCACCTCGGCAGCTTCCTGCCCACGAAGAAGAGAAGCCAGGAGAACACGCCCGCCGTTGTTAGACGATTCCGATCAATCACCAAGCGCTCACGCGTGGGAATCGCACCTAACGGCTCAAGCAAAGGAAGAAACATCCAATGGCAAGTCGCCCGATAGCCCCGAAGTAGGCCCAACGCCGCGAGCAAGAGCGAGCCAGTGCAAACCGAGACCAGGTATTGCGCTCCCTCAGCCTGCTCCCTCAAGAAGCTCAATACCTGATCGTCTTCCATCAAGTCCTGCTGGCCAAGGCCTCCGGGTACAACGAGCACGTCCGGTTTCGGTGACTGGCGCAGAGTGAGGGTCGGCACGATGGAAAACCTGCCCTCAGTCTTCACAGGTCCGTTGTCTTTCCAGAGGATGTGCATCTCGGCATTTGGCATCCTGGACAGAACTTCGTAGGGGCCAGTCAGGTCCAGCTGTGTCAGCCTGGGATAGCAAAGCATTCCAACTTGCAGCAGTTCGTCCTTCATTCAGGCCTCCATCTCGGCCGACGGCGCGATGGCTTGGCTAGAGATCTTCTCTCCGCTCATCAAAGCTGCGCCGTGATTTCCTGTACTTGACGCGACGACTTCCGCGAGCCTCTTCGTCATCTCGGCATGCAGCGCATACAGAGCTCCCCGAACCTGGAACGATCCCGTAGGCATCTCTGATTCCAGCTTCAGGTGGACCTGAGCATGAGGCACATTGTTCAGAGATGTCGCGGCGATCAATCTGGTGGGACGAAAATGGGTCTGAAGAAATTGTCGAGCGCCCTCTATGTCCGGCCATTTCGGTTTAGCAGATGTCACTTGAGAAATTTGTCCGTCCGAGAAAACTCGGCGATTCCCGCCCGATAATTGGGAAAACGCGGTTTCCACTGAAGTTCCTGTTTGGCCTTCGCGTTGGAAACCCGCACCCTTGTCCCTAGCCATGATGCCGCCGCATATGGGGCAACCAGTCGTACGAACCAGCTGGGAACAGTTCGCGGTTGAGGGGCGCCAATCGTTGCGGCCAGATGCCGAACCACCTCGGCAAAGGACGCAGGTTCATCATCCACAACGTTGTAGACCTCACCTCCACGTCCGTGGCGAAGCGCCGCGACCGTTGCGGTGGCTGCGTCTTCAATGTAAATCAGTGGGACGACCGAATCGTCTGAGTCCTTGACTACGGGCAGCCAGCGGCGGCGTAGCAGTTGTGCGGTAATTTCGGTTCCCGCTCTCGGACCATAGAACCCTCCGAAACGCAGCACAATGCCCTCGATGTTGCCTTTCCGGTTCGCATCCATCACCTGCTTTTCCATATCCACAAGAGCGTCAATTGAAGGACGCAGCCAGCGCTTGGGCACACGCTTCGCCGCGTCCCTTTCTTCGTTCAGCCAATCCGGACCCAAGTCGCCATAGCCATAAACAAAAACCATGGACTCAACAATCAGCCGACGGGCGCCGACCCCTATGGTCGCATCAAGGAGATGTTTTGTTCCTCTGGTCCGTAGTTCGTTCGTTTGCTTCAGATCAGAAGCACGCCACGGCCCGCGTCTTGGAATCGCCGTAAGGGCGTGAAGAACAGCCTCCGGCCGGGTGGACTCCAGGGCGGCGCGAATGCTGGATGGATCTAGAGCGTCACCGGTAATTGACCGAGATGCGCCCAAGTGTTGAACGAGTTCTGCATGTGCAGTGCTTCGGGTAAAGCCAATTACTTCGTGCCTGTCAGCAACGAGGGCGCGCACTACCTGAGTGCCAAGCGCGCCGCCTGCGCCCGCAACGAAGACTCTCATACCGGTTCGACCTGGAATCCCGCGCTTATCGAGTAGTTGGCGTATGCAATCTTTCGCCAGCTGGGTTCGACAGATTGGGATTGCGGCGTTCCTCCTCTATCGCTAAAGCGACAGTCTTCTCCATAGTAAATAGCGGTGTGCCGAACAGGTCATGTGGTCCATCGTTCATACGCCGGAATCCGAACGCTTCGTACAGACGAATTGCTGTACTTAGGAAAGGGGTCGTGCTCAAGAATAGACGCGCGCAGCCTTGGGCTATGGCGAAATGCTGAATCTCGTCGAGCAACCGGCGACCGATTCCGAGGCCCCTCGCCGAAGGAATAACTGCCATGCCTCGTATGTAAATGCCTTCAGGTTTCGGAACAACGGAACCGGTGCCGACGATTTGCTTTTTGTGTACTGCCACCCAAACCGGGCCTTGGCCCATTCGTGCGACGATTTCAGAAGCTCCCGGAGTCGTCGCCGCGTAGCCCTGCTCAGTGTAGAACTGCTCATATTCTGAGAACGCTTGGCGCAGAATAGAAGCGACCCACGCTGCATCGTCCGTCGTGGCCCTCCTTACCCGCACCTCGCTTGCAGATTGCGTCATCGAGCGTATTGTTGTCCTTGGTCGCAATGTTCCAAAGCTCCACTTTTCCTCCCAGAGATAGGGCCATTTGCCGCAAATCAGTTTCAGCTGCAACGCCGCAATCGTTCTTCCTGGCCCCGTCGCACAGGCTGCGGCGTTCGAGCGTGTTTTCTGACTACGAGCTCCAGGTCACGAATGCCTTTCCGGATCACCGCTGGGGCGAACGCGGCGTAGCCCAACAGCAGGCCCCCTCGCGCCATGGGACGCAGTGCAAATTCAGATGCAGGTAATACGAATAGACCTCCTTTGGCGGCAGCAGCGGAAATCAGTGAATCATCCAGGCCCGGAGGCAGCCAGGCTACGGTATGCATTCCAGCCTCAGCATCCCAGGTTTCCACCAGATCGCCCAACCGTTCGCGAATGGTTTCAGTCATGACCGCACGACGTTCCATGTAAAGCGTGCGCATGCGACGAACGTGGCTGGCGAGGTGCCCCTCAGCAATAAGGTCAGCCAAAGCGGCCTGCTCAATGAGAGGCGAACACCGATCCGAAACCCAACGTGCTGCCAGAAAGGTATCGACCAAGTCCTCGGGAACAATCAGGTAGCCGAATCGAAGCGACGGAAAGAGCACCTTGCTAAAAGTACCTATATAGATGACTCGGCCATTTCGATCCAGGCCCTGGAGCGCTGGAATCGGCTTACTCTCATAGCGGTACTCGCTGTCAAAGTCATCCTCGATAATCCAGGCATCATTCTGTGCGGCCCAGTCGAGTAGCTGCAGGCGATTCGCGAGGCTGAGAACCACGCCCAAAGGAAACTGGTGCGAAGGGGTGACATAAACCAACTTCGCAGACAGGTGCTTCTGAGAGAGCAATTCGACACGTAGACCCTCCTTCCCCACACTGATCGGAATCAGTGTCATCCCGGCAGCTTGGAGAGCAGAACGAGCGCCGATGTAACCAGGATCTTCGATGATGGCAACATCGCCAGGATCGGCGAGAACGCGAGCGGCAAGGTCAATTGCCTGTTGTGACCCGTTGACGACAATGATCTGGCCAGCATGACAGCGCACGCCTCGCGCCACTCCAACATAAGTCGCAATCGCGTCACGCAGTCTCAGAAGGCCGGCAGCCTCACCGTGGACCGCGATCTCAGCGGGCGCCTTTCTGCAATGGCGAGCAAGGAGCCGACCCCACAAGTCCAGAGGCAGTTCGTCGAGGGCGGGCAAGCCGTAACGAAACGGAGCATAGCGCAGTTTCGGATCACGAGCGGGCAAGGCGAGTTGCGGCAGGTGCTTGAACGTTTCGCCTCTTTCTGACAGCCTCCTGTTTCCATTCAGTGGGCGGTTCCCGACTTGAAGCACATCCTCCGGTAGGGTCTCCGTCACAAACGTTCCCGCACCTGTTCTCGATTCGATGTAGCCTTCAGCCAGTAGCTGCTCAAATGCAATGACGACGATGTTTCGAGACACACGCAGTTCGTGCGCAAGCGTGCGTGTCGAAGGAAGACGAAGTCCTTTTCGTAGAGTCCCACGCAAGATTGATTGGCGGATGGACTGGTACAACTGCTTGTAAAGGGGCAGGGAGGTTGCTCGTTCGAGACTGATTGCGGGCAGGAAGACTCCGCTTGGACGCTTCGACATGACCGCTTAATGGTACCATTCGGATCCGGATAATGGTTCTTTGTCTGGAACCATCATTTTGACACCATATCCCGTTGGGTTCGGTCATGAGGGGCGCAGCCAGGAGCAGGAGCCGAAAACATCTACGCTCGTCACGTGTCACGAAGGACTATGCGACCACAATCCGCCAGACGCATGCATTTGCAGCGCATCGCCTTCTTCAACAGCGTCTGCATGCTCTTCAGCTTAACCACCATGAGGCCGAGTTCGCGGTGTTTCTTGCGAGCGAGGCGCTGCCATCGTGCCGAGGCCGGTGTTCCTGCGCGGAACCCCTGGAACAGCGTCCGGATCTCGGCGATCGAAAAGCCCGCTTGGCGAGCGAATCCGATGAGACCCAAGTAGAGCTCCGTCTCCTCCGAGAAACTCCGCTGGCCGCTCTTCCGAAGAGCTGGAGGGAGGATTCCCGTCTTCTCATAGAAGCGAATCGCAGAGGGGTGGAGACCTGTACGCCGGGCGATTTCTCCAATTCTCATTTCAGCCTTGACTTAAAGTGCGCTTTAAGATTTAGCATTCCTTCCCTAGAAGTCGCAAGGAAATTCTTCGGGAGGGGAAACATGGACCGAATTCCATTCAAGCAGTTACCGATGATTGTAAAAATGGCCGTGTGGCTGGTTTTCAACAACGCGTGGTGGTCGCTCGAAGAATTCGTGATCGACCGCCTCGGCCTGTGGAAATACATGCCGTACTACAAGGTGGCCAATGCATGTGTCTGGGACTTGGCTGTCGCCACAATCACAGCACTGGCTGTATGGCGCGCGTCCGGAGGCCTGACGCGGTCCACGGCGCATTGATGCCGGCCGGTGCAGGGTACTCGGTGGCTGGGCGAAAGTGCACAGCCCGCGCGGTTCTGGCTGCTGAGGTCTAGTTTGCGATTCAAGGAGCAAGCGGAATCGCGAGCTATGCCTTAAGGCGAGTTGACACTGGTCTAAGAGAGGCATTGATGCGAACACAAGCGGAAAAAGCGGAGACGTTTCGCGGGCTGCACCACCGTGACCACGCATTCATTATTCCCAATCCTTGGGATGTTGGGACAGCGCGATTGCTGGAAACGTTAGGATTTGAGGCGCTGGCGACGACGAGCGCGGGATTCGCCTTTTCAATCGGGACGCCGGATGGCGCAGTGGGGCGCGAACAAATGCTGGTGCACGCGGCCCAGATTGCTGCTGCGACGGATTTGCCTGTCAGTGCAGACCTGGAAAATTGCTACGCGGACGATCCGCAGGGTGCGGCAGACACCGTTCGCCTGGCGGCTAAGGCGGGACTGGCGGGCTGCTCGGTCGAAGATGTACCGGAAGGTCGGGGCCGGGGACCGTACGAGCTTTCCCTGGCAGCCGAGCGGGTTCGCGCAGCGGCCGAGGCGGCCCATTCCATGCCGTTTCCGTTCACGCTGACCGCGCGGGCGGAAAACTACATCATAGGGCGGCCGGATCTGCGCGACACCATTGCGCGATTGCAGGCTTTTCACGAAGCGGGAGCGGATGTGCTGTACGCGCCGGGGTTGAAAACGAGAGAGGAAATCGTGGCCGTAGTTCGCTCCGTGGATCGTCCCGTGAACGTGATCATGGGACTGCAGGGCGTGCAATTGAATCTAGATGAGTTGTCGGAGATGGGAGTGAAGCGAATCAGTGTGGGGAGCGCCCTCTCGCGAGCAGCGTTGAGCACGTTCTATCGGGCAGCGCTGCAGATGAAGGAGCACAAGACATTCACCTTTGCGGAAGATGCACTAAAAGTACGGGAATTGAACGCGATGTTCGAGAAGTGGGCTCTGCCGCCTCGGTGAACGGTGGCGGAACCTGTTGGGGAGAAAATTTGCGGTTCGGCATGACGTCCCGGGTCAGTGTCGAACAAGTAGCGGCGGCGCTATCAAACCTTGCGCCGCGATCCTTAATATCGCTATGTGAATCTATCGATCTACTGCTAGTCCGATCCCGGAGGCCGAAGCAAAATGAGTGCGCTCACATTATTCTTGACACGTAGAGTTGACCGTGTTATTTTATATGAGCATGCTCATATTAGTCGCGTGAAAGTTGACCTACAAACTAAGGTTGCCACCCGACAGCGAATTCTCACGGTGGCGGCCAGGCTCTTTGCCAGAGTGGGCTGGGAACGGGCCACCACGCGCAGCATCGCCACCTCCGCCGGAATCGCCGCCGGCACGCTCTTTAATTACTTTCCCTCCAAGGAAGCCATCGCCGTGGCCCTCATCTCAGATGTGCTTGCGAAGGCGAAGGAGGAGTTCGAAGAGCGACGACGCGGGGGAGAGTCTTTAGAGGAGGACCTGTTCTCGTACATCTGGACAGGACTGAGATACCTGCAA
>Ga0182038_10001221_pt1 | contig 13333 bp, 13 predicted proteins | sample sta12Can44000108_FD_125976 | JGI IMG/M metagenome (GOLD analysis project Ga0182038, IMG submission 125976) | Lab enrichment of tropical soil microbial communities from Luquillo Experimental Forest, Puerto Rico - statanox.12C.anox.44.000.108 | ecosystem: Environmental > Terrestrial > Soil >...
CGGAACTTCTGATACCGGATTAATGAAAGAAATGGTTGTAAAAATGATGAGTTAATTTTTTGTACTCAGCATTTGAATACCTATTAAACTTTGTTGCGTCGCACACTTCAACTTTTTTCTTCTTTTAGCCGTACGAATTAACATTATTTGTACTTTCACAAATCATGAAATATATCTTCTTATTTTCTTTGTTATTTATTTCAAAACATTCATTTGAGCAAACTTTTAACAGCAGTATTCTTCAAAAAGGGTTTTATAAAAACTATAATGAGTTTATTACAAATAATCCGTCCGTAAAAGATGAGTTTATTACTACTTATTACGCTAAATCCAAAACAGATTCAACTATAATAAGTGCAGAATATAAATTAATAGACACTACAAAAGAAATTAATCACATTTGGGGATTTTGTGATGGCTATTACGTTTTTGTTAGATACCCTCACACTTTTTTAAATAATTCACTATTTTGGAAATTAGAACTTAGAGGAAGATTTTCTTTTTTTACATATGCTTACAAATCCGGAGTTGGCGTTGGAACTCCTTTGATGAGTGCTATTTCAGCCTTAGTAACTACATCTATAGCCCCAAAAACTTTTGCTTGTTTTATAATTGATCAATACGGAAAATTTACAGATCCGGATATTCATTTCGTGAAAAAATTGCTTAAGCCAAATCCGGAATTATTGAATTCCTTTAACAAAAAAACAATTGAATTGGGATTCCCCGAATTTCCTGATTCGCAAGATTTTGAATCAGATGAAAAATATCAACAACGAATGGATTTAATAAAAGAATATTTACTGCAACTAAATAAGCAAGTAAACTAATCTTTTTGAAGTTTGTTTCAATGTATCATTTAGTATAAAAAAAACAAAATTGTTTTTTTCATACTCTTTTATACTTGTTTCTTCGGTTTCAATTTTAAATAATCAATAAAAAATAAAACTTTAAACGATATATTATTGTTTGGCGGAGATTTTATTGTTTGATTTAAATCGCCGAAATAGCCTTGCATTACATCTGCATCAGAAGTATAAATTGCATTTTTCCAAACAACATTTATAAAGCTGCCCGGGGCAAACTGCCATGTAAACACAGCATCAACATTAAACGCATTAAAATTATTATCGGCATTACCCGTGTAAGTATTATTCTTATCCAAATCTCCATTATCTAACAATGTAAAATATTCCTTATAATCAACTTTAGTCCAATAATGCCTGATGCGGGTAGTAATGCCAAGCAAATTGGTAAAGTTGTATTTGATATTAAAAATATTTTCAACCGTATTTAACGTTCTTCTTCCAAAAATAATATCACTGCCGTTGTTGTCTGCGAAACCAACACTGTTATTAATTCTTCTGTAAAGCAAATCGTTGCTTACAGAAAACTTATTATTAAATCGGTACCTGTTAGAAACAATAACATCGTAACGTCGGCCATTTTCCAATGTACGCAAAGCATGTAATAACTCTATGCTATAAAAATATTTCTTTGCAGAATTACTGCTGTAAAACAAATCAATACCCTTTGCTTCGGTAGACCTGAACACTCTTCCTGCAGTTCTTGGTTCGTAATAATCGTTACCCGTAGGTTCGTACCAAATAGAAGCTCCTGCATACGAAAGGTTTTTCAATTGCCCGTTTACATTAAAATTAATATTGGCAGCCTGAAAATCTGACGGCAAAAATCTTCTGGAGTAATATACATTAAAATTCAGATAAATATTATTATACCATTTGGTTGGTTTAATCCATTTATAGCCAACCCACAAAGAATGGTCTAAATAATTATTGTTATATAAAATTCCCAAATCGTTTATATCATATTTATCATTAACCAACTCCTGAGATATTTGATAGTTAAATCTTCCGCCGGTTTTTCCGAAAGCCGTATAATGAGAATAGCCTGTTGTATTCTGTGCATTTAAACCAAATTGCGAACTGCTGGCAATTTTTCCCTGCCACTCGTACATGTTTTTCTTATTGTTCAAATCAAATAGAAATGCCGTAACATTTGCATCGTAATCGGTTCCACTACGCATAACGTTGGTATTGATAAACGATACAGATGAATTATATTTCAAGCTTTGATCTAATACAAAAATATTATAATTCGTTAACGGTGCCGTTTGAATCTTACGTGTATTATGATTATCGTCTGCAACAGTTGCATACATGGCATCTGTTACGGCATTAAAGAAACCAATACCTAATTTTTTTTGGGTACGTCCCGAGATTTTAGACGCATTCAGCAACCTTGATTCTGTTGGATTTTCAACAATATGTTCGTTGCTGTTTAATTGATTGGCAACATCATCATGATGTATGGGCGTTCCGCCAACTCTTCTTGAATAAAATAAATTCCCTTTGGTAAACAATTCTGTTCCTTCCGTAAAGAAACTTCTGTTTTCATTATACTTCACTTCAAACGGCGTAAGATTTAATACTTGATTATCACTTTGCACCTGGCCAAAATCGGGTATCAGCGTCATATCCAAAGTAAAACTCTGATTAATTCCATACTTCACATCCATGCCACCATTAATGCTGCTTTTTGTATTTTTTACGGAAGGATCGTTGTACGGATAGTGATTGATGTAAGTTGAAAAATAAGGCGAAAACTGAAGCCGTATCGGTGGTTTAATATTTTCAAGCCCTGTCCAAAAACCTTCCTGCGTTAAAAAACCGTTTACATTAGGGTCTACGGGATTCCAGAATAATTGTTCCGAAGATTTTCTTCTTCTTCTTACTATATTCAACCCCCAATCCTGTGTATTTTTTGTACTGAATCTGATAGACGAAAGCGGCAGGAATATTTCAAAAGTCCAACCATCACTTTTAATTTTCGATGCACATTTCCAAACTGCATTCCATGTAAAATCCTCATTATTACCCATATTGTTAGGAGAAAATTTGGCATCCATTTGTTCTCCTAACGGCGTGGTAAAATATTCAAATCCGTTTAGTTTATCTTTATACGTGTCAAATATAACTCCTATAAAATCATTGTTTCCAAATCCATCCCTGCCTGCTAATTCGGTTGAAATACTATCTGCTTTTGCTTCGTGGCAATAACCGCCAATATATAATCCGTCATTATTATATAAAAAATAAACTTCGGTACGGTTGGCATTCATTTCTTTTCTAAACGGCGTAGGCCTCAATTCAACAAAATCCTTTGCCACGGGAGCATTCAGCCAAGCAGAGTCATTTAATTCGCCATCAATTTTTATTGTTCCTGCCAATCTTTTTGCAGGTATTTGTTTGGGCACAGGTGTTTGGGCATTTACCGCAGCAACAAATAACAGCAACAAAAAAAAGCAAAATAATTTTGAATAGATATGCATGCAATTAAATCTTATAAACAAAATAAAACGTACATGCTTTAATTAAGTTACCGCTTATATAAAAAAAATATGTATTTGCGTTTTTAACATTTGTTTGTATGCAAAAAAATTGGAAAGCAATTCTATTTTAACAGTTTCATTGCTGCAAACCTGTCTTTTTCTAATTGTGTTTTTAATTCTTCCAGTCCGTTAAATTTTACTTCGCCACGTATATAATGTGTAATGGAAACCCGCAATGTTTCTCCATAAATATCTTTATTAAAATCAAAAATATTTACCTCAATCATTCTTTTCTTGCCATCAACAGTTGGGCGAACGCCAATGTTCATCATACCAACAAAACTACCGGCCAATGATTCCCTGCTAACAACTTCTACTCTTACTGCATACACACCATTTCCCGGAATTAATTTTTCTTCGTTTTCTATATGCAGATTTGCAGTGGGATAGCCAATTGTTCTGCCTAACTTATTACCTTCTATTACCAATCCTTCAAAAAAATAATCATAACCTAATAAAGCGTTAGCCGTTTCAATATCGCTTTGCAACAAAGACTGGCGAATATTGGTAGAACTTATTTTAGCTTCGGTTAAAATATGTTCGGGAATTTCTTTTACAACAAAACCTAATTCTTTTCCTTTTAGTTCCAGTAAAAGATAATCTCCAGCCCTGTCCTTTCCAAAACGATGGTCGTATCCGATAACAATTGTATGAGGTTTAAAATATTCATACAAAAAATTTACAATATATTGTTCGGCAGATTGATTGGCAAACTGATAATTGAACGGAACAATTACCAGATGGTCTATCCCTGCTTTCTTCAATAAATTTCTTTTTTCTTTTTGTGTGGTAATGAGTTTTATATCGCCTGGAATTGATGAAACAATTTTTCTCGGATGAGGATTAAATGTGATAATAACCGTTTCGCCACCAATTCGCTTTGCTTCTGCTTTTAATTGCGCTAAAATTTGCTGATGCCCTAAATGAACGCCATCGAATGTGCCGATTGTAACTACTGCATTTTTAAATTTTGGTAAGGCCGATAAGTCTTTATAACACTTCATAAGCGGCAAATTTAAGCGAAAGAGTTTTAAGCAGAAACCAAAATGCAAAGCTTTAGTTACATTTGCGACAGTTAGAAAATTTACATTGGTTTGCTGTGCAATTGTAAACCATAAATCATAAATCATAAATTTCTCATGTCATTATATTCAAAACGAGGTGTTTCGGCGCAAAAAGAAGAAGTTCATGCAGCTATTCAAAATTTAGATCAGGGTTTATATCAACATGCTTTTTGCAAAATGTATCCCGATTTTTTAGGCGGTGACGCAGATTGGGTAAATATAAGCCATGCAGATGGTGCAGGCACTAAAAGCATTTTGGCATATTTATATTGGAAAGAAACCGGCGATGTTAGTGTTTGGAAAGACATTGCAAAAGATGCGGTAGCAATGAATTTAGACGATTTGCTTTGTGTGGGTGTTTGTGACAATTTATTATTTTCTTCTACCATTGATAGAAATAAAAAAATTATTCCGGGCGAAGTAATTAAAGCCGTGATTGATGGCACACAAGAATTTTTCGATACTCTAAAAACCTTTGGTGTACATATTCATTATCTGGGCGGCGAAACTGCAGATGTTGGAGATGTGGTTAGAACCATTGCAGTAAATGGCACTATGACTGCCCGCTGGCCAAAAAACAAATTAATTACCAACGATAAAATTGCAGCAGGCAATGTAATTGTTGGATTTGCAAGCAGCGGTATTGCATCGTACGAAAATGAATATAACAGCGGCTTGGGAAGCAATGGTTTAACCAGTGCCAGGCATGATGTATTGAATAAATATTATGCTGAAAAATATCCTGAAACCTATGAAACAACTTTAGATGCAGATGTTGTTTATATTGGTAAAAATAAGGTTGAAGACAAACTATTCATCAACAATACAAAATACAGCATCGGCAAATTATTATTATCGCCAACAAGAACCTATGCCCCATTAATGAAATTGTTATTGGATGAATATTTTGAAAATATTTTTGGAGTGATACATTGCAGCGGCGGCGGTCAAACAAAGTGTATGAAATATTTACCCCAGCCATTTAAAATTGTAAAAGATAATTTATTTGATGTGCCGCCAATTTTTAAATTGATTCAGGAAAACTCAGGATCCGATTTAAAAGAAATGTATCAGGTATTTAATATGGGCCACCGTTTAGAAATTTTTACAAACGAAAACAGTGCTCAAAAAATGATAGATACAGCCAAACAGTTTAATATTGAAGCAAAAATTATAGGAAAGGTAGAACCATCTGCAACCAAAGAACTATGTTTACAAGCTCCAACAGAAACAATTAAATATCAGTATTAACGCAGCTTTCTGTTTTAGAAGATACTATCTTTAAGGTAAGCAGCGTTATAACCATTTTTGAATAACTTAATTTAAGAACATGTCAGAAACTGTAGTATCCATAAAAAATGCCAATATATATCAGGGTAGCAGTCTTATTTTACAAGATGTAAATTTCTCAATCAGCAAAGCAGAGTTTGTATACCTGGTAGGGAAAACTGGAACAGGTAAAAGCAGTTTACTAAAAACCTTATACGGCGAACTTACCTTAAAAGAAGGCTCCGGCGAAGTAGTTGGCTTCGATTTAAAGCAAATGGATTGGAAAAAAGTACCTTTTTTAAGAAGAAATCTCGGCGTTGTTTTTCAGGATTTTCAATTATTGACCGATAGAAATGTACACGAAAATCTACGCTTTGTTTTACGTGCCACCGGTTGGAAAGACGAAAAATTGATGGAAGAAAAAATAAATGATGTATTGGATAAAGTAGGTTTAAAAAGCAAAGGTTTTAAAATGCCTTTTGAAATGAGTGGCGGAGAACAGCAACGTGTAGATATTGCAAGGGCTCTATTAAACTCGCCCAAACTTATTTTAGCCGATGAGCCAACCGGAAATTTAGACCCCGAAACAAGCGACGAAATTATGCAGCTCTTGTTTCAGATTTCTAAAGATTACGGCGCTTCTGTAATAATGGCTACACACGATTTCATTGTTATCAACCGTTACCCCTCACGTATGCTGAAAACCGAAAGAGGCAGAGTGATTGACAGTGCTGCTGTAATTGCAGAATAATTTTTTCATTAAAATAGCAATTGTCCCGCTTAAAGGGATCGCATTGATCTTTACAATGGAGATTAGAAAAGCAAATAGTAACGATGCAAAACTTCTTGCCGAATTAGGCAGTAAAACCTTTTACGAAACTTATCATCGGCAAAACACAGTTGATGATATGGAACAATATCTATCTTCTAATTTCACGGTTAAACATATAGAAGATGAACTTAACCTCAGTTCCAACGATTTTTATATTGCTGAAAGACACAACGAAGTAGTTGGTTATATAAAAATCAGTGAAAGCATCCCGCCAAAACAACTAAGCCATTTAGCCTGCTTAGAAATTTCACGGATATACGCTGTTCAAAACGCTCATGGCAAAGGTGTTGGCACTATGTTGCTACAAAAAGCTTTCGATATAGCAATGCTGAGATCTAAAGATGTTGTATGGCTTGGTGTTTGGCAAAAAAACGATAATGCTTTTCGCTTCTATAAAAAACACGGATTTGTTATTGTTGCAGCCACTCAATTTGTTTTTGGAACCGATGTGCAGGACGATTGGGTTATGGCCAAATATTTCGATTAAGCTTTATTGAATATCTTTCTGGCAGGCAACACAATCCATGAATAAAATTGGCAACCCACACAATAGCCCGCAAACGCTTCTAATCCGGCACAAATAATCAATACCGTATTAAATGCAATTGCACATACATTCCATCCTAAAAACAACGTAATTGCAATTACAACAGAAAATACTACACCAACAAGTGCTGCAAATTTTTTAGGTGCAGCATCAATGGGTTTTGCAGTAAACTTAAAGGCAGATGCCACTTTTTTAGATACCTGTTTCAATACGCTGAAATCTCCGTTAGAAAAGGCCCTTATTGCAAAATCAATAATTAAAAAAACTGCCAGCCATTTTATACCTGTAAACAAAACAACCGTACTAATAACAAAAATAAAAGCTGCAACAGTTCTAACAACAGACTCATTAACCCTTTGGTCAGACACAGGACAAACCACATTACTTTGCATACATTCTTTTTTGCAAAGAAAAGGGATTTATTTTACTACACAAATTAAGTAGACTATAATATTCGCATTTCGAAAACACTTCAATTTGCAGTCAACAATTTATAATACGGGCTGCTGTTTTTCATAGCGGCATCGTTGCGTCGCAAGCACTTCGTCACCATAACAATAATGATCAGCAGATAAAATATTATTGAAAAAGTTATCGGTTACTTATACCCACTCTCCTTTTAAGAAATAAATTTTGAGAAATTTCAGTTAACATAAATGCAGCCAAATTACCCGACGATATTTTGTAATAATTAGGTTCCGGTAAGTAATCGGCCTTAGTAGTGTATTTATAATTGGCATCATCATCTATAATATCCGGCGCACAAATAAAAGTCCAATCCACATCCGAAGCCACCAGATATTCGTATGCTTTTTGGTGCTCTCTCCCTACCGGAAGATACATTTGCGGATAGTTAGGTGTATCTATAATTAAGGTATTTTCATCTGCATTTAAAATGCCCATACCACCTAATGCTATAATTCGTTTAATCCCTGCTTTTGTCATTTGTCTGGCAATATTTCTTAATCCTAAACTTCTAACTTTATCTGTTCCGTCAAAAGATCCGCCTAAAGTAGAAATAACAGCGTCGCTGTTTTTTACCGCATCTAATACTTCCTGTTCATCAAAAACATAGCCTTTAATTGCTTCAAAATTTTTATTACGGTTAGAGAGATCAATAAACTGTTCAACGTTTCTTCCAAAAGCTTTTACTGTATGCCCGTTTGCCAGTGCTTGTTTTACAACCTGTTTGCCCACAAGGCCGGTTGCACCAAATATCGTTACAATCATAAATTAAATTTGTATATATAATTTAAAAAGTTTACAACTATAAAAAGCTACTCGAAAAAGAAAAAATAATTAAGACAAGTGCATAAAAAAATTAAAGTTCCGTGCAGCTATTTTCCATATTCCAATATGTCATCCATCATAATTGAATTATGACTTTCATCATAAACACATTCCCCATTTCTTATTACTAAAATTTGAGGTGATTGATGATACACATTAAAGTCTTCGGCTATTTTATTAGAGATATTTCTATAAGCAATCAAATCAAGATAATAAAAATCGGCAGCATCATCGGGAACATCACTTCTTTCAAGCCTGTTTAATACCATACTGCTAATATTGCAACGCGTACTATGTTTAAAAATCACCTGTGCTTTTTGGGCAGATTTAAGTTTAATTTTATTTACCTGTTCCGGAGTTATCAAATTAATCCAATTCATCTGTAATAAAAACTATTATGGTTTAAAATAGTTTTTATTAGTGGTTGGGCAACCTCGGCCATGCCCGGGCACACAAGAAGAAACTACTGCCGCCATTATTAAGGATAAAAAAAATAAGGCAATAACTTTTTTCATACTATTATTGATTGATTAGAATGTATTTTGCAACAGATTTCATTCAAAGATAAGCATACACCCGATATTGATGCCTGTACTTGAATGAAATTATAGTTTTTTTTACATTCCCTTTTAAAATATGCCTGCGAAACGGCTTTAAAAACGTATGAAAGCACACTTTATTTCAATAGGCGGTAGTGTTATGCACCAATTGGCTATTGCTCTTAAACGAAAAGGTTATTTGGTTTCCGGTACAGACGATGAAATTTTTGAACCAGCAAAAACCAATTTGCAAAACGAAGGTTTATTGCCCGAAAAAGTTGGTTGGCAACCGGAATTAATAACATCCGATATTGATGCCATTATTTTAGGCATGCATGCCAAAGGCGATAATCCCGAATTACTGAAAGCAAAGGCTTTGGGTTTAAAAATTTATTCTTTTCCTGAATATATTTATCAGGAAAGCATCCATAAAAAAAGAATTGTTGTTGGCGGCAGCCATGGCAAAACCACTACCACCAGCATGATTATGCATGTGCTTAAAGAAAATAAATTAGATTTCGATTATTTGGTAGGTGCTAAACTGCAAGGTTTCGATCAATCTGTAAATATTACCGATGCATCATTAATTGTTTGCGAAGGAGATGAATATCCTGCAAGTGTAATTGAAAAAAAACCCAAGTTTCATTTTCTGTTTCCGCATATTGCAATTATTACAGGCATTGCGTGGGATCATATTAATGTATTTCCAACATTTCCTTTTTATCTTGAACAGTTTGCCATCTTCATCAATAAAATTGAAAAAGGCGGCATCCTTATTTATAACGAAACCGATGAAACTTTAAAAGAACTGGTTGAAAAAAACATAAGAACAGATATTCGTTATCAGCCTTATCAAATTATGCAACATTCTATTTTAAATGGCAAAACAACTATTACTATAGATAATGTTATGTCTGAAATAAAAGTTTTTGGCAATCATAATCTTTTAAACCTAAATGCAGCCTGGTTTGTAAGCAAAGAATTAGGAATTACAGCTACTGATTTTACGAAAGCCATCAGTTCATTTACCGGCGCATCTAAACGATTGGAATTAATTGCATCCAATCATTCAATCAATGTTTTCAGAGATTTTGCACATGCACCCAGTAAAGTAAAAGCCACCATTGATGCAGTAAAACATCAACATCCCGATAAAAAATTAATCGGCATCTTAGAACTACATACTTACAGCAGCTTAAATGAAGAATTTATGCATGAATACAACGGCGCAATGGATAAAGCCGATGTTGCCATAGTATTTTACAGCAAGCATGCGCTGGAGTTAAAACGCATGCCCAACTTATCAAAAGATAAAGTTGCAAAAGGCTTTGCCAAAGAAGGTTTATTAGTGATGACTGATAAAAACGAACTATGGAACTGGTTGCAACAACAGTCATTTGCCAATTCCGATTTACTTTTAATGAGCAGTGGCAATTATGATGGATTAGATATGCTTACATTTGCACAATCAATAACACAATAATCAATTTCATTCGTATCAAATGAAACTTCAATTAACTCGTCCTCTTGCTTTCATAGATTTAGAAACAACCGGTATCAATATCAGTTTGGATAGAATTGTAGAACTTGCCATTGTAAAAATTTTACCGGACGGAACAAAACAAGTTAAAAGAAAATTAATTAATCCGTTAATTCCTATTCCAAAAGCATCCAGCGATGTGCATGGTATTACAGATGAAATGGTAAAAGACGCACCATCGTTTAAGCAAGTAGCAAACGAAATAAAACAGTTTATAGAAAACTGTGATATCGCAGGATATAACAGCAACCGTTTTGATGTGCCTATGTTATTGGAAGAATTTTTACGCTCGGGTTTAGACTTTTCTGTTGATGGGAAAAAAATGGTAGATGTACAGAAAATTTTCCATCTGATGGAGCAAAGAACTTTAAGTGCTGCCTATAAATTTTATTGCAATAAAATATTAGAAGGAGCACATGGTGCAGAAGCCGATGCAACCGCAACCTGGGAAGTTTTAGAAGCACAACTTGAAAAATATAATCAGATAGAACCAACAGTAGAAAGCATTGTAAAGTTTACCGGAGAAGATGATATTGTAGATTTTGCCAGAAGATTTATAAAAGATAAAGGTATTGAGGTTTTTAATTTTGGAAAGCATAAAGGCAAACCTGTGACCCAGGTTTTAAAAGAAGAACCACAATATTACGATTGGATGATGAAAGGCGATTTTCCTATGAACACCAAGCAAAAGCTTACTGAGATATTAAACAGAACAGTATTAAAAAAGGCATAATAGGTTAAATTGTCGGTAAAATAATTATATACAGATTTCTTAAATCTGTTATTAATCGTATTTTCGGCTCTTAATTCCCCCATAAATTTTGAGAAAATTAGTTATCATACCTACTTATAACGAAAAGGAAAATATTGCCAATATTTTAAATGCAATTTTTTCGCTTCAGTTACACTATCATGTTTTGATAGTGGACGACGGCTCTCCCGATGGAACTGCCTCTATTGTTAAAAATTTAATGGTGCAGTTTCCCGAACAATTATTTATTGAAGAACGCACCGGAAAATTAGGCTTAGGTACCGCATACATTCATGGTTTTAAATGGGCATTGCAAAATAATTACGATTATATTTTTGAAATGGATGCCGATTTTTCGCATAACCCAAAAGATCTTGAAAGATTATTCCTGGCTTGTACAAATGAAGGCGCAGACCTTGCTGTTGGCAGCAGATATGTAAAAGGCGGCAAAGTCTTAAACTGGCCGATTGACAGGCACATTTATTCTCGTGGAGGCTCTTTATATACCCGTATTATTACATGGATGCCTATTAACGACCCCACCGCCGGGTTTATTTGTTACAGCCGCAAAGTATTAGAGGCTATTAATCTCGATCAAATTAATTTCATAGGTTATGCTTTTCAGATTGCCATGAAATTTACTGCATGGAAATTAGGTTTTAAACTAAAAGAAGTTGCTATTACTTTTCAAGACAGGCAGATTGGCGAAAGTAAAATGAGTGGCAAGATTTTAAAAGAAGGGATGATTGGCGTTTTGAAAATACAATGGCAAAGTTTATTTGGCTCGTACCTGAAAAAAGTTTCGAACAACCAAAGCAAACTAATAAACGGTTCTTTTAAAAAAGACAATAGTTTTGTCGCCGAAGGAAAATAGTTTTTGTTTTTTATAAAGTGATGACATAATACAGATGCCATTCTGTTTGCAGATGAAAGGATTGCGACGCAACAATGCTCCCATGAAAATATGTTGCCGGTATAAAATAAGAACTAAACAGTTTCTTCTTTTTGTTGCATGAAAGCTTCTTTAATTAAATTACATATTGCTGTTCTTCTCGCAGGCTTTACCGGTGTACTTGGTGTTTTAATTACTTTAAACGAAGGGCTGCTGGTTTGGTACAGAATTTTTATAACTGTTGTAACGCTTGCCGTTTTATTAATTGCACGTAAACAGTTGGAAAAAATTTCTTTCGCTTCCATTATAAAACTTTTATTAATTGGGTTTTTAATAGCATTGCACTGGGCTTGTTTTTACGGAAGCATTAAATACTCCAATGTTTCTATAGGATTAATTTGTATTGCATCTGTTGGCGTGTTTACCGCAATACTGGAGCCGATGCTTACAACTAAAAAATTCAGTACGGTTGAAATATTATTAGGGTTGATGTGTTTGTTTGGTATTTATCTTATTTTTCATTTCGATAGCAGGTACAGAACCGGCATCATCATAGGTATTGTTTCTGCAATTCTTGCCGCATCGTTTTCTGTGCTCAATAAAAAATATGTACAGATTGCATCATCTAAAACAATGATGTTTTATGAATTGATTGGCGGGCTAATCATTCTAACTACACTCATGCCTTTTTATCTGAAACTATTTCCAACACAACATATTTTGCCATCCGTTTCAGATTTTTTATGGTTGCTTATTTTAAGTTGGCTATGCACGGTATTAGCAATGGACTTGTTTTTACAGGCTTTGCAAAAAGTATCTGCATTTACACAAAACCTCACATTAAACTTAGAGCCCGTATATGGCATTCTGCTTGCATTTGCCATCTATAACGAAAATAAATACCTGAACAATAGCTTTTATGCAGGCATTAGCTTAATTGCGGTCTCTGTTGTGATACAAATGATAAGAATAGTTAAACTTCGCAAGCATTAGAACAGTTGCAAAAAAGTTAAGCGAAACGTATTTTGCACATATATTAACAATCTGTTATTTCTCCGTTTATATAAAACCAATACTTCAATAGATCATTTTCTCCTCTGTTTAATTAACTTCGGTAATCACCAAAATTATACTGTAAATGAGAAAACATTTCCTTTATCTGCTTTCTTTATTTTTTGTTACAGCAATCTCTGCTCA
>Ga0182038_10001226_pt1 | contig 13300 bp, 5 predicted proteins | sample sta12Can44000108_FD_125976 | JGI IMG/M metagenome (GOLD analysis project Ga0182038, IMG submission 125976) | Lab enrichment of tropical soil microbial communities from Luquillo Experimental Forest, Puerto Rico - statanox.12C.anox.44.000.108 | ecosystem: Environmental > Terrestrial > Soil >...
GTGCAATTTCCCAAGCATCGGGGATACCATCGTTATCGGAATCTTTGTAAGAAACACCCTTATATTCCGGATACCCGCCTACTTGATTGATGTCTGTAATAATACCAATTTTATAAGAATCCAAAGCCAGTTTGCGATGTTTGAATTGAGTTGTTGGTGCAACCACTCCATCTGTCACAACAATGTTTCCTGTTGCTACCTGAGCAGTAATTCTTTTATCGACCGCATCTCTTTTAGGTAAAACAGCACCGGCATTAGCCAACACATATTGTTTTACTTGTAACGTTGGAATAATAGTTAATTCCGGCATTGGAAACGGTCTATCATATTTTATGGCATCTTTATATTCACCTGCATTTGGTAACTCTTCTATTTGTATGCCGCCATTCCAGTTATCTTTTGTTACCGCATCATTTCCTTCAACAATATTACCGGCAACATAAGCACGTCCATATACTTTATATTTTAGTTTACTTCTTCCACTTTCAGGCTTTAATATTCTGTAAGAAATAGGATGATCTTTGTTAGTTGCAGGGCCCGGTTTATAATAATTATTGATGATGTTATACATAGCAGTATAATCTCCACCATCTGTTGAACGGTGATTCCAGTTGAATACAACATTGTTTACAAAATTGAAAATGCCGTTCCATCCGATAGAAGGGTTACGACCTGCATTATCGGCCCATAAGTTTCTAATAAAAGAACAATTTTCTCCACCCAATGTACTTCCAAATGCATGATTATAAGTATCTAAACATTCAGAGAAAATTGAGTTTTGAATGGTGATATTTACAGTACCTAATTTTTCTTCTTCTTTTTTACCAGTGCTATCGTTATACATGTGACGATAAATGCTCATATTTTCATCTAACCCCCAACTTGCAGAAACGTGATCGATAATAATATTTCCAACAGGATTACCACCTAATGCATCATCTCTTCTTCCAACATTGGTTTCACCACGACGGAAACGCAAGAAACGAATAATTACATCATGTGTATCGATCCATGTTGTTTCGCCTGCAATGCAGATACCATCGCCGGGAGCAGATTGCCCTTCGATTGTTATATAAGGTGCCCTAATACTTAAAGGGGTTTTTAAATGAATGATGCCTGATACATTAAACACAACAATTCTTGCACCACCTTGTTCGCATGCCCAACGGAAGCTGCCTACACCATCATCATTTAAATTTTTTACAACAATCACTCTTCCTCCTCTTCCGCCAAAAGTGTATTTACCACCACCTTCAGCTCCCGGAAATGCAGGTATAGAAGCCTGAGGTAAATCAATCGGCCTTCTTGCCCAAGGCACGTAAGGTTTTTGATGTTTTGCTTCTTCCTGAATAATTGGATATGCTACTGCCCAAGCAGAATCTGAATGTTTACGAGCAGCCTTCATTAACGAATCGCTCCATTGCTGAACATCCGGTGGAATAGTTGGATATTGAGCTATTGCAAAATGCGATGTGCCCTGTAATACAAGCACCATCATTAAGAAACGGGAAAAAAATTGTTTTTTCATACTAACCATTTTTCTTTTTTTTCGAACGAAATTTTTACTAATAAAATTTAAACCAGCAGCCTGTAAATTAAGAGTGGATACTCATCATATCCACTCTGTTCTAACACTTGCTTGCTATACTATTGAAGCGGGTCGAAAGAACCACCCCAATTGTTATTTTGAATTAAATTAGGATTATTATTAATTGCAGCTAACGGAATAGGGAAGAAATAATAAGTTGATAAGAAGTTAATAGGACTTACATCTAATTTAGTTGTTGCATTGGTTGCATCATGATTATTATTTCTTGTAGATGTGAAATAATTGGCCATCATTACATCTAAATTTTGTACATCTCTATAATTTGTATTTGTTGCATCTTTCAACTGAGTTGCAGTTGGTATACCTGTTCCTGTTTTTAAGGTAAATTTGATTTTGTTTCTTGTCCATCCATTAATATCAGACATTCTTTTCCAACGGTATAAATCCCAGAAACGTTTTCCTTCGTAAGCAAACTCTATCTTCCTTTCAAATAAGATTGCATTAAACAATTGTGTTCTTGACATACCTGCCGTTAGCCCATATAAACTACCTGTACCTGCATCGATACCTGCTCTTTTTCTAATAGCTATCAAACCAGTATATCCTTCGTCGGTAGCTGCTATTTTACCTATTCCCACAGATGCTTCTGCTAAATTTAATAAAACTTCTGCATAACGAATTTCCATCCAATCTGTTCCACTGTATTGCGGATCTCCATAAGTAAATGTTCCTTCTGATACAGCTTTTCTACAATAGAAGCCTGTGCTGGAAGCATTCTTTTCAGTTGAAGTTGTTGCTGTTTCGTAATAAGTCCAAACTTTTTGAGTAGTATTACCATCTAAAGGCCAAGTGCATCCATTATAAGCAATAGTAGCATCAAAACGAGGATCCCTATTTTTATAGAATAATGTATCGTAATACGGATATGTGGTTGAGGTACCCGGAGCTTTACCGTCTTTCATCGGATAAGAAGCAACCATTTCCCAAGTAGGAGCATTAGAGCCACTTCCACTTAAATATTGCGGTCTGCAAGATTTATCCCATCCATTATTTCTTTGAAGCTGGCTTGTTGTTGCGGTATTGTATTCAGTTACCATTACTGCTTCCGGATTGTTTGCTTCGGTAAACCACATAGTTTTATAGTTTGCATTTAAGCCAAACCCATTTGCATCAAGAATTGTTTTTGCCTGCAAATTAGCATCATATGCAGCTTGCCATCTGTCGGTTAAATCGTTGGGATTAAACAAAGGGCTTGCCCAGTACAATAATATCCTACCTTTTAAAGCAGCTGCCGCACCACTTGTTATTCTACCCCATTGCGTTGTATTACTTGTAGTGGTCCATCTACCCGGAAGATATTTGATAGCAGAATCAAGGTCAGCTTTCATCTGTGCAAAACAAACTGAGGTTAAATCCCTGGGTAATAAAGCAGAGTCTCTAGCAGCCTGTCCAACACCCGATAAAGGATCTAAAACTAAAGGCACACCACCATAAATTCTTACCATATCCCAATAACGAAATGCCCGCCAAAACTTTGCCTGTGCAATAAACTTATTTTTTGTATAGGTAGGCAGAGGGCTTGCTTGTACAGATTGAATAAATGTATTCAACTGTCTTATTTTGCCCCAGTTATTAGAAGGTGTAGAATTACTTGTGTTTAAGGTTGTACCAAAGTCGGTGGGTTCATTGGTACCGTAACTCATAGTACCCAACATAAATACATTACTTGCTCCATAACCTTCTTCAGTTAACTGAGTTTGTACTCCGCTTAATACGCTACTTGTATTTTGACCACCCCAAGTAGGTTGCTGTACATAATAAATATTATCCATATTTAATTGCACCAAAGTAGAATCGGAAAAAACTAAATCCGGAGACAAGTTGGAAAGGTTCTGTTTGTCTAAAACTTTTTGACAGGCACCAAGCGTTACTAAACTAATGATTGCTGTGCTTATATATTTAAGTTTCATTGTAAACAATTTTTTGAGATTAGAGATTAACATTTACGCCTAAAGTGAATGTTCTTAACTGAGGAAATACATCATAAGAACCATTTGCATTATCCTTATAATTGTAAGGATTAAAGAAGTTAATAGGATTCGTTCCAATCAGATAAATTTTTGCCGCATTTATCTTGGCCTTGCTTACCCATTTTTGTGGCAATCCGTAAGATAAATTGAAATTGGTTACACGAAATGAAGTAGAACTTCTCCACCAAAAATCCGTTGCCACATCATAAGAAAACGTATAATAAGGAGAAGGATATTTTGCATTTGGATTATCCGGAGTCCAATGATCTGCCCAAAATGCAGGTCTATTAGAATAAGCATTACCAACTTTTCTTGCTGAAGATTCTACGGCGCCAACGCCTCCCCAACTCAATCCCATTACCACATTTAAACTAAGTGTTTTATAAGTAACACCCCAGTTAAACCCAAGCCCATAGTGATTGCTAGCATGTTTATTTAAATATGTTTGGTCGTCAGTGGTTATTTTACCATCAGGTGCGGTATAATTTCCCGAAGCATCTTTAGGCCCTCTAACATCTTGCAAAATCAACATACCCGGTTTTGGTGCATTTCCAAATTCCGTATAGTTTGGATATTTTGCCAACCAGCTATCAACATCGGTTTGCGTTCTAAACATACCCAGAGAATGGTATCCTAAATACCCATTATCATCAGATTTTCCTCTTGCGTCTAAATAGGTTCCAATATTACCAACCGGCTGATCAACAATAATCTGTTTGTCATCCATCCAGTTAAAATTTGCTGTAACTGAATAACCCCAATCTCTGTTGATCCTGTCTCTCCAACTCATACTCAATTCTGTTCCGAAAGTGTTTGCCTTAGCAAAATTTTCAGAAGGCAATGTAGATCCAATTAAAATGGAAGGTGAAGAAGTTAAATTAGATAACATATTTGAACGGTAATCTATGTATCCGTCGGCAGATGCAGATAAACGACTATTTAGGAATTTAGCATCAATACCAATATTATACTTATTTACATTATCCCAATGTACATTTCTATTTGCAAGATCTACATTAGATACAACTGCATTACCCATATCTGAGTTTCCAGAACCCATGATTGCAGCTTTACCTGTTTGAATAGCATAGCTTCTTAACCATTGATATGTTTTAGTAGCATCTAGGCCTAAGAGGCCTGCGGAACCTCTCAACTTGAGATAATTTATCTTGTTTGCTATCTTATGAAAGAACGGTTCTTCTGAAATTACCCAACCTATAGAACCTGAAGGAAAATATCCCCACCTATTTTCAGGAGCAAAGTTTTGACTGGCATCCGCTCTAAATTGTAATTGTATCAAATATTTACTATTGTAGTTATAATCTAACCTACCAACAAAAGCTAAACGGCCGGCTTCAGAGATTGTTTCATTAGAAAGTTGTGTACTGGTGGCAAAATTTTGGTTATCCAATCCTCCAACAACAACACCGTCTACTTCGCCTGCAACTCCATCTGAGAATGTTTCACTTTGCTCATAAGCAAATAATGCACCTATTTGATGTTTACCAAATTTACGATCGTAATTTACCGTAGCATTTAACTGATAACTTGTAGTTAAAGTTGGGTTTAAACGCACACGATCTCCATTTGAAAATGCATACGAAGGGTTCGTTGCAGAGAGTGTTGTGTCTAAAATGTGATTATGGGCACCCAATGTATTAAAGTTGTATACATTGTATTTTGTTCCATATTGTTTACCCCAGGTATTAGAAATATTTTTATTGTAATTAAGTCCGGCCCTCAACCCTTTGATAAAAGGAAAATCGTAAGAAAGTTGGCCCTGAAAGTTAATTACAGAATTATAAGAACTAGTATAGTTATCTAAGTTATGTACTGCAAAATAATGATAGTTATTGATGCTTCCGCTTGTACCTGTACCAGGAATCAGTATAGGCAACCCATTAATGAACGGAGGCAAAAACTGCGGCATACCAACCAGAGTTTTCCAGTCATTATCTAAACTTTCACTCCCTTGTTTGTTAAATGTATTTTTCTTATCACCCAGATCCGCACTTAAAGACAAGCCTAATTTAAGGCCGGTAGCCAATTTAATATCGCTGCTGGACCTGAACGAATATCTTTTATATCCTAAACCCGGAAAATTGCTGTTGTTTTCATTATAGTTAAACCCGGCAAAATATGTAGCCTTATCTGAACCACCACTTATATTAAGTGTGTGCCTCATATTATGCGCACTACTCCATGCCATCGGCAGCCATTCGTAGTTATGCGTTTTAAAGTAAGCCAATTCATCTTGTGTATAATATGCAGCCAATGCATTTGTAGCAGTAGTATCCCAGTTCTTGGAACCGCCGTTAAAATCATTTAAATATTGTGCTTGCTGATACCCTGTCATCATTTTAGGCATATAAGTAGCATTAGATATTCCATACGAAGCACTGTAATTAATGGAAGTTGAGCCGGCTTTACCTCTTTTTGTTTTAACAACAATTACACCATTGGAACCAAGAATTCCATAAATAGCTGCAGCCGCATCTTTTAATACAGAAACATTTTCAATTTCAGATGCATCTAAAATATCAAAATCTGCTTTAGATCTTACTATATCATCAATTATAAAAAGCGGATCTTTTGAACCACCGTCTTTTGAATAGAATAAAGGGTTACGTATGGTTATAGTTGCAACTTCACCGGGGCGTGCAAAACCACCTGATACACTTACACCAACAATTTGTCCTTTTAAAGCTTCAGACATATTTCCTACAGGTATATCCACTACATTTTTCATTTCAACTGTTCCTACAGAACCTGTTAAGTGTGTTCTTTTTTGTGTACCGTAACCAACAACAACTACATCGTCTAAATCGTTGGCAACTTCAGTTAAGGCAACAGATAAAGAACTTTCTTTACCAGCCTTAATTTCTTTAATACCATAACCAATGTGAGTGATTGTTATAATAGCTTCCGAAGATGGAACTTTAATTGTAAATACACCGGCATCGTTTGTCTGTGTACTTTCTGTTCCGTTTTTAATTCTTACGGTAACTCCTGCTAAAGGCTTACCTGTTTTCTGATCAATAACTTTACCCGAAACTTTTCTTTCTTGAGCAAACATTTGTGTACTACTCAAAAATAAAAGCACTAGGCAAACAAACCGCGTTAGTTTTTTGAGATTCATATGGTGGCTTTTAAAGTGAGAAATTAACCGCTGTTAGGAACGGTTATATTTTTTATTAAACAATGAATTTAAATTTTTGAACGACCCTATACAATCGTATATAAATGTATTTTTAACACTTATTTCAAACCAAAAGTAGTAAAGGGAAAATTATAACTGTCCTACACCGTCCCGCTTTACAACCCTTGCCTGTCATCTATTTACGCAATCGATGCCGAAATCGATGGTCGGAATTTTACAATATAAAAAAGGGTTGTTTCTTTTCTGTCCAAACTGTTGATCCTAATGTATTTAGCTTAATTTATCAGGCTGTAATTAAAGAAACCGGAAAGTTTAAAATTGTGCAGGTTTTTTTTGAGATTTTATTCTTTCCTGCCAGTGTTCTTCTTCCTTTTTCATATCATATCCGGCAGCAGAAAGATAATTATTGATACGGCCTTTATACTTTCCAAACCATGCATGTTTTTTTTCGGAAGATTCGGCATCTATAGCATGCTCCCTCGCTTCGGTAAGCCAATTCAAAATTTGACTTTTTTGGGCATCGGTTAGAGTGAGAATCATATCCTGATAAGCTTTATATGTTAAAGGCAAAACTCCAAAAGTCATTCCATCCTTAATTTGCTCAATTTGCTTTTTAGTTAATAAAGCAGTAAGCCGGTTTATATAAATAGGATGAAGCGAATCGATGCTTTTAGTTGATTTGTTTTCAACTATAGTCAGTTGGTCTGTTAAAGCAGCTTTGTCAACAATGAATTGGTTTTTGATAATTTTTTTGGAAGAATCCCTTAAAGCATAAATATCATTCAAATCAAAATATTGTTTAGCAATAACATCTCTAACCTGGTAAAATGTTGCAGAATCATTAATATCCAATGCAGCAACAATTTTATATGCTCTTTGATTTATTGTTTTACGGTATGCATCCGTTTTATCGTTAACAGCCTGTGCTTTTACAGTAATAATCATTAGTGCAAACAATACACACACAAGTACATTTTTTTTCATAATACTTTATTTTAAAGAAAAGCAAAAGTAGAATTGCTGGTTACCAAACCATCATGCGGCATACTGTTATGGTTTTTATTTTACATTAATAACAATACGAGAGAATTTTAGTTCGCCTGATGTTGCGGTTAAAATAATCTTTCCTTTTCCTGGTTCTGTTGCTTGAAGCATTACTAAGCACAAGCCGTTAAAAGCCTTTCTGTAATTGGCTTTAAAAGGTTCTGCACTAATTTGCGAACCATTATCCACACCAATAATTTTTCCATTTCCCTCAACAGAAAAATGAATAAGATTATCTGCATCAGGCACAAGGTTTCCGTTTTCATCTTTTATGCTAACAGTAATAAAACTTATATCTTCTCCGTTTGCATTGATTGTTTTTTTATCGGCATTCAATTCAATTACCGCAGCTTTACCTGCTGTTTTAATTTCTTTTATTAAAACCACCTTTCCGTCTTTTTTAGAAACAGCTTTTAATGTTCCGGGCTTAAAAGGCACACGCCACATTACATGCAAGGCATCATCTGTTTTGCTTTTTATTCCTAAAGATTTTTCATTTAGAAACAATTCCACTTCATCTGCATTATTGTAATAAGCCCAAACATCAACTAATTGGTTAGGTTTCCAATTCCAATGAGGAAAAAGATGCAGAACAGTATCTTTTGTCCATTCACTTTTATACATGTAATATGCATCTTTCGGAAACCCGGCTAAATCAATTATTCCATAATATGCACTCCGTGCCGGCCATGGATACGGAACAGGTTCTCCTAAAAAATCAAATCCGCTCCACACAAACAACCCGGAAAGAAAATCATGTTTTTTAATAATGTTCCATGTAGCTTCATGTGTGCTACCCCAGTAAGCAGCAACATGGTCGTATGCAGAAACTGTAAAATCTGCGTTTCCAGCTTTTACAAATTTATCCTTAGAACTTTGCGGCCATAAACGTATACTATCACTCGGCATGTCATAATGGCCTCTTGTTGCAAGAGCAGACATGGTTTCCGATGCCAAAAATTTTTGACCCGGGTATTTCTTTAAAAATTCAGGATACATTTTTTCATTGTAATTCCAACCCAAAACATCCAATGCATGTGATTGATAAATATAGTTTTTAGTTGTATCCAATTCTGTTAACGCCGAGGTAACCGGTCGGGTTGTATCTAATGATTTTATAATGGCAGTTAAATTTTTAGAAATGCGTATGCCCGACGAATCAAACTGCTCCCGTATTTCATTTCCAATGCTCCACATAAAAACAGAAGGATGATTTCTGTCTCTCAATATCTGATCTTTCAAATCCTGTTCGTGCCATTTTGCAAAATCCGAATGATAATCATTTTTATTTTTTTTCTTCTCCCACATATCAAAAGCTTCGTCCATCACCAAAAAACCCATCTTATCGCAAAGGTCTAAAAGCTCCGGTGCAGGCGGGTTGTGCGAAGTACGTATTGCATTACAACCCATTTGTTTTAAAATTTTAAGTTGCCTTTCAATAGCACTTGTATTAACTGCAACACCCAATGCACCTAAATCGTGGTGCATACAAACGCCTAAAATTTTCAAAGATTTTCCATTTAAAAAGAATCCTTTTTCTCTATTGAAATAAAAACTCCTGAAACCTGTTGCGGTTACATAAGTATCGATGAGCTTATTGTTCTGATACAGTTTAGTTTGAACAGAATACAGATAAGGAAACTGAACCGACCATAATTTTGGATGATAAATATTAAATGATTGATGGGCAATTGTAACAGAATCCTTTGCATCTATTACAGACGAATCCATTGCCATTTTTTTTCCTTCTTTATTTATTATGCAAGAAACAATTTTTATTTTTTGCGATTGATGTGTTTGATTAGAAATATTCAATTGAAGATGCACTTCTGCTTTTTTGTTGCTAACCTGCGGCGTTGTAACAAATGTTCCCCAATGGTTAACAGCAACAGAACCTGTTACTGTTAACCAAACATTTCTGTAAATACCACTGCCTGTATACCAGCGGGAATTAGGTTGTGCAGAATTATTAACTTTTACAGCAATTATATTTTGTTTTTTAAAATGCAGAAAAGGAGTAAGATTATACCGAAAAGAAATATAGCCGTTGGGCCGCTTGCCTAAATAATGCCCGTTAATCCAAACTTGGCTATTACAATACACACCATCAAAATCTATATACACTTTTTTATTTTGATACGATGCAGGTAATACAAATAATTTTCTGTACCAACCGATGCCTGTTGGCAATGCGGCTTCATTAAATGTAGATGGATTATTTTCATCAAACTTTCCTTCAATACTCCAGTCATGCGGTAAGGTTAGCTTACGCCAATTGTTATCATTAAAATTTATATTTTTTGCATCAGCCGTATCGCCTAAAAAAAACTTCCAGCCTTTATTAAAACTCAATACAGTTCTGTTTTGCGACTGCAGATGGTTACAACAAAAAAGCAGCAGAAATAACAACGAAACAAAATACTTCATTCAATACTATTTATAAACTACAGAAAAATGATATTTACCGGAACCTGTTTTAATAATTGCTTTTCCATCTTTATAATCCATCGTTCCATTCCATACTTTGCCGGCTTCTTCAATTACATCTTTATTAAAATCAAATACCGGCAAATAAACAACAGCTTTTGAATTAGCCGGTACAGTAACATCAATTTCGAAAGACCGGTTTGTCTTCTTCCAGCTGGTTGCAATGGTTCCATACGGAGATTCATAAGTTCCCTTGCCAGCAGTAATGTCACCTACAATTTCAGGTTTTATTTTTACCTCGTTAAATGCAATACTGTTTTCCGTTTGGTCTATTCCTGCCAAAGCACTGTATAGCCATTCCATCAAATCTCCTAACATAAAATGATTATTGGAAACAGATGGATATGCCTGCCAAGATTCCGTTAATGCAGTTGCACCGTGTTTTAGCTGGTAACCATACCCCGGAACATCATCTCTGTTATTCATTTTATAAATCACGTCACTTCTGCCGGCTTGGTACAAAGCCTGTATCAAATATCTAAAACCAATATCGCCTGCGGTTAACCGATAATCGTTTGATTCCAACGCTTTCACAAGGTTGTTGATTACCGTAGTTTTATTTTCAGGCTCTACCAAACCCATATACAAAGGCATTGCATTAGAAGTTTGACTGCCCGTTCCGTATTGTTTTTTTTCTTTGTCGAAAAATTTATCATTAAAAGTTTGCTTAATCTGCACCGCCCATATTTTATAATTATTTGCATCTTCTGTTTTATTCAATAAGGCTGCAATTTGAGCCATAATGGTTACATCATAATAATAGGTTGCTGTTGCTGTTAACCCCATCGGCGTCATCTGCGCAAAGCCTGATTTTTTGGGCCCTATATCAAACCAATCACTTAATCCATACGATAAAATATTACTATCCGATTTTGTTTTAAGATAGTTGAGATACTTTTTCATCATATCATAACTATCCGTCAACAGTTGTTTATCTCCATACCATTGATATACATACCACGGCACTAAAATGCAGGCACTGCCCCACTCCGGCGAATCTCTGAATGGTTCATTAAACATAATAAACTCGGGAGCAATTTCGGGTATTAAACCTTCATCGGTTTGTGCACTTTTCATATCATTAATTGCCTTCCTGCACAAATTCAAAATATCAAAACTATTTTTTACAGAAGCCCCGACCAAATGCGTTTCTTCTAACCATCCTAATTTTTCTCTATGCGGGCAATCTGTAAAAACACTTACCATGTTACTTTTAACAGCCCACTTAATTAATGTATCAATTCTGTTGAATAAGGTATTGGAACAAGCAAAATTCCCTGCATCATACGCTGCATTACGTACATGCAACATTTCAACAGAAATAATTTTTGTAGTACTCTTTTCTTTAAGCGGTCTCAATTCCGCCTGTATATATCTTGAACCATAATAGGTAAACTTTGGTTGCCATTTTTCAATGCCATTACCTTTTAAAATATAATTAAAACAATACGGAGAGCCTGTTGCTTTTTGATTGGCAGTTCCGTCTGCATTCATTAATTCAGCAGGAATTAATCTTATAGTATCACCTTTATTTCCCTGAACTTTTAAAGAAACAATAGCAGAAGCATTTTGCCCAAAATCATATATCCATTCATTTTGTTTAATTTCTTTTTGGAAGATGGGATTGAAATGATCGAATATTTTAATCGGCTCCTGCAATTGAGAATACAACCGAACGGTACCGTCTACTATCAATACATTTTTCCAATGTGATGAGGAAAAGTTTGGCTGATCCCAGCCATTTTGTTCAAGGTTTGCATCATAATCTTCTCCACCATAAACAGAAGAAAATATTACCGGCCCGGCATCAGCTTTCCAGCTTTCATCGCTCACTATATTTTCAAAAGAACCGTCTGTATACTCAACCAATAACCTGCAAATTATTTTAGGGAACCCGTAAGCTGTTTTTAATTTTCTGTAACGTTCTGCAGGAATAAAATAAAATCCGTTTCCTAATATTACACCAATAGCATTGCTTCCTCCAATCAACGCATTTGTTACATCAAAAGTTTCGTATTGAGCTTCCTTCAAATAATTTGTCCATCCGGCATCCAAATAATGGTCTCCTATTTTTTCACCATTAATATGTAATTCAAAATGCCCTAATCCTGCTATAAAAACTGTTGCTTTTGCAATTGGCTTGGTTGTTTTAAATTCTTTTCTGAATAAAGGCAAAATTTCACCTGTAGGTGTTTTCTTTTTAGTACCGGCTATTGATGGAATTATTATAGCTGTATCGTGCAATTGCTGCAATGCAATCCACTTCGCATTTTTCCAATCTTCTTTAGTAAACAATCCTGTTTGCCAACTTGCGGTTTTACTCCAAAACGATTCGTGTTGTTGATTATCCCACACTTTTACTTTCCAGTAATATTTCTTAGCAGCCTGCAATGCTTTACCCGCATATGTTATATATATAGATGCAGAAGAATTTATTTTGGGTGATGACCATATATTACCAATATTTTTTTCAATTAAATTTTTGTTATCTGCAACAATTATGCAGTACGCTTTTTGAATAATATTTCTTTGATTGGATTGAATTTTCCAGCTTAGCTGAGGTTTCTCGTTATCAATGCCCAAAGGCTCTTTTTTATTTTCGCATCGCAAATCGTATAAAGAAATTTGCTGTGCAGATATACTAATTGCACAAAAACAGAACAAGAAAAACACAATGCTCTTTTTCATTTAATGTAGTTTAATTATCGCACTTCTAATCCGGAAACAAAAAGTCCTTGTGCATTATTGGAAATAATTTTATAAAAATATTTTCCTGCATTAATCATAGTACCCGTTGATCCTTCGTACAAATTCCATTTACCCGGGCGAGATGTTGCAAATTCAATTTTTTCTTCCCTTAAAATATGTCCTGCAATATCTACCAATTGTATAGTTCCGTTTACTATTGCATTAGTAGGGTTAGCATACTTTAATGTTAACGAATATGTATCTGCAACGCCTGTTTCAAAAACAATTACGGCAGTATCAATTGAGTTTTGGGTAAAATGAATAGCCGTTTTACCTGCAAAA
>Ga0182038_10001230_pt1 | contig 13293 bp, 10 predicted proteins | sample sta12Can44000108_FD_125976 | JGI IMG/M metagenome (GOLD analysis project Ga0182038, IMG submission 125976) | Lab enrichment of tropical soil microbial communities from Luquillo Experimental Forest, Puerto Rico - statanox.12C.anox.44.000.108 | ecosystem: Environmental > Terrestrial > Soil >...
GGCCTGACGCTCCGGCACGAGGACGCGATCGCCGCGTTCGAGGTGACGCGTCCGGCCTGGCTGCCGGCCACTCTCTAGCGGGCCCCTTACCGGACCTGATCTGACGGCCGGCGCGGGCGGCGGATAGCCGCCCGCGCCGGCCGTTTCGCGTCGGGCACGGGTCATCAGCGGGGCACAAACACTCACGGTCTAATGCGTAGATTTTTCCCCTTATGCGCAATTTATTAGACCGAAAACGCGCTGAACTGGGCCGACACGTGAGGCAATATTCGCCAAGGTTATTGTGCAGCGGAGCTTGATCGCCTAATTTCGGGCTGGTCAGGGGTCGTAAGCCAGGCAAGCAGCCTGCGCGGCGTCCCCGGGGGAACGCAGGAGTGAAGAATGAACAAGCGTGATCTGATCGACGCGATCTCGGGCCGCCTAGGCGACAAAAAGTCCGCGACCGAGGCGCTGAACGCAGTACTTGACACCATTCAGTCCGCGGTTGCGAACGGTGACAAAGTCGCGATCACGGGATTCGGGGTCTTCGAGAAGGCGGACCGCCCGGCCCGGACGGCTCGCAACCCCGCCACCGGAGAACCGATCGACGTAGCCGCGTCTTCGGTGCCGAAGTTCCGGCCCGGGGCGGACTTCAAGGCTCTCGTTAACGGCGACAAGGGCGCCTCCGCGAAGGCGCCGGCCAAGGCGGCCAAGAAGAAGTAGCGGCCGCGGGGTAGCGCACGGTATCGACGGGCGGCGGCATGGGGGGAGGTCTCCCGTGGCCGCCGCCTGTCGTTTTCGCCGGCCGCGCGCGGCCGGCAGGCGAGGCTATGGCTTCCTGCCGGTCTGCGGACCCCGTCCGCCAGCTGCCTACCTCGGGCTGTCCGGCTTGGCCAGGGCCGTCTGGATGATCCGGTCGATGAGCGCCGGCAGTGGCAGGCCGCTCGCCGCCCACATCATCGGGAAGCCCGATGACGGGGTCATCCCCGGCATGGTGTTTATCTCGTTGATGAGGACCTCTCCGGCAGGCGTGTAGAAGAAGTCCACGCGGGCCAGCCCCTCGCAGGAGATCGCGTCGAACGCGGCGCACGCGAGCTGGCGGATCCGCTCCGCGGCGGCCGGCGGGATCGGCGCGGGGATCTCCATGCGGCTGTCCGCGCCCAGGTATTTGGCATGGAAGTCATAGAACGCCGAACCGGGCTCCACGACGATCTGGCCGGGCAGGCTCGCCTCCGGCGGCCCGCCGTCAGCACCCTCGAGCACCGCGCACTCGATTTCGGCCCCTTCGATGGCCGCTTCCACCAGCACCTTGCGGTCGTACTGGCGGGCGTCTTCGATCGCCGCCTCGAGATCGGCCGGGCTGGTCACGCGGGAAGTGCCGATGCTGGACCCGCCGCGGGCCGGCTTGACGAACACGGGCCAGCCGAGTTCGGCGATCTCGTCGAACACGCGCTTGCGCTCCGCGGTCGGCGCGGCCGGACCCCAGTCCCGGTCCCGCACCACGACATAACGCCCGATCGGCAGGCCGCGAGCGGTGAACAGGACCTTCATGTACTCCTTGTCCATGCCCGTCGCGCTGGCGAGCACGCCGGCGCCGGCGTACCGGATGCCGGTCATCTCCAGCAGTCCCTGGATCGTGCCGTCCTCGCCGTAGGTGCCGTGCAGCAGCGGGAGCACGACGTCGACTTCGCCGAGGTCCGCGGGAACCTCGCTCGGGCCGGTGATGACCAGCGAGCCGGCCTGCGGCGTGATCGACACTCCGGGCGTGGCGATCGCCTCGACGGACGGCGGCTCGCCGGAGCCGAGCGCGAGTCGTGCCGGGTCGCCCGAGGTCAGCATCCACCGGCCGTCGCGCGCGATGCCGATCGGGACAACCTCGTAACGGTCGTGGTCGATGGCCCCGAGCACCAGGCCCGCGCTGGCGCACGATACCGCGTGCTCCGCGCTGCGGCCCCCGAACACGACGGCGACCCTGATCTTGCGCTGCTCGCTCATCCGCTCACCTCCGCTGCTCAGTCAACCCCCAGATCGTAGTGCCTGCGCAGCACCTGGGAGGTTGCCACGCCGTTTCGTACCGGGTGCGAAGGTGCGGGTCCGGTTGTGGTGCTGCTTTCTCGCTTCACGGAACGGCCGGGCTGTCTCGAAAGAGCGCAGCTGTGACCCCGCGGGTCCCTGGGGTCCGGTTGCCGAGGGTTGTGGCGGCATGCTGTGGGGTCCTGCAGCGGCCCGGCAAGACCCGGCAAGCGAGGGGGACAGAAGGGTATCAAATACCGATATTTCAGGATTTAACACCTATGTAGCCCCAGCCGTACCGTCATGATCGCGAAGGATTTTGCCCCTGACGAAGACCTTTTGTCCTATGGTGCGCAAATCTCTTCGCGATCATGAACGACTGCCCGCTAGACACCCTGGTGGGGTATGTCTTGCCAGACTATTCCGGTGCATTCCCGCCCGGGTCACGCTCCGAATATCGAGGTGAGGCCGGCGAACAGGTCAGCCACGTAAACGGTGCGGGTGGCGGGGTTGACGGCGACAGCCGCGGGCGGGGATCCGACCGCTTGCAGGCGGGCGGCGGTGCCGCACCCGCTCGTCACCGATGCGGTGCAGCGGGCCAGGTTGAGTACGCTCACCGCCGCGCTGGAGAAGTCGGCGACGTATAGGGTACGGGTCGCGGCGTCCAGCGTGACCTGCAGCGGAAACCGGCCGGTGGGCGCCACTGCGACGCGCCGGCAACCGGTGACATCCGTCCCCTTGCAGGTCGCGCCGTTGATCACCCATACGCTGCCCGGCAGGTCCCCGTTGGCGTTGATGCCGACGTAGACGGTGTGCGTCGGGTCTGAGACGGCGATGCCCCACGGTCCCGGGCCGACGCGCACCGACGCCGCGGGGTGGGCGCACCCAGAGGTGTCCGTGGCGTTGCACGTCGCGCCGTTGAGCACCGACATGGTGCGGCCGTTGTTGTTCATGCCCGAGGCGGTGCCGTAGACGGTGTCGGTCGCCACGCTGACCGCGAGGTTGAACGTGCCGGCCCCCACCCTGGCCACGGCCGCGGGCCTTGCGCAGCCGGTGGCCACGGCCGCGTTGCAGGTAGCGGTGTTGATGACCGCGACCTGGCTGGAGGTGGCGCCGTATGACACGTAGACGGTGTGCGTCGCGGGGTTGATCACAGGGGGGTTCGGGAAGGCGCCGAGCTTGACCTCGGTGGGCTTGACGGCGCAGCCGGCCGTGTGGGCCGCGTTGCACGCGGCCGTGTCAATCACCGCGAGGCCGCCGTTCGGCGACTCGTCGGAGGCGTACAGCGTGTGCCTGGCCGCGTCGATCGCGCCCACATTGGCGAACGGGTCCGGCATCGGGATGGTGGCCACCGGCGCGCAGTGCGACATGTGCCCCGCCCGGCAGGTGGCGCCGTCGATCACGTCGATCTGCGGTGCGGCCAGGTCGCCCGCGTAGATGGTGTCGGTGGCCGGGTCGACCGTGTAAAGCAAGGCTGGGACGGCGGCGGTCGGCGCCTCGCTGCGGCAGCCGCGGATGTTGGCGGCATCGCAGCCGGCGACGTTCATCGCCTGCAGGAACGGCTCGCCGCCCACATTGACCAGGTAGGCGGTGCCAGTCCTCGGGTTAAGCGCGAACGCGTTGGCGTTGAAGCCGACTGGCGGGTCGAACGCGGCCCGCGCGTTCCGGGCACGTGCCGGGCACCCGGATGTCACCCTGCCGTTGCAGGAGCGGGTGCTGATCGCCGCGATCGTTCCGTCTGCCTGGCTGATCGCGAAGACCGTGTGCAGCGCCGGATCGACCGCCAGGAACCCGGTCCCCGGTCCGGTCTGCACGGCGCGCGGCACGCGGCCGCATCCCGTGGCGACGTGCGCGTTGCAGGCGGCCCCGTTGATGACCGAGACGGTGCCGTCGTTGTTGTTCGCGGTGTAGACGGTGTTCGTCGCCTGATCGACGTCGGCCCAGAATGCCCCGCTGCCCACCGTGATCACGTGCGGCCTGCTGCCGCAGCCACGGCCGGTGGACCCGTTGCAGGTGGCGCCGTTGATCACGGAAACCGTGTCGCCGTTGCCCGACTGGCCGGAGTTCGCGACGTAGACGGTGTCCGTGGCCAGGTCGACCGCGACCCCGGACGGGCCGGCCCTGTCGGGAATGAGCCGGGCCGGCTGCCCGCATCCCCTGGTCGTCTTCGCGTCGCACCGGGCGATGTTGATGACCGAGATGTTGTTGCTGCCGGCGTTGCCCACGTACAGGGTGCGCGTCCGGTCGTTGATCGCGGCCGCGACGGGGAAGGCTCCACGCAGCCTGATCGTGGCGACCGGGCGGGCGCAGCCGCGCGTGACCGTGGCGTTGCAGGCGGCCCCGTTGATCACCGAGACCGTGTTCGGGCCCGAGTTGAGCACGTATACGGTGTCGGTCGGCGCGTCCACGAGCGCCATCAGCGGCGCGCGCCCGACGCGCGCCCGGGCGATCACCCGGCAGTGCGAGCTGGCCGCCGGCGAGCACGTGGCGGTGCTGAGGATGTCCACCACGTCGCCTGGCGTGGCGGAGCAGGTGGCGTTTGAGCTCCCGTTTGTGCACTGGATTGGTACGTAGAGCGTGTGCGTCGCCGGGTTAGCAGCCGGGACCCCTGGGCTTCCGCTGAGCCTGGCTGACGTGCCCCCGGTCGCCCACGCCGCCCCGGTAGGGTAGCCGGCGGCCGCCAGGCGACCCGGCTGTACCCTGTCAAGCGGCATCCGGGCCGGCGCCGTGACCTGTTCCTGGCCGCGGTGTCCCGTGGCGGGGACAAGGCTGGCCGTCGCGGTGCCCGCGGCGAGCAGGCTACCGGCCGCCGTCGCGGCCGACAGGGTCAGGCAGGCCAGCAGCCCGCGTAGCCGTCGTTTCATTGTCTCTCCTAGGGATTACCTGCTGAGCTGCCTGGCGTGCCCCCGCCAGGCAGCAGGAGCCGTTCGAGGATCGCGAGGAGCTCGAGCACGCCGCTGAACTCCTGGCGGACGCTGGTCCCGGCCACGGCGACGTGGCCCTGGTACCGGTCGTCGAGTGTGACGGTGATGTCGAGGACGAGCCGCATGCGATGGCTCCCTCCGTCGCGGGAGCGCCGACCGGGCGCTAGCAGCGGTACGCGCTCATGCCGCTGACGCTACGGACCCGCGCGGCTTCCCGTCTTCGGGGGAATCCCCTGGGTGCTCCCTAGCCTCCGGGAGGATCCCTGCGTCCAGCGTCAGCGGACCCAGAGCTGGTCGATGAGCAGGTTCCAGTAGGGATGGAACTGGTAGTTGCCGACCCGGGCGGACAGCACGGTCAGGTCGCGCGGGTAGTACAGCGAGACCCAGGGCGCCGCGTCGGTGAGGTCGTGATCGACGGCGGTCCACCGGCTCGCGGCGAGTACCGGGCTGGCCGGCTCCGCCGCGATCGCCGCCGCCGCCGACGCGTCGATCCGCGGATCGCAGAACTCCGCGGTGTTGACGTTGTTCGGGTTGCCGTTCAGGAAGGACCCGCAGGAGAGCAGCGGGCCGACGAACTCCGACGGCTCGGGGTAGTCCGCGTACCAGACGAAGAACCCGGCCTGCATGTGGTCGCGGGAGTCGCCGAGCAGGCTCCAGTAGGTGTCCGCGCCCGTCTCGCGCAGCGACGCGCGGTACCCGAGCTGATCGAGGAGCGACACGACGTAACGCGCGGTCGCCGGCGAGGGCCAGTTCGGATCCAAACCCGCTGAGTAGAGCAAGGTCACCTTGTCGCCTGCGGTTCCTGAGGCCCGCACGAGCTGTTTCGCCAGCGCGAGGTCCGGGGCGGTCCACGCGCCGCCAGCACCTGGCTGGATCGTGTAGGGGCAGTACGGCCGGTAGCCGGGCATGGTAGGCGGCAGGATCTGGCAGGTGGCCTGCACCGCGAGCGGCCCGCCGCTGAGCGCGACCACCAGGTTCCTGTCGATCGCGTAGTTGACCGCCTGCCTGGCGGCCAGCTTGTCGAAGGGTGCTACCCGGGTGTTCAGGGTCAACGCGATCGTCGCCGCGAGCGGCCCGCTGTGCAGCTGGCTGGTGTCGTGCGCCGCGAGCTGGCCGACGCTCCCCGGCTGCGGGGCTAGCAGCACGTCAGCCCGGCCGTTTTCCACGTCCGCCACCGCCTGGCGCGGGCCGACGTCGACCCTGAGCACGATCCGGTCTGGGTAGCCGCCGGGCTGCGCCTGCGCTGACCACTGCCGGAATCGCGGGTTCCTGACAAGTACCCAGGCATGACCCGGGGCAAGGGATCGGGTCAGGTACGGGCCGGTGGCGGGCAGTTGCGTCGCGCTGATCATGTGGTCAGGCGTGCCCGCCGGCACCGCGTAGGCCCACGGGAACGCCAGCTTGTAGAGGAATTCCGCGTCGGGCGCGACGAGATGGAACGTCACCGCGCCGGCCGCGTCATCGGTGACGATCCCGTGGCTCAGGTCGCATGGCCCGCGACCGCGCTGGCATTGCCCGGCGCCGGCGATCCCGGCGTAGTACAGCAGGATCCCCGGATTCTGCCGCTTGTCGATATCAAAGACGCGCTCGATCGCACGGCGGAAATCCGCGGCCCTGACCGGCGCGCCGGTCGAGTACCTGAGGCCTGGCCGGAGCCGGAAGGTATAGGTACGCCCGCCGTCACCCGGCGACGGCAGCGCCCGTGCGAGATCCGGGACGAGGGCGTCGCCCGCCAGGCCGGCCACCCTGCGATAGCCGACGAGCCCGTCATTGACGAGGCTCAGCATCTGCCATATCACGGGGTCGTAGGCGACCGCGGGATCGGTGGGCGGCTCCGGGTGGCCAGGCCAGGTCTGCGGTCCGATGATGGTGAGCGTGCCGCCGCGATGGCTCGTGTCCGACGGCAGCACCGTTGCCCAGATGCCATCGTCGCTGGCGGCGAGGGCGGTCGGCTCGTTGCCGACCTGGATGACCTGCGTCGCGCCTGTCCGCGGGTCGACCTTCGACACCGTTCCGGTCAGGCCGTTCGCCACCCACACGGCGCCCGACGCGTACGCCAAGCCGGCGGGGGAGCCCGCTAGACCGATCGTCCGTACCCGGCCAGTGCGTGGATCGAACCGTGACAAGGTGCCATCGGCGCCGGAGATCCACACCGCGCCGGCACCGATGGCGAGGCCGTCGGGGTTTCCGGCCATGGTGGGCGCCCGCGTCGGACGATTGTCTGCCGGGTCGATGGCAACCAACTGGCCGGTCGCCTGGCTGAGCACCCAGAGCGAGCCCGCACCGAATGCGAGGTCATCGGGCGTGACGCCGAGGGGTATGGTATCGGTCACCCCACCGGTGGCCGCGTTGATCCGAGACACTGTATCGCTAATGAGATTGCCCACCCAGACGGAGCCGTCACCGACCGAGATCGCGCTGGGGCCAATCCCGACACTTATCGTCGCGACCCGTATCCCGGCGCCTGGGTTGACTTCGGAGACCGTCCCGTCGAGTTCGTTGGCCACCCAGACCTCGCCGTCGCCGCCCGCCACGCCGGCCGGTCCGTGGCCGACCTGAATGCTGTCGATCACCTGCCCCACTGGGTTGACGCGCAACAGCATCCCGTCCGCACTGTCGGTAACCCAGGCAGCGCCCGCGCCGTAGGCGATCCCGGCCGGCCGGCCAACTCCGGTCACCACCGCGCTCAGGGTTGCCCGGGCACCGTCGATCAGGCCGACCGAGTCCGGCCCCGCCCTGAGCGTCGGGGTGCTGCCGTGCGAGATCCCGCTCGCCAGCGCGGCGGCGGCCACCGCCAGGGCCGTCGTGCCTGCCAGCAGCAATCTGGCACGCCGTGTGCGGCGGGCAGGCCCCGGTTCGGCCGGCGGCATGCCGGGTGAGCCAGGTGTCGGGGCTGGCAAGTCGAGAGACGCGTCCTGGCGCAGGATGCGCTGCTCCAGGTCCCGGACCATGGGGGCTGGCTCGAGGCCGAGTTCGTCGATAAGGCGGTGCCGCGCCGCCCGGTAGACAGCCAGTGCTTCTGACTGCCGTCCCGCCCGGTACAGAGCGAGCATCAGCGCCGCGACCAGCCGTTCGCGCAGCGGGTGGTCGGCGGCTGCCTGTTCCAGCCGGGGCACCATCTCGGCACTGCGGCCCGCCGCGAGCTCGGCGTCAAAGCAGTCTTCGAGCGCGCCGAGCCGCGCCTCTTCCAGCCGGGCGGTCTCGCCGTCCGCGAACGGCTGGCCGCCGAGGTCCGCAAGCGCGGGGCCGCGCCACAGCGCGAGCGCCGCGGCGAGCTGCCGGGCGGCGCACGGGTAATCCCCGGTGCCAAGCGCCGCGCGGCCCTCGGCCACCAGCCGCTCGAACACGGTGACGTCAAGCTCGCCCGGCTCGACGTGCAGCACGTACCCGGCACCGCTGCGCTCAAGCCGGTCGCTCCCCACCAGCCTGCGCAGCCGGTACACGTACGCGTCGAGCGTCGCCTGCGCGCTCGGCGGCGGCGTCCCGCCCCACAGCGCGCTGATCAGCCGGTCCCTGGAAACCGGCCTGTTCGCGTGCAGCAGCAGCACCGCGAGCAGCGAGCGCTGCTTCAGGCCGCCTGCCGAGACCGGCTTCCCGTCCGGCCGGAACTCCACCGTGCCAAGTAGCCCGAATCGCATAACGCGATGAAACACCAGGTCAGCCCCGGTTGCCAGATTTCTGCCAGACCAGATTCCGACAATTGACCACAGGAACGCAGAGTGGGGGGTGGGTCAGGTGATGCCCAAGGCCTTCGCGGGCAGGCAGTCAGAGCTGGCGGCGCTAAGCGCCGCGTTCGCCGCCGCCACGGCCGCCAAGCCGCAGGTGGTCTTGCTGCACGGCGACGCGGGAATCGGCAAATCGTGGCTCATCGCCGAATTCCTGCGGCGGCACGCGGGCCTGCCGGTCATCGCCGCGGCGGGCGCGGAAGGCGAGGCGGAGCTGTCATACGGCGTCGTGCACCTGCTCGCGGTAGACGCCCTGGCACGGGGCAGGACGGCCGGCCTGCCGCACGGCGCCGCGGCCGTGCTCGCGGACCTGCAGCCAGAGCGGCTGCCCGCAACCGCCGACCCGCTGGCGGTCGGCGCGGGCCTGCGGGCGCTCTTCGCCGCGCTCGCCGCGGGGTCCCCGGCGGTCGTCGTGGCCGAGGACATGCAGTGGGCCGACCCGCCGTCCGCGAGCGCGCTGCTGTTCGCCTGCAGGCGGCTCGCCGACGACCGGCTGCTCGTCCTGCTGTCCTGCACGGCCGAGCCGTCCAAGGGCCTGCCCCCTGCCTGGGTCAGGTTCATCGACGGCGACCGCCGGGCGTCCGCCATCTGGCTCGGCGGCCTCGCCGACCTGACCGCCCAAGAGCTGCGCGTGGCACGGCTGGTCGCCTTGGGCAAGTCAAACAGGGAGACCGCCGTAGAGCTCTACCTGAGCCCCAAGACGGTCGAATATCACCTCGGACACGCCTACGCAAAGCTCGGCGTCCGGACTCGCTACCAGCTCACAATGCTCGTCCGCGCTGCCAGCGTGGGCTAGGCGTGATACATGAGGCGAACCTACCGGCCCAGCCCCTCCAGGGCCACGTACGCGTCGGAGACCAGGTCCTCGGCGTCTTCCAGCCCGATGGAGAACCGCACCGCGCCCGGGTCGATGCCGGCCGCGCCGAGCGCCCGGTCGTCGAGCTGGCGGTGGGTCGTGGAGGCGACGTGCGAGACCTGGGTGTGCGTTCCGCCGAGGGAGGTCGCCGCGGCCGCCAGCCGCAGCTTGCTGACGAACGCGAGCCCCGCCTCCCGGCCGCCGTATGGCGTGACCGTGACGACCGCCCCGAAGCGCACGCCTTCCGGTCCGGCGTCGAACATCCGCCTGGCGGTCTCGTGCCCTGGATGCGTCGGCAGCCCCGGGTAGTCGACGTACGCGACCGCGGGATGCCTGGCCAGCGTCGCGGCGAACACGGTGGCTGTGGAGCATGCGCGGCGCACCCGGACCGGCAGCGTCTCCAGGCCGCGGCGGAGCAGGAACGCGTCGTCGGGGGATAGCGAACCGCCGGTGTCGATGCGGGTCGCCCGGAGCTGGCTGATCAGCTCGATCTGCCCGGTGACGACGCCGCCGGTGACGTCGGAGTGGCCGCCGATGTACTTGGTCGCCGAGTGCAGCACGAGGTCGGCGCCGTGCTCCAGGGGCCGGCAGATGACCGGGGGCGCCAGCGTCGAGTCGACGACGAACAATGCCCCGTAGTCATGCGCGATGTCGGCCAGTCGCGGCAGGTCCGCGACCGCCGTCGTCGGGTTGGCGATCGTCTCCGTGTACACGATGCGGGTCGAGGACCGCATCGCGGCACGGACCGCGTCGAGGTCGGAGAAGTCCACGAAGTCCGTCTCGATCCCGAAGCGGTTGAGCACGTTGCGCAGCAGGCTGTACGTCCCCCCGTACAGCGCGGCGGACGCCACCACGTGGGCGCCCGTCCGCGCGAACGTCCAGAACACCCCGGAGATCGCCGCCATCCCCGACGCGAACGCCTGGGCGGCCGGCCAGCGCGGCAGGTTCGCTCCCTCGAGAGCCGCGACCGAGCGCGCGAACGCGTCCACGGTCGGGTTGTCGATCCGGCTGTAGCTGTAGCCGGGCACCTGGTCGCTCAGCACCGCCGCGTACTCCTCGGCGGTGCCGAACGCGAACGCCGCTGTCCGGTACACGGGCGTGCCGAGCGGCCGCTGCGCGGACTCAGGCGGGGGCGGCAGGTGCACCGCCCGGGTGTTCTCGCCGAGCTGCCTTCTGGCTATCTCCACGGATCAGGCTCCATCGACGGGCTTAGGCTCCGTACCATTCCGGCTTGGCCGACCGTGACGCTAGCACCTTCCCGGCGTCCCCGACGGGAAGGTCGCCGGTGATCACCGCGGCCACCACCTCCGTGATCGGCATCTCCACTCCGTGCTTGCGGGCCAGTTCGAGAACCGGGGCATATGATGTGACACCCTCGGCGGTCTGGCTGGTGACCGCCTGCACCTGCGCCACGGTCATGCCCTGGCCGAGGCGCTCGCCGAATGTCCTGTTGCGCGACAACGGCGAGCTGCACGTGGCCACCAGGTCGCCCATCCCGGCCAGGCCGGCGAACGTCCGCGGATCGGCGCCCATCGCCGCGCCGAGCCGGGCCATCTCGGCCAGCCCGCGAGTGATCAGCGTCGCCTTGGTGTTGTCGCCCTGGCCGAGGGCGGTCGCGATCCCGACCGCCAGCGCGATGATGTTCTTCACCGTCCCGCCGAGCTCGCATCCGGTCACGTCGGTGTTCCAGTATGGCCGGAAGTACGGCGTGTGGCAGGACTGTTGCAGCAATCGGGCGCTCTGTTCGTCGGAGCAGGCGACCACGGTCGCCGCGAACTGGCGCTCGGCGATCTCCCGCGCCAGGTTGGGACCGGAGACGATCGCGACCCGCGCTGGCGGGACGCCGAGCACCTCCATGATGACCTCGCTCATCCGCTTGCAGGTGCCCCGCTCGATGCCCTTCATCAGGCTGACGAGCAGTGCTCCCGGCGGGATGAGCGGCCCCCACACCGACAGACACGACCGCAGCGCCTGCGCGGGAACGGCGAATACCACCAGGTCCGCGCCGGCCAGCGCGGCCGCGGGGTCGGTCGTCGCGGTCAGCGACGTCGGCAGCGCGATCCCGGGCAGGAACTCGGGGTTCTCGTGGCCGACCGTGATCGAGTCCGCGACGTCCGCGGTGCGCGCCCACATCACCGCGGGCGTGCCGGCGTCGCAGAGGACCTGCGCGAACGTGGTGCCCCATGAGCCCGAGCCCAGGACGGTCGCCATCACTAGCTGCTTTCCTCGCTGGGCTCGCGGGATGGCTCCGCGCCGGCCGCCTCTTCGGGCAGCGGCTTGGGGGGCGGGGAGTCGCCACCGACCGTTCGGGAGCTAAGGGATGGATCGTAAGGTACGGCGGGCGGCTCTTCCGCGCGCAGTTGCGCCACGAGGGCCGTGACCTCCGCCATGATCGCGGCGGTGGCGGCGCGCAGCGCCCGCGCCGAGGTCTTCTGGCCGGCCCACTGGGACAGGTCGACCGGCGGGCCGGCTACCGTACGCACGGTCTTGCGGGGGAACAGCCGGACCTTCTTGCTGCCGTAAGGGAGAATGTCTTGGGTGCCCCAGTGCGCGACCGGGATGACCGGAGCGCCCGTGGCCAGCGCGAGCCGGGCGACGCCGGTCTTGGCCACCATCGGCCACAGGTCCGGGTCCCTGGTGGCGGTGGACTCGGGGTAGATAACCACGGCGGCGCCCGCCTCGAGCGCCGTCTCCGCCTCCTTGAGCACCAGCGCGGCGTCCGCCCGGCCGCGGTTCACCGGGAGCTGGCCCGCCTTGCGCAGGAACCATCCGATGCCCTTGACCTCGAACGCCGACGCTTTGATCAGGTACGTCGGGTACCGCCCGGACCTGTAGATGAAGAACGAGTCCGTGCCCCAGTCCGCGTAGGACAGGTGGTTCGGCGCGATGATCACGCCGCCGGTCTTGGGAATGTTCTCCCGGCCCGCCAACTTGTTCCTGATCAGCAGGGTCAGCAGTGGTCGCAGCACGATGACGGAGATCAGCCGCCACGTGGGCGAGTAAGAGTAAGACTTGCTCATCGGGGAGGCCTTCCCATGGTCCGGTTCCGCGCGTCATGGACGTCATGCTCCGAAATCTGCCGGTGGTCACCTGCATGACTGAGTCTGCCCTGTTCCCGTGGACAGTGGTAATGCCTGTCAAGGTACTGGCCCGCGCGAAATCCAGGCTCGCCGTCCTGGCCGGCCCGCGGCGTGCCGAGCTAGCGCTCGCCCTGGCGTCGGACACCGTTTCCGCGGTTGTCGCTTGCCCGGAAGTCGCGCGGCTGCTCGTGATCACGTCCGACGCCGTGGCGGGAGCGCGGCTGGCCGCGCTCGGTGCCCGCGTCGTGCCCGACGAGCCGGCGAACGGGCTGAACGCGGCGCTGCGGTACGGCGCGTCGGTGGCCTCGGCCCGCTGGCCGGGCAGCGGTGTCGCGGCCCTCGCCGCGGACCTGCCGGCGCTGCGGCCCGCCGAGCTCGGCCGGGCACTGCGCGCGGCGTCCGCCGCCGTCGGCGGTCGCGCGTTCATCCCGGACGCAGCCGGGGTTGGCACCACGATGTACGCGGCGGTACCCGGCGTCGCGTTCCGGCCGCTGTTCGGCGGCGCGTCGCGGGTGCGGCATTCCCTGGCCGGGGCCGTCGAGCTGGCGCCTGACGGCGTGCCGGGGCTGCGGCGCGACGTAGACACGCTGGAAGACCTGCGCGCGGCGGTCGCGCTCGGGGCCGGGTTCCGGACCACGGCGCTGGCTGGCGAGCTGCTCGCCGACGCGTGAGCACCCGCTTAGCGCCCGGCCGCCACGGAGCGGCTCAGATGTGCA
>Ga0182038_10001231_pt1 | contig 13285 bp, 11 predicted proteins | sample sta12Can44000108_FD_125976 | JGI IMG/M metagenome (GOLD analysis project Ga0182038, IMG submission 125976) | Lab enrichment of tropical soil microbial communities from Luquillo Experimental Forest, Puerto Rico - statanox.12C.anox.44.000.108 | ecosystem: Environmental > Terrestrial > Soil >...
GGTATGGATGCGCAGCAACGAACCGGCTTTCCAGGGCACGGCGGTGCGCCGCACATCACCGTCGGTGGGGATGATCAGGCTTTCGAAGCCACCCCAGCTATAGCCGATGCCGAAGAATTCCAGTCCGTCCAGGAAGGCATCCACGGCCTCCTTGGTGATACCGGCCTTCAACTCGAAGCTGAACAGGCCGCAAGCGCCGGTGAAGTCGCGCTTCCAGATGGCATGGCCGGGATCTTCCGGCAGGGCTGGATGCAGCACCCGCACCACTTCCGGGCGCTGCTGCAGCCAGCGGGCCAGCGCCAGGCCGTTTTCCTGATGCTGCTTCAGACGCACGCCAAGGGTGCGGAAACCACGCAGGCCAAGATAGACCTCTTCCGCGCCGGCGCAGACGCCCTGGGCGGCGATGGTGGACTTGATCTTCTTCCAAACCGCTTCCGCGCCGCAGGTGATCACCCCCAGCATGGCGTCGGAATGGCCGACGATGAATTTGGTGGCGGCCTGGATCGAGACATCGACGCCCTTTTCGAAGGGCTTGAAGAACAGACCCGCCGACCAGGTATTGTCCATCACCACCAGGGCGCCATGGGCATGGGCGACTTCGGCGATGGCGGGGATGTCCTGCATCTCGAAGGTCAGCGAGCCGGGAGCCTCGACATAGATCACCTTGGTGTTGGGCTTGATCAGCGAGGCGATGCCGGCCCCCACCAGCGGGTCGTAATAGGTTGTCTCGATGCCCCAGCGCTTCAGATGCTCGTCGCAGAAGCGCCGCGTGGGGTAATAGGTGGTGTCCACCATCAGAATATGATCGCCCGCCGACAGCAGCGCTTGCAGCGTGCCGGTGATGGCGGCCAGACCGGAGGCGGTGGAGATGGAGCGATAACCGCCCTCCAGCTCGCAGACGGCTTCTTCCAGGGCAAAGCTGGTGGGGGTGCCGAAACGGCCATAGCGCATGCCGTCAAAGGGCTTCTTCTCGGCGGTCCGCATCTCGCCCACCGTCGGATAGGTGACGGTGGAAACATGGTACACCGGAGGATTGACCGCGCCCTGATGGTCTTCAGGATGCCGGCCGGCATGAACGAGAGTGGTGGCCCGTTTCATTTTATAAGACTGCCTCGGATACTTGTTATTCGCGGCAGTCATCATGCCCTAAGCGGCATGGGGGAGCAAAGCCTAAGCGGCTGGTTGCTCCATCATTTCCGGGTGCATCAGTGGGATTTCGCCCCAGCGTACCGAGGCCTCGAAGCGGGCCAGCATCAGCAGTAACTCAAGATCCACATCGTCGGAAGGGGTGGTAAGGCCTTTCAGCAGGTCTTCATCAGTGGCGGTCATGACCAATCTCCTTGATCAGGATTGTCAGAGCCCTCTTTCCAGACTGACGACTGTAATGGTCAATTATGTCTCGATGATGGCAAGCAGCAGGGATTCTGGTTACGCTTGGTAACAAGACTCCCTGCCAATATTGCAGAAGTAATGTTGTGGTTATTCGCCGTCGTCAGTGCCGTCCGGCTCGCCCAGCGGGTCGAGGAAGGCGGGGCTGGGGGCGATGGCTTTGGCCATCATGATGCGCGGGGCCACGCCATAGCCCAAGGCCTGATAGAAAGCCCGCATGCCGCTGTTGGTCTGGCGGATCAGCAGATGCACCTTCCAGACGCCGATGCTGGCCAGCCATTGCTCGGCATGCTCGATCATCTGGCGGCCGATGCCGCGACCGCGCAGTTCGGGGTCGACGGCGACGTAATAAAGCCAGCCGCGATGGCCGTCATGACCGGCCATCACCGAAGCCACCACATCGCCCCCGATCTCGCCGACGAACAGGCGGGAATTGCTTTCCGACGAACGGCAGAAAGCAATGTCCCAGGCCAGATCGTTGTAGGGAACCTTGAGATTGCAGGCATCCCAAAGGGTGACGACAACATGCTCGTCCTTCGGCTCATAGAGCCGGATCAGCAGGTCTTGAGACATCATTCCGCCGCGACCGGAGTGTCGTCGTCCAAGCCCCATTCGGCCCAAGAGCCGTCATAGACCGCCGCCTCAGAATTGCCCACCAGATACAGGCCCAAAGCCAGCATGCAGGCGGTGACGCCCGAACCGCAGCTGGCAACCACCGGCTTGGTGACATCGATGCCGGCGGCCTTGAACTTCTCGGCGATGGCGTCGGGCGGCAACAGGGTCTTGCTGTCCGGGTCCAGCAGCTGGGTCCAGGGCAGGTTCTTGGCGCCGGGCATATGGCCCGACTTCTTCGACGGCCAGGGATCGGCCTCGGCGCCGGCGAAGCGGCCCGGCGGGCGAGCATCGACAATCTGCTCCTTGCCCGAGGCGACGATGGCCTTCATCTGCAACAGATCGCGGGCCAGAAACTGATTGACGCGCGGCATGAAATGGCGGTCGCGCGGCATCGGCGGCAGGTCTTCGGTGGCACGGCCCTCGCGCAGCCATTTGTCGTAACCGCCATCCAGGATCGAAACCTCGTGATGGCCGAACAAGCGGAACATCCACCAGACGCGGGCCGCCGCAGCGCCGCCCGACGAGCGGTCATAGACGACGATGCGGTTGCCGTTGCCCAGGCCCAGCTTGCGGACCTTGCTGGCGAATTTGGCGGCTTCCGGCAGCATATGCGGCAGCGGGCTGGGCTTGGTGGCGATGTCGTCAATGTCGAAGAACACCGCGCCGGGGATGTGCGAGGCATCATACTCGGCGCGGGCGTTCTTGCCGGTGCTGGGATGGTTCCAGCTGGCGTCCACCACCCGCACATCGGGTGCGGTCAGGTGGTCCGCCAGCCATTCAGTGGAGACGATGGCATCAAGATTGGCATGAGTCATTGGAACGCGCCCCCTTGGGATTTTTCCTTGGCGTTCCTCTTAGACCAGCCACTCCGGTATCGGCAGCTCCCGTTCCTTCAGGAATGCGGGGTTGAACAGCTTGCTCTGATAACGGTGGCCCCAGTCGCAGAGGACCGTGACCACAGTATGCCCCGGACCAAGCCGTTGCGCCACCTTGATCGCGGCGGCGACATTGATCCCAGATGATCCGCCGACGCACAGGCCCTCTTCCTTCAGAAGATCGAACACGATCGGCAGTGCCTCGTGGTCGGTGACCTGCAATTGATCATCGATGGGGGCGCCGTCCAGGTTCTTGGTGATGCGGCCCTGGCCGATGCCCTCGGTGATCGAGCCGCCCTCGGCCTTCAACTCGCCATGGGCATAGAAATTGTAGAGCGCCGAGCCCAGCGGATCGGCCAGCACGATCTGTACATCCCTGCTGAAATCCTTCAGCCCCAATCCGACGCCGGCCAGAGTGCCGCCGGTGCCCACCGCGCAGGTAAAGGCATCGACCTTGCCGGCGGTCTGCTTCCAGATTTCGACGGCAGTGGTGCGGGCGTGGCCGTCACGGTTGGCGGTGTTGTCGAACTGGTTGGCCCACAGCACGCCATTCGGCTCGGTCTTGGCCAGCTCGTTCGCCAGGGTTTCGGAATAGCGCACATAGTTGCCGGGGTTGGCATAGGGCGCGGCGGGGACAAGGCGAAGATCGGCGCCGCAAAGGCGCAGCATGTCCTTCTTTTCCTGGCTTTGGGTCTCGGGCATGACGATGACCGTGCGATAGCCCTTGGAATTGCCCACCAGCGCCAGGCCGATGCCGGTATTGCCGGCAGTACCTTCGACGATCACGCCGCCGGGCTTCAACAGGCCTTTCTTCTCGGCATCCTCGACAATCGCCAGGGCGGCGCGGTCCTTGATGGAACCGCCAGGATTCAGAAACTCGGCCTTGCCCAGAATGGTGCAGCCGGTCAGCTCCGAGGCTTTCCGCAGCTTGATCAGTGGGGTATTCCCGACTGATTCCGAGAAATCGCTGTAAAATCCAGACATGCAAACCCCGCAATGAGTGTGTTATTTAAACATAATCACACCGCCAAGCTTGTTCAAGCGGTTTAGGCGAGCCATTTCTCCCGCAGGCGGGAGCGGTTCAGGGCCAGCCATTGCAGGGCGATGATGGTCATGGAATTGGCGATCTTACCGCTTTCCACCCAAGAGATGGCCTCGTCGGCGGCGATGGTGAAGACGCGGATATCCTCGCCTTCATGAGCCAAGCCATGGATACCCGACAGTTTCGAGCTGTCGACCCGGGCGCAGAAGATTTCCATGCTTTCAGTGGTGCCGCCAGGGCTGACCAGATAGCGGCAGACCGGCTCGATCTGGGTGACCTCGGCGCCGGCTTCTTCCTGGGCTTCGCGGATGGCCACCTGCTGGGGCGTCTCGCCTTTGTCGATGATGCCGGCCACCACTTCGATCAGCCAGGGCTGCCAGCCGGCGGCATGGGCGCCGGGGCGGAACTGTTCGATCAGGCCGACTTCGTCACGCTGCGGATCATAGAGCAGCACGGCGACGGCATGGCCACGCTCGAAGATTTCACGGCTCATGGGCTCGCTCAATCCGCCAGCATGGGTGCGATGGCGCAGGACATAGCGGTCGATGCGGAAATAGCCCTGAAACGGCGTGGTCTTTTCCAGGATGATGACATCGTCGGCCATGCTTGCCTCGTCGTGAAAGCGGATGGAACCGTTCTAGACCCCATGCCGTACATCGGCAAGGGGAGCTGCGAAAATCTTGGGTCTTATCCCAAGGGAGTGATGACGATAGTCATAAATTGTGCTATGCAATATGAGCGACCGGGAGAGGGGCTCCTGGAGAGTGGGTGCGGTATGGCCATGGCCTTCAATGAGCTGAAGATCCTGGTGGTCGACGACAACGCCAACATGCGTCGTCTGATCGGAACCATCCTTCTGGGCGTCGGCGTTGCCGAGGTCCGCGAAGTCTCTGGAGCCCGCGAGGCCCTGGAGACCCTGAACGATCCCGAGGGTTGGCGCCCTGATCTGATGCTGGTGGACTATGTGATGGATGGGCTGGACGGCGTCCAGCTGACCCGTCGGGTGCGCCAGGATATCGACGGCCCCGGCCATCGCCTGCCGATTATCGTCATTACCGGCTATTCCGAGCTGTGGCGCTTGAACGAGGCCAAGGCGGCAGGGGCCGACGAGTTCATCGTCAAGCCCTTTACCACAGCCACTTTGCTCGATCGGATCACCCGTGCGGTGGGGAGCTGTCGGTCCGCCTTGAACGGCGCCGAAATGATGACTGCATGACCTTTTGGATTATATCCAAGGTGGCGGGTCTGCCTCTTTTTTGTTAAGCTAAAGTTTGTTGTGCTCATCAGGACTCAATTGATTGGGTTGCGCCGATTCATTGTGCGCCATCCATCGTCACAACTGATGGGAGTGATTCCACCAGGGGTATCGCTACATCTGGGCGGGGCTGGGGGATAAAAGGCTGGGAAGCGTGAAGGCAAGGCATGTTTGACTCCTATAGCAGACGCTCTTCCTTGGATGCGAAGAATGACGGACGCCGTGCCGCTCGTGGTCCCGCGCTGCTGGCATCCTTGGACCGGCAGTTTCTGCTGTTCATCGGAATCTTGCTGCTGGTGCTGGCGCTGTTCGTTTCTCTGATGGTGGAAAGCTATCTGGATGTGCAGATGGACGCAGAGCGGGATCTGCGCAATCTGGCCGAGGTGATCACCACCAATGTAGAAGATTCCCTGCGTCGCGGAGAGGGAAGCCTAGGCGCCGTTGCCGGCTTGCTGCGGCCCGGCGATCTGGACGGTCTGGCCGATGACAATCGGCGGGACGAGATCAACGCCGTGCTGGCCGAGCATCTGCGCCTGTTTCCCGAGGTTTCCAACATCTATGTCTATGACGCCACCGGGGCCACCTTGTTCCGGTCCGGTCGGGCGTCCTCTCAGTTCAGTGTGGCCGACCGGTCCTGGTTCCTTTCGCTGCGCGATAATGCCGGCATCGAGAAGACCTTGTCGGAGGTCGAAGTCAACCCGGCCACCGGCATGCCGACTTTGGTGATGGCTTTGCCGCTGCGGAGCCCTGGCGGCAAATGGCAGGGCGCGGTGGCGGCTTGGTTCGATCTTGCCTCCTTCCAGCAACTGGCGGACAAGGTGAAAATGGGGCAGCAAGGGCTGTTGACCATCCGCCATGCCGAAAGTGGCGAACTGCTGCTGAGCCGTCCCGAACGGCCCGAGCGGATCAATCAGTCCAGCACCTCGGATGTGGGAAAGCGCATCCAGGCCGGAGATCGTTCCGGTATCGGGATCTATCGTAGCCCGATCGATGATGTCAGCCGTCATTATGCCTTCAAACGGCTGGGCGCTTATCCCCTGGTGGTCATGGTTGCCGAGGCGAGCGAGGATATTCTGGCCGACTGGTGGGAACAGACCCTGCTGGCGGCGCTGCTGGTGTTCGTGCTTGTGGGGATGATGGTGGTGTTGTTCCTGCGCCAGCGCGGTTCAGCCTCGATTTTGCGCCAGGCCAACGAAGCGTTGCTGCGTAGCGAAACTCTGATGCTGGAGAGCGAGGCGCGCTTTCGCATGACCTTCGAGCAGGCGGCGGTCGGCATCATTCATAACGGCTTTGATCGCAGCCTTTTGCGGTTCAATCACCGCTTCTGCGAAATTCTCGGCTGCGAGCCCGAGGACTTGGAAGGACAGAGCTATCTGCGCTTCACCCATGCCGAGGATGTGGGTCTAAGCGACGAGGCGGTGGCGCCGTTGCTGCAGGGCGAGAAGAACAGTGTGACCTGGGAAAAGCGTTATCTGCGCAAAAGCGGGCGGGTCATCTGGGTGCGTCTGACCGCTTCCTTGCAGCGCTCGTCCGAAGGCTATCCGCTGCATTTTATCACCGTGGTCGAAGACATCACCCTGCGCAAAGAGATGGAAGAGCGACTGCAGAGCGAGGCGACCCGCTATGAAGGGCTGCTGCGCACCGCCAGCGACGGCATCCATGTGCTGGACGAAGAAGGCAATTTGGTCGAGGCCAGCGATAATTTCTTCCGCATGCTGGGCTATACGCCGCAAGAGGGCTCCCGGCTGAATGTTCGCGACTGGTCGGCGGGAGTGCCCGAAGGCAAGCTGGTGGAAACGCTCCGCAAGCATATGAGCGAGATTTCCTCGGTCTTCGAGACCAAACACCGCCGCCGCGACGGCACCGTCTTCGACGTGGAAATCCATGCCAGAAAGGTCACTCTGGACGGCAAGCGTTATCTCTATGCCTCGTCGCGCGATGTTAGCGGGCGCAAGCAGGCCGACGCCGCCCGCGAGCGCGCCGAGATGGAATTGCGGGCCACCAGCGCCCGCATGCGTCTGGTGCTGGACACCTCGGCCGAAGGCATCGTCGGCATGGATGATGAAAGCCGGGTGGTCTTCGCCAACCGCGCGGCGGCCGAGATGCTGGGGTGGTCTTCGGCCGAAGCCATGCTAAGCCGCCCCGGCGCCGACGTGCTGGGCCATAGGGTCGGCGATGGCCGATCCTGCGTCGAGACGGGCTGCTCGATCCAAGATACCTTGCAAGATGGCGAGATCCGCCGCGTTTCCGACGAAATGTTCGTCGGTCCGAACAATGTCCTGCGCCCGGTGGAATATGTGGCCGCCCCTCTGATGGTCGAAGGGATTCCCGTCGGCGTGGTGGTGGCCTTCCACGATATTTCCGAGCGCAAGGCGATGGAAACCGAGCTGAAGCGCTCCAATGCCGAGTTGGAGCAGTTCGCCTATGTGGTTTCCCATGATCTTCGCCAGCCCTTGCGGATGATTACCAGCTATCTGGGGCTGATCGAACAGCAGTTGGCGGGAGCGGTGGATGACGAGTTGAAGACCTTCTTCGACTACGCCACCGGCGGCGCCAAGCGGATGGATAAACTGATCGTCGATCTGCTGGAATATTCTCGGGTCGGGCGCCAGCGCGGCAAATTGGCGCCGCTCGATCTCTCCGAAGTGGTGGCCGAAGCCGTGCAAAATCTGACGGTGGCCATCGCCGAAGCCGGGGCGGTGGTCGATCTGGCCGAAGGACTGCCGTCGGTCAAGGGGGACAGGTCCGAACTGGCCAGGCTGTTCCAGAATTTGTTGGGCAACGCCGTCAAATATCATCTGCCCGACCGGCCTTGCCGCGTCGAGGTGGGCTTTCGCCCGCAGGGACGTGATTGGCTGTTATGGGTCAAGGATAACGGCATCGGCATCGCCGAAAAGGACTTCGAGCGGGCCTTCGGCGTCTTCCAGCGGCTGGTCTCGAAAGACAGCTACGAGGGCACCGGTATCGGCTTGGCCATTTGCAAGAAGATCGTCGAACATCATGGCGGCCGCATCTGGATCGAGTCCGTGGTCGGTGAAGGAAGCAGCTTCATGGTGACATTACCGATGATAAGCTGACGAACGGCGTCTAAGGCGTTACAATCCTTTCGTGCGCATGCCATTCTCGAACAGGCCCGGGGAGGTCGGGAAACGTCAATGCCGGGCTATATCAAGGTTGTTCTGATTTATGTTTTGGCCGCCCTGATCTGGGTGATTGGCAGCGATTTCATTTTTCTTCGGATAGCGCCTCAACTGATGGAGCAGGTCGGCCCGCTGAAGGGGGCTGTGTTCGTCGTTGCGACCGGGCTGCTGCTGCTGCTGTTCCTGCGACGGTTGGAGCGCCGCCGTCAGCGGGTGGAAATCGAGTTGAAGGCCATCCTGGATGGCATGTCCGATGTCTATTATCGCACCGATCTGTCGGGCCGCCTGCTGACCTTGTCGCCGCAGGTCGAGGCCTTCAGCGGCTATCGCGCAGAGGAATTGCTGGGGCAAGATGTTTCCAGCCTTTATGTCGATCCGCTGCAGCGCATCCAACTGCTGGAGCGGATGGCGGCCAACGAGGGACGGGTCGTCGATTTCGAGGTGTTGCTGCGCTGTAAGGATGGCCGCAGCCTGTGGGCTTCCACCAGTTCCCATTTTCATCGCGGAGCCGATGGACAGGTGGATGGCGTCGAGGGATTGGTCCGCAATATCGACGGGCGCAAGCGGGCCGAGACTGCGGCGCGCGAAGCCAATATTCTGGTCGAAGGGTTGTTGAACACCTCGCCCGACGCCACCATGCTGATCGATCTCAAGGGGCGGTTGCTGGCGGTCAACAAGGTGATGGCCCTGCGTTTCGCCTTGGACAGCTCTAATCTGAGCAGCATCAGCGTCTGGGAGCTGTTCCCGGCGGATGTCGCCGAGAACCGCCGCAAGATGGTCGGGCAGGTGATCGAAGACGGTCAGCCCAGAACCATGCGCGATATCCGCAATGGCCGCTACTACGACAACAGCATCTATCCGGTGCGCAATGCCCAGGGGCGCATCGATAAGGTCGCGGTGTTTTCCCAAGACGTCACCGAGCAGCATAAAACGGAATTGGAATTGCTCGAACGCGAAGAGCTTTATCGCGCCATGTTCGAGAACACCGCTGTGGTCAAGCTGCGGACCGATCCCGATACCGGCCAGATCATCGACGCCAACAAGGCGGCGGCGCAGTTTTATGGATGGCCGCAGGAACGGCTGCGCGGCATGCGGGTGATGGATCTGAATCTGTGGGGGCCAGACCGAACCAGTCACGAGCTGGATTCGGTGCGCAAGGGCAATACTACCAGCTTCCAGGCCCGGCATCGTCTTGCCTCGGGGCAGATTCGCGATGTCGAGGTGCATAGCTGCCCGATCCGCGTGCGCGGCAAGACCTTTTTGCATTCCATCATCATCGATGTCACCGAACGGCTGCAGGCCGAGCGGGCGCTGACCGATGCCAAGCTGCAGGCCGAAGCCTCGGCCCGCTCTGAAATGGCCTTCATCGCCCGTATGAGCCGCGAGCTGCGCACGCCCTTGAACGGCATCCTGGGCATGACCCGGCTGCTGTCTGAAAGTTCCTTGGCCGTCGATCAGCGCGAATGGCTGAACAGCATCGGTCAGTGCAACGGCGAGCTGCTGACGATTCTGGATGAGCTGATGTTGTTCAGTCAGGGCCGGTTGGATGAGGATGCGCCTTCAAGGGCGGCGACTCCGCCCGAGGGCGCCGATAGCGGCGGCGAGGGGGCTCCACTGCCGGCCATGCATATTCTGCTGGCCGAGGACAACTACATCAATCAGAAGGTCACCGAGGCGATCCTGACCCGGCGCGGCCATCAGGTCACCACTGTCGGCGATGGGCTCGAGGCGGTGCGCGCCATGGAGACCGGGCAATTCGATCTGATCCTGATGGATGTGCAGATGCCCGGCCGTGATGGCCTGTGGGCGGCGCGCACCTTGCGCGAACAGGGGCATGACACCCCCATCCTGGCCTTGACCGCTCAGGCCATGCCGCGAGACGCCGAGCTGTGCCTGATGGCCGGCATGAACGGCTATATCGCCAAGCCCTTTACCGCCGAACGGCTGATGGCCGAAATCGCCAGACTGCTGACCAGCCTCAAGGGCTGATAAGAGGAAATTTCGATCTGACTGGATCAGATCGAAATTTGCGATAAGCCCGCGCGGTGCCGGAGCGGGCCCGTGTCGGGCCGCATCATGCAAATACTGAGAGCTGATTTCGATCAGTCGAAATCGGCTCTAGCGCATCAGCGAGGTCAGCCAGTAGCTGGCATAGCCGATCAGCGCCGCCGCCGGGATGGTGAAGATCCAGGCCCAGACGATGGTGCCGGCCAATCCCCAGCGCACCGCCGACATCCGCTTGGCGGTGCCGACACCGACGATCGCGCCGGTGATGGTGTGGGTGGTGGACACCGGAATGCCCAGCCAGGTGGCGCAGAACAGGGTGATGGCGCCGGCGGTTTCGGCGCAGAAGCCCTGGAACGGTTTCAGCTCGGTGATCTTCGATCCCATGGTGCGGACGATGCGCCAGCCGCCGAACAGCGTGCCCAGGCCCATGGCGGTCTGGGAGGCCAGAACCACCCACATCGGCACATGGAATTCCGAGCCCAGCAAACCCTGGGAATAGAGCAGCACGGCGATGATGCCCATGGTCTTCTGGGCGTCGTTGCCGCCATGGCCCAGCGAATAAAGCGAGGCCGAAACGAACTGCAGCTTGCGGAAATTGCGATCCACCGTGAAAGGCACCGAGCGGCGCAAGATCCAGGTGGCGATGATGATGATGATCAGCGCCAGCAGAAAGCCTGCCAGCGGCGACAGCACGATGGCGGCCGAGGTCTTGATGAAGCCGTCGGCGACGATGGCGGCAAAGCCCGCCTTGGCGACGCCAGCGCCAGCGATGCCGCCGATCAGGGCATGGGACGAGGAAGAGGGCAGGCCCAGCCACCAGGTAAAGACGTTCCAGATGATGGCGCCCAGCAGGGCCGAGAACACCACAGCCGGGGACATCACGCTGGGCGATACGATGCCGGTGCCGATGGTCTTGGCCACATGCAAACCGAAGAACAGGAAAGCGATGAAGTTGAAGGCGGCAGCCCAGGCGACGGCGGCCTTGGGAGGCAGGACGCGGGTCGCCACCACGGTGGCGATGGAGTTGGCGGCGTCGTGCAGGCCATTGATGAAATCGAAAGCCAGAGCGACGGCGATGATGGCGACCAGGACCGGCAGGCCCAGATGCATGGCGTCCATGATAGGCCTCAGACGTGGTCGAGCATGATGCCTTCGATAACGTCGGCGACATCGTCGCAGCGGTCCGTCACCGATTCCAGCAGCTCGTAAACCTCTTTGCGGGCGAAGAAGGGGATGGTCTCGGGCTTGTCGGCCACCAGCTGCTGCAGCGCCTGGCGCAGCACGGCGTCGGCCTCGCCCTCGATAGCCGAAATGGATTCGCACAGGCCGTTGATCTGGTTGGCATTCTTATTGATGTCGTCCAGCAGCGGGATCAGTTCGCAGACCTTGGCGGCGCAACGCTGGATATGGCGGGTCAGCTCGACCATGAAGCCGTCGAATGTTTCCAGGCCGTACAGCTCGGTCTGCATGCCGACTTCTTCGATCAGATCGACGGTGTCGTCCAGCGCATTCGACAGGGCCAGGATGTCCGAGCGGTCGAAGGGGGTGATGAAGGCGCGATGCAGGCCGATCACCGTCTGGCGGCCGATCTGGTCGGCTTCCTTCTCGATGCGCTTCAGTTCCGCCACGCGCGAGACGCGCTCGGCGGCCGGAGCGACCATCAGAGCCGACAAAGTCTCGGCGGCGGCCTTGATGCGGTCGGCATGGGCGGAGAACTGCTCGATGAACCGCTCTTCCTTGGGCATCAGTGAACGGAGCAGGCGGGACAGCATGGGGCGAACTCTCTCTTCTTGTCTTCAGGCGTTGACGAAGGGCGGCTTGCCACCGGCTTCGCCGGCCAGCCGTTGCAGCATCTCGATCAGTCCGGTTTCGGCGACATGTTCCGAAGCCTCGGCGGGCGTCATCCATTGGCGTTTGCGCTGATGCATTTCCGGCCAGCTGTCCAGTTCTTCCTCGACCAGCATGGGAAAGACCAGAACCGTGCAGCGCTTGCGCTTCTGGTTGGCCAGACGCTTCAGATATTCGAAGGTGGCGAAGGGAACGGTTTCGACCCGTCCTTTCAGCCCGGCTTCCTCGAAAGCCTCGTGGGCGGCGACCTCGTGGGGCAGCATGTCCTTTTCGGGCCATCCCTTGGGGATCACCCAGCGGCGGGTTTCACGAGATGTGATCAGCATCACAGACAGCACGCCATCCTGCACCTTGTAGGGCAGAGCGGCGAATTGTAGCGCTGTCTTGCGTTTGGCCATGGAATACGCACCTTGGTTGAAGAATGTGCCTGGAAACGATGATTTGTAGAAGGCTCATTCTGGCTGCAATGCTTCTGGACGATCATGCTCGGCGGCGCAATAGTTTTATTACGCTTTTTAATAATTCTAATCTTGTAACGGTGGGGGCAACTTTCCGTAAAGCGATCTGGCTGGTCCCCATGAGGGGTTCCGAATAGGTTGCGTAGTTATCGCGCTTACACTACTGTTCGAGTTTAGGGAACTATCGGTCTTTTTTTGCCGATAGCAATGAGTTTGGCTGGGTGTCGTGGAAGAGGGCCGCAGATTGGGGCGGTCGAATGTTGGGGGCGTAAGGGCGTGACAATCAATCAGTCTTCCGCATCGGTGATGGCTCATGCCTCGTCGCAAGGCCTGTCGCATGCTCCGACGATCCTTCATGCCGCCCCTGGCGAGGCGCTGCATGTTCCCGGCGGCAATTTTCTGCTGACGGCGGATTTCCACCGGGCCGGTTCCGACCTGGTGCTGACCGGCAAGGACGGCCATGAAGTGGTGGTGCGTGATTACTTCGCCAGCCACAATCCCCCCGACCTGATTTCCGGTACCGGCGGCATCATCCATCCCGATCTGGCGGAAAGACTGGCGGGCGCTATCGCTCCCGGCCAATGGGCGCAGGAAGGGGCTCCGGCTCCGCAGCTGCATGCCATCGGCGAGATTCAGAAGCTGTCCGGCGTGGTCAA